>Ga0187872_10004569_pt1 | contig 10352 bp, 10 predicted proteins | sample June2016WEW_16_4_FD_132973 | JGI IMG/M metagenome (GOLD analysis project Ga0187872, IMG submission 132973) | Peatland microbial communities from SPRUCE experiment site at the Marcell Experimental Forest, Minnesota, USA - June2016WEW_16_40 | ecosystem: Environmental > Terrestrial > Soil >...
GGCGTAACGGAGCACCGCCTCGTAAAGGTTCTCCTTATTGCCAAAGTGATAGTGGATGGCGGCGATGTCGGTGCCGGCCTTGCGGCAGATCTCTCGCGTTCCGGCCAATCGGAACCCCTTCTCCGCAAACAGTTCGCCCGCGGCATCAAGAAGGCGCTGTCGAGTTTCGGCCTGGGACTGTTTCCGAATTTGCACTCCGTAGGCTCCTTTCCTGGAAGGCGGCCATGCTGGTCCAACGCGAATTTGCTTGGAAGTGGCGTGCCGTCCCTCGGGGAGCGTACCTTCATTCCTGCAAATTCACCATAAGATGTGGCTGCTAGACGAGGCGATAATAAGACCCTCATTGTGGCTGACTCAACTGAAATTAGCCCTAAATCAAATAATGTATGAAGGTCAGCCCGTAACAACAGCCCGTTCGAAAGATGGTTGGAGCCGGGACCGACATAAGGAATTACTAGGTTTCTCAGTGATGATTTATCACTCGTAGTTGTATTGCCCAGGGGCGCTCCGGCGCTGACCTCCGCTCGAGAAATGAGAGGGCGTCGGCGCGGAGCTCACTCATGTATTCTCTCTACACTCCTGCCCGTTGAGGCAAACCCTTGGACGAAGAACCGGCTCGTGAACCGGCGAGGGCAGCCGTCGGACGAATCAGGCGGAAGCAATACATGGTCAACACAACGGAGGAGGCCAGTATCAGAGCGCCGCCGAGAACGTGCGCGACCGTGAGAAGGACATACAACGGGACCGGCTGGACGGCGTCCCATACTTGCCTCATCTCCCACCAGGCTGCGCCACCGAGCAAGAACTGGATGCCGAAAAACGAGTACAGCAGCGCCACGCCGCGACGAAGATCACGGTCCTGCCGGAAACGATTCTTGACGGCGCGGCCGGTCCAGACCACGAGGGCGGTGACCACTCCGGCACCGACCAGGTGCGGCATGATGCCCAAGGCCCCGTGGCGGAACGCCGCACCTAGGACGATCTGCACCAGGATCGCAGCGGTCGTCCACACGGCCAGATATCTCGCGGGCGGCGCGCCGGAATCGTCGAGCTGCGGCAGATCGCTCTGCCACCAGGGACTCAGGTAGATCGAGAGGCCGACCAGCATGATGAAGAAGATTTGCGCCACGGTGGCATGCGCGGTAGCCGAGAGGACCGGATAGCCCGCGAGGACGCGGAAGCCGCCGAGGTTCGCCTGCGCGATGACCAGGGCGAACGCGGACCAGCTGAGGTGGCGCGCCACCGGCCTACGCTCCACGCGCACGACCCAGACAGCCAGAATCAACGTGAGAACCGCGACGAGGCCCGCGATGACGCGGTGAGAGTACTCGAAGCGGATGCCGCCGACGAAGGGGGGGATCGCGCGTCCGTAGGCGAGCGGCCAGTCCGGGACCGAGTCGCCGGCGTTATTGCTGGTCACCAGAGCGCCGGCCATAAGAAGCAAGACCGTGCACCAGGAGGTTGCGACCGAGAAGCGGTAGAGTCTGCGAGAAGATTCGGCTTGATTCGATGACATCATGTATGAAAACGCCTCCATTGTATGGAGCGAGCGCAGAAAAGGCAAAGAGTTCTGGAGGCTGGACGCTAGAGGCTCGAGGCTGGAATCGGACCGGCATCCGCGGTAAGTTTTCGACGCGATTTATTTACCGTAAGCGGAGCGAAATCAAGGAGCGAATCCGCCGGTTTCAGGGTTCCGAAATCAGATGTTCGACATCCTCGTCAGAATGCCAGATGGAAACGGAGTGAAGATGCAATGTCACGTTCCTCCGATTTGGGCCGAGTGCTTCAAGCCCACGCCCGGTGTGTACCAGGCCAAGATCGACAAGCACGACGTTCGTCTTTTTTTTCAGACACAAGGAAGGCCCGAGTACAACAAAGACGGGACTATCAAGAAGCCGGGCAAAGTAAAGGAACTCTGGGTAAAATTCAGCTTCGAGTAAGAGTCGCCAGCGGATCGCCCCGCGTCGTCTCGCTTCTCGATTAATTGATTTCTATTCCTTGCCGCCATCTGCTATCAAGCCAAAACATTAGACTTATGGCTGCGAGTTTCCGCCGGCTGATTAAAATTCAGCGCGCGCGGGCAGACTCCTTCCCTGAATCTCGGTTGCACCTTACTGCTCATCTAATTTCCTTCGCATATACCAGTCGCACACGATTCGTGCCACCGAAACCAGAAAGTTGATCGCACCTCGACTCGTCATTCTCATAAAACACCATTTTGTTGAGAAAGGTGGCGCGCCCGGAGGGGTTCGAACCCCCGACCTTGTGCTCCGGAGGCACACGCTCTATCCATCTGAGCTACGGGCGCGCGTTTGTGCTGTCAACGCTGTTGTCGAGGATTCTGCGAGCACCAGCGTGAATTGATTTTACCCTGCCGAGGCGCAGGCGAGCAAAACAATCCCTTCATTTTCGCGGGCCGCAGCACGACGTGCGCCGCGCGTCCGACATGGCAAGGCGCGGCGTCGTGCGGATGGTATAATTTCGCTCCTCTATCTCCATGACCGACTCTTTCGTGCACTGGGCGGAAATCACCGGGACGCGGGGCCTGCGCGTCATCATCATCGCCATCATTGCTTTCGTCCTGACGCGCATCCTGAAAGCCCTGACGACGCGTCTCGTGCAGATTTCGAAGGCGAACACGCGCGTGGCGCAGCTTCGCGAGCAGCAGACGCGCACCATGGCCGGCCTGCTGTACAGCGTGGGGGCGGCCATTATCGTTGTCCTGGCGTTTCTGTTCGCGCTGCCCGAGTTCGGCTTCAACGTCACGCCGGTCGCGGCGGTCGCCGCGGTCGCGAGCCTTGCGTTTGGCTTCGGCGCGCAAACCCTCGTCAAGGATTTGATCAACGGATTCTTCATCGTCTTCGAGGATCAGTACGTCGTCGGCGATATGATCCAGGTGAACGGCGAGACCGGCCGCGTTGAGTACCTCACGCTCCGCCGAACCGTCCTGCGCAACGCCAACGGCGCGATCGTCACGATCCCGAACTCCCTCGTCGGCCAGGTGGCCAACTTGAACCGCGACTGGTCGCAGGCGTTCATTGATGTGACTGTGCCATCGGACGAAATGGTCGACCGCGCGCTCGCCGCGCTCGAAAAAATCGCGGGCGATTTCCGCAATGACGCGAGCTGGTCCCCCGCGCTGCTGGACGGTCCGCGCGTCCTCGGCGTAGAATCTCTCTCTTTGGATGGCACCGCTCTGCGGCTCCAGGTCCGCACGGCTCTCAATCGCAAAGAGGACGTGGCGCGGGAGCTTCGCCGGCGGATCAAGCTGGCCTTCGAGGAGTCGCGCATAGCGCTCAGCACGACGCATTCCGTCGAACTGCGCGGCGCCGCCGCGCCGAACCAACCGTGACAATTCGCCGAATTCGCTTGTAAGCAGATTTGACTCCAACCTTGCACAAGGAGGAAGTGATGGGAGAAGTGACGCACGACCAGGTGAACCTGATGCTCAAGCTGTACGACACGCGGCGCGAACCGCTGCTGCGAGAGGCGCGGGCATGGTACATGGGCAACTTTCGTCCAGCATCGTTCGAAGAAATGGCAAAGCAGGCCCCCATGGGCAGCCAGCAGAACGCGTACGTTCGCATGGTCCTGAGCTATTGGGAAATGGTGGCGAGCATCGTGAACCGCGGGCTGATCGACGAGGAGTTCTTCTTCGAGAATTCGGGCGAACAGTGGGCCGCGTGGGAACGCGTAAAGCCCATCGCCGAGGGCTGGCGCGCCGCTTACAAGAATCCGCACATGTTCGCGAATCTCGAAAAGCACGTCCAGCGGTTCGAGGCCTGGCGAGACAAGCGCGCCCCTGAAATGAAAGAAGCGATGCGGCAGATGATGGCCCGGGCGCAGTCCGCGCCGAAGCCGAAAGGCAAGAAAAAGTAGCCGGAGAATCGCGAAGTCAGGCGCCCCTGGGACGCTTCCCGCGGCCTCGCGCCCGGCCGGGTGCCCCGAGGACAGCGGTTTGATTTGCGGCCGCTTCGCTCTCGCGGCGCGTGATTTCGATCAGACCTTTCACAAGCGGGCTCAGGTAGCGGTGCTTGTGCCAGATCATCGCCAGCGTGCGCTCCGGCTTCGCTCCGCTGAGTGACCGGTAGCGGACCATTCGGCTGCGGTCGGCCCGCGCCGCCATTTCCGGCACCAGCGAAACCCCCTGTCCGAGCGCGACCAGTTCTTGCACGGTCATGAGCTGCGCGCTCCGGCAAGTGACTGCCGGGACGCATCCCTGGCGGTCGCAAAAGCGCACAATTTGCACCCCGAGGCAATGAATCTCGCTCAGTAGAACGAAGCGCTCCCGCGTCAGCTCCTCGAGCGTGATCCGGCGCCTCTTCACCAGCGGGTGCGCGGCCGCCATCGCCACGAAGACGGATTACTTGCGGTAGATGACGCCGTTTTTCATTACGAACGAAACTTTCTGCAGGGCGGTGATGTCTTCCAGGGGTTTGCCGGGGACGGCGACTACGTCGGCGGCGTAGCCGGGCTTTAGGATGCCGATTTTATCTTGCCAGCCCAATAATTTTGCGCCGTTCACGGTGCCGGCCTGGATGGCGGCCAGCGGCAACATTCCGAACTTCACCATCAAGACAAACTCGCGGGCTTGCGTGCCGTGCGGAAATGGGCCGACGTCAGAGCCCATGGCGATGGGAACGCCGGCAGCGAGTTGCCTCTTGAATTCGCTGGCGTGTAGGTCGAGCAACTGGCGTTCGCGGGCGGCGGCCTCGGGCGTGGCGGCGTGGTCCGCGAAATATTCGGTGATGGTAAAAGTGGGGACGGCGAAGATTTGTTTTTCGCGCATGATGCGCATGGTCTCGTCGCTAAGCTGATAGGCATGCTCAATGGATTCGACGCCGGCGCGAGCTGCGTAGAGTGTCCCGGGTTCACCGGTGTCGTGGACCGCGACCCGATGGCCCGTGCGCGCGGCCTCGCGCACGGCGGCGACGAGTTCGTCCTCGGTGTACTGGAATGGAGTGGAGAGGTGACCGTTCACGACCGAATCCTCGCCGGTCTCGTAAATCTTGATGAAGTCCGCGCCTTCCTTGATTTGTTCGCGGATGACGGTGATGAACTCGGCGGCGTTGTTGGCGTAGGTAGCGTTGGGAAGCACGTGCTGCTCAGGGTTGTAGCCGATGGCGTCTTCGTGGCCGCCGAGAATGTTGATGGCATTGCCGCTGATGCGCAGTCGCGGGCCGGAAATCTGGCCCTGATTGATGGCGTTGCGGACAGCTGTGTCGGCGGAGCCTGCGCCTTCGGTGCCCATGTCACGCTCAGCAGTGAATCCGGCCATGAGGTCGTCACGAGCGGCGAGGGTGGCCATGATTGTGCGCTGGGGAACGGATTCCTGGATGGTTTGAAGATCTTCCGCGCCGGGATGAAGAAAGAGGTGGACGTGCGCGTCGATAAGGCCGGGGAGAAGAGTGGTGTCGCCGAGGTCAATGATTTCGGCGCCGGAGGGGCGGGTGACTTTCGTGCCGACTTCGGCTATGGCGTCGCCATAGACTAGGATTTCGCCGGGGGTGATGATGTGACCGGATTCGACGTCGAGCAGGTACGCGGCGTGGAGGACGATGGCGTGCGCGCTTGGCGCAGGTTGGGGCGATTGCGCGGCTAGTGGCGCATGGGAGAGAAACGTGAGAACGAAGGCTAGGAAGGCGCGTAGCGTTTTCATGGGTCCGCGGTGATAGTAACATGCGGTCCGGAAAAATGTGGGAGCCCGCGTGTGAGGCGAGAGAGAATTAACTGACCGATATCAGCGCGGTATGATGGAGGCGCGGGTGGGAATCGAACCCACGAATGAAGGTTTTGCAGACCTCTCCCTTCCCACTTGGGTACCGCGCCCCGGGAAGCACAGTATAGCGAAACCCCGTCCTCGTTTCAGCATGCGGCGGCGGCTCCGAAACCATCGAACGGCTTCTCTGTAGGCGTGCTTCGCGCTAAAGTGAATGCCGATGATCTTCCTCGTCTGGCTCGCAGCGAGCATCCTGACAATTGCGGCGGTGGCGATTATCGTGTGGTCGGCGGGCCACCGCTCCGAGGCGCAGATGTACGCGGTTCGCCAGGAAATGCAGAATTCGCTCGTCGCTCAGGGCCAGGGGGTCACGGCCCAGATCAATCACCTCATGCAATCGGTCACGCAGCAGCTCGGCCAGGTTCGGCAGGAGCTACAGACCGGAGTGGCTTCCACGGGTCAGCTCGCCACCGACGCCCAGCGCGAAGTCTCCCGGCGCTTGCAGTCCTCCACCGACATACTGCTCCAGATGAGCCAGCAGATCGGAGAGGTGCAGCAGACGAGCCAAGACCTGTCGAAGGCCGCGCAAACGCTCCAGTCGGTTTTGAGCGGAGCCAAGACGCGCGGAGCGCTCGGCGAGGCCATGCTCGACCGCTTGCTGGCGGACGCGCTGCCGCAGAGCGCCTACTCGATGCAGTATCACTTCGCTTCGACCGGCGCGATCGTCGATGCGGTCGTGCGAAGCGGCGAGCGGCTTCTCCCGATCGATTCGAAATTCCCGCTCGACGCCTATCGCAGGCTCGCCGAACTCGGCGAAGATGCGCGCCGCGACTTCTCTATCGCCGTCCGCAAACACGCGGACTCCATCGCCGAGAAGTACATTCTTCCTCACGAGCATACGTTCGACTACGCGCTGATGTTCGTTCCCTCGGAAGGCGTCTACTACGAGCTGCTGATGACCGAAGACTCGAAATACGGGAAGCTCGACGAGTACTGCCGCGAGAAGCGCGTCTTCCCCGTCTCGCCCAACACGTTTTATGCGTGCCTCAGCGCCGTCGCCGTCAGCTTACAAGGCCAGAAAATCGAGGAGAATGCGCGGCACCTTCTCGCCGCCCTCGCGGGTCTCAGAAAGCAGATGGACATCTTCGCGGAGGTGTACGAGCGGCTCGGCAATCATCTCCGTCACGCGCAGCAGAGCTACGAGGATGCGGACAGCCGTCTCAGTCGCGCCCGGAATTCTCTCGAGCAGATGTCCCAGGGCGCGCTTCCCGACGCACCCCAAGCCGTCCTGTTACCACCGTCGGACGAATGATTCTCTAGAGGGCGTCGCTCGCGGCGTCGAGGAGTGTCCGAAAATCTCCGGCCATCGTCGTGGAGCGGATTTCGTTCAGCGCGCGGGCGACCTTTTCGAGATCGCGAGGGTAATGCACCAGCCGGCGTGCGAGTCCTTTGATCTCGGCTCGCAAGTCTTCCGGTGCGAGGCCCGCGGCGGCCTCCAGGTATCGCCGCGCCGATTCGACGTCCGGCGCGGAGACCAGCCGCGCGTGAAATGAGAAATTCCCGGATGTGATTGCCTGCACCTTGATACCCGCGAGATTCTGCGAGCCGCCGCCGGTGACGACTTCCTGCGCGTCTCCTTTCATAAAGCGCAGCACGCCGGGGGTTTCGTTTTCGACGATGAGCTGGAGTGTCCCCTCCGACCCTTGGACGCGGACCGCGAGGTTGCCCTGCTTGCCCGGGAGCAACGCGGGATTGGGCGGCTCGAATTCGAGCGACACGACTGCGGCCGCCGCGCTCGCTTGCAGACCCGGAGCCACGACCGAAATGGTCGCGGAACCGGGCGTCACTTTCGGTCCGGGCAAAACTACAATGCATTCGGGAGATGCCGCAAGCACCAGCGTGGGCTGCTCGTTGATCTTCACGCGATTCAGGTCGGCATCGCCGCTCAGCCAAGCCCCGCAAATCGAAAACCGGTCGTGCAGCGAAATTATGGGCGCGACGGCGATCGCCTGAGAACCGGGGGCGGGCGGCGCGGAATCCACCAGCGCGGCAGACGAACCGCCGGGCGTTTTCGCAAGCAAGTAGCTGCCCGACGCAGGAGCTGTGAAATGACCGCGCCCGGTGCGGTCCGTGGTCACTTTCTGACCTCCCACTTCGACGATCACGTCGGAGGCGAGCCGGCCATCCACGCCGAGCGCCGCAAACGTTGCTGGCTGGCCGGCAACAACTTTTGGAGGAAGCACGATCGTCAAAGCCCACGTTGTGAGGGGCGTGGACGGCGCCTGCCCGCGAACCGTCGATGGTAGCGCGAGCCGGGCGCCACCGAGCAAGCCGGCCGAGAAAACGCCTGCCAGCAGGAGAGCGCGGAAATGTTGTACAAAAGACGGCGCGGGATGAGCAGCCATGGGTCCTTGCCGGCGTGGTGCGCCCGGCACGACATTGTAAAGTGTAAAGGATACTCGATGCGAGATCAGCATCAGTCGTCGAGACGGACGACGAATGTATTGAGCTGTTCGTCGGAGCGCAACTCGCCGGCGAGCTGGCGCGCGGCATCTTCCGTAGGCAACCGGCCCACGCGCACGCGATAGAAAATGCCGCTCGGCGAGTCGTACACGGCAATGCTGACCGGTGAGTAGCGCATCGCGAGCTGCGCGCGCAGCCTCGCGGCATTATCCTGACTTGCAAACGCGCCCACCTGAACGCCGAAGAAGCCAACCTGCGGATTCAGCCCGGACGTCAGTTCGAGCCGGACTGGCGCCGTGCCCGTCCCCACCATGCCGATCGCCTGTGCGGCCGAAAACGAGAGATCGATGATCCGGTTCGCGACAAAAGGGCCGCGGTCGTTGATGCGGACTTCCGTCTGCTGCCCGTTGCGGAGGTTTGTCACGCGCACGACCGCGCCGAAGGGCAGCGTCCGGTGCGCCGCCGTGAACGCGTGCATGTCGTAGATCTCGCCGTTCGACGTGCGGTGGCCGTCGAACGGAATCCCGTACCACGATGCCACGCCCTCTTCGACGTACTCGCCCGGAACGACGGGCTGTCTCTCGGTGGGGGGAGGCTGACGCGATGACGGCGACGGCTGCGGCGTCGGCGCCGGAGGCTGCGTCGTGTACGTTCGATGGCCGCAGCCCGCAGCGGCCACCACCGAAATCGCCAACACGACCGCCAGCCGCCACGGCAATCGAGTTTCGCGATTCACTCGTTTGGACTCAAGTCCGGTATTATAGAAACGCACTCGCGTTCCCGCAAGGAACCCTATTGGCTTCGCGGCGATCGGCCTGATGAAAAGAAAACCGGTGAAAAGATGAGCGGATTCTTCGGCCGCGGCGAGCCGCGCCCCAAACTGTGTCCATCGTGCGGCACGCTTGTTGGCGCCACCGCGTCGCGCTGCTATCAGTGCGGCGCAAACGTGAACTTCTCGCTCGCCGCAGCCAGCCGGTCGCTCGGCCGCCTGATGCCGATGACGTCGCCCGCCACGTACGCGATCCTGACCCTGAGCTGTGCCCTTTACTTCGTGAGCTTGCTGTGGACGCTGCGCATCAGCGGTTTTGCGGCTATGGGCGGCGGGTTATCCGGCCTCTTCAATTTCGGCGCGATCCAGGGCGATGTCCTCCAACGCCTGGGCGCCTCGCTTCCGTTGCCGGTAGATATTGCGGAGCCTTGGCGCTTCGTTATGGCCGTGTTCCTTCACGCCAGCATCTTGCACATTCTCTTCAACATGTGGGTGCTGATGGATATCGGCCCTCAGATCGAGGAACTGTATGGCTCGGCCCGGTATCTTTTCATCTACGTGGCGACGGGAATCGGCGGCTACGTGCTGAGCAGCTTCTTCGGACATTTCAGCGTTGGCGGCTCGGGTGCGCTCCTTGGCCTGATCGGCGTGCTTTTGGCCGTCACGACGGGCCGGCGGAGCGCTGGGATGCAAATGCTCCGCAGCCAGGTCATCCGCTGGCTGATCTACATCGCCGTGTGGGGGCTGCTGTTTCCGGGAATTGACAACATGGCCCACCTCGGCGGATTTGTAAGCGGATTCGCGCTCGGCAAGCTCATGGCGGACCGCCCGCCGACCTCACCGGAGGAGCGCAAGCGAGCCTACGCAATGGGCTGGGCCGCGGCGCTCGCCGTCATCGTAAGTTTCGGAATGACCGCGTTCACGGTCTTGCACACAAGATAGGCTGTAGCTCTATTTTGCCGGAGGGCCGTGCGAAGCCCCTTCCGCGTGCAACTGCCGCGACACCACGATGCTGTAGTGAATTCCCGAAATCATCACGAATACAGCAACGCAGTAAGCGCACACCTGCCGCACGAGCCACAGCGTTGGGTCTTCCCAAGCCGCCAGCAGAAGCACCAGCGTGACCAGAAGGATTTCGAAAAAGGTTGTCGCCTTTCCCCAAACGCTCGGCGGAAACGGCCGATAGCCCACCGTCAGGAGAATCACGGCGCAGGCGGCCAGGATCAGAACGTCGCGGCCGAGAACCAGGATCGCCAGCCACCACCCGATCTTTCCCTTGAGCGCCAGCACGAAATAGGACGACGAAAGCAGCAGCTTGTCCGCGATGGGATCGAGGTAGGCGCCGAGCGCCGTCCTCTGATTCAAGCTGCGCGCGAGCAGCCCGTCGAGCCCGTCGCTCAC
>Ga0187872_10004572_pt1 | contig 10349 bp, 8 predicted proteins | sample June2016WEW_16_4_FD_132973 | JGI IMG/M metagenome (GOLD analysis project Ga0187872, IMG submission 132973) | Peatland microbial communities from SPRUCE experiment site at the Marcell Experimental Forest, Minnesota, USA - June2016WEW_16_40 | ecosystem: Environmental > Terrestrial > Soil >...
AGATCGCCTATTCCTGGCGCAAGGTAATGCCGGCGCTAGCCGCTGCCGGCTATCATGTCGTCGCGCCGGACCTGCGCGGCTATGGCCGCACGACTGGCTGGGCTGGACCCCACGCCGATACACACAGGGTCTGCGCGAGCGACCCGCTCCCCCGCCCAAAGCGGGGCGCCTTGGCGTGTGCGGCAGCCTCGATCGCCGCCTGCTCCTTCTCCGGCAGGCTTGAGAACAGCCGGTCAGCTGCCGCTCGTCGAAAGCGGTCATAGTCAATGCGCCGCTGGGTTGCCTTGTCGTCCGAAAACCGGCGTTTATTGGCTCCGCAAACGCGTTCCTGACGCTCTGCAGCCGTTGGTTGGAAAGCGGGAAGAGAAGCGAAGCCTGAGGACTCAAGATCCGCTAGAGGCCAAGCAGCGGAGGACAGTCTCTGGCGGGAAACCGGTGAAATTCGACGAGCTGATAGGTGGTTGGGCGGCGGAAAAACGACCTGCCGAGAAAATTATCTACGAGTGGAAGCGCGGCACGCGGAGAGCCTAGCACCGAATCGATTTGGGCTCCTGGCTCAGAGGTCGAGCGCCGACCGCACCTCAGTGCTTCAAGCAGAAACCCCTAGGTAGGCTTCCATGACACGAGGGTTGGCGATCAATTCCTTCGAGGTTCCTGAAACCGTGAACCTTCCGGTTTCCAACACATGCGCGCGATCGCAGATTTCCAGCCCGAGCCAGGCCATTTGTTCGACAATCAGAATTGTCAGTCCGCGTGCCTTCAACTGCGTGAAGGTGTCAAAAATCGTCCGCAGTATGATTGGCGCAAGTCCCAGCGAAGGTTCGTCCAGTAACAGCAATTGTGGTGATGCGACCAAGGCGCGCGCGATTGCGACCATTTGCTGTTCACCCCCGCTCAATAAGCCGGCGGGTTGTTCGAGACGCTCCTGAATGCGGGGAAAAAGCTCAAAAATATCTGCAAGGCTCCGCTTGAACCCCTCTCGTCCGCCGTCACGCAAACGTCGATAGGCGCCAAGTTCCAGATTCTCCCGTACTGTGTGTTCCGGGAAGAGTTGTCGTCCCTCCGGTACCAAAGCCAACCCGAGATTGGCGATTACATGGGGCGGCAAATTTTGGATATGGCGACCGGCAAATTGGACGCTGCCGCCGGTCGGACGGATCAGGCCGGCGAGGCTGCGCAGCATTGTCGTCTTGCCCGCACCGTTGCTGCCGAGGATGGTGACGATTTCGCCTCGCTCTACGGAAAAGGAGACTCCTCTCACAACGCCGAGCTCGCCATAGGCCACATGGAGATCGTTGACTTCAAGCAGCGACATGGGAGGGCCCCAGATAGGCCGCGATCACCCGTTCATCGCGACGAATGTCTGACGGAATCCCGTCGGCGATAACTGCACCATGATCAAGGACGGTAATCCGGTCGGAGACACTCAACACAAGCTCCATGTGGTGCTCTACAAGGACAAGCGTCATTCCGACGTCTTTGAGCTTGCGGATGACAGTGGCAAGCGCGCGGATTTCTTCGGCCACCAGCCCTGCAGCCGGCTCGTCAAGGAGCAGGATTCGCGGATGCACTGCCAACGCACGTGCGATTTCGACCAGCCGGCGATGCCCATATGCGAGATCGGTTGCCGGTACCTGCTCAAGATGAGAAATTCCAATTAGGCTCAGCAAATTTCGTGCCTCGCGCAATTGACGGTCGGTTTGTTCACGATAGCGGCGTGATCGAACTGTGGCGTCCCACAGATTCACGCGCGCATGCCTTGCCATCCCGATCAGCACGTGTTCAATGACGGTCATGTCGCCAAACATCTTCAAGGTCTGGAACGTACGCACAATGCCCTGCCGCGCGGCGGCATGAATCGAACCGATCTTTGCTTCCAATCCATCGACGATCACACGGCCCGCGTCGGCCCGGTACACGCCCGACACGATATTGATCAGTGTTGTCTTGCCTGCGCCATTCGGGCCGATCAAGGCATGAATCGATCCGCCTGCGATACGAAAGCTCACGTCGGACAATGCGACTAGCCCGCCGAACGACCGTGACAGGCCTTCGATCTGCAATTCCGCGCCGGACGTCCGAGGCAGCGTCGTCAGTGCTTCTATAGACCGCGTCGCCTGGTCGCGCCGACTCTCTTCGAATCTCGCCGTGCGCGCCGCCAAGCCCATGACGCCGCGCGGAAGAAAATAGAGCGTCAGCAAGATCAGACAGCCATAGACGATGAGCCGGTACTTGTCGAAATCGTGCAGCATCTCCGGCAGGAGGGTCAGGACGGCCGCGCCGATGACCGGGCCCAGCATGGTCCCGGCTCCGCCGAACAACACCGCGAGCAGGAAGAAGACCGAGCTGAAGAACTGGAAACTGTCAGGGTTGATGTAGTTCTGCTGATGCGCAAACAACGTGCCGCCGAAGCCGGCAAAGGCTGCACTTATGGCGAAGACCACCACCTTCAGGCGATAGACATCGATGCCCACTGAAGCGACTGCGATTTCACTGTGCTTGATAGCACGAACCTGCATGCCAAAATGCGAGTTGATCAGGCGATACTGCGTCGCGAGCGCCGCCAGGAACAGCGCGAGTACCACGTAATAGAACTGCGGCGTTCCGAGCCGCAGCGCGCCGATTTGCGGTTTCGGGATCGATGATATTCCGAGATCGCCACCCGTTACTGAGACCCATTCCTGAAGTATCTTCCAGACGACCCATCCGAACGCGATCGTTACCATTGCCAAATACGGGCCGCGCACGCGCAGAGCGGGAATGGCGAGAACGATGCCAAACAATGCGGCAATGATCGTGCCGCAAACGATGCCAAGCCAGATATGAAGTCCGGTCTGCGCAAAAAAAGGGAAAGCGGCTAGCGTTTTGGTCAACAGCGCCGTCGTATAGGCACCCATCGCCATGAGGGCCGCGTGACCGAGAGAGAATTGTCCGGCATATCCGCTGAGGATATTCAGCCCGATGGCGACGATGCCGTAGATGAAGACGATGATCCCGAGATACGTGTAATACGTGCCGCCGACAACGAGCGGCATCGCCGCCATCGCTCCGATGACCAGGGCCAGCGTTATCGCCTCCGCCCCACGCATCAGGCGCGTTCCTCCTGCCGTCGGCCGAATATGCCCTCGGGCCGCAAGTACAACACTGCGATCATGATCGTGAAGCCAAGGATGTCCCTGATGCCGGTGTAGAGATAACCGGACACCAGACCCTCGAACGTGCCGTACACCAGTCCGCAGACCAGGATGCCTCGCGGCGCTGCCAGCCCGGCGATGATCGCGATGGCGAAGGCCTTGAGCCCGAGCACCGTTCCCATCTGCGGCTCCGCGAGTGTCAATGGTACAACCAGAAAGCCCGCGATTCCCGCCAACGCCGCGGCTACGGCATACGACAATGCCTCGACTCGTCGCGTATTAATGCCCATCAGGCTGCTGACGTCGCTGCTATGAGCGACGGCGCGGAATGCCTTGCCAAGCAGCGTCTTGCGATAGAAGAAGTCGAGGCTGATGAAGGTAACGCACGCGGCCGCGATGATCAGCAGCTGCTGTGGCAGGATGGTCACCGGCCCCAGGTAGATGGGGTCCTTTCCCAGAAACGGCGGCACCGGTGTCGGATTGCGGCCCCAGACGATCTCGGCAAAGTCGATCATCAGGAATCCCACGGCGAGCGTGCTCATCACCCACACGTCGCTGCCGGCGCGCAGAAAGGGAAGCACGGAGAATCGCTCGGCCACGAGGCCAAGCAAGAAGAGAGCCGCCATGACGATCGGCAATACAATAAGCGGATTCAAGCCGTACTGGACGTCGAGTGAATATGTCAGCATGCCGCCGAGCATCACCCACATGCCCAGGGCAAAATTAAGCGCCTTCGTTGTCACATATGTGAGGCTGTAACCAACCGCGATCAGACCGTAGATTGCGCCGGTCGCAATGCCGCTAAGAGCAATTTGCAGGAAGAAATACATATGCGACCGGAACTCGGCGGCGTGGAGGCAGGTGCAGCGGGCCCGCGTCGTGACGGCGCGGGCCCACATCGCGAGATCAATTGCTAGAGCAACTTCATCGTTGCCTTATCGATGTACTTCTTGGTCGTTGCATCGATGTCGACATAAGGTCCCTTGCTGTCAAACTTGATCTCCAGAAGCTTGCCGTTCGTCCAGCGCGCCATGATCATGTCTTCCTCCGTCACCGCATTGTGGCGATCGCGAGTAAAGACCTGGCGCGTGAAGTGCTTTACAAGACCCGGGAATTCCGAGATGTTTTCCAAGGCGGTGCGGATCTCGCCCGGCTCAAGGCCGCCGCGTTCCATGGCGGTCTTGAACAGATAGACTGCGTCGTAAGCACCAACGGCGAAGACAGCGGCACTCATATTTTCATTATACCGCTTGCGGTAGGCATCGATGAAGGCCATCCGCTCGGGCGACTGAGGGCCGTCGATCGTCACCGTCGTGCTGGTGAGTACGCCTTCGGCCGAATCTCCGGCGGCCTTCCAGAAGGCGGGGCCGGCTATTCCCCAGGCCGACACGTACGGCGTGCGATTATCCAACTTTTCCTTGGTCTTTACCACGAACGTATTCTCGCGGACGAGGCCGTAGTTCAGGATGCTTTGCGCACCCGCGTCCTTGAGCTTGATGATCTGCGCCGTTACGTCGGTATCGTTGGTGTCGAAGGTCTCGTCGGCTACCGCCGTGAGGCCATCCTCCTTAAGCCGGCGCTGCAACTCGCCGCGGCCGGTGACCCCCCAGCCTGCGGTCCATGTCAGCAGGCCGACTTTGTTGTGTCCAAACTTCTTCACCATGGTGTCGACCATAAAGTTTGCCTGACCGGTTCCATACATGCCGACCCGGAACAGATAATTGTCCCGTCCCTGCTTCTTTGCATCGTTCTCGGTGATTTCCGTGGCATCGGTAGCCGGGCAGATCACGGGAACTTTCAGCGTATCGTTTACGATTGGTGCGACCGCCAGCATCGAGGCGCTATTCGTTGCACCGACGATGCCGACGACGTTATCGCGCTCGACCAATTCGCGATATGCCGCGACGGTCTTCACGGGATTGTGCTCGTCGTCCCGGGAGATGAGGACAAGCTTGTGGCCCTTGACCCCGCCTTTGGCATTGATCTCATCGACCGCGATCTCCGCGCCGCGCTTGATCTCAACACCGACGAACGATGCCGGCCCGCTCAACGCGCCGGCAAAGCCGAGCTTGATCGGTTCCTGCGCCTGAACGCCGCTATTCCACACGAACAAGACTGCCGCAGCGGTGGCAGCAAACCGTGATGCAAGTGTGATAGATCTCATCTTTACCTCCATGTTGTTCAACAAAGTCGTTACCTGCCTTCAGCCGTTTCTTTTTTAGCATGCGACCGTTCGTCGCCAGGATTTCCGAGCGACGGTTTCTTGTCAGCCCACGGACGCACGGCCTCGAACGCTGCCGCCGCGCGCAGAACATCTGTCTCGCCAAGTGCCTTCGCTACGATGTGCAGGCCGACCGGCAGACCCTCTTGGGTAAAGCCGCAAGGCACGGACGCCGCCGGGAGGCCGCACAGATTGACCGGATACGTGTAAGCAATCCAGGAGACGATGTTTGCGCCTTCGAGCTCGGGCGGGACATCTCGCCCGAGATCGAACGCCGCCACGGGCGTCGTCGGCGTCATCAACAGGTCATATTTTTCGAAGAACCGCCGTACCCTCTCGCGGAACTCGTAGCGGGCGAACACGCGTCCGTAGTACTCGTCGATTGTCTGGTCGAGCGCCCCGTCCAGTATGCTCACCACCGCTGGATCGATCAGCTCACGTTGTTCGGTCAGGGTTTTCTTCAACCGCGTGCCGACTCCGGCATAGAATTCCGCCATCCACAGGTCGATCGGGTCGTCGAAGATCTTATCGACAAGTTCGACGTCGCATCCCAGTGCTTCGAAAGCGCGTGCGGCGTTGCCGGCAATCGCCGCGACCTCGCGCGTCGGACGCGCATATCCGAGCGTCGGACTCCAGGCAATCCGCAGTCCCTTCGGCGACCGATCGCATGCGCCGAGATAATCCGGAACCTCAGCAGCCACGCTCGCCGGATCGCGCGCATCGAAGCCGGAAATCGCCGTAAGCAGAAGCGCTGCGTCGCGGACGGTGCGCGCTATGGGCCCGACATGGGCGAGCGTCGGCGTCGCCGCAACAGGAAAGACCGGTACGCGCCCGAACTGCGCCTTGATGCCAAATAACCCGCACAGTGACGACGGAATGCGGATCGAGCCACCACCATCGGTGCCAAGGGCGAAAGGCGTAAGCCCGGCCGCGACACTTGCGCCGGCGCCTGCCGAGGAGCCACCTGTTGTCTTTTTAAGATTCCATGGATTGCGCGTCTCTCCCGTGAGCGGGCTGCTGCTCGATCCCTTGCAACCGAATTCGGTGGTGGTCGTCTTGCCGACGATCGCGGCGCCATGCGCCTTAACCCGCTCCGACGCGGGCGAATCGAAAGGGGCAATGAAATCGGCAAGCGTGCGCGAGCCGGAAGTAAAGCGAACACCCTTGACTGCTGTAAGGTCCTTGATCGAGACCGGTATTCCGGTCAGCAGCCCAGGTTCCTTACCCGCCAATATTGCTTTCTCAGCCCTGTGTGCAGCCTCTATTGCGAGATCCGGTGTGATGGTGACGAAGGCATTGAGCGTCGGCTGCGATGCCTCGATTCGCCGAAGCGTACTTTCGACGATGTCGATGGGGGAAACCTGCTTCGTCCGGAGCAGATGAAGCATATCGACGGCGGTCATATAGGTGAAATCATCCGCCATTGGCTGACCCAATAGTCCTCTAACCCGATCGTTCTCCTGACTGCGCCCGCCCGGGTTTACGTCGTTCGCCTGCGCACGACTCAACCGTCGTGCATAGACGCCCCTCAATCGAGTATCGCGACGGCGCGAACGGGCGACCCGCTCCCATTGCAGATGCGCAGCGGCAAGCCGCTGAATTCGAACTCTCCCTTGCCGACAAGTTCCTCGAGATTGCAGAGCCATTCGTAATGCGTAATGCCGCGATCGCGGCATACCCTGTGATTTGGAAAAAGACTGCTGTTCGGTCGGTCGGTGGATGGGCCTTCGACACCGTGCACGCGCGAGCGATCAGCGAGCCAATGCGTCGCTTCCGCTGTAATCCCGGGATTCGACCATACGACCTTGTCAGTCGGATAATGACGTTTATGCAAGCCTGAACAGATCAGCACAATGTGACCGTCGATCTTTACGCCCGCGTTCTTCTCGGCGGCTTCGAAGTCTTTCACATCCATATCGCCGAGGTCCGGGATGTGCCGCATGTCCAGGCAGACCGCCTTGCCCATGAACATGTCGAGCGGCATTTGATCGATGGGCGCGCCACCGCGCTTGGTGTGACAGAACGAATCCACGTGCGTGCCGACGTGATCCATCATTGCGAGGAACGTGGTACACCCGCCGAGCCGATCCTCGGGCGTGCCGAGGCCCCAGGTTTCCATTTCGTCGTGCGTGAATTGGGGAAGGATTACCGGCCGGGGAAAGAACTTGTGAGCCGGCATATTGTTGGTCAGCGGAACGGACAAATCAACGATAACGCGTGCCATGGCATGCTCCTAACCATTTCTTTCATTTGGCTTGGGGCTCGGAATCAAGGCAGATCGTCGTTGGGCGCTCGGCAGTTCTCGTTGGCTGTTGGTGAATTGGCCTTCCGCTTTGCGACCCCGTTGATCCTACTCCCGTTACAAAAATCCTAACCACAAATTGCGCAATGACCAATATTGATTTTGCTGGCTATTCATACCGAAATTGGTATGAATATTGACTTGGATGCCTATGACGACAGGCAATGGCGATGAACTTGCGGCACCTTCGTTACTTTATCGAGGTGAGCGAACTCGAAAGCGTTACTAGGGCCGCCGACCGACTCCATATCGCGCAGCCGGCGCTGACTCGTCACATGCGCTCGCTTGAGCGCGTCCTGGGGGTACAGCTTTTCCAGCGGGACGGCCGAGGCATCATCCTGACCAATGCGGGAATTGTATTCCGCGATCGGGTCCGAACGGTTCTTCGCGAACTGGACCGTGCACAATTGGAGGTCAAAGCACTCTCGCGCTCGCCGGGAGGTCGAATTGATTTCGGTTTGCCGCTTTCGATCAGCCAGGCGTTGACGCGCGTGCTGGTGCAGCACGTGCACGACGAGCTGCCGGGCGTCGCCTTGCGCGTGATCGACGGATGGACGGGATTCATCATCGAATGGCTCCTGAGGGGCCGGCTCGATCTTGGGGTCATTTATGACTACACGCTGAAGAGCGACATGTTGCGAACTGAGCCAATCGCATCTGAGGAGCATTTTCTCGTTTGCGCGCCCGGCGACAGACTCGCGAAGCGGAAGTCGATTACGCTCGCGGAGGTTTCACAGTTACTGCTCGCGCTTCCGAGCAGGGAGCACGGACTTAGAGTTGCTATTGAGCAATTCATGCAGACAATCGGACTGGTACCGCACATTCATACCGAGCTTGAGTCGATTGTCGCCCTCAAGCAACTTGCGCAGCAGGATGGCATTTATACGATCCTTCCACGCGGCGAGATGGAGGCGGAGCTGGCAGCGGGGAAGATAAAAAGTGTGAAGATAACCGATCCGCCGATTCATAGAACCCTGTTTGTTGCCTGGTCAAATGAGAGACCTAATACACCGCAAATGAGGGCGGTTCTAAAAATCGCAAAAAGAGAAACAGCGAACATTATCAAAATGGGGAAATGGGGAAGTAGATTCCTCGGCGACTGGACGCAACTGTAGTCCGGACGAAACAATTCCCCTAGACCCGGCTGTGAATCGGCATGCAAAAAGGGCTCTGACTCATATTTGATGCAGTTTGATGAGTGTGTGGCGCTCCCTTGGGGAAGGGAATCAGCGACATGCAACAAGGCACTTCGCCGTCCTGCCTCGTGCCTGCACAACCGGCTTCCGATAATGGAATGGTCCGGCCGTGCTCCTGCCCCGCCAGCGATCGAAGCTCGCCGGGTGAGCTTGCGGCCACCGTCGCGCGGACCCTAAACCTGCCAGAAATTCAAAAGCTGCGGCCGCGGCTTCTCCCGGAGCTGCCGATTTTCGGTCATCAAGACGTCGGCAACAGCGAAATCCTTATCTCCGGTATCGCCGACGCGGTGGCAGCAGCCGATAGCTTCAGCCTCAAAACGTGCGCTGCACACATCACACACGAAGGCAATTGTGAGTAAGCGCCGAAGTTTGACCCCTCCAATCGGAGAATAATCAATACCTTAGGGGGCTGATCGGCGTCCGGACCCCATGCCGATTCACAAGCCCAGCTAGGGGGTGAACACTCTTCGACCGGATCAGACGCTTAGGCGGTTTTCCTAGGCCGCGCGCGCACAGCGCCTGCTTTTTCGATTCCGCCTCCTGGCGGCGGTTCGATTCCCAGGTGAGGTCGCTCGACAAAAGGACCACAACGGTGGTACACATGACGCATCGAGCTACTCGCTAAGCCACTGATTTCGTTGAGTTATTGTGCAGCATGGGACAATCCTCTCCGTGGCACCAGGCAACCGCTAGCTCATTGGAATCGCGAAGACCTCTTTCATCTCACGGGTTCGGGCCGCCCGAGTGGTACACACGGGTGGTACACATGGCACTTGCAATGTTGCGTTCCTGGAAGCCATCCGAAGACCGGAGTTTATTGGCTTCGCAAACGCGTCCCCGATGCTCTGCAGCCGTTTGTTGGCAAGCGCGAGGAGAAGCTAAGCCTGAGGACTCAAGATCGGCTAGAGGCCTACCAGCGGCATCCAATTGCGGAAGTGAGGAGCGTTCCTCAAATAAGCAACCAAACAAGGTAAGTGAAGAGGACCTCGTTTCACCATCAGCCTGAAGCGCAGCACCCCAAATTTTCAGCTATCCACAACCGCTGATATGCTCGCACGACCTGCTCAGTTCCTCGATTTGCCTAGGAACGCCTCTTGAACCTCACGATCGCGAAGCAGAGCTGAAGCGCTATCCTCACGAACGATTTTCCCAAGGCGAAGCACGTACGCTCTGTGCGACAGTGACAGCGCCACACGAGCGTTTTGCTCTACCAAGAGAATGCTTAACCCAGTTTCCGCGTTGAGGCGGCGTAAGATTCGGAATATTTCGGCGACCATCAACGGTGCAAGGCCCATGGATGGCTCATCAAGCAACAACAGTCTCGGCTTTGCCATCAGCGCCCGGCCTATAGCGAGCATTTGTTGCTCACCTCCAGAAAGAGTCCCACCTAACTGCGAACCACGCTCCTGAAGCCTAGGAAACAGTTGAAAGACCCAGTCGAGATCGTCATCAATCCGTTGATCACGACGCCCGTAGGCTCCGAGGCGAAGGTTATC
>Ga0187872_10004573_pt1 | contig 10344 bp, 11 predicted proteins | sample June2016WEW_16_4_FD_132973 | JGI IMG/M metagenome (GOLD analysis project Ga0187872, IMG submission 132973) | Peatland microbial communities from SPRUCE experiment site at the Marcell Experimental Forest, Minnesota, USA - June2016WEW_16_40 | ecosystem: Environmental > Terrestrial > Soil >...
CACCTCCAGCTACGTGGGTAACTTCGACGATAAGCCACTCACGGTCACCGACCCCTACGCCTTGGTCGCACTGCCTCAGCTGAACCGGGTCTTTACTGACGCGGAATACGACAAGATGCGCAAGGGAGGTCAGCTGGACAAGATCAGCATCTACTCCAAAGGCAAGGACACCCCAATTACGGCCGCAATATCCTTAACGACCCGGGATGGCAAAACCCTGCTGCAAGACGTGAAGTGACCCCAAAAGGCTTCATCCAGCTACAGATCCATGCGGGTCACTATCAATACGCCTTCGCCATCGACGGGGAGGTACATCTAGACCCACAGGCTTCCGGCAGCGTTGCCCACCCTCGATTCCACCAAGTTTCCATCTTATCGATCAGCGAAACCTGGTTTACAGCAATCTATAACGGCTAGCATGTTTCAACTCCAATTAAAATGAGGGATAAATAATTCCAGTAAATTCGGCGCAGGGGGTTGCCCCCCCGTAACATGGATTGGGAGCTCACTTCCCCAATCTTATGAGATGCATGCCATTATACGCCGGATTATCCCTACTCTTCCTACAGCAGGCTTTGGCCTCCAACGTCATGCTGGCTTGGAACCCCAGCCCTGACCCCCAGGTGACAAATTATAACCTTTACTGCGGAGTCGCCAGCGGGGTTTACACCAATCAGGTAGCCGTGGGCAACACCTCCAGTTACCAGTTCACCGGACTCGTTCCTGGAGTCACTTACTACTTCGCCGTCAATGCAGAGGACAGCAATGGGTTGGAAAGCCCCAACTCCAATGAAATCAACTACTTCGTGCCACTCCTGCCCTGCAATATTACTTTGGGCAACCTCAACCAGGTATACAGCGGGCAACCGGCGGTGGTCACATCCTCCACTGCTCCAACTAACCTGCCAGTCACATTCTCCTATAACGGAAGCCCATCAGCGCCTACGAATGCCGGTACCTACACAGTGATCGCCACGGTGGTTTCCGCCACTTACACGGGAGCCGCCACCAACACCCTGGTTGTAGCCCAGGCAACCGCTACAGTACAGTTGAGCAAGCTGGTTCAAACCTGGTCCGGGAACCCCTGCCAGCCATCAGTGGTCACCGTGCCGGCAGGGCTGAACGTTAACATCAGCTACGACGGGAGCAACCAGCCCCCCACCGACATCGGATATTATGCTGTCGTGGCCAGCATCAACGATCCAAATTACACCGGAACGGTTTCTGCCACTTTCAGCATAGAGACGGTCGCCCCACCATCCAAACTCATCATCATAAGCTGGAGCGCAGCATTTAGCCCTGTCACGCTGCTCGAAAGCACCAACCTGGCTGACTGGGTGACGAACACCGACCTCCCCGACACGGCATCCACCAATCCCAGCGACACCATCACTACGCCCGTGGCAATTCAGGATGGCAACCACTTTTTTCGCGCCGTAGCCAACGGGGCGGGAGTTCCCATCCGGATCAATTAACAGGCACTCTCCGATCTGGGCAGTTCGAAGTCCAACAGAATTCCATTGGAAAACCCGCAGCAGTGCGCTAGACTATAGGGGTTATGAACTGCATCATTGTTGAGATTAGGGCAGCAGAGGGCGGCGAGGACGCAAAGTCCTTGGTCGTCGAGCAGACCCGCATCTATTCGCGTCGGTGCCAAAAGCACGGTCTCTGAATGGACTTGCTGGACTTTCGTCCAGGGATCGCAGTTCTCAATGTCGAAGGTCCCCTTGCCCACGAGATGTTCAAAGATGAGGCCGGAGGACACCGCTGGCAGCGGGTACCCCCGAACGAGCGACGCGGCCGAGTCCAGACCAGCACCATTACAGTCGCCGTAATGAGGATTCCCCGGCCTGAAGAAATCCGTATCAAGGATAGCGAGATGGAGATCACCGCCTGCCGCGGCTCTGGGCCTGGCGGCCAGAACCGGAACAAGTGCAACACGGCCATCCAGATAAGGCATCTTCCTACCGGCTTGCTGGTCCGGTCGGAGGCCGAGCGTTCTCAGTTCCAAAACCGTGAGCTGGCTCTCGGTGTCCTCCGCTCAAAGCTCGTGGAGATGCAGAGCAGCCAGCGCCACCAGGGCATCAACACGCTCCGGCGCCAGCAGGTCGGAACAGGCATGCGCGGCGACAAAAGACGCACCATTGCCTGCCAGCGCGGAACGGCCGTCGACCACATCACTGGGAAGCAGTGGAAGCTTGACGATTATCTGGCCGGCAAGTGGGTGTAAACTCTGGAACGGATCCGAGGTCAGACGCAGCAAACATTGGTGCTCAAAGGATCGCCAGCGGAAAGCCTCTGACCTCCTGTCCCAGGCTAAGGATGAAGTTGTCCACCGGCTTCATCACCCGGACGTTGCCACCACCTTTGTACCTGTAGGACAAGCCCAATTCCGCCACCTCATCCTTCGTCAAAAAGCGAGGCGCGTAAAGCAGCAGCAGGCTACCTACCCCCTGCCCTTTCCGGAGGCAGTCGGCCGTCTCATGCGCGAAGCGGACCGTCTGCAGTTTGTCCCGAATTGGAGTCGCAAGCTCGTTCAGGTCCCCTGCCCTGCTGTAACAGCGCACCGCATAGTGCCTGCAGGGCAGGCGACGCCTTCGGATGAAGGAACCCTCGCCTGAGACCGCGCTCGCCGGCGCGTTACGCAATGCAGCGCGCAGCCTTTCTGCCTTCGCCAGCCGCCAGTACCTGCGACGGACACGCTTCGCCCATCCCTGCTCCTCCATGTAGTTTACCACCTTCCAGACAGACCCCATGCTCAGCGCGGTCTCCTTCTGCAACTGCGACAAGGTCCAGCACCTGCTCGGGTTTTGCAGCAGCACCAGCGGAATGTTCAGATTGCCTCCAGCAAAAACAGCCCCATCCCGCCAAGGCGTTCTGAAGCGCAGGCTCGGATCTCCGAGCGTTTCAACCCAGCCGTTGGACAACACCAACATCCTTCCAGTCAAATCGGCGCAGGAGATCCCGCGACGCCTGCACAGGTCCAAGATGTCGTCCCCCAGACGCGCTGTAACCAGAAACGGAGGCATTGACCTGGAGGCCCCGGCGATGTCGTGGTTCCTCGACAATTCCAGCGGATAGGCGTCCTCAAGGAGCAAGCGGTTGAGGAGAGCAAGGTCGGGCCCGGACGGATCTCGTTTCAGCAGGTCAATCGTTTCAGGCCGAAGCGGGATGTCTTGAAATCGTAGATCATCGTAAATGGACTCCCCTCCAATTATATTGTTAAGGGCTCTGACGACAATCGCCTGCATTTGGTCCAAACCGGGTGCTGACGGCTGATAGTCCCTGAGCAGCAATTGCTCCGGCCCGGACAATCTGTTCCATAGAAAAGCGGATACCGCATCGAATTGCTCACGCAGTTCAGTTACGAGCATCAAGAAATCCTTGATTTCATCCGCTGAGATCGTGGCGGTGAAAATATCTTCCCGCGCAATGTCGAGCGCCGTGATGAGCTGGAAATGTGAAACCTTCTTGTTGAACTCGAAGGTCAACCGGTTGGTGCCGGGCTCCGCAGTCCACACAGGCGCTGCATTTACTTCTACGCCAACTCCGGCAAAACCAGTGCCGACTGGAAAGCCTTTGGCGATCAGATCGCGAAAGCGCGCCTCGATGCTGTGAACGTCCGCCAATCGAACCGGTTTGGCCCGCTGCTCAAAATCGGCACAATCTTGCGCAACGCGATCCGTTATGGCCTGTAACGCCCCTGCGTTGACCAGACGCCAATCGCCCCGACGGATGTACTTCACCCAGCCCTTGCCACTCAAGAAATCAAGCACCATCGAGACCGTCGCCGAGCTCAGTTTTGTTGCGTTCTGAAGTTGGGAAATATTCCAACCTCTGACCGGATTCTGCAGGATCGTTGTGAGGATGCTCACGTTGCCCGCATCCACCACCGACTCGTCAATTTCCTTCCAGGGCAATCGGAAATACGCATGGGGTTTCAGTTGCAGTTCGACCCAGAGGTTTTCGTCACTTTTGTCATTTTGCTCGATCAGCAGCATGTGACCGGTGAGATCGGCACAAGAAATACTGCGGCGCCGACATTCAGCGAGCACGTCAGGTCCAAGACGTACGGTCAAAGCCAAGAGCTTAGGATCCATTTCCTTCAAAATGTCGGTGTCACCAGTGGGCTTCATCATATCTCGCGGCTTAACCTCCTGAGCAGCCACCAAGTGAAATATCGAGGAGCGGCCGTTGTAATTGAAGCTCACATGGTTGCTGCCTTGAAGTGCTGACCATTTTCCCACCGGAAAACGACGTAAGATTTGTTGCCAGAAGCAGTTCTGGATCTCCCACACATCATCAACTTGATTCCATTGGGCGCGAGGCATGCTTTGGTCAACCAACCCGGGTCGGGAAATTATTCTTCGTGAGCCAATCCTCCAAAGCTTGCCGCACCACGTTTTGAATGATAAATGGCTCTTGCTTCTTGTGCTTGCGCTCAAGGCAGGCGTTCTCGATCGCGTTTTTCAAGCGAGCCGGGACGCGCGCACTCAAGTAAGGCGTAGACGTGGTTTCCTCCTCCTCCAAAAGGGCCTCCCTTGTTTTATCTCTTGCGCGTCGCCGGTCACCCTGCCTTTCGCCTTGAGCCGGCTCTGCTGGGCCTGGCGTCCTTGCGGGCTCGCCGGGAGACGCAGGCCCTGGAATGGAAGGAGCGGCCGGCAAGGACGAAGACGCAGGCTTTGGTTCTGGCAGTACTGAAGGCGCGGCGGGAGGTGGCGGTGAAGGCGCCTGAGGTTCCAAAACCCGAATTGTTGAATTCGCAGGCATGTTGTCCTTCATAAAGCCTTGCTCACTAGGGTTAAGCTCCGTGGATATCTTGCCTGTAGGCGGGGGTGTGGTGTTTGTGGCCTCCAGCAAACTCGGACGTGGTGTTTTTGATGTTTTTCCTGCCATAGTTATCTCCTTCAAGCTGTGGGTTCAGCAGGTTGTCCGCCCGGGACATCCGGCGGACGGTCCCCTGCCCCGCCCTGCTCGTGTGGCACCTTTTGGCGGTACAGGTCTGGAAGCGCTTTCTGGAAAAGCAACTGCAGGTCCGCTCCGGCCTCAGCAGCGCCTCTGCCATCCAGCCGCCAAGCGACTGATTTGAAACTGCGAGCCGTCGCATACGCCTGTAGGAACCGTACCGGCAGCGTGGTGGGAAGCTGAAGCTGGGCAGCCCCCTCGATCAACTCACGGCTCAGGATGGTGTGTTGCATCTTGTTGGGGATGAGCTGCATCCGCGGCAGCCCATTCCGCACCGTCTGAGCTTGCTTCACCTTGTTGACTGTTTCTCGCACTGCCTGAAAATCCAGCGGCGAAGGGGCGGCCGGTATCAGAACGACCTCCGCGCGCAGCATCGCCAGGAGGTTTAATTCTGATACTCCACCGGGCCCGTCGATCACGATGTGGTCGTATTTCAGCGCGAGATTCTGCAGGTCGGTGAGGAAGGTCTTGGGGTCATCCAGGCGGCCATACTCAGGGCAAGGAACCTCATCGATCGACTTCATCTCCTGGAGCCATGTGGACGAAGACGCCTGGGCATCGCTGTCGACGAGCAAAACTGTGTAGCCAAGCTCGATTAGCCAAACCGCCAAATGAACAGCAATCGTACTTTTTCCGACGCCGCCTTTAAGGCAAGTCACGAAGATTATCATATTGTTTTGTTTCGACAAGTTGTACACACTCCAAATTAATTGTCAATGAATAAAATTTTGTAAAGTCATAAGTGCTTGGCGGCCATACTGTTACAAGTTTAATATTGTGAACGAGCCCGTGCGTGCGCTATTCAGTGAGGCCATAACCTTTTTAGTGCGTGTGTGCACGTGTGCGCGTGTTCACGGGTTCACACGTTCACAGCATCTAAGGAAAGAATTCTAAAAACTGGGGAAGGGAAACATCTTTCAACCTTTGTGCATCTGTGCACATGTGCGCAACTACACACTTGGAGCACCCTCTAAAAACCGAACATTCGGACCAGATGCCGTGCAAAGGGGACTTCATATCGAGAAATCAGGGCCAAATCGAGCCGACAGCATCCCAAACACGCAAGCAATGTTGGCGAAGCAATGGAGATCAACCTCCGCGAAAGACTAGCTTGCCAGAATGTTCCACCAATTTCGACAGCTGCAAAAACCTTAGTTTTAAGTACTTGACGCCGTGGGCCTTACGACATACTATCCGTGCAACATTGAGGCCAGCAGGCTGTTTCACCCTTGCGAGGCAAGAGTTCTTTCACGATCTTTCACGGAAACCGTACCTTTTCATCTGGAGGCCCGAATCTGTTGGCTGAAGGGAGGAGGAGCACAGGGGCAACAACAAAGAATCCCTGGACACCATTCACTGTGGTGAAAGGCCAAGAATGGGGCAGGGGATAGCTACGGGCGGAACGCCCCTCCCGCACCTGCTTATAATTGCGGCTGATCCAAAAAGGACACAACTCAGCCAGTTGGGCGAACAAGGTGTGCTTGGAGAGCTTGCACACCGGAATCGACTCAGGCTGAAAGAGGACGATTGCCATCATAGCCGAGACACATTTACCGTGCCTCAAATTCTGGACTAAAAATGCCTGTTTTTTGACCCGAAATCGCCCATTCGTCTGTTGTTCCACGGATTTTGGCGGCCTGCAAATTTTGAATGATTAAGTGCTTGATTTCACGTATCTTACATTGTAGTTTCTGTGGAACAACAGGCCAAAATGGCCGATTTATCCTTCAAGGAAATGAATTGTTCCACGCTCTTTCACGAAAAACGTTCTTTTTCATCTGAAGGCCCCAATTTCTTCGCGCCCGCAGGAGTCTGGCGCACAAGGCCCGAGCGGAAAACTTGGCGATCGTTCCGACCTGCTGGCTGTCGGACCGCCAGACTCTCAAGCGCGAGCAGGAATAGGATTGGAAGCCGGAGAGCAGGAACCGCAAAAGCGCCAAGGTGGCATCAAGGTGACGGGGCCAACTTTGGCCGACCATATTGAAAAATCAATGTTTTCGGAGGATTACAGAGTTTTCACTACCCACAGCAGCCGCAATCGCAATGCCGGCCTTTCTCCAGCTTCCCCCCATCGCTCCACGCAGCCATGAACTTTACGCCGTCACAACGGAACGCCATCAATCACACGCCGGGCAGCCTCCAGCCAATCGTGTGCGCCGGCTCCGGCAAGATGGAAGTCGTTGGCCCGGCGCATGGCCACGCCCACAACGCGGACCAACATTCCCAACCAGATCAGCGACAATTGGGCGCGCTCGTGACCGTTTTAGGTTGGTTGAGATTTTTCAGACTCGACTTGCAAAATTGACCGGTGACGCGAAAATGCTCATATGGAACCGTTGACACCGCCTGATTCGCATTTTCTGGCTGCAGCCCAAGGCTGGCTGGAGTTGGGCAATCCTTTGGAGGCGGACCGGGAATTGGAGAAAATCGCGCCCTCTTTGCGCGCACATCCCGACGTGCTGGAGATCCGCTGGCATGTTTACGCTGGAGAGAAGAAATGGGCGGCCTGCGTGGACATCGGGCTGGGAATCATGAAAGGCGCACCTCATCGCGCGGAGGGTTGGATTCACCGTTCTTTTGCGCTGCATGCGCTAAAACGGACACGCGAGGCCTACACCAATCTGGCGTGTGTCGCTGAAAAGTTCCCCGGCAATTGGTCCATTCCTTACAATCTCGCCTGTTATTGTTCTCAGCTTGGGCGGCTCCAGGAGGCCCAGGACTGGTTCAAAAAAGCAGTTGTTATTGATGACAAGATCGTCCAAAAAACAGCCATTAACGATCCTGATTTGAAACCGCTCTGGGACAGCATGAGCACGACCAACTGGAAAAAGAACGAGTGAGCTTCGACCGGGATCGAATCAAAGAGAAAGCCGCTCTGCTTGCTGGCAAAGGCGTCTTCATCGGCACGTCCTCATGGAAATATGCCGGTTGGCGCGGAATGCTCTACGACGAGGCCCGATACATTTATCGCGGGAAATTCGCCGAGTCGCGGTTTGAGAAGAACTGCCTGGCCGAATACGCCGAGGTTTTCAAAACCGTCTGCGTTGACGCCGCCTATTACAAATTCCCGGACCGGAAATACCTGGAGAATCTCGTCTCCCAGGTGCCGGAGGATTTTGAATTTGCGTTCAAGGTCACCGACGACATCACGATCAAACGATTCTCCAATCTCCCTCGTTTTGGCATCCGCGCCGGCAAACCCAATCAAGATTTTCTCAATGCGGACCTTTTTGCCTCCGCCTTCCTGAAGCCGTGCGAAGATTTCCGAAAAAACGTCGGTCTCCTGATGTTGGAATTCTCACGCTTTTATCCGACCGACTATCCGCATGGCCGTGAATTTGTCGCGGACCTTGATAAATTTCTCGGCCAGCTTCCGAAGGGCTGGCCTTACGCCGTTGAGATGCGCAACAAGCACTGGTTGCAGCCGGATTATTTCCAGTGCCTGCTGCGCCACGGTGTCGCCCATGTGTTCAATTCGTGGGAAGCCATGCCCCCTGTGAGTGCGCAAATGGGCATTCCCGGCGCCATCACAAGCCCAAATTTGGTTGCCGCGCGCTTTCTTTTGAAACCGGGCCGCAAATACGAGGAGGCCGTCAAGACTTTTCAGCCGTATGACCGCGTGAAAGATGAAGACCCGGAAGCGCGGGCGGCGGGCAAAAAGCTGATCGCCGAGGGCACGGCGGCAGAAGGCAAAAGGAAGACTCTCATTTACGTCAATAACCGGCTGGAGGGCAACGCGCTGGAAACAATCAACGCGATGCTCCAAGAAGAGGATTGAAAGACTGGGGTGCAGGCGTCTATTTCGACCAGCTTCAAGAGGTCGCAACGGCGCGGCAGTTGGATTACACGATCCCCGGGTTGGCCTGAGCCGTCGAAAACCGCCCAGCGCGACCGGTTCGCCGTGCGGCCGGCCTTCGGCGGTTTGTCGCCGAACAACAAGACATGAAGCTTGACGAGTTCTTCCGCGGTCTTTTCGCGGCGCTGCGCTTAAGCGGAACGGAGCAAATCATCACACACCTTGATGCGCACCACGAGAGCTTCCAGCGCGTCGCAGACAAACTGGAGCGGGTGCATGATGAGTACCCGGAGATGCCCGGCACGTTTGTTCCGAGTCCTTTCACGGGGAGATACAGGGATCTTGACAGCGTGCTGATACGGTTTCAGCAGGGGCTCCTGCGTTCCCAAGGTCCATTTCACCCATGCATCCACTTGGAAATATCGGAATCGCGCGCGAAACGAATCATGGGAGAATGCACACCTGGTCAACAGCGGCTCCTCAAGGAGCTGGCACTCGAATTCATCGGCCGGGCCGCGGAGACCAGGAGGGCGGCATGACGACCGAATCTCAGCGGCAGCAAGCCGAAACCATCGCCGCGGAAATGGCCAAGTTGCCCGGGATTGCATCGGCCGTCGTGGATGACTGGGACGACTTCGGCGGGTTCAACCTGTTTATCCGTCTCACCACAGGAGGATCCAACTCGCACTTCATCAACAGATGACGGCAAGGAATCCCGCCCTTTAGGGTGAGAGGAATTGCCGCAATAAAATCATTTGACTTATTCTGACAGGGTTCTGTACTTGAATAAATGACAGTGACAGTCCAACTGAAAATGATACCGGGCGCGGAGCAATCCAACGCTCTTGAGGCAACTTTGCGCCGGTGCAATGAGGCGGCGGACTGGCTTTCAGAGAGGGCGTTCCTAAACGAGACATTCACGCCATACGCCTTGCAGTGCGGCTACTATCGGGAGTTGAGGGAGAAGTTCGGAATGGGCGCTCAGGCAGCGTGTTTGGTGTGCGCAAAGGTTGGGGAAGCCTACAAGCTGGATACGGATACGCAGCGAAAGTTCAGGCCGCTGGGAAGCATCGCGTTTGACATTCGCAATCTGAAAATCCATCTGGAAAAACAAATCGTTTCCATCTGGACATTGGCAGGCCGTGAAAAAGTCCTGTTCCGATGCGGGGATTATCAGCGTGAGCTTTTGCGCAAAGGGCTGATAAAGCAGTCGGACCTTGTTCGACGGCGGGATGGAAAATGGTTTCTCATGGTGTCGGTCGTCCTGCCGGATGATGAGGAATTGAAAGTAACGGACGTGCTGGGGGTGGACATGGGGATCGCGGAGATTGCGGCGGACTCCGACGGGAATAAGCACAGTGGATCGGCTTTGAACAAAATCCGGCACCGCAATCACTCCCTGCGAAAGAAGTTGCAGCGCAAGGGCACGAAGTCCGCCAAACGGTTGCTAAAAAAGCGCAGTCGGAAAGAGGCGTTATTCGCCCGCGACTGTAATCATGTGATTTCCAAGAAGATAGTTTTGCTGGCTAAACGCACCAACCGCGCCATTGCGATTGAAGACCTCAAGGACATTGGCCGGAGGA
>Ga0187872_10004574_pt1 | contig 10338 bp, 15 predicted proteins | sample June2016WEW_16_4_FD_132973 | JGI IMG/M metagenome (GOLD analysis project Ga0187872, IMG submission 132973) | Peatland microbial communities from SPRUCE experiment site at the Marcell Experimental Forest, Minnesota, USA - June2016WEW_16_40 | ecosystem: Environmental > Terrestrial > Soil >...
ACCTTTTCGCCATCCGCCACGAGTAGCCTTTTGTAAGCTAAACCCAGATGCCAAGGCGATGCCTCCGATGGATCGGCGCGCCAAATCAAGGTCCATTAGGGCATCTCAGGAATCGCCCCGCTGCTAGAATTCAAACCGAGATACTGTGTCAAAATTACAGGCCGCACCGGGGACGCCCGAGTCGCATGTGCCGGCAAGCCAGCGAGGTACCGGCCAGTACTTATTGAAGCGCTAGCGCGTCGGCCACCGGCTACAAACGAGGCGCGACTGTCCGTCATGGCCCGCGTGTTTCCTAACAGGGAAGCCTGCAGGCCAATGCCTTAGCAGCGAATGATGGTGCGCTGGTTTCGACGTGCCACCTGCTTTGATTTTCAAAATCAGGAGCGGTTTAAGGGGGTTTTTTCCGCGGGGAACATCGTTGAAAAACCAGGGGAAAACAGAAAACAGGGATATTTCCAATAAAAACAGGTAGGCCGATGAGGCCCGAGCTGAAAATCACTGAGATAAATCATTGGCTTAGATAATTTCCGCGAAAGCAAATAACAGAGAAGAAACAGGGAGGGAAACAGGGGGCCTCCACGGTTCCTGGTCTTGTCCGGCTTCGGATCATTTTTGCGGATCCGGTGGCGCCCTCAACGGTGAATTGCACTTTCGCCGATCAATCATGTCGAGCGGGATTTGCGGAACGTCGGATGCCGGCTGGCGCCGAGCCTCCCATAGCGCTGTAGGCGAGCGGGCGTGCCCCTGCAAGTCCCGTAACCACACGGTTTTGAGTTCGAGCGCAATCGTGTACGGCGTAGCCCATTTCGGCTAATGCACGGACGGTGCATCTGGACCGACGGCGAGATTAGCGAATTGCTTGGCGATCAGCGCAGCCAGATCGCTCATCGAGGCAACAGCAAACGCCGGCCACAGAAAGACTAAGTTTGGAATGACGACCTGCCCGATGCATGATCACCCGACGTTAGCTCTGACTGCGGGCTTGAGGCCGGTTAAAAGAAACGCCACCTAGTCAATGAAGCTGATCAAGTTACTGCGGATTTACTTTGATCTGCACCAAACTTCTCATTTGTCCTGCATGGCGGGCAAACCTGAGCGGAGCTGGCGCAAGTCTTGGCGAGGGTCGCGGCCGACATCGCTGCGGGTGCCGCCCGGTCGAGGGTGACGAAGCCGGTCTTGGGACAGCCAGTCTTGAGCCTGCCGCGACGCATTCCTCGGCCCTCGATGGGCGGTTGCGCCAGCGCGTGCGCGAGCCCCGACGCGCGGAAATTCAATTCAAATTGTCCGCAAGCTTGGCCTTGCTCGATGAGCTGACCGTCTACGCGATTGTCACTCCGGAAACTTGCGCCGCGTCGTGGTCGTTGCCAGCACTGCGCCGTTCGGGCCGAGCGCCTTGATGCTGAACTCGTAAGTGTGGACCTGGCCCGGCGGCGGCGACGGGCCGGTGAAGCCGGAGGAGAAGGCGCCGCACGGCACCGCCATCTGCCCGCTGTAAGCGATCGTGCCGCCGCCGTGATGAAAACTCGGCACGTTGAGGTCCGTCATCGCGAACTGCAGTCCCGCCGTTCCCGGCGGCACGTCCGTGAGCGTGAAGCTCGGCGAGCCCGAGCACCACGCGAAGGATGCGGAAAAGGCAAAAGCGCCGGACGCGGTCAGGAAAAGCGCAAAGCCGGCAATGCCGAGCGCCGCGGCATTTTGGTACGTACGCCGATTGATCATGGATGGGGCGGGCACGGAACAGAGCCGTATGAACAATATACGCAGCAGTCCCCCGACCTTGGCCGCAATAATAGACCACATCCGGTACATTTGTAGGCGATTTGACATGCGTCGACCGGCATTCGTTCCGTCTTTTGCAGTTGAGCATTGAGGGCATGTGATAACGCAATCAACGATGATGCGATCGCCATTCGGCGTTTGTAGTGGAGTGGAGGGACAGCACGTGCTCATTTTCGGCGACTTCGATCATCGGTAGCATTTGCCCCATAAACATCCCGAGGCGCTGCCAATTCGCTTTAAAAGCGTGTCGTTAGATCGGTCAGCCATTGCGACGAAGCATTGACGAGCGCGGTCTCGACCGTCTTATCGAACCCAGACAGCACAAGCGCGCCGATTGCCACGAACAGCAATCCGAACACTATTTTCACGCCGTAGCCTGCCGAGAGTATTTGCTTGCGCCACCGCAAAAGAAACTCGCGGGAGAACATGCCGAGTGTCAGCAATGGGAGCGCTGCTCCCACTCCGAAGGTAAACATCACCAGCGCAACCTGTGGGAGATCGCGGCCTTGCGCCGCCAAAAGAGAGGCCGCTCCGAGCGTCGGGCCGACACAGGGGCTCCAGACCGCGCCAAGCAGCAGCCCCACTAACATTTGACCGAAAAGACCGCCTTGCCGCGCGACGCTAACATACCGGCCGGCCAAATTCGCAAGCGGCGCCCCAGCGAGTGCAAGCCGCTCTTGAAAACGAGGCACCACCAGAATCGCTCCGACAGCGATCATGAGCACAGCCGCAGCGCTGCGGAAGACGCCGGTGTCGAGGCCGATCGAATAGCCGACGGTTGCCGCAAACAGCCCGATTGCGACGAACGAGACAGAGAGCCCTCCGGCGAGCGCCACCGCGCCCCATCGATGCTCCGACGCTGCCGCGGCGAGCACGATCGGAAGAATCGGGAGCACGCAGGGCGATAGGATCGAGAACACGCCGGCGGCGAACGCTAGAGGAAGGGCGCCTGCGGTCATCGGTCGCTTAGAGCGTCTTGTTCAGGAGCGCGGCGATCGAGGAACGCTCGGTATCCCCGACCGACCGGCCGGTTTCCTTTTCACCCTTGAACGCGATTAGCGTCGACCGCTCGCGAGCGCCGAAGTATTTCATCGCATCCTTCTGAGTGTCGAAATCTACGACGAAATAGGCGAGGTCGTTAAACTTCGGCGCCCACATCAGCTCGCTTAGGATGGCTTTCTGCGCCTTGCAGGTCTGACACCATGTGGCGTGGATCGCGACCAAGATCGGCTTGCCGGCCTTCTGCGCCGCCGCGAAGGATTCCAGATCGAAGGTCTTGATCTCGGTGGCAAAAGCCGGCGCGATCAGGGCTGCGCTCGCGGCAACGGCGGCGAAAACGATGGAACGGCGTGAGAGCATGTAGGACTACTCCTCGTTTGTTCGTTGCGCAGTGTAGGGCCCGAGGCGGCTATGCGCCCGTCACATGTCGGCGACTGAGGATCAAAACCCGGTCATTGGACAGCATCCCGCGATTGACAACGGATGGCGCTGGATCGGGAAAAATCCGACCGAGAATGCGCCGGCACCCCTCCAGCAGCGACGGAAGAACCCAGCTTATAGAAGTTCACGATGCTTCTCTGCGCGCCAGCGACTTGCGGCCAGAGAAATGACCCGGAGCGACTCCTTGGCGCCGTCCGCGGCACCCTTTTCGAAGTCACCCTCGATCCGGCCCATTTGATTGGTCACATGGGCGAAGCAAAGTACCGGTCGTCCACGCGCCTTGGCAAAGGCGTAGAGCGCGGCTGCCTCCATTTCCACTGCGAGAATTCCGGCCTGCAACGCCGCGTCGATTGCCTCCTGCGTTTCCCGAAAGGGGGCATCGGTCGTCCAGGTAGCGCCAACAAGGAACGAGATTCCGGCCACGGTAAGTGCCTCCCGGGCAAGCCGGGTCAGTTGGGCATCCGCCTCGCTGTACTCGGACGGTGGCAGGTAATGATAGCTCGTACCCTCGTCGCGCAACGCGCGGTCAATGACAATGAAGTACGGTGGAGCTTGCACCGGAGCGATCTGGCCAGCCGAAGTCACACTAATGAGGAGCCGGCAGCCCGACGCGAACAGCTCTTCGGCGATCAGGACCGCAAACGCGGCCCCGACCGCGCAACCGACAATGCCGTAATCGCGTCCTTCGTGATCAAAAGCATAGAGATCGGTGTGGTAGCAGGCCCAACCGATATGGCGGTCGGCGCGTCCCGCAGCACGCAGGTGCCGCACGATGTCGCCATCTGGATCGAGAATGCAGATTTCTGGGACAGCGACGGTGGACAGACCTTTCTGGCGTCGCGCTTCGCGCAACAAGCTCTCGGGCGTGAAGGCCGATGATGCCTCGTGGCGCTTGTGTGAAAGGATCGGCGGCGTTTTATCTTCGCTCATTGGCATATGATCCTAGTGATTTTCCTCGCCCGCCGCTTGGATAGGCTTTGTTGCTGAGACCTCAAGGAAGGCTGCTCCGAAAGTCGCTTGCTGGCCGATCCACAGATCAATGGGGGCAAGGAGCCTCGCCGCAACCCCACATGGGGGATAATGCACGGCGCCACGTATCTCGGCGCCCCTAAGCCCTGCAGCCTGCGCGAGATCGCGAAGTTCCTTAGCTGTCCGAAACACCGCAGCTCGCCAAGTTGGATTACCGAGCCAACCGCGAATACGGCAGTGCGCTGCCCATAGGCTCCAGTAGCCGAGTTCGCCAATCACAAGACGCCCGCTGGGCCGCAACACGCGGGCCATTTCTGCGACCGCTCGCTCAGCATCGCAAACGAAGCAAAGCACGGTCACCGCAACCACACGGTCAAAGGATCCATCGTTGAATGGCAGTTTTTCCGCTTGGCGGCGGTGTTCTCATGGCGCCAATTCAAAACTACCGGCTACAGACTTCCGATCACCTTATTCAGTAACGCCTGAACACGTTCAGCGGCCTGCTTGAGGCGAGGGTTATCAACCGCTTGCATCGATGCGACCGGGTCGATGGCAGCAATCTCCGTTCGGCCATCGCCAACTTCCTGCACGACCACATTGCACGGCAACATAGTGCCAATCTTGTCCTCAAGCTGCAACGCCTCGTAAGCGAGCTTCGGATTACAGGCGCCAAGGATTCGATAGTTGCGGAAGTCGACGCCGATTTTGGTTTTAAGAGTCTGCTTGACGTCGATCTCAGTAATGATCCCAAACCCCTCCCGCTGGAGCGCCTCCGTCGTGCGCCGCACAGCCTCATCGAAGCCAACAGGTAGTGTCTTGTTGAAATAATAGCTCATAGGACCTCACAAATAGGGCAACGTTTGTTGAGTCTCGTCAGTTCCGCTGAGATGGCAGTTTAACCGAGGATGTCGCGCTTCTTCTGAAGATACTCGTCTCGGTTTATTTCACCACGCGCGTACCGTTCCTCAAGAATGTCAAGACCAGGTGGCCGCCGCTCCATTCCGGGTCCCATCATACCAGGCCTCATCGGATAACCATCCCAGCCAATCGCATAGCGCACGGCCATCACAATTGCCGTGATGATGAGAGCCAAGAACAAGAGCGGGAAAATGAAATGGAAAGGGCCGAACCAACCCCAACCGCCCCAGTCGCCCATCATTCCGTAAGGTCCGTTCCACATCATCGCTTAGTCCTCCGATGGTTGGAAATAGCCGGTGCGACGGTTGACGACAAAACGCTGCACGAGCGAATTGTCCTTGGTGACGATGTCGGCCACGATGGTGTCGGCATTCTTCTCCTTTACATCACCAACCTTCAGGCGCGGATTGCCCTGCCACGCGAGCCAGCGCTCAAAATAGTTCTTCACATGGTCTGTCGACAGATTGAGATCGCGACCCGGCGTATTCCATCCCGGACCTATTACGCCTGGGCCATACCCGCGCATCATGTCAGGGCCATATCCGTCCCACATTCCGGGGCCCGCCATCATGTTGGGTCCCATCATTCCCCACCATCCGCCCGCTGAATAAGGCGCAACGAAAGCTCCGTATCCGCACATCAGCACAAAAAGGGACACTGCAAGGACCACGACGATCAGGAAAGGTCTGCGCATGGCCAGCTTCTCCTTCTTGTAATTTCAATCGTGGGTTACGGGTTGCCGGTGACAACCGGCAACCCGGCGGCGCGCCACTCCGGAAGGCCGTCTTCAAGTCTGCGGACCTTGAAGCCACGTGCGCGCAGCGCTGCAACCGCTTCGTAGGACAGCACGCAGTAGGGACCGCGGCAGTAGGCGACGATCTCTTGCGACGGGTCGAGTTCGGAAAGCCGCCCCTCAAGGGCGCGCAGCGGGATATTCACCGCGCCAGGCAGATGTCCCAACGCGAATTCATCTTCCGGCCGCACGTCGAGAACGGTGACCGCCCCGCCGCGTGATCGCTGCAGAAGTTCTTCGCGAGAAACGGGTTCCAGAGCGTCGCGATCATTGAAATAGCTGCGCACCAGCCGCTCGACCTCAGCCACGTTCCGTTCGGCGATCCTGCGAAGCGCTGCCAGCAAGTCGAGAACGGCGTCGTCGGCAAGCCGGTAATAGACGAATTTGCCATCGCGCCTGTTTGCCACCATGCCGGCGCGTCGCATGTGCTGGAGATGCTGCGAGGCATTGGCGATCGACAGGCCGGTCCTCTGCGCCAGGACCTCGACGCTGCGCTCGCCCTGGGCGAGCTGCTCCAACAGCTCGAGGCGGTGGGCATGTCCCAGCGTTTTTGCGACAGCAGCGAATTGGACGAACAGCGCGTGTTTCGGACCCTGGCTTGACATTGGCCTCTCGGCAGAATTAAATCATTCAAGTTAATAATTGAATGATGGCCCGCGCTTTGTCAAGATGCCCTCCAGCCTAACTAGATTCGCCGATCGCAAAGCCGGACTGGACACGGAGACCTCCCATGATTTTGCGACAATTCCTGCACTCCGATCCGGTCGCTGTTTCCTACCTTTTCCGATGCGCTGGGCATACGGCCCCGCTCATACGCGAGCAATCGGCCGGCAGTCTTGGCATTGCGCAACTTGCGGAGCTGCGCAGCGGGAATGAGCAGCGCACCAAGGACGGTCTGCAGACCGCCGAGACGAGGCCGTGAAGGACGCCAATCATGAAATACCTCTTCATCCTCAACGATCCGCCCTACGGCACCGAGCGCAGCTACAATGGCATTCGGCTGGCGCGCGAACTGCTGAAAGCCCCCGAAGCAGGCAACGAAGTTGAGGTCTTCCTCATGGGGGACGCCGCTTCCTGCGCCAAAAACAATCAGAAAGTCCCGCAGGGATATTACAACATCGGTGACATGCTGGTGATGATTGCCCGTCGGCAAGCGGCAATCGGCGTTTGCGGCACCTGCATGGACGCGCGTGGCATGGCCGATACGGATCTCGTGGAAGGAGCGCTGCGCAGCAGCATGTCTGAACTCAAGCAATGGACCGAATGGGCCGACAAGGTGATTGTGTTCTGAATCGCTGGACACTTTATGCCTGGATCGTAATGCACAAACGGAGGAAAGCAGCATGACCTCGGCCAAAACCATTGTTGTTTTGGGTGGCGGCATGGGCGGCAGTACCATGGTGCGCCTCCTGCGCGGACGACTGCCGAGCACGCATCGAGTCATTCTGGTGGAACGGGATGCACAGCACGTCTTCGCTCCCTCGTTGCTCTGGCTCATGGTCGGCCGTCGCCGCAAGCAACAAATTTCACGCCCGTTTGCGCGTATGAAGAAGGCCGGCATCGACATCGTGCAGGGCGAGATCGAGCGTATTGACCCGCAGAACCGAAGCGTACAGATAGGCGGGACGAATATTACCGCGGATTACATGGTGGTTGCGCTTGGCGCCGAACTCGCGCCGGCAACGATCCCCGGACTTACCGAAGCCGGACATAATTTTTATACGCTCTCCGGAGCGCAGTCGCTCGATTGTGCGCGCGTGGAATTACACCATGGAAATCTTGTCGTGCTGGTCGCAGGAGTTCCATTCAAATGTCCGGCGGCGCCCTATGAGGCCGCTATGCTGCTCAAGGCGGATGTCCGCAAACGCGGCCTGGATGGGCGCATTTCGGTGAGTCTTTACACGCCCGAGCCGGGACCAATGCCCGTGGCGGGGCCGCAAGTCTCCGCCATGGTGCGGCAACTGGTTGAGAGTAGAGGTGTGAGCGTGAACACCGAGCAAGTCGTCACCGAGGTCGATGCTCCCGGCCGGCGGATTCATTTCAAGAGTGGAATGGTGGTCTCATTCGATCTGTTGGCCTATGTCCCGCCGCATTGTGCCCCGGAGGTGGTGCGTGCCGCCGGCCTGATCGGTGAATCTGGTTGGGTGCCAGTGAACCGGCAAACCCTCGAAACGAAATTTCCTGGCGTCTACGCTATCGGCGACGTCACCGGCATTCCACTTGTGACCGGCAAGCCGTTGCCGAAGGCCGGCGTATTCGCTTACGGCCAAGCGGAAGTGGTGGCGAACAACCTCGCGCACGCGATTGTGGGCGATGGTAAGCCACGGATATTCGATGGCCATGGCTCATGCTTCATAGAAATTGGCGATAATCGCGCGAGCTTCGGCAGCGGTAATTTTTACGCCGAACCCGCTCCGCAACTGCACTTGCGCCAACCAGGGCTGTTGCTTCACCTGGGAAAGGTGGCATACGAAAAATATTGGCTCCATCATTGGTTTTGACGCGCGTTGAGTGCGCTCCAGCGAGGAGGAGTCGATCATTTCCGATGTTCTGACCATGCGCCCGATTTATCTCGACTACAACGCAAGCACGCCCATCGATCCCGCGGTCGCCGCGGTGATGCGCCCATTTCTTGAGGATCATTACGGCAATCCATCGAGCGGGCATTGGGCGGCGACCATGGCAAGGAGCGCCCTCGAGACGGCGCGCGGCCAAGTGGCCGCTCTGCTCGGTTGCCGCAACGACGAGATCGTTCTCACGAGCGGTGGTAGCGAGGCAAATAACCTTGCCCTCAAGGGCGTGTTCTTCGCGCTTCGCGACAAGGGCGATCATATCGTCACCACGCAGATCGAGCATCCAGCGATCATTGAACCGTGCCGGTTTCTCCACTATCGCGCCGGCGTGGCGGCGGCGCCGCCGGGCGCCGCGAATGAAGGTCACCAAAGGCGACAAGCGGCCAGAAGTAGCGCCGGATCACCCGGACTGGCCCCTTGGGTCCATGCTGCTGATGGAAGCGCTGGGGACGGTCAGCATCGATTTTTTAGCCGCTGGCCAATGCCGGCTCGCCGGGTCGTGAAATCGACCAGGCTGGACTTAATTTTATTGAGGTCTCTAGCTCAGAGATCAGTTCTCAACGGGATGCGTTGTTTCGGCGGTCTGGGACGCTGCCCTCCAAGCCGCAGCGAAATCGCTCAGCCATTTTGTCATGTCGTCAAGCCGCCAACTGCTAAGCGTACGATGATCGCTCAGAAAATCAGTTACGGCTTGGCGGGCTTGCGGATATTTGTTTTGCAGGCTGAAGATCTGCTCGTCTATTTCAAGCAGCGCCGTCCAGCCATGCTCAATATCCCGTTTCATCCCCGGTGACATTTTTGGCTTTGCCGGTTTCGGCTTTTTGCCGATATTTTTGATCTTCATCTTCGCCTTGGTGCCGTGCTTGGTCTTGTAGGTGCGCTCATCACTGGCATCCTTGCCAGTGAGGTCCGCAAATTATCAACAAACGTATGGGAGACATGGCATCGCTTCGCAATCTCCCGGTCACTCCACTTTCCCCATTTTTTGTCTTTGAGCAATTTGCTGACCGCCAGCCGCTTATCGTCGTTGCTGCGTCGCTGGCCATGGGCGGCGTTGCAACCGACAGAGTAGAGCAGCGCTTCCCGTTTGCCGCCGTGCCGTACTTCACAAAGTATTGTCTTCGATCCGATGGCACGTGCCGCTCCGAGGCGATGAAAGCCGTCGGCCAGCCAATAAGAAGATTTTCCGTCGTGAAACACGACGAGCGGCGGAAACTGGACGCCGCGCCGCATGTCGCTCGCGTAATCTTCTATCGTTTCGAGGTTCATCATACCGGCGCGTGGTTGCAGGTCAGGATCGGCCGCGATGTAGGAAAGCTTGATTTTCTGCTGTTTGGCCATTTTTCACCTATATCCTCACCATTAACATACGGCGCGTCGCGGCCTCGCTCATCAGCGGCCACGCCTGGGCTGGCGCGGGGCCGTCGGCAAAGGCCAAAAACCGACAAAAGTGCACCGATCCAAGGGGAAGATCGGCTCCTCACGTGGCGACCATGACGTTTGCTCGTCGACTGCAACGCGTGGAGAACATACCGCAGCAGGACAGCGCCGAGCGGGCGTTCAATGAGCTGACGCGGACGTTTTGCGACCCAGATGGAGGCGCTCAAGCGCTGCCGGAGCGGCGGCGAGCAGAAGGTCACGGTTCAGCACGTGTCGGTCAATGAGGGCGGCCAGGCGATTGTCGGCAACGTGACCCAGGCCACCCGCGAGACCACAGCGGACGGCCGACGGAAACGGGCCTGGTCGAGGACGCCGCCGCGGCTTATGCGTTCGCCATCGCGCGCTATCCCGCCGAGCACATCGTTCTATGGGGCGAATCGCTCGGCTCCGCCCTGGCACTCGCGGTTGCAGCGGAGAAACCGGTCG
>Ga0187872_10004575_pt1 | contig 10338 bp, 8 predicted proteins | sample June2016WEW_16_4_FD_132973 | JGI IMG/M metagenome (GOLD analysis project Ga0187872, IMG submission 132973) | Peatland microbial communities from SPRUCE experiment site at the Marcell Experimental Forest, Minnesota, USA - June2016WEW_16_40 | ecosystem: Environmental > Terrestrial > Soil >...
GACGGCATGACACCAGATCAAGCTTACTTCACTCCGCTGCCCCTCCGCACGGCAGCCTAACCCCGGCAGACGCTCCACTTATCGACGCGGAAAATCTGTTCAGATAACCGAGACCACCTCATTCCTTGGTTCCATAATTCTTATGTTTCAAACGACATAGGTTGGCGTCCGGCAATCCCCTCAAGTAACCCTAAATGGTACCAAAAACTTCGGAATAGCCGAAATCGGAATACATCAATCTGCGGCAGCCATTTTGTCAACGGATAAGTGGCGCATACAGCGACGACGATAACCGCTTTTCCAATCGCTGTAAGGCGAGTGATGTTCATTCCTTTCGAAATGAATGCACTGCCATGTGTCCGTCCTTGGCGCCGAAAGCGATGGGCCAGCGAAGATGGCTGAACGCGTGACTCCGGGACAATTTCATTGACGATGGCGCTTTGGCTTGAGATGATTCGCGCACCGAGCCGGTGAAAACGGCGAAAAAAATCACTATCCTCGCTACCAGTCTGGCCGAACCGTGGGTTGAAGGTAAGTCCTCTAGATACCGCAAAGCTGCGTGAAAACAAAACATTGCCGGTCCCTAGATTTGAGGCGGGCGAACCTGTGGGCCCATAATCGCGTGTGAACGGATCGCCAGCACGGATCCAGCGAGGCGTTGTGGCCGGGTATATTGCTTTTACAAATCCCTTGACGACCTCTGCGGCAAACTGGGCTTGAGCGGAAAGAAGTTCGGTTAGCCAGTTGGGTTCGGCTATTTCATCATCATCGATAAATGCAATCCAATCGCCCTGGGCCACTAATAAGCAGGTATTGCGGCAGATTGCCACGTTCTGAGATCCACTCAAAATGTACCTCGTTCGCACCGGTCCAGTATTGACGAAGACCGTCACCAGTTCTTTTGCCGACCCCTGTGGATCATCGTCGCATACGATTATTTCAATATCCGATAGCGGAATGCTCTTTTGAGCCAGAATAGAGCCAATCGTTTCCGTCACGAAGGAACGTTTGTAGGTACATATGCAAACAGAAACGCGCATAACGGTCATTCGCTCTCAAATAGTGCGGTCGGTACCCTATCAGCCGAATTAGTTTTAAATATCAAGGCCGATTGGATTTCCGAAGACGTTTGTGCATAATTGACCGTTGTTCCTTCACCTTTCTCAACCCGCGTTACCTATGATCCACCGCTTTTTATGGTACCGATCTCGCCTTGCTGCCATGCGTTCCGGCGAATTAGTCTACCGAGTAGTTGAGGCAAAACGTAAATTTCAGAGCCGTCGTTGGAACCGGGGGTGGGAAGGTTTTTCCTCCTGTCGGTTGTCTTCGTCACTTGCCGCTTTTCAACTGTCCGCAAATTCAATCGATCGGTCGCTCGCGGCCGCAATAGCTCACGAAGCGCAAGAGGTCAGAGAAGCGCGCTTCAATTTGCTTGGTGCACAGTGGCCAACCCCTAAGACTATGCCCCCCCCACCGGAATTCTGGCATCTTGACCCATCCAGTGGACGGATTCTCCCAAGTGACCGATATTGCTTCGACATATCATTTCGCCACGGAATCGGCGTTCCGGAAATCAAACGTATCTGGGAGATCAATCGTCTCCAATTTCTGATACCGCTCGCCGCGGACGCAGCGCTACGCTCAGATTCGGCAGGCCGGGAACTCGTCATTGGCATAATTCTGTCTTGGATGAAAGGCAATGCCCCTTACCGTGGGATCAATTGGTCGTCAGGAATTGAATTGGCACTCCGTGTCATATCCGTTACCGTCGCACTGTCCATCGTAGGGATCGATCAACTCAGCGACACGCAGCAAGCGCGTCTGTCACAGTTCTTCGCTGCCCACGCCTTTTGGATTGCGAGATTCCCGTCGCTCCATTCCTCCGCTAACAACCATTTGATAGCAGAACTCGCTGGACTGATCGCCGCCGCAGTGACGGCGCCCGATATACTCAACGCCGCGAGACTTGGAGACGACAGCTTACGGAAGCTGCTCGAAGAGATCACACGGCAGATCCTGCCAGACGGTGTCGGCGCGGAACAAGCCCCCAGCTACTCCGCCTTTGCAATCGAACTATGCTTGGTGGCTTTACTCGTCGCCGGCAAACCGGTCGAACAAATTCCAGAGGTTGCTCGTGACCGGCTATTTGCCTGGGCTGAAATGATTTGTTGGATGATGGACAAGAATGGCCGGATCCCTGCAATCGGGGATTGCGACGATTGTCGCGTCATCGCCCTGACACAGACGCCTGAACTCCGATATGTTGCCTCCATAGTCGCTGCGGTCAGTGGCTTCATCGGGCACCCTGAGCTTGCGCCACCCGCCCGCGACATGCATCTGCGCGATATATTCTTTCAGTCTCCAAGTGCACCAGGCGTGCCACCAAAGGGCATGCGCACTTGGCCAATGGGCGGATATACGGTGATCCGCGGCGGGACTGCAACTCCATTCGTTTTCATGATGGATCATGGGCCACTCGGCTATCTCTCGATAGCCGCGCATGGCCACGCAGATGCGCTGGCGATCTGGCTATCCGTTGGAGCACAACAAGTCATAATAGACGCAGGAACCTATCTATACCATTCGAGCCGGGTATGGCGGGAGCGCTTCCGGTCCACACCGCTTCATAATACGCTTACAATTGCCGGAAGCTCATCAAGTCAGAGTGCCGGCCCCTTCAATTGGAGTTCAAAAGCGAACGCCAGCCTGGTGACGGCGACATCGGAGCCTAATCCATGCCTAGTGACCGAACACGATGGATACTTGGCCGAGTTTGGGGTGCGCCATCGTCGCACCGTGCAGTTGTTGGACGACAGAGAGATTGCAGTGACTGATGAGCTATCAGGAGGTCCCGTAATTGAGTTAGTAGCCGTTTCCTTTCTTATTGAACCGAGCTGCCAAGCATATGTTGATCAGGCCGATGGCGCCGTACTGGTGGCGCACCACGGGACCAATCTATTACGAATAGCTAGCAATGGAATATTGCGACCAAGAATTTACCGCGGAGATGAAGAAACCGGATTGGGCTGGACCTCGCCCTCTTTTGGGTTGCGGACGCCGGCTGACCAGGTTCTTTTCGACGGCCGTCTCGACGGAAGCTCCGTGATCAATATCCGCCTCCTTTAGAAATTACGAGCGCACAGCTGGTTCGATGCAATCCTCAATTGCTAATCATTCAGCAGCGATACAGTAAAATAAACTTATGCGGCTTCGGCATACACGGCCTCTAAGCCGGTAGGCTTGAAAGTACGCAAGAACATTTCAAGATTTGCGAGCGACCACAGGATTTTCTCGTGATTTTGCTTTCCCGTGATATGCTCCTCCACTAGCCGCCGCAATATCGTTCGCTGGCAGATTCGCGCGACCTCCGACGTATTACTGGTCAGCAGGTCGCGCACCAGGTCGCGATAAGGACCGCGGAACCATTCGTTGAAGGGAACTCGGAACCCCACCTTCTTGCGTTCCAAAATGCGCGACGGTAGGACGGATTTCATTGTGGTGCGCAGCATGGCCTTTCCACCTTTGCATCCGATAAGGAACTTGTCGGGAAACCGAGCGACCACAGCGGCGAGCTCGGTGTCCATAAAGGGCATTCGGCCTTCGATCGAACCCGCCATCATCATACGATCCCCTCGCTCTAGCAGATTATCGGGCAGCCACGACGTCTGATCAAAGAATAGTGTCCTGCGGAGTTGAGATCCCATGTGCGCAGAAAATGGATAGGGATCGGGTGGCACGGTCGAAAGGATCCTGCCGAGAATTGCATTGCGATCTGCAAGCGAATTCCCGCCGAACCAAATTCGCATCCGGTTGGCCGGATCCCGCTCGCCAGCCGCGGACGCTGCAATTTTAACGCGACGCATTCCATAGGGCAGCCTGTCTATGAAAGGTGCGATAAATCGATCGTGGAGGAACCGCGGAACGAGGTGTTGGTACAGCCCTATCCATCGTTCCGCCCGGTGCTTTGGATATCCACCCAATAGCTCGTCGGAGCCTTCACCAGTGAGAACCATCTTCACAGAGTGCGATGCTGCTTCTGAAAGCATGAATATAGGGATGTCGGATGCCTCTGTGACCGGCGCACCCCGACGCAGCACCGCAGTCGGCCAATGCGCCATAAACGCATCAGGATCGACGATCAACTCACGATGTTCCGTGCTAAACAGGTCTGCGATCGCGCGCGCATGGTCGAGCTCGGAATATTCGGCTTCACGAAAACCTACCGAAAAAGTGCGTATTGACCCGACACTATGTTTCACCATCGTTGCTACGATCGCAGATGAATCGATGCCGCCGGAAAGGTAGGCGCCGAACGGCGCATCGCTGCGCATCCGAATACGGACGGCTTCGTCAAATGTCTCCTCGAATATACGTTGCGCTTCATCAAAACGAAAAATGTCAGGTTCGGTTGTCGCAAGGGGGGGCTAAAATACCGAGCGATCTCAAGTTTGCCATTGTGCCAAATCGCATAGTGGCCGGGCTGTAGCTTTTTTACCGCACGAAAGAACGTCAAGGGACCGGGCACATAACGATTCAGTAAGTAATGACCAAGAGCCTCTGCATCGAAAGTGCGATCAAAACCAGGAAATTGGACGAGCGGTTCAATCTCGGAAGCAAATAGAAGCGCGCCGGGCCGTTCGGCAAGAAAAAGCGGCTTTTTTCCAAAGGCATCCCGTGCAAAAAGCAAGCATTGATTCTTGGCGTCCCACAAAGCAAAGGCGAACATGCCGCGGAATCGACGCACCGCATTGGCTCCCCAAGCACGATAAGCCTCGATCAAGACTTCAGTATCTGAAGATGTGCAGAACTTATGACCGAGCAGCTCCAGCTCATGGCGCAACTCGATGTAATTGTAAATTTCGCCGTTGAAAACAAGCGCAATGCTTCCATCGCCGCTCCACATTGGCTGGCTTCCGCCTTCAATATCGATGATCGACAGACGCCGGTGGCCGAAACCGATCTGAAATCGGCCATCGGCGGTGTCCGTGAGCCAATAACCGGAACCATCCGGGCCCCGATGAGTCATCAGGTCCGTGATTCTCACCAATGTGTCGTGCTCTTGGCGATTTTCACCTCGAAGTGCCCAACCAAGTAGACCGCACATATATTCGTTATGCCCTGGCTTTTGTTCGGTAAAAGTAACCACGCAACCGCCAATTTGTACGGCAACCTCTACGTTTTCGTCTGCCGTTGAAACGTGCCCGCCAGTGATGGCAGAAAGAATTGAGACGCTTTACCAAAGTGCGCAACCATCCGGTAATACGCCTTCAGCGACAGCGAAGGAGTGAGGCGCCATTCTCCCCTTCCATAGGGCAAATAGTAGGGATAGAGGTCAAAAACGTCCTCAACACTGCGGTAATGTAAAAACCGCGAGACGCGTAAAAAGTCACTCAGATGGCGTGACAAGTCGAATGGCGTCCAAAAGCGATTTCCTTGCTGCATGTTCAGCCGTCCCATTGCCCCCGCGTATACGTCCCTCAGCCTCATGGGCAGCCAATGGCAAAACGGCAGACATGTATCGTGCGATATGACTGGAAACGCTCCGTTTGGCGTGGTGAGAACCAGGAAATTGCGTGTGATCCTAGCTAATTCACGCAAACCCGCCACATCGCGCTGAATGTGCTCGAGCACCTCAATGCAGAATGTCAAATCGGCTTCTTGATCCGTCAGCGGTATGTTCTGCAATGAGCCGACCCGCCACTCGATGCGATCGCCAATGCCAAGAATGGCAGCGATGCGCTTGGCTGCGTCCAGTCTCAGCTCGTCCATGTCAACTGCGATGATGTGCGAGGGGCTGTAGGTAGCAAGCGCGAACGCCAACCAGCCATACCCACAGCCGACATCAGCAACGACATCGTCGGGCGTGAGGGCAGGTGATAAAACCTTATCAACAAACTTTCGCCGAAAATAATCGATTGTTGCCTCGATATCCAGGCCAACGTATTGACTGTCGTTGAAATGCGGGACGTTCCGGATGGCCTGGCGGACTCCCTCGTCTATTCTCAATTCGGACGAGTGATGCGTATCGGGCATCTTGGCAAGATATCTACCTAGACGATCAATTTCGCCGAATTAGCGATAAAATATGCCAGATTAGTCTTGTATTCGCAACCTTACCGCTTGGATGGTTAAATTGTAACATATTAATAGGTCCGCGCGAAAAAAGGGCGCAAAGTCTATGGTGAAGCCTATGAGGCGTGTCCCGATTTACGTTTCTACGCTGATGTTGATTTCTTGGATTCCAATTGTACCCGCGCAGACGGAGAAGTCACCCGCCGCTGTACAGGTTGACAATCACTCGCCGGCATTTGCTGGGCGCAGAGGTATTGGCGTTATTCGTACGTTCTTGTTCCCGAAACATAATCCTACAGACCCATTGCGCTATGATGTCGATCCTTATGCTCCACGCTGGTCGGCAGCAATGCCGAAAACGCGACTCAAGGAGATCAAGCTGGCGGGCTTCGATTTTTTAAGGATTGCGATTGAACCCGGCCCACTATTTGAGGCAGAAGGTGATCTATTTGACGAACGCATTTCGGAAATTAAAGAGGCGATCGATTCGTCACTCGGCGCGGGCCTCGCCGTTATCGTCGACATGCACTTCAGTGAAAGCCATCCGCTGTGGAGTTTCAAACAGGTGACCGCAGGATTCGGGACAGTCGCCTTCATGCGCTACATGCAAACCCTAAAGGCGCTCGGCAAATTGGTATCTTCCTACGATCCAGAACAAGTAGCACTTGAACTTTTCAATGAGCCACCGCCTCCATGCGACTGGCACGAACGCCCGGATTGGCCAACGCAGCTGCAAGTGATCTTTACTGCTGCGCGTCAAGCTGCGCCACGACATACCCTATTTGTCGCGGGAAGCTGTTGGGCTTCAACAGATGGCCTGCTACGCCTCGATGGGTCCAGGTTCGATTACAGCACAATCTTCGTCTTTCACGACTATTCGCCACGTGTGTTCACCTACCAAGGATTTTGGAGCAGCAACAAGTACCTGGAGTATCTGCCACCTCTACCATATCCTCCCGATACGAGCGAGCAGCAGAACACGCTCGAGCGGGTCCAGACCCGCATCCGCAACGCTTCGAACATTCCCATTACCGAGCGCGAACACGAGCGGCAGGAAGCCTCAAAGTATCTAACCGACTATTTCCAAAACTGGAAAGGAATCGCGAGCGTTGAAAGCAGTTTTAGTACCGTTCAGAGATGGTCTGGCAAATACGGAATCGGCTCTGATCGGATCATCCTTGGTGAATTTGGGGTCATAAGAGACGTTTGGGGTAAAAAAGGAGCCACTCCGGCCGACAGAGCACGATGGCTTTCCGACATGCGCACTACTGCCGAGAAGTTCGGTTTCCGCTGGGCGGTTTGGTCATTAACAAATACAATGGGACTCGTCACAGGCGATGTAGATGGTCCGCTTGATCCTGTAATGATGACGGCGCTCGGGTTGCGACCCAATTGAATTAGAGTCGCGGTTTCAGTTCAGCCCATAGATGCCATCCAAAAATGCTTTCTCCGGGCAACCCATGGACTGGCAGCGGCGGAGCATGCATCCACAACTTGAATGTTCTTAAAATCTCGAACGCCGGAAAATCCTGAATGATCGTCCTAATGTCGTAGACTTTGGAATATGGATTATCGGGTCCGTCCGTTGAGCCATGGATGAAGTTTTCCATCTTAAGATAGTGCCTCAGCCCGAGTTCACGGGCGAGCCGCTTGTGTTCACTATAGATGCCCGCCACGGGGAGTCGAAGGAGATAGATCGATGCCAGACCAATTCGACGAAGCCAACGGATGGACACTAAGTAGTTCAATGAGTTTCGTGCATAAAGCATGATGATCAAACGTCCATCCGGAGCGAGCACACGTCTGATCTCTTCCTGCGCCCGTTTGATTTCGGGTACGTGATGCAAAACCCCATGTGAATAAACGATATCGAAACGTCGGTCTCGAAACGGTAGATTAACCGCCGAACCCTGCACCAAGCAATCAAACGGCAAATTTCGAATAGCCAAACGCTTCTTTACTCGTTCAACCGACTCTCTCGTCAGATCAATTCCAGACCAGAGAGCGCCTCGCCGGATGATTTGTTCCGAATCGGAGCCTTGGCCCAAACCGATTTCAAGAACGCGCTTCCCTTTCCAGTCAAATTTATCAAGTGCTCGGAGAATATGATTTTGGTATTTATACAACCATTGATCGTATACATCGAAGAATGTTTTGTAATCAGCGCCAAAGTCGCGGTGAAGGCTGCCGACCACATTTTCGCCTACCGGGATCGACTCCCAGCGCGACCGAATTTGCCTTTCACCGATCATAAGAAAATCGCTATCTCGTTAACTTACTCATATTGTAGCAAAGGCTGGCAATAGATAGCATACACCTTCGGCGTTAATGTTGCCTCGCGTTAGCTTATGTTAGGGGAGTGCTGCATGAAAGTGAGATACGGGCGGCACACACAATTAAAACCAGAGGGGATGATTGCGACATATCCGAATGATTTGACAGCGGAATCTCCGTCGGTTGTCAAAGGAAAGCCTCGTATTCTCGTGTCTCATCAAGGCTGTATACCGATCTATCGGAAATCCTTCTTCACTCGGCTGAACGAGAACTCACCGATTGATTTTGTGATAGCGCACGGGCGTGCCCTCCCAGGCTCTGACATGATCGAAGCCTCTCCTCCATTTCCGTTCCCTAATATCCAGGTGGAAAATCGAATTTTCAAAATCGCCGGACGCTTGTTTGTCTTGCAACCCTTGATTTGGCGGGTTTTGCGGGGCGAATTTGACGGTGCCGTGATTGGTGCAGAAGTCAAATATCTGTCTAACCTCGTAATAGCTTTTCTTCTTCGTTTGCGAGGCCGACCAGTCATCCTCTGGGGGTTCGGATACCACCAATATGATCGACCGCAGCGTAGTATGTTGGCCCGGGTCACTGCTGGTGCGGCTGGCTCTCTCAAGAGAATAGTTTGTCGGGTTTCTTCCGGCTACCTCGTTTATACTAAAGGAGGCGAACGAGCACTGCGCAGCTGGCGTCCGCCTCTAAAGCGGATCGCAGTACTCAGGAATACGATTGACTCAGAACGCGAGAAGGAGCTTCGCGCGAAGGTGGCCCTTGAGCCAGTTGAACGGGCTACTCGAGAGCTCGGAGTTCGCTCTGAAAGCGTCAAGCTCCTTTACTTCGGACGTCTGGTACCCACCAAGCATGTGGAACTTCTGTTGGAGTACGCCCGCCGCTGCATCCAGACGGGCCGGAGCGCGGATGTCATCATATTCGGCCAGGGCTCTGAAGAGCAGCGACTACGATTGCTCGCCGCCAATCTATCCAATGTCGTATTTCACCGCCATGATGACCTAAAGCTGGCTCGAGCGCTTCGAATCAGCGCTGCTGTGGTCATACCAGGATATGTCGGCCTTGCGATCACACATGGATTTGCCCACGGCGTTACCACGCTCACGCGACATGGCCAGCTGCATAGTCCAGAGATCGAATACCTCGAACACGGCATTAACGGTTTGATACTTCCTGAGCATCCCGATGAGTTCTTCACCGCGCTCGACGCATTCGTCGATGATCAGGATTTACAGCGACGGCTTGCGCGTGGCGCTGAACGGAGCGCGCAGACGATCGACATGGGTCACATGGTCGATACTTTTCGTAATCTTGTTGCCGAGTGCCTCGAACCCAAAATCCGAGGCCCCTCGAAATGAAATCGTCAAATCGCAGTGATTCGAAGCAACGTCGTATCCTCATTATTGTCGAAAATCTTCCAGTCCCGTTTGATCGGCGCGTTTGGTCGGAGGCAACGACCCTCCGTGCGGCAGGTTATTCCGTGTCGGTCATTTGCCCAAAGGGCCGCGGTCACGATAGTTCACACGAGACAATCGACGGCATATATATTTATCGTCACAGCCTACCGCTTGAGGCACGCGGTGCTTCGGCATATCTCATCGAATACTCCGCAGCACTGTTCTGGGAATTTGTGTTGTCGCTAAAGGTCGCTTGGCAACACGGCTTCGATGTCATCCACGCATGCAATCCACCCGATTTGATGTTCGTGATCGGACGGTTCTATAAGGTCTTCGGCGGAAAGAGTTTTCTGTTCGATCAACACGACATAAACCCAGAGTTCTACGAAGCTAAGTTCGGCCGGCGGGGCCTGTTCTGGAAGCTGCTTGTTGCCGTCGAAAGGCTCACCTTCAAGTCAGCAGATATTTCCATCGCGACGAATGAGTCGTATAGGAAAATCGCCATCGACCGAGGTGGAATGGCGCCGGAACGCGTGTTTGTGGTCCGGTCTGGACCAGACCTCGATCGCGTGAAAAAACTTCC
>Ga0187872_10004576_pt1 | contig 10335 bp, 10 predicted proteins | sample June2016WEW_16_4_FD_132973 | JGI IMG/M metagenome (GOLD analysis project Ga0187872, IMG submission 132973) | Peatland microbial communities from SPRUCE experiment site at the Marcell Experimental Forest, Minnesota, USA - June2016WEW_16_40 | ecosystem: Environmental > Terrestrial > Soil >...
CCGGCGGACACAATGCGCGTTGCGTCCTACGCAGGATTGCTCGCCCCGATCCCGAACGCGGTGGCACTGCTGATCGCCGACGACGCAGCGCAGACGCAATCACCGGCCGAACGCGTGCAGCTCGCCCAACATCATCACCACCACCGGTACCGTCGCCGGCACCGCCATCACCACCATCACCATCACGGCGGCAGCTCACAGACAGCAAGTGCGAGCGTAAGCAACGACCTTGCTGCGGTTGGCAGTGCCTTGCAATCCGGTAACATCACAAGCGCCCAGAGCGCCTTTGCCACGCTCATGCAGGACCTGGGAAATAGCAGCGCCCAGAGTACGACCGGGACCTCCGGCATCAACACCATCCTCCAAGCTGTCGGCGCCAATGTCAATATTGTCGTTTAAGGCGGATAAAGGTAGGCAGCCCTTGCGGGAATCTTCCTCACCGGGCGGAAAAATCTTCCTATAAGGGAATTTTTTTCTGTCTGGTGAGGATAGAGCAGGGGGAGTTTGGGGTTTCGGCCGACGGAAAGGGTCGGCCACGCGCCGGCGGCAAATCGCCACAGGTCGTTTCTTCGGGGTATCTGTTTCTTGCTATCCGTCGACAGTATCCCTGCAATGCGTCTCCTTCAGAAGAAAGGCTGCCGCCAGGCCGATCAAAGTGACGAAGAAGCAGATCATAAAGGCAAAACGATAGGCAGACTGAGAATATATTCTCACTCCGTTGACAAGTGTTCCGTCCCAGCCCAGGTCCAGCATTTTTCCAAGCACTATCTGCATGAGTGCGGCCCCGATAAAACCTCCCGTGTTGCACGTGCCCATCGCAATACCCGCCAAACGGATATCGTTGACCTCCTTTGTGGTCACAATCGAGAGGATGAAGGCGGAACAGAAAAATCCCATGGCAAAGCAGAGCGGGTAGAGGTAGTGGAGCGGGGGCTTGCCGTCATTGCTGAAACAGAGAATCGCCCAGATAAGGGCATAGGCACAGGCGCACGTGACGTAGGGCAGTTTTCTCCGGGCGAGGGCTCTGTCGGAGACGAAGCCGACAATGGGACAACCGACAACTACTCCGAGTGAGACGGTCATCACGTAATCGGCGGCTTGAAGGGTGCTGATCCCGTAGACCTGGGTCAAAAACGGGATACCCCAGAGCCCCGAGAAGGCCATTAACGTGGAATAGAGGGCGAAGAACCCGAAAAACGGGGGCCACGTATAAGGATTACGCACTACCCGTTTCAGTCGCTGCCAAATTGCCGGCCCCACGGAGGAGCTGCCGGGACCGACCCGTCGCGCCCAGGACCCTGACGGCCAGGGGGAGGGAAGGCCGCAGTCGGCCGGCCGGTTTCTGATCACCCTCCAACAGCACCATGCCAGGAGTAGCGACACGACGCCGATGCCGACAAAGCTGAGGCGCCATCCCAAAAGACCGGAGAGGAGCGCTAGAGGCGTCGCCGCCAGAAGTGCGCCGACGCCGCCCACCGCAGTAGTCAAGCCGTTCATCCGGCCGAGCTCGTCGGGCCGGAACCACTCCACGCAAATGCGCATGGTGTTGACCATGAATACCGAAACGCCCAACCCTATGAGGAAGCGCCCGGCATAACAGAAAAAAAGGTTAGGGGCAATGCCGAAGAGGATGGCGCCTGCCCCCATTACCGCCGCACCCAGCGCAACGGTAAGCCTGGGGCCCATCGTGTCTGAGAGGATGCCCGACGGTATCTGCATGAAAGCGTAAATGTAGAAATAGGCCGAGGAGAGGGCGCCGAGCGCGGCGCCGGTGGTCTGAAACGTCCGCATGATATCGCCGGCTGTCACCGCGGGGGCGACCCGATGGAAGTAGCCGATAGCGAAGACGGACATGAGCGATGCGAAGATGATCCATCGCTTTTTTCGTGTCTCGTCGAGTGCGCTATGGGTGGCTTCTTCCATAAGAATGGACCGGGGAGCCCCTGCTATACCTCTATCCCCAAATACCGCACGAAAATGTCCTTCCGCCCTTCCAGTTCTGCCCTGGTTGCCGTATATTCCACCTGCCCCTTTACCATGAAGTAGACGCGGTCGGCAAGGGCGAGGGCAAAAGGCACGCGCTCTTCCACCAAGAGGATGGTCATGCCCCCGGTGTTGAGCTTCTTTATGATCTCCTGAAGGCCGGCCACAAAGAGCGGCATCAGGCCGGTCGTCGGCTCATCGAGCATCAGGATGTCCGGCTCCTTCAGAATAGCCCTGGAGATGGCAACCGCCTGCTGCTCGCCTCCGCTCAGGGAGCCTGCCTTCTGATGCAGTTTGCCCGTGATATTGGGGAAAAGCTCGAAAACGCGTTCCAGCGCGTCGCTCCTCCCGGTGTGGATCATACCGGTTTTAAGGTTTTCGAGCACGGTCATCTTCGGGAACAGGTGCCTCCCCTGTGGGACGTACGCTATTTTCATCCTGCCGATCTTGAACGCCTGCATCGCCGTAATATCCACGTCGCTGAAGACTATTTTGCCCGATTGCGGTTTGACAAAACCGATTATCGTGTTGAGGGTGGTGGTTTTCCCCACGCCGTTGCGCCCCAGCAACGCAACTACCTCCCCCCGGCGCACTTCCAGGGAAACGCCCTGCAGGATGTAGCTCTTGCCATAGTAAGTGTGGACGTCGGTGAGCGTCAGGAGCATGTGATCTCTCCCAGGTAGATCCTCTGCACCTCTTCATTCCTGCCGATCTCCTCGCAGGAACCGTCCGCGATCACGCGCCCGAAGCTAAGGACGGTAAGATTGTGGCAGACACGCAGGATGATGTCGATATTATGCTCGATGAGAAGGATGGACATGCGCTGGGACAGCAGCTCTATCAGCTGTACGATACTGTCCGCCTCTTTTGGCCCCACACCCTGGGTGGGCTCGTCGAGAAGGAGGAGGGCGGGGTCCGTGCTGAGGGCCATCGCGATTTCGAGCACCTTCTGGTCGCCGTACGACAGGTTGGAAGCCAATTCGTCCCGTTTGTCTTCCAGCCCGACCAGCCGGCATAGCTCCATCGTTTTGTCGGCCGCCTCTTTAAGATGGTCGGCCCGGGAAAAAAACAGGGTGCCCGCCCGCCTTGCTTTCGAGTAGACGCCTACCCAGACGCACTGGTACACGGTCATTTCCGGGAAGACATACGTGAGCTGGAATGTCCGGCTCATGCCCTTTTGACAGATCCGGTCAGGGGCCAGGCCCGTGATATCCTCGCCCTTCAGATAGATTTTCCCTGAGCTTGGCTTGAACTCACCGGTGATCACGTTGAAAAGCGTTGTTTTTCCCGCCCCGTTGGGACCGATAATCCCCCGCACTTCTCCCGCGCCGATTTTATAGCTCACCTCGTCGACCGCAGTCAGCCCGCCGAAATGCATCGATACGCCCACGACTTCGAGGAGGTTCCCGGTCACCTCGTCCCCCTGCCTGTCAGATAACCGAGCATGCCCCTGCGCGATACCTTGAGAATGATCAGGATAAGAATGCCGAACAGGAGCAGGTAGTGCGTGAACCAGGCACTCACGTAGTACTGAAAAAGCGACATGAGGGCAACGCCGAGCCAGCAGCCGGCAAGGGTCCCGGTACCGCCGATCAGGCACCAGACTATCGGCAGAACCGACCAGTAAAAGCTGAAATAGTCGGCGGACGCGTAGCGCAGGGTCATCGCATAAAGGGCGCCGCTGAGCGCCCCGAAAATACCCGAGAGGACGAAGGCGACCAGTTTATACCGCGTGACGTTGTAGCCGAGAAAATGTGCGCGTCTGGGGTTTTCCCTTATGGAGATGAAGATCCTTCCCAGGGGCGCGCCGATCATCCGCGTAAGGACGAGATAGCTCATAAGGAGGAAGAAAAAGACGAAGTAATAATTGACATACGGGTTGTAGAGGGAGAGTTGGCTTATACGCTGAGAGATGGGCGGGATGGTCGCACTCAGACCGTCATCGCCGCCGGTCAGCCACGTCATGTCCATGGCGAGCAGATGAAAGACGGCGGAGATAATGGCGGTCACGATGACAAAGTAGGCTTCCGACAGCCGAACGCAGATGAGTCCCAGGAGGAACGAGAACAGAAAGCCGACGAGCAGCGCCACGCCGAGGGCGGGAATAAGCCCCAGCTTGAATGACATGACCGAGAGAATGGCGCCGTACGCACCGGCCCCGAAGAACATCGAATGGCCCAGGCTGCACTGGTTCGTGTAGCCGAGGCAGATATCATACCCCATGGCGAAGATGGAGAATATCATGATCTGCACGACCAGGGAGCGGGCCCCGCTCGGCAGCACCACGCCAAGGATCGCCAGCACTACCAGCGAGACGAGGGCGAACCTGGTAACCATCCCTTTTCTTTCCATAATCCGTCCCTAGTGTTCCGGCTCCCCGAACAATCCTCTCGGCCTGATCATGAGAATGATGATCATGACGACGAAAATAGCAGCCTTGGATTGGGTCGGGTTAAGGACCGCCGACAGGACGCCTTCGAGGGAGCACAGCGAAAGGGCCGCGACGAGAGTGCCTCCGAGACTGCCGAGCCCGCCGATGATGACGACGATGAACGCGAGAAGCGCCACGTCATTGCCCATGAGGTAGAATACCTGGGTGATGGGCGCGGCAAGCACGCCGCCTATGGCGGCGAGGACACTGCCCAGTACGAACGTGCCGACGAGCACTTTATTGACGTCGATCCCCATTGCGGCAGCCATATCCTGGTCCTGGATCGACGCCCGGATCAGGACGCCGTACGACGTTCGATAGAGGAATATCCAGATAGCCGCCAGGATCACTATCGAGATGCCGGCGATCAGAAACCGGTAGCCGGGGTAAGAGACTCCGAAAAGATTGAAACTGACCTCCCATGGATCCGGCATTTTCTTGGGGATGCCGCCGTAGGTCGCAAGCGCTGCCTGCTGAAGAATGAACGATATACCGACTGTGGCGATCATGGTCACGGCATGATGGCCCTCGTAGGGACGGAGGACGAAGCGCTCGATAGGCGCGGCGATCACCGCGATGATGAGCGGTACGACAAGCAGCGCCAGCCAGAAATTGCCGAGAAGCGGGAAGAGGTAGAAGGCGAGCACGGCGCCGACCATGTACAAATCGCCGTGTGCCATGTTCACGATGCCCATGACGCCGAAAATGAGAGAGAGCCCGAGCGCGATCAGGGCGATGATAAGACCCCAGATGAGGCCGTTCATCAAAAGAAACAGGACATTCAGCAGCCATTCAGGCAACTAGTTCCTCCATAAACCCGACTTACCAAGCCGATCAGAACCCCTCTTTCGAGTGATTGACGAGGGGCGGGTACGTGACGTCGGCAGCCGGTACGTGCGACACTACCTTGAGGTCTCCGTTCACGATGCGCTCGACGTACATCCCCACACTGGGCAGATGATCTTCGGCGCGTATCGTCAAATCGCCCAGCGGGAACTCGACGTCATTTTTGAATGACATGCCTTCGAGCGCCTGGATCAGCTTCGGCGTATCCTGCTTCCCCTGCCAGCCGCTTTTCTCGATCGCCGCCTTGAGTTCGAAAGGCGCTTCCCACATGGCCCAGTTAAACGCCAGCACGAACCGCACTCCTGTACCGATCTCCTTCCCTTCCGGGTCGACATTGATGAGTTCCCTGAATGCCTTGTTGCTCTTGGTAGTGAGTCCTTCGAGCATGGTGGGATACGGGGTCATGCAGTAGGCCCCCTCGGCCGCCGGTCCCAGCTTCTTGATGTCCTGGCCGGAAAGCGCATAGACGGCGCCGAGCTTCTTGACGTCGGGCCGCACGGCGTACAGGTCTCTGATGAATGAAAGAAAGTCGGAACCGAAGTTTGCGAAGTAGACCGCTTCAGCCTCTTTCGGTAGTTTCCCCTTGAGATAGGGCAGCCAGTCGCTGGTGCCCAGGGGCACACGGATAGACGCCAGCACCGTCCCCCCGTCCTGTTTGATGAACCGGGTAAACTCCTGCTCGTTCGCCCAGCCCCATGCATAGTTGACCACGACGGTCACCCATTTTTTTCCGATATTCTTTACGGCGTACCTGGCTGCGGCCTTTGTCTCCTGACTCACCGATGAACACGCCGGGAAGACGTAGCGATTGCCTTTGTCGCCCCAAAGCTCGGATGCGTCGGCGGACGGCATATAGATGACCTTCAGCTCTTTGGCGACGGGAGCGCACGCGACTGCGACGCCCGAGCTGTTTGAATCGAGGACGAAGTCGACGCCGTACGTCTCGACCAGCTTCCGGAACTTCAACGCGCCGACTGAAGGCTTACTCTCCGTATCTTCCACATAGAGCTCGACCTGACGCCCACTGATGCCGCCGTCCCTGTTGATCTTGGCGACAGCGGCCCTGATCGTCTTCTCGTGAGAATATCCGTATGCAGCCAGCCCTCCGGTCTTGTCCGCGACCACCCCGATCTTGATCGGCGTCTTTTTAGCCTGCGCCAGCGCGTCTCCGGAAAACCCGGCGCCTGCCATAATCAAAAGACCGATGATAAATGCCCCTGCCCATTTCTTCATCTTCCTCTCCCTTTCTGATGATTTGGACTTCCGAAACAGCAACACTTTTTACAATGCATGGTAATAATATAAGAACGTTGAAAAGTGAAGCCTTATCAAGCTTTGGAGCCGGGGATGAGCGGTTTGCGGCTTTCATGTCGCCGGGCACGTATGCGGCCGCATCAGCGCTCCTCTTCCTTCTTCTTCCAATGCCGGCCGAAAGGAATATTGAGTTTTTGCAAGCGGTGTCTGAGGGTTGCCGGGTTCATGCCGAGCAGCACGGCCGCACCTTTCTTCCCCTCCACTCTCCCATCCGTGATCTCCATGATGCGCCGGACGTGGCGGTATTCCACCTCCTGGAGCCTCAGACGGCGCTCCATCAGGTCTTCTTCCGCCTCGGGCAATTCGGTTCTCTGTTGCAGGGGCGTCGGGTCATCAAAGGTGAGGATTGGACCTTTGCACTGGATGAGCGCTTGTTCGACGATATTCGCCACCTCCCGCACGTTGCCCGGCCAATCATACGCCACGAGCCGGTCCATGTCCCTTTCGGCAACGACGGGTATGGAGCGAAGACCGATCTCCCGCGCTTTTTTTGTGATGAAATAGTTTACCAGGGCGGGAATATCCGCCCTTCGCTTGCGCAGCGGCGGGATGTGGATGGGGTACACCGCCAGGCGGTAGTAGAGGTCTTCCCTGAAGAGACGTTGGCTGATCATCTTCTCCAGGTTCTTGTGGGTGGCTGATATAACCCGTATATCGACTCTTGTCGGCTCCGAGCTGCCCACCCGCTCTATCTCTTTTTCCTGAAGCACTCGCAGGAGCCTCACCTGGGCGTGGAGTGGAAGCTCGCCCACCTCGTCGAGAAAGATCGTGCCCTTATGGGCCCGCTCAAACCGGCCTTTCCTCTGCATCACCGCTCCCGTAAAGGCGCCCTTCTCGTGACCGAAGAGCTCGCTGTCGACGAGGGATTCGGGAATTGCTCCGCAGTTTACCGTGATAAAGGGGCCGTCGTTCCGGGGCGAGAGGGTGTGGATGGCGTTTGCGATCACCTCCTTGCCGGTGCCTGTCTCGCCGATCAGCAGGACCGGGCTCCCCAGGGGGGCCACCCTGTTTACCTGCTCCATCACGCCCTTGAGACCGAAGTTTGCTCCCACTATCTGCGTTCCCACAGTGTTTCGAAGCTCATCATGCAGATAACGGTTGTCATCGAGGAGCGCATCCTTGAGCTGCAAAAGCTCGCGATATCGCAGGCTGTTTACCAGGGCGATGGCCACGGGCTCATTCACCGCCGACCAGAGCTTCGCGTGTTCTTCGCCGTACCTCCCCAATCCATCCGCCCTGATGATGAGTGAGCCGATGAAGCTGTGCTCGATGATCAGGCGCGCGACGATCACGGACGAATCAGGCCATTTGAAGTGCGCTGCAACCTCCCTTATGATAAAGTCCCCCCGCATGTCCTTCCGCACCCTGACGCGGGGATAGCTCTCCACGTGTTCGAGCTCTTCCCGAACTTGAGCGGGCATGGGTATCGTGTGAGACTCGGTGCTGACCCCTCCTCTGTCCGCGCGGGCAATCACTTGCAGCGAGCCCATGGTCCTGTCGTAAACGGTAAGTATAAGCTCATCCACAGGCATGGTGTGGCGCACGTAAGAGAGACAAGCAGGAAGGGCCTCTCCTATGTCGAGACTTCCACATATGCGCAGGCTGAACTGCAGGAAGAAATCACTCTCATCGTCCATGTCGTCTCCCTTCACAAATCCGGGCAAGGACAAACTCAGGGGACTGCCCGTGAGGTCCGGCAGCCTGCGCGCCAATTTTTCCGCACAGGACCGGGATACCCCGGGATACGATACAACCTGTGCTATCTATATGGTAAATGCACTATCATTATACGCAATCGGTATAAAATTGATAGCCCTTTTGTGGCCGGTTGATAGCTGGGTAGGAACGTCGTTTCGCAGCCCAGGACAATTTTGCTTGAAGCTGCCCTCAAGGACTGGTACTCTACATGCACCTTTCGATGAAAAAACTTCTCGCCCTTCTCTTTATTTCGCTTCTACTCCCCTCCCTGGTCGCCGCCGATATGATGATAGGCGGGGATATCAGCTATCCCACCAAAAAAGGCGATTGCCTCCTTCTGGTTGGCGCTAAGGTCGGCGTCGACTGGCAGGTCATTGCGAGAGAGAACGGGATCGAACCGAAGAACCAATGCAAGGTCGGGGCGCCGCTTGCCATCACGAACAGGAAGATCGTTCCGAAGGTCGTTGAGAATGGGATTGTCGTCAATGTACCGGACAGGATGCTTTACTTCTTTAAGGATGGCATACTTGTCAGCTTTTTCCCCGTGGGCCTCGGCAACCTGGAATGGCAGACGCCTGTCGGAAGCTTTGCCATCGTGGGAAAGGAGCACGACCCTGCCTGGCACGTTCCCAAGTCCATCCAGCGCGAGATGGAAAGGAAGGGCCAACCCGTCAAGGTGATCGTCCCGCCAGGCCCCGAAAACCCGCTTGGGCGGTACGCACTCAAGACCTCCCTGCCGGGCATCCTCATTCATGAAACCATATGGCCCACAACCATCTACCAGTGGAGAAGTCACGGCTGTATCAGGGTCCTCCCGGAGAACATGGAGGCCGGCTTTTTTGAGCTGGTTGAGAACGGTACTCCCGGCGAGATCATCTACCAGCCGGTGAGCGTGGCCGTGTCGGAGCAGGGGCGTATATTCCTCCAGGTTGACAGGGACATTTACAAAGTGGTTAAATCCATGGAAGACGAAGCGAGAACGGAGATAGAAAAGCGCGGGCTTTCCGACAAGGTAGACTGGGCAAAAGTGGAAAACGTGATAAAGCAAAAGACGGGCGTTGCCGAGGATGTCACGCAATGATATCGAGGAGGGGCTTCCTCGGGGGCTTCCTCGGTGCGGCCGGGGTGTATGGCCTCGGGGGACTATTCTCGGCACGAGCCGCCGCGTCTGCCCGTGCCGAGAATAGTCCGGAGAAGGTGCTCGGTCTCTACAATGTCCACACGGGTGAGAGACTGAGCACGCGATACTGTGCGGATGGCTGCTACAACGAAAACGAGCTCGGCCGGATCAACTACATCCTCCGGTGCCACTATACGAACACCGTCAAGCCCATAAACCTCAAGGTCATAGACCTCCTTTGCGACATAAAGGACCGGCTGGCCCCGGACAAGGAAATCACTATTATCTCGGGGTACCGCTCACCCGAGTACAATGAGTATCTGAGACGGCTGGGGAGGCACGTGGCGGCTGGGAGCCTCCATATGACGGGTCTCGCCATCGATTTTGCCATTGGCGGCATCGGAATGGGAGAGCTTTGCAGGACAGCGAAGCTCTTTGCCGCGGGCGGCGTAGGAAAATACCCGGAGTTTGTTCATATAGACGTAGGCCGCGTGAGGTACTGGTAGGGCCGTACCTGACGATATCCAGGTTTTGCCTCACTGGCCCCGTTTTCGCCTTGCGGTGATCGTTTCCCCGCCTACGCCCCAGTTGTCCGTTTCGACTTCGTCTATGACGACGAAAACCGTGTTTGGGTTCTTGCCGAGGACTTCGCGCAGCAGATCGGTAGTCCCCTTGATCAGCTTTTCCTTCTGCTCGGGGGTAACGCCTTCCCTGGTGACCTTGATATTGACGTACGGCATACACGACCTCCTTCATAAAAATGATAAATAGACCGTTTCCGCGAGACCCGTTGATCAGCCTCAATGGGCCGAGACAACGAGCCGGTCTTCCGCCTCCATCTGCGTTCCGCCGGAGTCGAGGGTGAAGCAGCCGCTCTTACTCATGGGCGGGATAGTGACGACGAATGTCCCTTTTCCCAGGGCGCGTGCGGGCAGCGGCCTCC
>Ga0187872_10004579_pt1 | contig 10332 bp, 7 predicted proteins | sample June2016WEW_16_4_FD_132973 | JGI IMG/M metagenome (GOLD analysis project Ga0187872, IMG submission 132973) | Peatland microbial communities from SPRUCE experiment site at the Marcell Experimental Forest, Minnesota, USA - June2016WEW_16_40 | ecosystem: Environmental > Terrestrial > Soil >...
ACCGTACCTCACTGGATCACCTCCTTCTCGGCAGGAACGCCGATGTCGACAAGAATGTCGAGTGATCCGAGTATAGCGCGGGATCGGAGAGATGTCAGAACAAGCCTTTCCTTAACCTTTGGATTGGGCACGCGAAAGCCGTTAATCGGGAGTTAGTTTTCGGAACAACGTTGATCGCGCTGGGACCTGCTCTGCTGGCAAATTCGTTAGTATAGGGAAGCTTATGATGTGCGAACGAGAGGTCCAAATCGGAAATTCTGGTTTAGTTGTCGCAGTTCTCCGACTTGATGGATTTGCAGATAAGCGGTAGGGGTCTCGCTAGAGGTGCGTCATGTCCTGTATTCGAGCTCGCGGAATGCTGCTATCGCTCTTGAGCGTCGCTTTCCTTTCATCTTCCCCGGGAGCCCTTAGCGCTCAGCAGAAGATGGACAGCCTGGACATGGACCGGGCACGCGGGATGCTGCGGGATGCCCGCGATGCGGTGAAAAAAAACTACTACGACCCAAAATACCACGGGCTCGACCTGGACGCGCGTTATCAACAGTTCGATGAACGAATCAAGGCTGCGCCGAGTCTCAATGAAGGTCTCCGAATGGTCGCCGCGTTTCTGTCCGGGTTGAAGGACAGCCACACCTTTTTCGAGCCGCCGATGCGCCCCTACCGCTTGGACACTGGTTTTCGAATGGAACTCTTCGGTGACAATGCGTTCATTGCGCGCGTCCGTCCTAGCACGGATGCGGAATCGAAGGTCCACCCCGGCGACCAGGTACTTGGCTACAACACTTACTCGGTGAACCGGGTCGATTTCCAGGATCTTTCGTACGCGTTTAACAACCTGATGCCGCAAGTGAAGACGCAACTGGACCTGCGCGATCCAGACGGCAATGTTCGCCGAGTTATGGTTGATTCCAAGATGCAACAGGGGCGGAAGGAGCTGGACTTTACGGCGCAGGGTGGCGGAGAAGACATTTGGCGATACATCCGCGCGGAAGAGAACGAGGACCACGTGGTTCGCCAGCGTTATGTAGAGATGGGCGACATCATGATCTGGAAGATGCCGGAGTTTTTCCTTGAGGACGCCGAGGTGGATCACATGTTCGGCATCGTCCGCAAGCATAAGACTCTGATTCTTGATCTGCGCGGCGATCCTGGCGGCGCTGTCGTCACTCTGGAGTGCATGGTTGGGAACGTCTTCGATCACGATGTGAAGATTTCCGATAGGCTGGGAAGGAAGGAACTGAAGCCGCAGCTTGCGAAGACTGTCGGCGAGCATGCTTTTGCCGGGAAGATAATCGTCCTCGTGGACAGCCAGTCGGCATCGGCGGCCGAGCTATTCGCCCGCGTGATGCAACTGGAAAACCGCGGGACCGTCCTCGGGGATCGCTCCTCGGGCAGCGTGATGGAAGCGCGGGGATATGGCTATTCGCAGGGCTTGGATACCATAGTTCCTTACGGGTTTTCCGTCACTGAAGCGGATTTGATCATGAAGGACGGCAAGAGTCTGGAACACGTCGGCGTGACGCCCGACGAAATCGTAATCCCCACCGGCCGTGATCTTGCGACGGGTCAAGATCCCGCTCTCGCGCGTGCCGTGGAGGTCGCAGGCGGCAAGCTCGACCCCGCACAGGCGGGGAAAATGTTTCCTTTCGAGTGGATGCCCTTCTAACGAGCCAGCTTGAGAACTTCCCAGGTTGGGTGCGGTCCTTGCGGCGCCATAGACCCTGTCGGCAAATCCTTGTCACCAGTGAACGGGCTACTCGGCCACGCGGTCAACTCCTGGTAAGTCGGATTACCGGAGATGTGGAGTAGTCCTTCACTTTTCCGGCAACCGCGTTAGTCGGGATTCGCGCTAAATACTGCAATGAAACACGGATACTTGCTCCAAAGGCTTGCAAGGCGTATAGGATAGTTAATGCACACGCCTGCGAACATTCGGCGCCACACCGTTCGGAAAACCACCCCGCACAGCTCCGAACCTGACCCAACCGAGGTCATTCCATTCGGGCGTTACGGTGCCGGCCTTTTAACGGGCCACCCAGTCGGGTTGGTCGTTGTGCTCGGTCTGCTTCTGATGGGCTTGTTTGGATTGCCGGGGGCACGCTGGTTTTTCGCGGGTGCTCTTGTTTTGGGCGGCATCTGCGGATTTTTCCTATGGCTTCGTCACCGATAGGCAGTGGTTGGTCGGATTACCGGAGATGTAAAGTAGTCCTTCACTTTTCCGGTTAGCTCGTTAATCAGGCACTGACGGCCGCTCCTGAAGGAGTGGTCTCTCCTATTTCACTTAGGTGCAGAGTTTAGTTCTGGATGGTTCGCGGATGCGCAACACGACCGTGGGTTGCGAATGCAGTTGTCTATCCGCTTGAAGCACTTCGCGGCCGAGTTCACTTCCGAAAAGTTGCTTCGTCTTCAGTTGGTCGTGCACCTCGACGACAGGCCGGGGCGACAGACTGATGAAGTCATTTGCGCAAACATATACGTTCTTGGAACCCGGGCGCGAAATGCTCCGTCATACAAGCAGGGCCTCATTCCCAGGTGGAGGTTCCAATGAAGACTTGCTGGCGAGTCTCGGTGTTACTTCTTGTTATCTCCACATCCTTCTTCGCTTCGACAATTGCAGCAAGGGCGGCGGACGCCCCCAAGAGCGAGCCGCAACTTGTGCGCGTGAGCTACGTGGAAGGAGACGTTTGCTTCAATCGCGGGGACGGCAAGCGGCCGGACTTGCAGAAGCCGTGGGAGTTGGCCAGCGTCAATCTCCCCATCGAGCAAGGCTACGCGCTATCGACCGGCGTGGGGCGTGCGGAAGTCGAATTGGAAAGCGGCTCGATGGTGTATGTGGCGCCAAATTCCGTTCTACTTTTCAACGAAGTTTCATCGACGGACGGGCGCCTGGAAACTCGCCTAGAACTTGTAACTGGCACACTGACGACAAATTTTCCGCCGAATCCCGCGGAACATTTTGTTCTCACTTTGCCCACGGGGCAAATGGACGTCAGATACCCCGAAAGTTCGTACGATCGCGTGGACAGTTACCTTGACGGCATGGCGGTCACTCCGCAAGGCAGCAACGGTTCGGAGATTCACGCAAACGGGGGGTCGGCAGTTCACCTGAAAAAAGGCGAGACGCTGGTGTTCGAGGGGAACATGCCGATGCGAATCGACGGTGCCGGCCAGTCCCCGGGATCAAGCGACTGGGATCGTTGGGTCGCGGCTCAGGTCGCCGAGCGAAACGCCGCGATCCAAGCCGGCCTGAAGGCTTCGGGTTTGCCTTCTCTGATTCCGGGTTTGGCGGATCTGTACACGAACGGGGCATTCACGCAGTGCGCGCCGTACGGGGCGTGCTGGGAGCCGAACGAACAGGCTACGTCGCAGAGCGCGACGCTGCCATCTCAAGCGCCTGCAGCTGCGATCACGGCGGGATCACTTCAGTCGTCGTCGGCGCAGAACGCAGCAATATCGCAAGCACCGCCTGCAACGAGCACGAGCGCGGGCACGGCTCCGCCGTTCGTGCCGCGCAAAGTCCCGAATCTGTTGCTCTTGGGTGGTTGTGGGGATCCGAATCGAATCCAGACAGAGGTTACGGCGAAGACGCAGAAGGAATACGACGAGCTTTGGGAACTCTACCGCGAGAGGCTGCGGGACACGTGGTTCTGGCCGGTGTGCCACTACGGAAGCTGGATCATGCTAGGAGATCAGTACGTGGCGGTGATTCGGAACAAGAAGCATCACCATCCGATTCGTTGGGTGCGAGAGGGGAAGCAGGTTGGATTCGTGCCCCTTCATCCCAACGATCGGAAGGACAAGCCCCCGCTGAATCTTAAGCACGGTATTTTTGTTCCGTCCACGAAGACCGGCGGCATCGAGCGCGTTGCGTTTGATCCGAAAGCGAAAATCGAAATGCTCGGCATCGCGCCGAAAGAATTTCGCGCCGTGGCGTATCCGGAAACGGCGGGCATAACGCCGCCGGAGATCAAGGGGCGGCGGATGGAAGGCCCTCTGTATGACGCGAAGACGGGCGAGACGGCAGGCGTCCAGCCGAAGATTGTCTACGATTACGATTCGAAGAAGTTTGTCCAGCAGGGCGCGCCGGTTGATGGCCATGCCGCGAAACCGGTGATGGTCGCCGCGTTAAATTCACGTGGTGAATTCGGGACATCCTCACACGGCTTCGCGTCCATTTTCGGAGGGCATTCCGGTGGAGGGAACAGCCGGGGTAGCGGATCGTCATACGCCGGAGGCGGATCGGGTTCGCGTGGCGGAAACGGCGGGTACGCGGGCGGTCATTCAGGCGGAAGTGGCGGCGGCCGTTCAAGCGGTGGAGGCGGAGGCGATAGCGGCGGAGGCGGGGGAGGAAGCCGCGGCGGGAGTTCCGGCGGTGGCTACTCTGGTGGTGGCGGCGGATATTCCGGCGGTGGCGGCGGAGGAAGCAGCGGCGGCGGGGGCAGAAAATAGCCGTGCTGTCGCTTGCGCGCGCCTAAAGCGTGTGCAGGTAGCCGAGAAGATCATGCGTCTTTGCCTTCGAGCTGAGCCGCCTCTGTCGCCATCCTTCCATCCGCAGTCTGTTCGAAAAAGAAGCAGGACGCTTGGACCGGTGCCGACTTGCAGGGCTATACTGAGTGGCTCCAAAATCTCGTTGCACAGCGTTTGCCAGCGAAATACCGCGTAAGCCCTTTATCCAGCCCTCAAGACTCGCCTTGAACCGCTGCAACGGCTGCAATCCGTGTATAAATCGGTGCGTTTTCCCGTCCCGAACTCGTTTTGGGGCGTGTTTTCGGTGATATCGTGCGTTCGAGTCTAAAGGCGCCGCGAAATGGACTCAAATAAGTGAGGGGGTAAGAGATGGCGACCCCTGAAAGTACCCCACCCTCAGTTCCCGGACCGGGCCTATCCTGTGCAAGTCTCAGCCACAGAATCTAAACTGGCGTAGTGTTGTCCGGGACGAGATGCGAGCGGGGAAAACAACAATCGGCCGGCTGAGAGTCAGTGCGATCCTGGTTCGGATGGCTCTTGTGACTGGCCTGGCGACCACCAGTTGCCTGGCGCTGGGGGCGCAGGAATTTCGCGCGGAATTGCACGGCCAGATTGTCGATGAGGATGGACACCCGGTGTCGCGAGTGGAAGTCACCGCTCGCTGGGGCGCCAATTCGTCGTTAAACGCTTACACGGACGCGGCAGGTCAATTTCAAATCGCGCCGATTAGTGAGAATCGTGTGTTCCTTGGGTTTTCCAAACCAGGTTTTTTCAGGATCGAGAACCGGCTTGTTGAGCTCAAACCTGGAACAAACGAGGCTACTTTCACGGTGAACCATGAAAACGAGCTTCAACAGCAAGTCCAAGTTGTCTCCAAACCGACGCAGATCGATCCCGATACAACCAGTCACCAGGAATCGCTGGTCCAACACGAGATTTTGAATACCCCGGTTCCGTCCAGCCATAACTTGCAGCAGAGCCTAATCACGATGCCTAACGTCCTGCAGGACTCAAGTGGAAATATCCATGTCGCGGGTGCGCGCCAAGAACAAACCGAGAATCTGCTCGACGGCTTTGAAATCAACGATCCAAGCAACGGCGCCTTTACGCCGCGCCTCGATATCGATGCAGTCCAAGCCGCCACGGCTGAGACCGGGGGTTTTGGCGCGCAATACGCCCACGCCGGAGCGGCCGTTCTTTCCCTCAACACAACGGTTGGCGATGACAAATGGCGTTTCAGCACGACGAATTTTTTTCCAGGATTGAGTTTTCAGGAGGGCACGCATTTCGGGAACTGGTTTCCGCGCGTGACCTTTTCCGGCCCGATCAAGAAGCGGCGAGCTTGGTTTTCCGAGGCGCTCAGCTTACAGCACAGTTTCACCGTGATTACCGGGTTGCCCGCAGGTCAGGATTTTGCCAGTGAATGGGCGGGAGACAATCTGCTGCGCGCTCAGGTCCTTCTGACACCCCGAAATATCCTCCAGGCCAGTTTCCTCTATAACCGCTTGAGCAGTCCGGAATTTGGCCTGGGGCCATTCACCCCCCTTTCAACGACTACGGACCAAGAGTCCAGGCGATATTTTTTTCCGCTGAAGGACCAGATTTGGGTGGGGCGCACTCTCTTCGAGGTGGGCGGCGCAGTCGATACCGGCGGGAGCAACAACACACCGCAGGGAAGCGCAACTTACATCGTCACTCCGTCCACAGCATCTGGGAACTATTTTCAGAGACTGGCCGAGCAATCGCGGCGCCTTCAACTCATCGGGAACGTGACGACCGGATCGCTCGATCTGTTGGGAACGCACACACTTTCCGCGGGGTGGAACTGGGATGGGATTGATTTTTTTCAGCAAGCAAATCGGAGCGAAATCGATTTCGTGCGCGCCGATGGAACGCTTGCCGATCAGGCGACATTCAGCGGACGATCGGCCTTTCATCTCGCCAACACACAATTAGGCGGCTACGCTCAGGATCTCTGGCGTCCGATCAAGACGGTGGTGGTTTCAGCAGGCGTCAGGGCCGACTGGGATCACCTGATCCAGCAAACGCTGCCGCAACCAAGGCTGGCAATCAATTGGGTTCCTGGGAATGGCGGCCGCACAAAGTTTACCGTCGCCTGGGGTGAGTACTATCAGCCGGTCACTCTGGCAATCATCGGCCAAGCATCGGACCAGCAGCGCAGCGACCTTTTTTACAACAGCACGGGCTTGTCGCCGCTGGGCACTCCCATCGTGAGTACGTTTCTCATACCTCGTACTGCTTTTCACAGCCGAGGTCTTACAACACGACTGTTGAATGGAATCAAGAGACCTTCCACGGGACGTTTATAGGAGCGGCTTATATTCTGCGCGAAGGACGCGACGGCCCTGCTTGGGTAAGTCAGCCTTCGGGAGCATTTCTCCTCGAAGGTATCCGGGACGATCGCTTCGTTTCAGGCGAGGCATGGGTACATCACACTTTTGGGCACCAAGCCGACATTTTGGTGGATTATATGCGCTCCCGGGCAAATTCAAGCGCGGTGCTGGATCCATCAATTTCCGCATTGATCTTCGCATCGCAGCAACCCGGTCGGCTCGCCTGGGATGCGCCAAACCGGTTTCTATCTCGTGGATGGACGTCGCTGCCTTGGTGGAATCTTCTGTTCAGCTATTTCCTGGAATATCGCTCGGGATTCCCGTTCAGCGCGATAAACGATCAGCAGCAACTTGTCGGAGTAGCAAACAATTTGCGGTACCCGGATTACGTGAACCTGAACGTGGGTCTTGAGAAACGGTTCCACTTCCACAATCATGACTGGGCGATTCGCATCTCCGGCATAAATATCACCGATCACAAGAATCCAACCGCCGTTGTGAACAACGTCGATGCGCCCAATTTCCTGATGTTTTCTGGAGGGGAAGGCCGCGCCTTCACCGCGCGCTTGCGGCTCGTAACCGAGCACTGAAGGTCTTTTCGTAGCGTTCGCTCGTGACTCGGAGATGATGTCAAAATAAAAGGAGAGCCACAGTGGTCGGGATGCTCCAAATTATGACGTAGCTGTTGTGTGTGTACCTGGTCTACAAGAGATTTGAGATACTTCAGATTGCCTTGATGAGCAATAGGGAGAACCGGACGGCAGGGCTGATATCGCGACACTGCTCAGGCCGGTCAGGATCGGTTGTTTCGAGACGATCTCAGAGTGATTCTGAAAGGCGGTCCCTTTGTCCGGGCTCTCCCACTATCAGGGGAAGGACGCCGCGACCGTTCAAACAGGTTACTGGCATTTAGAAATTTCATGCTTCTGTCGAACAAATTTGACAGGGATTCTAATGCGCGTGCAATCATTCAAGCAATCAATTTTGCAAACGCTACGGAATGGAGTGTAACAATGGATTCAATTCGACCGTTCTCACAAAGGGGCATTTTGCAGTCAAGGGAAGCGTGGAACAAGAACCAACCGGCTCGTGATCGCTTCTCATCAAGCCTGACATGCATGGTCGAATACATGGAAACCTATGGCGGCCTGGATGAAAGGACCGATCTGCCGCGCGACGAACTAAGAATGTTTTCCGATTTGCAACAATGGCGGCTCAATTTTCAGGATGAAACGGTTCGAATACGATTCGAGAAAGTGGCGGAACGGTTGATTCTCTGCCTCGCAGAGGATGACGCAGTTCAACGAGACTTAGCGGAAAAATCTCATACTGTTAAGGAATTGGTTGATGAACTCCGACGGAAAATTCGGATGCTCATGGTTCGTTGGGGTGCGCCTCCCCTGGCGTTTCAGGTCGGAGTAAGACGGTGATCGTGTCGTTAGCAAATTAAGCTCGAATCGGAATGTGTGCGGTCGCTTCTACGTGTAGCGCGTTATAGGGACATGAGTGCGTTCCACTGCGCGATGCTGCGCGACCTCGTGGCAGTGCCGGATCACTAGGGCTTCGAAAGCATGTCCGCCTTGCCAGTTGCCATGTCCACCGGAAAGGACACATGTTCTTGCACGATGAGCCACTTTCCGTTGATCTTGCGATAGACGTCCGTAACACGAACAACGGCGGTCGTGTGGGACCCGTCTTTCCCCGTGAGCTGACCGGTCTGGATGTTGTGTCCGTACGCGACTGCCCCGACAACCGTGATGCTCTGTTCCGAAATCGTATTGGAAAGCGGCCCGGGATAGGCGGAGAACAATCCTTCCCAGTCCCGCTTGTACGCATCCCAGCTCGGGTATTCGCGCGGCGGTATGGCGTCGAAGACAAACAAGCCCTTGCCGGGTGCATAGCACGCCATGATGGCGTTCACGTTCTTTGCGTTGAATGCGTCGTTGAAGCGTTGCTCGAGCGCTTCGATGTCTGCTTTGTCGTTCGCGGCGGCGCCGGCCTGAGCGTATACCGTAAGAGTCGTGCCCGATGTGCATAATGCAGCGAGCAGAGCGCTCACCAGGATCACCGGTTTCATCATCTTCGGTCTCTCCTTGATCGGAAGTCTGTCGGGCCCTAAGGTTGTGGGCGAAACTACCTCTGCGACAGTGCGGTGTCAACGGGAATTCCCGATTTGGACCTTTGCAACCGGCGCCACAAGGCCGTCCTGTTCAGCAAAAGACCAAACCAAAACCAGCGTATCAGCCCACTGAGCGCATCCTTTAGCTGCTCGTATCGTCTACAGGCACAACAGCATCAGTGACAGCCGCTTTCAGGGCATCTGCCCCTTGCTGTGATTTTTGAATCCACGATTCGTGAGCGTCACTGAACCATCCGGCTTACTCACGGCTTCTTGCCGCTGTTGCGCGAGGATCCGGCCCAGGCGCCGAGGTATTCGAGCATCTGCTTCACTTCCGTCGCGTGGGCGCCTGCGGGAGCTACTTCCAGGTACTTCTTGAGGCTTTCGACTGTGCCGGGAGCCACGGTGAGCGAGCCATCTTTGTTCGTTTTCGTGGCGGAGAAGAGGAGCGCGCCTTCGATGAAATAGGCGTCGGCGCGGTTGGGATTTGCGGCGATGGCCTTGTTGCACGCGTCCACAGCGCCGTCGAGGGTTTGGGTGTTGTAATGCATGACGCAGAGGTTGAAATAGCCGGTGGCCGGGTCCGGAGCGAGCTCCGCAGCCTTGGTGGACGCCTCGATGGCTTCGTTGTTTTTCTTTAGCTTCAGATAGGAATTGCCCTGATTGATCAGCATCTGCACCATCCCCGCCTGGGCTCGGTCGCGATCGGATTTCAGAATCACCGAGCCGTTTGCCGGATTACTCGATAGAAATCGTTGGACCACCTCGATGCCTTTCTCGTAGCTTTCAGCGGCGTGACCATAATCTCCGATGGTCATTTGCGTCTCTCCCAGAGCCTCGAAATAGTCCCAACGCGTGGGGTCGGCAGCGACGATGGCCTTCAAAGCGGCGATCTCCGCCTGGTCATCCCCTGCGCGCAGTGCAGAATCGTACCGGCGGATAAGAGAGTCGAGCTGCTCGGCGTTCTTTGCGTCTTGAGGCGCGGGAGCAGCGGCGGGCGCGGGCGAGGGTGAGAGTGAGGGCGGGGGGCTCGCCGGCGGGCCGGGGGGCGCGCCGGAGATGTCGATGTCGAGCCGGATGGGGGCGTCAGGGGCGCTGGTGAGCTCGAGAGTTTTGCGGAACAGATTGTCGCCCGCGGCGTTCAGGACGGAGACGATGTAGGTGCCGCGAGCGACCTCGGGAATGCTGAATGTACCGTACTTGTCGGTTGTGGCGCGGTAGACCTTGAACGTGTCCTGATGACTGAGAATCACCTGCACGCCGGGGAGAGATTTGCCGGAGTCGGTGATGCGGCCATCCGCGCGGGTGAGGGTTGCCTGCGACCAGCCGGCGGGAGCACAGAGCGCGAGCGCCACGGTGACCAGCAGTGTTCGAATCGATTTGGCGTTCATG
>Ga0187872_10004581_pt1 | contig 10329 bp, 11 predicted proteins | sample June2016WEW_16_4_FD_132973 | JGI IMG/M metagenome (GOLD analysis project Ga0187872, IMG submission 132973) | Peatland microbial communities from SPRUCE experiment site at the Marcell Experimental Forest, Minnesota, USA - June2016WEW_16_40 | ecosystem: Environmental > Terrestrial > Soil >...
CATCGCTGACGATGATCTGGGCGTTGCTGCGCAAATATCCGTAGTCCTTGGCCTTCCTGCGCTCTCTCTGCACCGCATCCATGACGTCCTGCTGCTGCGACAGAAACGCGTTGCCAAGATCGGTAGTCCAACTCATGTCGTTGGCCATCATCTCAAGCACCGAAGGAAATGGCAGGAGCGCCTGCACGCTGGGATCCCACGGAAGATGATCCGCCTCGATGGCGTTGGCGAGGGCTTGTCCGGCAAGGTAGTGGTGTTGATCGGCCCAGCGCGCCGCATCCGGAATCTGGTCGGAATACGTTGCGGCCGCAAGCACCTGCGCCAGGAGCGAATCCGGATACAGCGCAATGCGGGCTACCAACTTGTCGAGTTGGTCCGGGGTGAACGATGGCGCAGGTGCGTCCTGCGCAGAGCTAAGAACGGGAACCACTGCTAAAACCGCTAGAACTGCCAGTATCAGAATTGCTTTTCGAGTCTGCATATGATCCTCCTAAATTAGGTCGACCATCAGGTCGACGAAGTTAGAAGACGAACCTGATTCATGAATTGGCAACCAGCAGGTGATTCTCGACCGAGAACACGCCAGTTACCTCGCGCGCCCGCATCTCGGCAATCTGCTTGTCCATCGCGCTTTCCACAACTCCGTACAGCTTTACATTTCCGTTTTCAACCACAATGCGGATGGGAGCCTGCGGATCCAGAGAATATTTCTGCAGCGCGGGATCACGGTAGATCGCCATAGCCGTACGTACGCGCAACTCGTCGTCAAATTCAGAGAAGGGCAGAACGTTAATTTCGTCCCTCACGTCACGTACGCCAGGAGTGTCCTCGACAATGCCGAGTGCGGAAGCCTTGTCCGGGTAGCTCCTGGCATCGCCGGCGATGGTCACGACACCATCTCTGACATCCACTTGGAAATTGTTGAACATGATCCCGTAGCCAATACGGTCATAGCGAAGCCGATTGGCAATGGTCTCACGCAGTTCCTGGTCGGAAACCGGGATAAGCGGCTGGACCGCGATAAAATCGCGCACCCCCTCAATTCCATGCCGCTTGCGTGCCAGACGTTCGGCGTCCATCTTCTCGCGATAGGTCTCGACGGAGCCTTCGAGCAGCGCGACACGATCCTCAACCGCCACAGTGACGTTACGGAACTCCATGCGGTTGCTGAAATCTTGCTGCAGTTGCTGAGTAAGAACGGCGTCCTTACTCGCCGCAGTTGTAGTTCCTCCATCGTTCCCCAGCGCGGATCCAGAAATCCCCAGCAAGAGCGCGAGTAGGAAGAACCAGAAGAATCGGTTCAAGCTCTTCATATTCATACCTCCAGGCTAAGAAATTCCTTTTTTTGAGTTTCCAGGCGGGGGGACCCTACCTGGTTTTTTCGATGTGAATAGACGCACGGACAGCAGAAAAGGTTGCAATATCTTAGTTGCTTGATAGCAGATTTTATTAGTGTCTTAACATAATATCGCTAGGACATTCCATTGTCTCTACAAGCTATTGATAATACTACAGATAATCATCTTCCCTGCACTGCAGCCTCGATATTTCCTGCAACTTCGAGTTGATTCCCATAGCGCATCGCAGCAAGAGGAGCACATGCCGCCGACTGGGCCAGCGGTTGAGACTTGGCGTTGCTTGGGCTAATCCATTGAAGCGATTTGAGATCAGCGCTACTGTCTTTGTAAGCCCAAGGATGAGATATATCTGAATGTGACGGGGGTGGATGAGGCGTTGCAAACTGCTGGTCACTTCAAGCTATGACGCCCTCCCGATGGTCGACCGTTCTTCGCAGGGTCACGACCGAAGGCCCCTACATCAATGAACGGATGAGTATTCTCGTCCTCACCGTTGTGGTGGTGGCGGGGATTTTTGCCGTGGCCTACGCCGACAAGTCCGTGGCTTCGGTTTCGCTCGCTCCTCTGTATTTCCTGCCTCTAGCTCTGAGTGCTCTCGTTCATCCACTTCGCATCAGTTTTGCGCTTTCGATTGTCTGTCTGGTTCTGCATGATCTTGTTGACCCCATGCGCAATCTCGGAACTCAACACCTAACAAGGGATGCCACTACCCTTCTTGGATATGTCTTCGTGGTCGCGGTTGTGAGCCAGTTGGGAGCGCAGCGACGCCGGCTAGCGGAGCTTGCCGAGCAACAGCGCGACGAACTGGCAAACGAAATTCAGTTGGCCGCAGAGGTGCAACAAAGCATCCTACCCCGTTCCATTCCAAGTGTGCCGGGGTTTGACTTCGCGGCGAAAATGTATCCAGCCAAGACTGTGGCAGGCGACTACTACGGATTCATTGACCTTCCCGCGGGCGAGATCGCAACGGTAATTGCAGATGTTTCCGGAAAAGGAGTCGCCGCTGGCCTATTGATGCCTTCCATTGAGGTCGCCTTGCGCATGAATGCTCCGCGCTTTCCGAACACCAGCGATCTCTTGCAAACTTTCAACAACGTCGTTTGTCAGGTCACGAACGGAAGCCGGTTTATTTCACTGTTTTACGGAAAACTTTGCCCTCAGTCGAGTTCCTTGGAATACACAAACGCTGGCCACAATCCGCCGCTGCTGATTCGCGCCGACACCGACCCGCGCCCGTTAGATAAAGGAGGCCCCGTGCTGGGCGTGCTTCCTGGCTCGAGCTACGAAACTGAGAAGCTTACTCTCCGCGCGGGAGACGTTCTTGTTTTGTATACCGATGGCGCGGTTGAAGCTGAGAATCCGGCGGGAGAACAATACTCTGTAGAACGCTTGTCAAAGACCGTCAGTTTGCATTGGCAACAGAACCCCAGCGAGCTGATCGAGACGATTTATACATCCGTTATCGACTTTCGAAAAACGACCTCACTCGCCGACGACCTCACGTTGGTGTTGTTGAAGAAGTTGTAAACCACTCTTCATGGAATCGCCTATAAAATCGCAGAAAAGTACGGCAGTGGAGCGCACGGCAAGTGCTTGTATGGACTCCAAGACGGCCCCGGCCGACCCTCTCCTACCTCTCCCCTTACAAGCAGCTTGGCTCCCCGTCTTGGCAACATTGTCCCAGGCGCGTTTACGCCCGTGCTCGCCAAACACTCAAAGTCGTTCTCACTCATCGACTGCATTTCAGTTGGTGTGGATCGGATGCAACGGAACTTCGAGCCCATGCGAAAGCAAGTGGAAACATGGCAGAAGAGCGAATTGACGGACGTGACGGCCAAGGTGGTCATCTACGAGGCGTTTGTGGAAGGCAGGCTGGAAGCTCCAAAGCATCTTGCCCGAACCGTGCATGATCTGTACTTCGAGCCCAAGTACGAGGAATTCCGGCCGCGGACCATCTGGAGTCTCTCGAACGCGTTCACCTCGGCATTCAAGGAACTGGAACCGATCCCGCAGTTCAAGGCGACAGCGAAGCTAGGTGAGTTCTTGGAAACGCGGTTCTCGCAATCGTTCTAACTAACTCGGCGGTACCGGCGCCGGACCGCCGCTCCTTTCCACTAACAAACTGAACTGGGTTTTGGAGAAGTGAACGAAAGGAGTCACTTCCATGTTTACATTGTTCTCACTTGGGCAAATCGTGGCGACTCCCGCTGCAGTCTCAGCGCTGGAGCGAGCGAAGCAGTCCCCAGCGGTTTTCCTGGTACGCCATGCAACAGGAGACTAGGGCGAACTCGATTCGGCCGACGTCGCCGAGAACGAATACAGTGTGGCACACGGATTTCGGTTGTTGAGCAACTACACGACGGCCAGTGGGGAGAAGCTATGGGTGATCACTGAGGCGGACCGCTCAGCGACCACTCTTCTGTTGCCGGAAGAGTATTGACGAAGGCGCGATCGGGTTCACGAAACGGCCTGTTCTGAAACCTCCGGGGGTGTTCTGTTCAAGAACTTCGTCACATACCACGGATGCCGCCTGAGAAACCGCGCGATCGGCGGAGCTTCCGGCGGATGTAGGTTGAGCTCCTCCTTAGAGTTCCATTCAAACGGGAGATGCACGACGGAACCGGGTTCAGAAATCTCCTCGAGCGCCCGCAAGGTTGCCCTCAATACCGCAAGTTGATGTACCACGTCTTGGGGCAGGCCCAGAGTCAGCCCAAAAGGGTGCTCGATCGCCGCAATGCGCGGGACACCTACAGTTCTGGTCAGTTCCGGCATCATGGAAAGCGAGATGGTACTGAAGCCGGCGGCTTCGATTTCACGCTGAACCAGTCCCACGGACCAGCAGCAGACCGGTCAAACCGGAACCAGCAATACTGCATCCACCTGTTCCCGGAGAAGCTGGGCGATGATGCCAAGAACTGCGTGACGCAGCAGCGTATCGGGCCGAAGCGTATAGCCCATGTATGAATAATGAGAAGGAGCCGAGTGCGCAATCTCGCCCACGGCTTCGAGCTCGTTCAATCGATCGAGAGGCAGCACGCAGTTGAGATCCTGCTCTGCGAAGGATGTATTGATATGCAAGTGGTGTACGCGTACGTCGCCATTTGCCGTTGTTCGAGGAAGAACTCGATACGATGGATCGGCGGACCAGGGATCCCGGCGCTCGATCTGTTGATCAAATGGCCGATCGGTCTTCAGGGCAACTCCTGCGGAACTCACAATCGAGACCGTGCATTGTGCCAGCGGCTTGGCCAGAGGACTCCAAGGGATTTGCCTTAGCGTGCCGAGGGTAGCCCAGTGCTTCATCATCCGTTTCGGGATGCTATCCAGGAAGCGGTAAGAGTCAACGATCTTGGCAATCAATCTATCCCTTCACGGGTGCGTTGACGCTCACCTCTCCCCGCCGAGACAGCTCATCGAGGAGATCATAACCCGTGGTTGTAATGTCGTCATGAAACGTTTTGATTTCAGCGGGTTCGCCAAGGCCACGAGTGGGTGCTACTTCATGTCTAACACTTTTCTGATGGCCGGGGCCGGAACGCCAGACCTTATAACCGCCGCGCGGAGATCGTCCGCCAGCGCTTGCATCTCGTCCGGGGCCTGCTGCACATGCCAGGCAGCGCCGACTTCGCCGAATTTGGAGTTGCACAGCAGACGAAGCAGGAACGCCAGCACGAACGCCGGCGTGACGGCGAGAATCTGCTGACCGGCGGGCACGATTCTTGTGCCCCAGCGCCTTCAGCACTGGAATGGTTTCGCGCATGGCCGCGGCGGCTAGCTTCAGGTCGTCGGGCGAGCGTGCCAGCGCCTTGATGTCATTCCCGTGCTTCATCACTAGCGGCACGAGCGCGGCCACACCGGCGGCGTGCGTGGCGAGGTAATCGACGATGTGAGTTGAGACCTTGGCCCTGAGACCGGTCCGATTGAGCAGGTTCACCAGCCTCTTCAGCCGTGGAGTGACCGTTCCGTTGATCTCGCCGAAGGGGGTCGTCATCAGCGAATGGTCGAATGGGCCGATCGCCCGAATGATCTCGCCATCGCGTTTGCCCCCGGCAAAGACGAAGCCAAGCATCGGCCGTTGCGTTCCCAAAGCCGCAATGATCTCCGCGGGACCATTGAGATTGTTGTTCATGAAAACGATGTTGAGCGAGCTGTTGGCGGCCAGCGTGGGCAACAATTCGGCCATCTGGTTGCGGCGCACGACGACCAGGATGTACTCGTAGGTGTCGGCCGGCGCGAGTTCGCGGGTAACCCTGACTTTGGTGACCGTGCGTTTCCGGCTCAACGGGTTCTCGATGACGATCCCGTTGCTCTCGATCTCGGCGAGCCGCTGGCCGCGCGCCAGCACGGTGACATCGACACCGCGCTCGAACAGGCGGGCGGAACAGACCGAGCCGTTCACCCCGGCGCCGATCACGAGAATTCTGGCATCGGCACTTGCCATAACGCACTTGCGAACAACCGGTCTAAATTCAGTTCTTCTTCGAAACAGCAGATCGCATCGCTGGTTCGCCGAATGCAACACACTGTGCGATCAGCGCAAGCACCCAGATGTACCACGGAATCGGGTCATGATAATGAAATTGCAGGATGACACACACCACGAGGAGCAAGCCTCCCAACATAAATCCCTCCTGACGCACTTCTTGCGGTCGAAGGGAAACCCTAGCACAGCGGCAAGAGCAATTCAGTGAGCAGGAGCAGGCTCATTCTTGTGCTTTAAGTCACAGCATCGCTCTTCCGACGCCAATATGCTTGGACTCAGCCGCAGGTGGATTCAGAAACGGAGAGTCTATGGCGACCGTTGCTCAATCGGCTCCTTACAGCACAATGCATCACCGTCCTCTCTATGCCTTGCTGGGCGGATTCCTCTTTTTCCTCGTTGCGCTCCCTGCGCCTGATCTGGTTTCGGGTGTGATTCCATACCTGCTTGAGGGACATTACACTTTCGCATTCAAGTCAATGCGGGCGATGACCGTCGCGGAGATGTTCGTTTTCATCATCGCCGCCCGCTCACTGCTGGTCTGGGGCTATGCGGGTTGGGCAAAGCAGCATGGGTTGTTTTCGGTACGCATGTCGCTCACGCGACCAGACGCTGCTTGGTGCCTTGCAGCCGCGTTCGTTGCGATTGCCACCGCCGTGATCCAGTCGCATTTCTCAGGAGAACCACACCACTTCACTTGGGTGGCGTTTACACGGTACTGGGGCGTGCTACCGGGCATCGGGGACACGATTCTGCAATACGCCTACTATGTCACCGAAGGCTTTGCGATTGTCTGGATGGTGGATGCGTTTCAGAATGCAGGCGAGTTCGCATTTCCACGGCTGAGATTCCCGTGGGGAGCAGTGGGGCTAATGGTCACTTGGGGAGCCGGTCACTATTTCTCGAAGGATTGGCGAACCGCAATCTACGCCGTGTCCATATCCTGCATCATCGGGCTGTTGCACTACGCGAATCGCAAGGACATTTGGCCTTCGCTCATTTTCTGGCTGTTGATGCCGGGCGGCGGATAGGCACTCACTGGGCACGAGCTGGGAACGGTGAACGAGAGGATTCGAGAAATCAATTTGTGATGACACACCGGGCAGAATTCGCTGTCATTGTTCTCGGCACGATCTTTTTATTCATTGGGGTTGCTGCCTGCTGTATTGCGGCGGTTCGTCGCGGTAACACGGGGCGGACTCTGGCGTGGTTTGGCATCTTCAGCGCATTGTATGGAGTCCGCTTGTTTGCCGCAGTGCCTACCGCCTTTAGCTTGCTGGTCGGCCCCTTTTCGTCGAGCGCCCCGCAGGTCGTATGGATCATCACGTACGTCATCATGATCCCCGCACTGTTGTTCTGGGCAGAGCTAACCGTAGGGACTTTGCGCCGTCTTGCCCAGATCATGGTCATTCCCGCCTCTGCCATTGCTATCGCAGGCACAGTTTCAGTTTTGCTCCATCAGTCTCCTTCCAGATTCATGCCATACAACAATGTGCTTGTAATCTGCTCGCTTCTTGCCGTCGCGATAGCGAATGTCGTTCCACGTATTGGGGAACAGTGCCTGCTTATTCAAAGCCGAGTTTCGGCAGCCGGAACTCTGATCCTGGCGGCTGCGGTTATCCATGACAATCTGAGAGGAACTTTTCTCAACCTTCGCAGTTATCCCTTTCTTGAGCCGCTGGCGTTTGCGTTGTTTGTGTTCTCGCAGGGATGGGTGGCAGCAGAAAAAGTGTTTGCTGACGAACGCCGCCTGCTCTCCATCGAAGACGAACTCGCTATCGCCCGTGAGATACAGGCTTCAATCCTCCCCAGTGGCGTCCCCGAAGTTAGGCACCTGCGGATCAGCGCGGCGTATCTTCCGATGACTGCCGTAGCAGGAGATTTTTACTGGTTCATCGCCGTCGATCCTCACCGCGCTGGTTTCTTGGTTGCCGATGTTTGCGGGCATGGTGTTCCAGCGGCCCTGATTGCGTCCATGATCAAGGTCGCTATGCAGTCGGTGGTGGCCTGTGCGGATAATCCGGCATCCGTGCTGCGCGGAGTGGAATGTGTCCTTTCCGGGCAGCTACGCGGTCAATTCGTCTCAGCAGCGTACCTATGGCTCGACACTGAGAACCACAAGGCGCTGTATTCGGCTGCCGGACATCCGCCGCTTCTGCATTGGAGCCAAGGCAAGCCGGAGAGCATCCAGAGCAACGGTCTTATCTTTGGAGTGCAGTCGGATTGCGACTATCCGGTTCGTGAGATTTCAATCACGACCGGTGACCGCTTCCTGCTCTACACAGATGGCTTGATTGAGCCGGAGAACACTAACGGCGAGTCGTTTGGCGACCGCAGGTTGGAAGAGGTCGTGCGCGAGAACCAGCGCCGTCCTTGTGCTGAATTGTCTGACCGATTGCTTTTAGAACTGCGCCAGTGGCAGCCTGCATCCGGACCCCAGCAAGACGATATAACTCTTATCGTCATCGACGTGCTGTAGGGAAAAGGCTGCGTGGCAGGTAAACACGTGGAGCTACCTTGTGAGAGGACGTGATGGGACCAATTGGACATTTCTCGGTGGGTTTGGCAGCCAAGCCTAGGGCTCCGAAAGTGCCGCTTGGCGTCGTGCTCGTAGCGACGTGGATTCTCGATATTCTAGCCATTGTTTTCGGCTTGGCAGGCATAGAGAGAGGAGGCAGTGCTGGACTCCCGTGGTCTCATGGTGTCCTCATGTCAGTCATCTTGTCGCTGCTCGCCGCTCTCTTGGCAGCACGCATCTACCGCGACCACCGGGCAGGAGTGGTCGTTGGACTTTTGGTGTTCAGCCATTGGGTGCTGGACTTCATTTTCCACCCCATCCCCTTGTCCAGCTTTTCTTGGCGTTCGTGGCAATGGAGCTACGGACATCCCCTACCGTCCGACCTTCCACTTCTTTTCGGTAACTCGCCGAAGGTGGGGCTTGGCTTGTACAACTCCATCAGCGGTTGAAGCGACCGCACTGGAGTTTGGAATGTTCATTCTAGGGATGATGGCAGTGTACGCAGCTTGTGGTGAAGAAAAGAAAAGCCGCAAAATCGCAGCCCGCTTGAATTGATGGAAAGCCCGAAGCAACCTGTCCAATGGAAGTGCAGCGACCGATACTGGCACTAGCGTAATACGTCCACTTTGATCGGCGTATCCGAAGCATCGGAAAGTCGCAATATCGACACGACTTACGGAAAGCGCTTAAGCTCTACATTCTTACCATCAAGGTGCAAAACAAGCGCATATGCTAGGGCATTACCTCTCAGCCAGAAGGTGCACTCATTGCTTGAGCTCGTGAAATAGAAATCCTGCGGATTTTCGGCACGGTATTCCTGTTCCCGTTCATCGTTCTCCTCGATGAACAGCCGACCATTTTCGGACTGTGACCGACAACACGATATCTGACAGCGCATGTCGACAGACAAGCCGGTGAGATGATCAGGCCATAAAGAAATGGGCTTGTGTTCTTCGAGCTTGGGAAGTGGAGAATCAGGTTATAAGTTGTGTAGTTTTCCCAATCGAAACTCACAAATCGGTAGCAATGGTATTGTCTCGAAAGGGAAACTGAGCTGAATGAGTACTTCGCCCTGAGTTCGTCAATTGACGCCCTCATAGGGCTGCATCACTCAACCCAAGCCAACTTATGGGACTAATCTGGTCCGTGCCAGCCAGCGACTCATTTTTAGAGCGTGAACAAAAAACCCTCTCCCCGGTCATCGGGGAGAGGGTCGTTGCAGTCGGAACGTGTTTTAGTCGTCCAGGTCAGCGGTGGTGGGTGCCGTGTTGTTGAAGTCGCTCGGCGGGCGAACCGTCTTCTCGCCGGGGTAGGGCCGCACAAACCCGGTGGACAGGTACCAGTTCAAATGGTTGACGGTGTCCGGGTCTTCGGAGTCGGGCTTGGTCAGTTTGCCGGCGAAGATCTGCGCCTTCTTCTGGAGCCAAGCCTCCCTCAGGGCCTTGACCTTAGGGCTGTTCGTTGTGTTGGCTGCGGTCGCTGAAACGCCGTCGTCCAGCGGGACCTGGGTCGGCACGTGCGTCCACGGCTTGAAGTTGTCCGCGGGCGGCGTGCCCTTGACGAAAGCCGTCGTCATCGGCGACGCCACGAGGTCGAATTGGTTCATGGGCGGCAGACCGAGGATTTGCTCCATCGTCCGAGTCATGTTGACCTGCGTGTAGTAGGTGTGGTCTGTGGGTCCGTTCTGCACGACGTATGGGCTGACGATATAGCCTGGGCTGCGATGACCGTCGACGTGATCGACGCCGTTCTGCGCATCGTCTTCCTCGATGAAGATGGCCGAAGTAGACCACACGCTGCTGTGGCTGATGTAGTCGATAATGCGCCCAACGGCCAGGTCGTTATCGGCCTGTTCGGCATCCACGGTCGGCGGGCCGCCGGTATGGTCGCACATTATCCACAGGATGGTCAACGCGGGCACCGTATTGTTCGCGACGTCATTGTTGAAGTCCTGCACCCACAGATCGACGCGG
>Ga0187872_10004582_pt1 | contig 10328 bp, 7 predicted proteins | sample June2016WEW_16_4_FD_132973 | JGI IMG/M metagenome (GOLD analysis project Ga0187872, IMG submission 132973) | Peatland microbial communities from SPRUCE experiment site at the Marcell Experimental Forest, Minnesota, USA - June2016WEW_16_40 | ecosystem: Environmental > Terrestrial > Soil >...
CGGAATCCTCTCTGCTCAGGTCACCGAGAAGACCATTCCCGTCCCCAAAGACTTTGAAGTCCGCGCCATCTACCTGACCGGCATCATGGCCGGCAGCGATCACGGCCTGCGCATCATTCGCCACTGGCGCGAAGTCGGCGGCAACGCCGTCGTCTTCGATATCAAAGACTCCGACGGCAGCGTCACCATCCCCTTCGAGCACCCGCTGCTCGGCCAGCATAATGTCTACCTCCACGATGTCCCGAAGTTCGTCCACTTCCTGCACCAGCAGAACATGCACGCCATCGCCCGCATCGCCATCTTCCGTGACGAGCGCCTGGTCAAGGAGCATCCCGAACTCGCCGTCCAATCCCGCCGCAATCACCAAGCCTGGCGCGAAAACGGCAAGCTGGTCTGGACCGATCCTAGCCAGCCCAAGGTCCAGGACTACAACATCGCTCTGGCCAAGCACGTAGCCCAACTCGGCGCCGACGAAATCCAGTTCGACTACGTCCGCTTCCCCGCCGAAGGAGACCAAAAAGACGCCGCCTTCGTCTACCAATCCGCCCAACCGGAAGCGGCCCAGCCCGAAATCCAAGCAGCCGTAAGTAATGATTCAACCTGCTTAGTTCCAGACGCGAAAGCCACGTCGGGCCCAGCCGCCAAGCGGCGCAAGAATGCAGCCCACAGCGCAAGCCGTGGGACAGCCGCCGAAAACCAACAAGCCCAAGAGGGGCGACAGATAAAAGGCCCATGCCCGGTAGCGGCCAAGCCCGCGCCGCGCGGCCCGCAGCGCACCGATGTAATCAGCGCCTTCCTGAAAAAGGCTTATGCCGAGTTGCATCCCACCGGTGTCCTCTTCTCGCTCGACGTCTTCGGCGTGATGGCCTGGCAGCGCCAGGTTGATCTCTCCCACACCGGACAGGACATCGTCGGCATGGCCCACTACTGCGACGTGCTTTCGCCGATGATCTATCCCTCGCACTTCTTCGGCATGGACAACATCGCGCATCCCGGCGACGAGCCTGCCCACTTCATCGGCGAATCCATGGACCGCTTCGAGCTCATTACGAAGGGGAGCGGAGTCGTCATCCGCCCCTGGCTGCAAGCCTTCCACTGGCGCACCAAGACCTACTCGCCCGAATACATCAAAGTGCAAGTGGAGACCGCCAAAACGAAAGGCGGCATCGGATTCCTGTTCTGGAACGCCGCCAACGACTACTCGAAACCCTACGAAGCCATGCCCGAAATGAAATCCGCAAATTTCAGGCCAGATCCGAATTCGAAAGACGCCCCCAAAGCTCCCAAATATTTCCGCGGCGACGAACTGCCAGTGGCCACCACGCAAGCAGCGTTAACTCCGACCAAATAGCTATGCTCGCGTAGCATCGATGCTCAGTAGGATCGACGCTCACGGAGGAACGGACGCATTCGTCCGTCCCAGGCGGCTCCGCAGCGGGTTCGTGTGGAGCGGGCACTCCTGCCCGCTGCTTTTTGACCAGCGAGCCAGCCAGAACCGGTATACAATGTCGCCACTTCCCCCCGGCAGTCCACTCCAATCATTCGGAGGAAACCATGGCAACCGCCACTTTGGCGAACAGCAGTGCCGGAGGATTCCGTCGCAACCGCATTTACGACAACTATTTCTTCTCGGCGATGGCCCTGCTCATTCTGGCCACCGTGTTCGTGGGCTTTGCCCGCACCTATTTCCTGGCAGGAGTCTTCCGCGCGCCGCTGCCCAATCTGCTGATCCACATCCACGGTGCGGTTTTCTCCGCCTGGATCCTCCTGCTGATCACGCAGACCGCGCTGGTCTCGGCGCATCGCGTCGACCTTCACCGTAAACTCGGCCTCTACGGCTTCGGCCTGGCCTGTCTGATGGTCGTGCTGGGCGAGCTGGCAGGCCGCGACATGCTGGCGCGCGGATTCGCGCCGCCGGGCTCCGGCTTCGATCCGCGGACGTTCTACGCCATCCCTTTTTTCGGCATCCTCATTTTCGCCGCCCTGATCTATTTCGCCTATCGCCAGCGCTCCAACCCGTCGGCCCACAAGCGCCTGATCCTGATCGCCAACATCGCGATCCTCGACGCCCCTACCGGCCGCCCGCCGTTCACCGTCATCACCGCGCATCCGTTTATGGACAGCATATTCGTTTATGCGTTTCTGCTTCTGCTCGTGGGCTACGATCTGTGGTCGACGCACAAAGTGCAGCGAGCCACGATCTGGGGAAGCCTCTTCGTGCTGGTCGCCGGGCAACTGCGCGTCCCCATCGGCATGACGCATCCCTGGCTAGCCTTCGCCAGCTGGGTGCAAAACACCGCCCGCATGCACTAGCGCAACGCATTGGGATTGTCATTCTGGTGGAAGAGCGGCGCTTCAGCGCTGCGTAAAGCCCCCAAACCAGAGTCGGGCTTCAGCCCCCGAGAACCGTCCGCGAATCCCCTTGGCATCGCCTCCCCCACAGGTGTAAAAAGGACACGACTATGAGGGGGCCATAGCGCAGCTGCGCCATGGCCCTTTTTTCTCTAGCAGAGACGGCCCGCCTCCGTCGCTAAATGGACATAGAATACGGTAGACGAGAATGGCAACGGATCTTCTTCAGGAGCCGGGTGCCCCATCCTAGCCGCGCGTTTTGCGGCTAGGGTGGGGGATTTCGAATTCCTGATCAACTTCTTTTCCACAGCCGTCCACAACCCGACCCTGTGACGTACAACCTTTACTGAGGATTTCAAAAGGGCCAAATTGGGAGTATGCATCAACGCTCTCCCAAGCCGGCGGCTCAATCGGATGCGGCGAACAAAAGAGAAACCGCTTCGATTTCCAACTCGCGAAAGCCCTCCACCGCAGCCCGCGAAGTTAAGTCCTTAGTTCGCAATATTTTGCTCGCAAGTCCCGCGTTTCCAAGATTATACGCGGATGTCGTCATATCCTCAGCCCCTAACTCCAATGAAGCCAAGATCTTAGCTCGTAACTACCAAAAAATTATAGATAGGACTAACTGGACCAATATGCCAATTCATCCTAATGTCAGAAATTGCACCCACATCAAAGTCACCGGAGTCCGCTGCGGCTCCCCCGCTCTCCGCGGAGAGCAGTTCTGCTACTTCCATCAGCGCATGATGCGCGGCGTCCAAATTCCGTCCAACGCCCGCATCCATCCCGTCGCCCTCATCGAAAACGAGGAAGCGATTCAGGCTTCCCTCATGGAAGTCATCAACGCCCTGGCCCGCAACACCATCGACCTCAAGCGCGCCGACCTCATCCTCAAAGCCCTTCACATCGCCGTAAAGAACGCCCGCCGCGTCCGCTTCAGCCTGGAGAAAGACGAAATGGTCCGCGAAGTCCCCACCTATCCCGCCCCACTCCAGCCCGCGAGCGCCATGCCCGAACCAACGCTAACGGTCGCAGCCATCGAAACCGTCCCTCCATCCCAAATCGCAATTGACGTCGTCGACCCGACCCATCGAAAACCCCAAGCCCGCGCGGCGGGAGCTCCGAAGGAGCGAAAAAGTGCAGGCCAACGCGCAACCCGTGGGTGACGAAAGACGAGGACTAACAAGCCCCGAGGGGCGAAAGAAAGGTCGTCCGCCTCAGATATAATTGTCGGGTAACGATGTAGACCCCAAGGAGTCCGCATGGCGATTCAGAAGACCGACAAGATCTGGCACAACGGCAAGCTCATCAACTGGGACGACGCAACCATCCACGTGATGTCCCACGTCATCCACTACGGCTCTTCGGTCTTCGAAGGCATCCGCTGCTACGAACTGCCCAGCGGGCCCGCGATTTTCCGGGCCAACGAGCACATGCAGCGGCTGCTCGATTCCGCCAAGGTCTACCGCATTGACGTGGACTTCACCCGCGACCAGCTGGTCAAAGCCATGGTCGACACGGTCGCGCACAACGGCGCGTGGCCCTGCTACATTCGCCCGATTGTGCTGCGCGGGTACGGCGAGGCCGGCGTGAACCCGTTCAATTCGCCGACCGAGGTCTACATCATCAATTATCCGTGGGGAAAATATCTGGGCGGCGAGGTCGATGGCTGCGACGTTTGCGTCTCGTCGTGGACGCGGCTGGCGCCCAACACCCTGCCCGCCATGGCCAAGGCCGGGGCGAACTACATGAACTCGCAGCTCATCAAGATGGAAGCCATCGTCAACGGCTACGCGGAAGGCATCGCGCTCGACGCCAGCGGATTCGTCAGCGAGGGCTCGGGCGAGAACCTGTTCCTGGTGCATCGCGACAAGCTGATCACCGCGCCGTTGGGGAACTCGGTGCTGCCGGGCATCACGCGCGACTCGGTGCTGCAGATTGCCCGCGACCTGAGCATCCCGATCGTCGAGCAGATGATCCCGCGGGAAATGCTCTACATCGCCGACGAAGCGTTTTTCACCGGAACGGCGGCGGAAGTCACCGCGATCCGCTCCGTCGACAAGATCAAGGTGGGCAAAGGCACTGTCGGCTCCATCACCAAGGCGCTGCAGAAGGAGTTTTACTCGATCGTGCGCGGGGAAAAAAGCGACCGGCACGGTTGGCTCACGCCTGTCCCAGTCGGAAGCAAGGTCCGCAGCAAGCAGCCGGTCGGAGTATAATTCTGGTCTCAGTTGACTTCGAAGAGGGGCGCGCCACGTGCCCCTTTTCCGTCCTTTTAGTCCGAAAAAAGAACAACCTCACCCAAGGAGGAAAGAATGTCCCAACCACCAGCTCCAACTCCTGAATTTGTCCTCGGCTTGCGAGCGCTCATGCTCGACGGCCTGAAAGGTGAAGCAGTCATCACCAGAAAAGTGATCGCCGCCGTGCCCGACGCAAAGTCCAGCTACCGGCCCGATCCCAATGCACGCACGGCCCACGAACTCGCCTGGCACCTGGCCAGTTCCGACGTTGATTTTCTCGACAGCATCGCCAACATGAAGTTCGACATGACAGGCGACCCATCCAACACACCCAAGACCATTGCCGAAGTGGTCGACTGGTACGACAAGAACCTGCAGCGCGGCATCGCCCGGGTTGAAGCCATGTCGGTCGAGCAGTTGCTCACGCCGGTCAACTTCGCCAACGTGTTCAACATGCCCGCAGTCTTCTATCTGGGATTCCTCAACAACCACAGCATCCATCATCGCGGCGAACTGGCGACGTACCTGCGGCCGATGGGTTCGAAGTGCCCGTCCATCTATGGCGGCAGCTACGATGAGCCCTTCCGCATGCCGGAAGCGGTCGAGACCGCGGCATAGGCCGTGATCAGCAAGAACAGCAAGCCGCCCACCCCGGGCGGCTTTTCATTTGCTCGTATCTATTTTTTTCGGCGGCTATCGAGGCTCCAGAAGCCAGAGCCGAACTGCGAAATGAGAAGCGCGCCGCCCAGCATTGCCAGGTTCTTCATGAACATGACCATCTGCATCTGGTGCATCATGGGATCGGATACCGTCCAGAATCTGTGCATCATTGGAGTAACTCCGACCAGGAACAGCGCAATGAACCACGCGCCGATCCTGGCGCGGTAGCCGAGCAGAATCGAGAGTCCGCCGACAATGGCGAGCACGCCGGAAAGCGGCACCGCGATTGAAGCCAGGGGCACGCCCTGCGACGCGGCGTAGCCGATCGTCTGGCTGGAGAAGTGGTTCGGACCTGCCATCAGAAAAATCAGCGCAAAGAACAGACGGCCCAACAGGACAATCGGCCCTGCAACGGCGGGCGCCTGCGTCAGGGATGTAGTAGATACAGCAGCAGCAGCACTTGCCATAAGTTTTCTCCTAGTAGGAATGTAAATTCACTTGCGAAACGAACATGCACGGCGACTTGCAATTCAGCTCTGTTGGATGGCTCGTTTTCTTAATTGGTTACAATAAATAACTATCAGCTCTTTTCACAGCAGAGACTTTGGAGTAACCTAGTATCTGGAAAATACTATGAGACGTTCTGCCAAGACTCCATCTCCCTGCGCGATTGGCGGACTATTGGAACTATTGACCCGGCCGTGGACGCTGCACGTCCTGTGGGCGCTCAGCACAAATGGCCCGATGCGCTTTGGCGTGCTGCGGAAGAACGTGGATGGCATTTCCTCGCGCGTGCTGACGGAGCGGCTGCGCACGCTGGAGGACAAGGGGTTCATATTCCGCGATTACCAGCCTACGATTCCGCCTGCCGTAACCTATGGCATTACCGACCGCATGAAGGACATTGAGAAGGTGTTGACGCAACTGGAAGGGTTGGCGCGGAAGTGGCAGGGAGAAGGGACGCCCGCCGGAGCTAGAGGGATGGCTGCGCGTGCAGGCCATTCGACGAATATGCACGCTTAGCGCTTTTCACGAACCGAGGCTCTCGCGAGACAGCAAACGATCGGTGCGGACAGGGCTGTCCAGCTTCGCTCGACGGACAGCCGAGGGCCGGCTGTCCCCACATGAGTCGTCCGGCGGACTGAGAACCAGCCGCAACATATCCCGATTGAAAAGGCGGCACGAATGTTCTCTAATCTTAGCTTCTCTGGGACGACCCCTGATAATAGACCGAGGCAGTAAACGGCGAAGCCTTCAAGGGCTAAGGCCCGCGTCCTTTATGACTTAGAGCGGGCGGAAAAACGCACATCGAGCAAGAGCGACCACTGGGGCTAAAGCCCCGCGGTCATTCCACACGCTCTTACGCGGCCCTGGAAGGGCCGCTCTTCCACGGTGATGCATACATTTGTGACTTTTCGGCACTCTGAAGCCGTGCACTTTCCGAAGCCATTTATAAGATACCTTGTAGTCTTAAGCTTTGCTTTTCGATCTCGTCCTGTACTTGGCCGACAAGCCTCAGGTTCGGGGGAGGACGTATATACGCACTCGCACAGGAACTCCGATTCGCGTTTCGCCAACTGTTGAAAGCGTCTGGCGTCAGCCTGACGGTCGTCCTCATTTTGGCTCTTGGCATTGGCGCGACCACCGCCATGTTTTAGCTGGTCGAAGGCATCCTGCTGCGTCCGCTGCCATTCAGCGATCCTGACCGGCTGGTTCTGGTGGGAGATCACCTGAATGGCGGCACACCTAGCATTCCAGTTAACGCCCGCGAGATCGGCGCATACTCGAACGCAGCAAGCGCCTTTCCCTCTCTGGGCGGCTACATTTTGGTGGTCGCCCTGGCGGCGACGACGCTGGCCGGACTGCTGTTTGGTTGCGCCCCAGCGTGGTGTGCCTCGCGGGTTGATCCGGGAGAATCGTTGAAGGAAGGCGGGCGCACGGGGACGGGCACGGGCAGTCACAAACTGAGGCGAGGGCTGATTACCGGTGAGTTCGCGCTGGCGTTGTCGCTATTGGCGGGCGCGGGGCTTGCCATTCACAGTTTTTGGAATCTCACACGCGTCGATCTGGGCGTGCGCACGGATCATATCCTTGTCTTCGGACTCGATCAGCCGCAGGGACGATTCAAAACTCCAGACGAGATGAATGCTTATAACCAGCAGATGTTGAGTGTGCTTCGTTCGGTGCCGGGAGTATCGGATGTCGCGACTGTGACGGGTATGCCACTCCGCGGAACAAGCGACGGGATGCCGTTTACCCTGGTAGGCGGACCGACGTTTGCGGATCCGTCGCAGCGGCCTGGCACCGGATTCCAATCGGTTTCGCCCGACTACTTTAAAACTTTTGGCATAGAGGTGGTCAAGGGGCGCGCTTTTACCGATCAGGACACGAGCTCGAGTGTTCGCGTGGCGACGGTGAACGAGGAGTTTGCCAGGCGTTACCTCAAGGGCATGGACGCGCTACAGCAGCGCTTGTCGATCGAAGAGATCATTCCTGGGTTGCCGAAGCTGGGCCCGGCGGTGGAGTGGCAGATCGTTGGAATCTTTCACAACGTGAGATATGGCGATTTTCGGGAACCCTTTCCCGAGGTGGATGTTCCCTTCGCGCAGTCGTTGTCGCCGAGTGTGCACATTGGGGTGCGCACTGCGCAGGATCCGGCGGCGATGAGCAAGAGCGTTGCGGCGGCGGTGCATTCCGTCGATTCGCAGATTGCATTGGCGCGGCTTCAGACTCTCGATCAGGTGAAGGATGAGTCGCTGGGCGAGGACAGATACACGATGGTTTTGTTTGCTTGCTTTGCGGCGGTCGCTTTGCTTCTGGCGGCAGTTGGGATCTACGGGCTGATGGCGTTTGCGGTTTCTCAACGAACGAACGAGATTGGGCTGCGGCTCGCGCTGGGTGCCAGCAGATTTGATGTGATCTGGCTGATTCTGAAGGAAGCGTCGCTGCTCGCTGCGGTCGGGCTGGGGATCGGCCTTGTGGGCTCAGCGCTCGTGGGCTGGACCATGCGTACTACTTTGTACGGGGTTGGGGCGATGGATTTTTCCGTGATCGTCTCCGTGGGCGTGATCTTGTTTGTCACTGCGCTGTTTTCTTCGTACTTGCCAGCGCGGCGGGCGGCGATGATTGATCCCATGAAGGCGCTCCGAACTGACTAAGGTTTCGATTCGGACATTTCAATGCGAAAGAGGCCATGACGATGCCTTTGCATGAACTACAGGTCGCGGTCCGCTTTTGTTGAAGTCCCCAGGTTTTACGGCCACGGCGGTGCTGATGCTGGCGCTCGGAGTGGGCGCCACGACGGCTATCTTTTCCATCTCCATCGTCGAAGGCATGCTGCTGCGGCCGCTGCCATTCCCGCATCCTGAGCGGCTGGTGCAGATCGCTGACATTATTCAAGCAAGCCAGGGCTCTTCTTGATGCACCCATCTCTGTCGGCTGACGTCTCGCCCTCGTAAGTAACGCGCAAGTAGGTGGAGTACTGCTCCTCCCCGATCGCCGTGAAGGGCAGCATCTCCAGTGCTCCATCCGCCGTAGCGACCTGCCAGCTCTGCGCTCCCGTCTTTTTCGCCGCCAGCAATTGTGCGCGCGTGACTTTGGGATCTGCATCCGTGATCGCAAACAGCACCACCGGCCCCACCAGCAGCGCCACCGTGTTCGCATGCTGCGGATCAACCGCTTCCAGCCGCGTTTTCATGGGAAGCTCAAGGTCAATGCGGTCGCCAGTCTTCCACCGTCGCTGCACCCGCGCGAAGGTCCCAGCCTGAGCCGCCTCATGCTTGCCGTTGACGGAAACCGAGGCTCCCTCCGCCCATGCCGGAATCCGCATACTGACTGCGAATTCCGCCGGCTTCGACGCTTTCACCTCAAACTGCACGTGTGGATCGTAGGGATATTCGCTCTTCTGCGTCAGCACAATCTGCGCCTCGCCCTGCGTCCATTGCAGAGTCGATGGAATATAGAGATTCACGGATACCCCGCGCGCGTCGCGGAAGTACGTATTGATCCGGTAATCGGCAGCGACCTGCGGCATGGTCCCCGAACAGCAGGGCCAGCGGTGCGGCGAATAAACTTTACTGCCTTTGAAGTTATAGTCCGAGTAATAAAACGTCCGTCCGTCGGCTTGGAGCGGCTTCGCCCCCAGGATGGTGTTGTACATCACGCGCTCCATGCTGTCGCCGTAGCGCGAGTCGCGCGTCACCCGCAGCAGGTAGCGGGTCAGCTTGAAATGCGCATAGGAACCACAGGGGGTTTCAAAACCGCTGTGCGTGCCCGTGAGACTGTTGTAGACATCGGCGCTCCCGGTGGCACGCAAAATCTCGTCCGGCCCCCAGCCTCCTGTCGCAAAACTCTGCGCCGCCAACATGTCGAACCCATTTTTCGCCGCCCGCAGATGCTTCTCGCTTCCGATCGTCAGATACGCCTGCACTGCCGAGCAAAGCGAATTCACGTGGCTGTAAGCATGCCGCCCTGCCAGATCATTTTGCCCAGCCGCCAGCCGGTCGAAAAACGGTTCATTCAAATACTGGATCCCGAGCGCGCGATAACGCTCTCCCGCACCGCGCTGGTACGCCAGGAACAGATTCTCCGGCATGGTGTACGACTCATCCCACGTCCACGACTCATCTTTTTCCGGCCGCCAACTCTGGCCATGCTCGATCGCTTGCTTCGGCAAATGCTGCAGCGCCGTGTCAGTAGTCTTTTGCAGAATCGACCACGCGTCAGGATCGCCCACAAACTTGTGCGAATCGATCAGCCCGCACACCAGCTTGTCATAGCAATAGGCAGGGAAGCGATTGTTCTCGTAAAACTGCCCGTCGATGGCCTGCGCGTAAAGACGATTTAAGCGCAGAACCTTCTCTCGCGCCGCCTGCGATCCCGTGATCGCATACGCCCGCGCCAACGCCGACACCCACTGCCCAAACGTCGCCGAAGGCGCGAAGCCCGCGTCAAACGTGTGCCAGTCATAGTTGGGATCGTACCGATACCATCCGCCCAGATCCTCGCCCGGTGCCGGCTGTCCAATCATCTGCCGAAATGGTTTGAGCAGGGCATCATCGCTGAGTTCCATGAGCA
>Ga0187872_10004588_pt1 | contig 10318 bp, 5 predicted proteins | sample June2016WEW_16_4_FD_132973 | JGI IMG/M metagenome (GOLD analysis project Ga0187872, IMG submission 132973) | Peatland microbial communities from SPRUCE experiment site at the Marcell Experimental Forest, Minnesota, USA - June2016WEW_16_40 | ecosystem: Environmental > Terrestrial > Soil >...
CTGCGGAAGCAAATTTTTAGCTGTAACCGGCAGAGCGATTGAGCAGTATTATAGGAGGCGTCATTCATCCGAGGAGCAGGGGCGTTGTCTCGAATCGAACCCCATGACGAGTTCCTGGAACTCTGTGCCGTTTCAACCTCGGGCCAGCTGAGCGAGGAAGACCAGAGGAGACTACAGGAGCATCTTGTCGTTTGCTCCTCCTGCCGTGAGGCCCTGCAGCAATACGAAGCGATCATTCGCCACGCAATCCCAGCGATAGCAGAAGAAGAGACCCCAGAAAATCTGGACGCAGGCGGGTCTTGGTCGGAGAAGCAGGCAGAGTCTGCTCTTTTCGAGCGTATAGCACGGGAAGAGAAGAAACCCGGAGTCGAGCGCAACGGGCCCATTCAAATCCGCCATCAAAATAGCTCTCGTCGAGTCCTTTCGCCTGCCAGCGCTGCCGCTTGGCGCAGTGTGTGGGCTCTCTACGCTGCCGGAATACTGCTTTTCATCGCTCTCGGTTTGTGCGCTTATCAGGTCGGTATTCGCCGCGGGACAACCGCCGCAAACGTTATAGCACCGCATCCAGACCGGCAAAGCCAGATTTCATTAGAAGAGAAGTTAAGTGACGCGAGCCATGAACGCGAAGTTGCACGCGCCCAGGTCCAGCAACGTGACAGTGTGATTGCCGATCTGCGTCGTCAGTTGGAACAGCAGTCCACCAAAATGGATCAGATGAAAGCGGCGCAGGAGCAATCGGATGCTGCTCTACGTAGTGTGGATGCTGGACGACAGGAACTGATCCAGAAGCAGACTGAGGCGGAGCAGAAGTTCAATGCGGCACAGTTGACCGCGCACGCATTGCAGAAAAAGTTGGAGTCAATTGCAGAACAGTCTTCCCAAGATGCAAAGCAGATGGTGACGCTAGATGCGAAGGTCAATGAACTGACGAACCTGCTGCATCAGCGTGAAGCTACTGTGGATCAGCAACAGGAGTTGCTCGCGCATGACCGGGATATCCGGGAACTCATGGGCGCGCGGGATCTATATGTCGCGGAAGTTTACGACGTGGCCCGCTCGGGAGCAACCCAGAAACCTTATGGGCGCGTGTTTTACACGAAGGGGAAGTCGTTGACCTTCTATGCCTATGATCTGGATCAGCAGACTGTAGCGAAGAAGGCCAGCACCTTTCAGGTGTGGGGCCGGCGCGGACCGGACCGGGAGCAGGCATTCCCACTCGGTATCTTCTACGAGGACAATGCGGCCAAGAAGCGGTGGGTCCTAAATCTCGACGACCCGAAACTGCTGGCACAAATTGATGCTGTGTTCGTTACGATCGAGCCGAACGGCGGCAGTCGCAAGCCGAGCGGCAAACCCCTCCTTTTTACTTACCTTCGAATGGACCCGAATCATCCCTAATTCCTTAATCGGGGTTGCATCTTTCCTGGCTTCGGCACGCTTCCAACTTAATTAAGGAAGGAGTGGTACCAGGTGAGACCCCTCTCCGTAGACCTGAACAGGATTTCCGAATCCGTCGGCCACAGGAGAATCACCGTGCGTGTGCGCTTCCCCCGCATCGCTTTTGTTTTCGCTTGTGCCGTGTCGCTAGCCCTCCCCCTAGCGGCACAGTCTCCCAATGGGAGTATAAACGGCCGTGTTGTTGATCCCTCAAACGGAGTAATCGCCGGTGCTGACATCCTAGTAATAAACGATGTAACGGGCGTCAAGTACCCTGGCAAGACCAATGATGATGGCATCTATGTCGTGCCGAATCTTCCGCCAGGGCCGTACCGGCTTCAGGTTTCCAAGGTGGGATTCAAGACACTGATCAAGCCCGATATTGTTCTCAACATCCAGGACGCACTGTCCATCAACTTTACGCTGCCGGTAGGGGCGGTTTTCGAAACCGTGACGGTTGAAAGCGGCGCGTCAATGGTCAATACGACGGACGCGTCGGTCAGCACGGTGATCGATGACACCTACGTGGAAAACATGCCGCTGAATGGGCGCAGCTTCCAGGATTTGATCCTGCTTACGCCGGGGATTGTGACGCAAACTCCTCAGATCGGAGCTAACGCGGCACTCGGTGGAACTGGGGAATTCAGTGTGAATGGGCAACGTACGGAATCAAACAACTATACCGTAGACGGTGTGAGTGCCAACGTGGGGGCGGCTCCGGGTTCGGGCATGGCTTTCGGGGCCGGGCCTAGCGGCTCCGTTCCGGGAGCGACCGCTTTGGGAACTACCCAGGCCCTTGTCTCCGTGGATGCGCTCCAAGAGTTTCGCGTTCAGAGTTCAACGTACTCGGCGGAATACGGACGCTATCCCGGCGGCCAATTTGCGTTTGAAACGAAATCGGGTGTCAATCAATGGCACGGCACGGCCTACGACTACTTACGCAATGGTTTTTTTGATGCTCAGGACTGGTTCAACGACTACCTTGGAACACCGGAACCTGCGCTTCGGCAGAACGATTTCGGCGGAACATTCGGTGGGCCTGTCGAGGTGCCTAGCCTGTATAACGGCAAGGACAAAACATTCTTCTTTGTCTCCTACGAGGGGCTCCGCCTGATTAGCCCACAGGCGGCTTCGGCCAGCATTGTGCCGGATCTTTGCATGCGAGCCATGGGTGCGTGCCCTGTAGGGAGAGCCCCAGCCGCCAGTGCGGTGCTGCCCGTGATGGATGCATTTCCGCTGCCGAGTCCAAACGGGTTGGAGGACGCCGTGAATGGGTTTGGCCAATTCATCGGGAGTTGGTCGAATCCAAGTTCGATTAATTCCACCAGTATCCGTTTCGATCATGTCGTCAACGATAAATTGAAGCTCTTCTTTCGATTTGGTGACACGGCTTCCAACTCCTCGCAGCGGGAAACCTACTTTCCCGACGGCAATACTCCCACAATGGACAAAACCTTAGCCTATACTTTGCGGACTTACACGGCTGGCGTTACCAGCGCTTTTTCAAGTCACCTCAGTAACGACTTTCGCCTCAATTACAGCTCGAACGGGGTGACCGCTGGCACTGTAATTAACGCACTGGGGGGCAGTACGCGTGTCGATCTGGCGCAGCTCACGGGACTGGGTGCCGAGTCGAGTCCTGTGGTTAATTTTTATTACGGCGGATATTTTTTTTCACTCCAGCAACAATATAATTCTGGTGCTCAAAGACAGTGGAACCTAGTGGATGCAGTGAATCTCTCTTTGGGACGCCACCAGTTCAAGTTTGGTGTGGACTATCGCAGGCTGACACCGTTAGCGAAAGTGAGTAGTCCTTTCGTAGGATATTATTATTTCAGTGAACCCGCAGTCGAGGCGAACGACGCGGTCACAATTGCGGAAGTCACGGGTCCTGAGTATCCGTTGTACTCGAACTTCTCGGCGTTTGCCCAAGATCAATGGAGAGAGTCAGAGCGGTTGAGCCTCTCCTTAGGGCTACGTTGGGATGTAAATCCGGCGCCAAGTGTCACGCAAGGATTGAAACCGTATACAGTGCAGGGGTCCAATCCTGATACTTTGGTATTGGCTCCGCAGGGTGCGCCCCTTTGGCAGACCACTTGGTACAACTTTGCGCCCCGCTTGGGTGTAGCGTACATCCTCCGTAACACGCCGGGCTGGGAAACGGTTGTACGCGGCGGAGGGGGCGTCTTTTTCGATACCGGCCAACAGTTGGGCTCACTGGGCTTCACTGGGCCAGGGTTTACTGCGGAAAGTTCCTTTCTGCCTGGACCGTTTCCATCATATCCGCCGATTCCTACTATCACCAACCCGCCCGTTCCGCCGTTTGAGACAGGTGTGTACAGCTTTCCCTCGCATCTGCAACTTCCGTATACGCTCCAGTGGAACGCCAGCATCGAGCAGGCACTGAGCAAGTCGCAGGCTCTTACGATCTCCTATGTAGGTTCTCATGCGGCGAGATTGCTCCAGGAGAGCGCGCTTTCGACTCCCGATAACCCAATCTCAGGAACTTTTACCTTCGTTTCAAACGGCCTAACAGCGGATTACAACGCGTTACAAGTTCAATTCCGGCGGAGACTGAGCCGGGGACTGTCGGCTCTGTCTTCCTATACATTCTCGCACTGTCTGGATTATGGCTCCGAGAACTTCAGCTTTGGGTACCAGCGAGGGAATTGCGATTTCGATGTTCGGCACAATCTTTCAGCAGCTTTCTCTTACGATCTTCCGAGCGTGCGGCGAGGCGGATTTGTGAATGTCGTGCTGGGCCATTGGGGCATCGATGACCGTTTTATGGCCCGAACAGCCTTCCCTGTAACTCTGAATGGAAACGAACTCCTCCAGCCGAATGGGCAGTACTATTTTGCGGGGCTCAGCTTTGTTCCTGGGCAGCCGGTTTATCTCTACGGCGCCAATTGCGCCTCTGTTCTTCAGGGGTTGGGGCAGCTTCAGCCAGGGCAAGGATGCCCGGGAGGCCGGGCGATCAATCCCCTAGCTTTTACTCCCGTAAATTCTGGTTTTGGTGATACCCCGCACAACTTTGCAAGGGGTTTCGATGCCGTGCAGATGAACCTGGCGGTTCGGCGGGATTTTCCGATCCATGAAAGGCTGAAACTGCAATTCCGGGCGGAGGCTTTCAACATTTTTAATCATCCGAACTTCGGACTGATTAATTCGACTTGCGGCGGTACTCCGGGTACACCGGGTTGCACAAATCTAGGGTTTGGGCAGGCCACAGCCACATTAGCAACATCCCTAGGGATCCTGAGTCCACTTTACCAGATGGGCGGTCCTCGCTCAATGCAGTTGGCTCTCAAGCTCGTATTTTAAACCTTAACAGCGGCATCCGAGCAAAGCGAGGAACCTCTTTTGGCCTTTCGTCAATATCATAATTTCGACACCCCAAAAAGACATATGTCTTGCGGAAACTTGAAAGTCTTCCTGTCCTTCGTCGTGGCGCTTATATGTCTAAGCAGCGTGGGTTCCACAGTCGTATCGGCGCAACAAGCCAAGAGACCCTTCACAGCCGCAGATGAGATTGGGTTGACGCTATTTGACTTCTATGGCCCTGGTGGAGTTCCCTCCGGAGGCAATATCATCAAATATTCGCCTGACAGCCAGTACTTTGTGATCGTCACGGAAAAGGGCCGTTTCGATCTCAATGCTCCTGAGGATACGATTTGGCTTTTTCGGATGAAAGATGTGGCGAACTTCGTTCAGCATCCGAAAAAAAGTACTGCTCTGTTAGCGCTACCGTTCGTAAAAGTCGCCACAGACAAGGTGGGACCCTTCATTCAAAACGTGCGCTGGCTGCCCGATTCAAGCGGAATTGTTTTTACGGAGGTCAAAAAGAGCAAAAAATACCGATTTCGCCAGTTGTTCATGGCGAATGTCAAGACGCATGAAGTCAAAGCCCTTACGCCCGAAGATCAGGACGTAAATCATTTCGATGTGCGGAGCGAATCCAGCTACGTTTATTCAGTCAGTGCGCCTAGACTGCTCAATCCACCATCACCGCTGGAAAACAACGAACCTGTAGTCCTAACCGGTAAAACGCTACAACAAATACTCTACCCGGATTTCGGCGAGATCCTAGTCCCTTTCGATCAAGCAGGACTGTGGGTCGTGATGGGTGGCAAGTCCAGGAAAGTGCTGGATGCAAACTCGCTTCGTCTTTCTCCCTGGAGCGAGTTGTCGATGTCACCTGACGGACGCCATGTGGCGGCGTCGCTCATGATAGAACATGTCCCTACAACGTGGCGTAGGTATCGAGGGACAGCGTGGTTTGAGAGGGAGTTTCAGGAGCGTTTGGCTACTTCCGCATTTCATCTGATTGATCTGCAAACCGGAGTAAGAAAGCTGCTCGTAGACGCGCCCGCAGGAGACGATCTGTGGTGGCATGCTGGATTTTGCACCCGGTGGTCCTCGGACGGAAGATCGCTGCTTCTCCCAAGTACTTTTCTCCCATTGGATGGAATTGATCCCAAGCAGATCGCGGAGCGGGAAAGTCAGCCTTGGACTGCCGTTTTGAGATTGGATACCGGGCATTTGACCGGCGTGCTACCGGTGAGAGTAGGCAAAGAAGCTTACTGGATTAGTGGTGCAAGTTTCGAAGACGAGCAAACCGTGGTTTTGAATTTTGACCGCTCAGTTTGGCAGCCCCGAAGCCCGACTACTGCTGTGTTTCGCCAAAAGGCGGATGGCTCATGGCAGCAAGGCCCGGAAGTGGAGGATATTCATCTTGCAGCGTTGCCAATCAAAATAGAAGTGCGAGAAAACCTTAACCAGCCGCCGATCATTGTGGCCGAGGACAAAGCAACCGAAAAGTCTTGTACCATCTGGGATCCAAATCCGCAGCTCAAAGACATCGAACTGGGGCCTGGTGAAGTGATCCACTGGAAAGACGAGTCGGGATTTGAATATGAGGCGGCTCTTCTAAAGCCACCAAGTTATGTACCCGATAAGCGCTACCCGCTTGTGGTTCTGACAAACGGATTCTCAATAAATCAGTTCCTGCCCAGCGGCATGTGGGCTACTGGGCTCAGCACAAGAGCATTGGCAGCGTCCGGAATTGTTGTAGTTCAAGCAAATAGCAATATGACGAATTCGATAACCAGCGAAAATCCTCCAAAGCCGACTCGAGAGGGTTCTGATAATGTCATCGAATTTGACAGTTTGGTGAAAAAGCTTGCCGCCGCAGGAATCGTTGACCCAGCCCGGGTCGGGGCAATCGGATTTGGTCGATCCGTCTACCATATTCTCTATCATATGACCTTCAGCGAACACCCGTTTGCCGCTGGTTTGGTGAGTGGCGGGAACGATTTTGGCTATTTTGAATACCTTGCTGATATGGGATTTGAGTACGAAGCCGAGCAGATTAACGGCGGTACTCCCTTCGGGGAAGCCGGACTGAAAAGCTGGCTTGAGCACGCTCCTGGATTCAACATAGATAGAGTGAAGACACCGTTACTTCTTTTGCAAGTAGACCGACCGTCAATGCTTGGAAATTGGGAGGAGTATGCGGCATTGCGCCACCGGCACAAACCCGTAGACCTGATTCTGCTGCCACCGCCTCGTGAGCATCTGTCCACTAACCCGGCGAACCGCATGTATTTCGAAACCTTTAGTGTCGACTGGTTCCGTTTCTGGCTACAAGACTACGAAGATCCCGACCCAGCTAAGGCCGAGCAGTATATCCGCTGGCGCGAGTTGCGGAAATTGCAAGAAGCGAACGAACACCACTCGACCATACTTCAAGCCGCCTCAAATTGACCCGAGGCCATTTCTTTTGTTAGCAACAACCGGGAAATCTTCTGACTTTTAGTTTCTAACTTCGGATTTCTGTAGTTTAAGATTGCCGGAGCGCCCGGTAGTTTGGACGCTCCAGCAAAGCTTTACTTATTCCCAGTCTGCATATCCGGAGACTGCTTCTTCATGGGGAAATATGGCATCCTCCGTTCCAGGAATTCCCTTAGCCGGGGCTACTGACTGAATAGCATTGATCGCAGGCGTCAATGCCGTCAGTTCTGGAGTTTGGTATTTCATGGTTTTCACCTCCTTTCTTTGTGATATTCAGTCATCGGTTAGCTAACTGAACTTTTTGGCTGAGCCGACGTTCGAAGTTCCTTCATCGCAAGAGATGAAGAGTGGCCTTGTCTCTTTGTTGACATCGAATCCGTTAGGACTCCTTGGATCGCGAGGTGACGTAGCCAGGACTCCAGCGTCAGCGTGCGCATGAGACAACTGATAGGAACTTCTTCGTTGCGACGGACTTTTTTCACCACTTCCAACAATTGATTTGAGTCGATGATTCCGATGGAACTGCCAACAATGTGTTGCCCCAGTTCCGCCGAGGTGGGGCATTCTGTCGGATTGTCTTTCTGTAGCTCTTGCTGAAGGAATGTCTTTTTTCTTCTATGTAGGACTTCGTCTGGAACGATACCGACGAGCGCACGCTTCATCAGGAAACGGCGCTGTCCTACGCGGACGATCTGTTCCCGGGGAATGGCATACATGAATTCCAGGAAGTCTCGGTCAAGATAGGGATAACGTGCTTCGCGGAGCATTTCTGGAGAGAGGGCACAGTATTCCATTAGTCTTCGCTCGCCATCTAATGCCTCAAGGTGGTCCTGAAAACTCGGCAAAGGACCGAACAGCTTTACTCTGGATGGATAGTTGCGAAGAGCCGTGCGATTTCGACGGACGAAACTTGTATTGAGCCAGGAAGCCAGGCTCGCATCTTTGGGCATGCCTGCAAGTGCGGGAAGGCAGAATCCTCTAACGGCCTCCCAAAGCAAAAGCAGCCGGGATTTTCTCATCTTCGTAGCCCAGGCGTTCAGTTGACGAGCGAGTGTAAAAAAGCGTGCTCGTGCCAGGAGATTCTGGAGTTCCGGCGTTGGTGTGGGAACGACGCCGCCTGTGACACTGTCTCCTCCGAGCCCAGAGAGCGTTACCCGATGTCCCTGTGACATCATGTACGCTTTAGCCCGCCTGAAGATTTCGGAAGTAGCAGGGCGGTTCGAAATCGGAGTCGCCGCCAAGCGATCATTTTCAAACTCGGCCATAAAAGAGCTTTGTAACCTGACATGGCTTTCTTCTCGTCGTCTTTGCGTGCCGAGGTCAATGTGGCAGCCGTTGCGACCGCGTTTTTCTTCGACTTTGGTTATATAGGGAAGCTCGTCCGTGGCCGGTTGGGAGTTGTTGAACCAGGAGATGGTGTCGAGGCAGGGGCAGTCGGCGGCGCCGCGGGCGATGATGACGTCTGCCATGCAGACGATGGAGGAGGAGTCCATGCCGCCGGAGAGTTCGGCGAGGACGGGGAGGTCGGAGCGGAGGCGGCGTTGAACGGCCGTGGCTAAAGCGGAGCGAAAGTGTTCTTCGTATTCAGCGTCGGTGCGGTAACGGAAGCGCTTGCCTGGATCGAAGTCCCAATACTTACTGACGATGTGCTTTCCGGGTCGGAGGAACACGGACGAGGACGGCGGGACGGAATGGATGCCAACGTAGGGCGTCAGATGCGTGGCGGGGAAATGAATTGCGAACCAGCCCGCGATGTACTCTTCGCAGATTTCGAAAGTTTTGCCCGCAAGCCGGACGAGCGGATCGAGAATCGTGCTCCAGGTAACCTGATTGTTGTCGAAAGAGTAGTAAAGATGCTTCGTGCCGAGTGGGTCTTTGGCAAGCAACACGGAACGCTCGCGAGGATTCCAGATCGAGAGCGCCCAGTCCCCGATGAGCTTCCCCAAGCAACTCGGCCCCCACTTTTCATACGCCGCCGCGACTACAACCACGTCCGTGGAATTGACGGTTGCGGAGTCGCGTAGCTCGCTGATGAGGTTGGCACGATTGTCCAAGCGGCCGTCCCAGGTGATGACAGCGCCAGACAGAGAAATATGTGGTTGCTTCTCGCGACGCGATTCCTTCGTGGTGTGGAAGGCGCGATAGAGGATCCTTATGGCGCCCTCCGAATACGATTCGTTGCTGTCGGGACCGTACGGAGCAAGAGCCGCACTGACCTTCTCGATGTAGTCCGGGGCAGGTGGCTGGCCTTCGAAATTCCATCTTCCAAACTGCACGGTCATAATTTGCTCCCTTGCTTCCCGTTCGATCTCGATATGTTCCTCGCGACTGTTTTTGTTACCCTGATATGGGCTAGCCTTGGATAGAAGGCTGCCATCTCAACTTAGGCTTTAAGGTTGTATCCAGATTTATGACCCTCAATGCGCGGAGATTCTTAAGCCAATCTTCGAGGAAGAACGTACGTCTCAATGCGATTATGGGAACTTCTTCGCCCCGCCGAACCTTCTGCAAGGCCACCGAGATACGCTCCGGGTCCACAATTCCGAGCGAACCGCCAAGCATGTTCTGAGTCATCTCCGCGAAATGGGCCCAGTCGTTTGAGATGGCTACCATCGGCGACCGGGCAACGAATGCTTTCCCTTTCCTGTTCAAGATCTCGTCGGGCACGATGCCAGCGAGTGCACGGCGCATGAGGGAACGGCGTTGGGTCGGACGGACGAGTTGTTCCCGCGGGATCGCGAACATGAATTCCAGCAGGCCGCGATCCAGATAGGGATAGCGTTTTTCGAAGGGCGGTTCGAATGGCAAGGCGGTGCGGGCAAGTTGCCTTCGCAAGGCGTCGAGTGTGCTCACATTTTCCTGGAAGCTTGGCAGAGGACCGAATAGCTTCGTCCTGGAGGGGTAGCCGGTCAGCGCGGCCCAGTGGCGATTCACAAAGCTGCACTGCAGCCATGGGGCCGGGCGCATGTATTTCGGGACGCCCATGAGGGCGGGAGGGAAGAATCCACGGGCGGCTTCCCAGAACAGATGGAACCAGGGCTTTCTCTTTTCCAGCGCCCAGACTTTCAGCTGATGAGCGAGGGCACAG
>Ga0187872_10004593_pt1 | contig 10308 bp, 8 predicted proteins | sample June2016WEW_16_4_FD_132973 | JGI IMG/M metagenome (GOLD analysis project Ga0187872, IMG submission 132973) | Peatland microbial communities from SPRUCE experiment site at the Marcell Experimental Forest, Minnesota, USA - June2016WEW_16_40 | ecosystem: Environmental > Terrestrial > Soil >...
GATTCGGATTTGCCAAGCCTGGCATGCCTGTTGATGGCGAAGTCCTGGTGCAGGGAGACAAGTGGCCGAAAGAAAAGCGTAAATGATCACTGCCACGCGCTGGAGAACATACTGCCGCAACTCTAAGAACGAGAATCCAAAGGAACCAGCCCGCACGAAGCGGGATTTCGAGACGAAAAGAGGAAAACTGAAATGACTCCCGTGGCTGAAGTGAAAACGAATCCAGATGCAACTCCTGAATCGGGAAGCGCCAATGGCGGAAAAGCACAAGATACGAATTCCAACGGATCAACCGCCCCAGCCGCTCAAAAGAGTAATACAGGGCCGTTTGGCGCCACTGCCGGGATGCCGGGGCGATTCAAGGGTAACTTCGATTTCCAGTTCGTGCGAACGATGGGGTGCACCACGTATGGCGGTGCGGAGATAGGCGAGTGCTATGAGACCGCCTCGCGCATCGAGGACGAAAAGGAAGATAGCCATACGGAAGCATGGCGCATTACCGCGGAGCGGGTGGAGGCTATCGCACGCCAATCGCTTGCGGGCAGGCATCTGGTGAGTGCGCGAGAGGCGTTCCTGCGGGCATCGTCGTACTGGCGCGAGGCGGGGTTTTACCAAAGCACAACTGATCCCAAGTGCCGCGCTGGCTGGGATCGTCAACGTGAGTGCTTTATGCAAGCTGGAGAACTGATGGACCTGCCCTTCGAGGTTGTCAGCATTCCATATGAGAACGGGAGGTCGCTTCCCGGTTACTTCCTGAAAGCTAACGCAAGCGATGAGCCACGACCGACGTTGATGTCGGTGGGGGGCGCAGACTCTTTGGCGGAAGAGCTCTATTTCTGGGGCGGTGGCGCGGCTGCGCTTCGCCGGGGATACAACGCCTTGCTGTTCGAGATTCCGGGGCAGCGAGGTGCGATATATTCGAATCCCGATGCGGAGTTGTTCTATCGGCCGGATACCGAAATTCCGCTGAGATATGTTTGCGATTGGGTGCTCGGTCGTGCCGATGTCGATCCGAAGCGCCTTGCGTTAGCCGGCTGGAGCCTGGGCGGGTACTTTGCGCCGAGGGCAGCCGTCTTTGAGAAGCGAATAAAGGCCTGCATTGCGAGCACGACTTTGCCGAACTGGCAGAATGCGGTTCAGGTAATGCTCGGGTTACCGGTGGATCAACCTTGCCCCAGAAATCTTGAGAGCAAAATCGATCTGTCGACCGTGGGGAGCAGGTTTATCGCCCAGGGAGACATTCGTTACCGACATGGTGCGAGCGGCGGAACGATCGCGGAGTTCGTCGACGGGCTGAGCAATTACAACTTATGGGGTTTGGAGGGCAAGATCACCTGTCCGTATTTCAACATTGGCGGACAAGGCGAGGGACAACTGGCTGTTGTCAGTCAGAAGTTCTACGACAAGCTGACCTGTCCGAAGGCGCAGCACATCATTACCTCGAAGGAGGGCGGGGAGGCTCACTGCGGAGTGAACGACGCGAGCCTTTCGCACCAGATCGTGTTCGACTGGTTGGATGACGTCTTCAAATAGGAGCGGGGCATTCCTGGCAATCATGCAAATAGCGCCATAACTATAAGAAAAGAGGAAGACATAATGACTTCAGTAACTGAAGTGCAAACGAATTCAGGTCCCGCCGTCATCGACAAGACGGCAGCACGGGAATCAAATCCGTCTACTTCCCCGTCGTTCTCGTTTCCGATCGGCTATTACGACTTGCACCCCAACGTCAGCATCAATTTTCAACTGAACCGCTTCTATGGCTGGGTCGGCGACGACAGCATGCTGACCGAAATGCGCGAGGCGTTGGGGGGCGTGAAAGACGTCACCGATTATCCGATGTTCACGAGACTTGTCCTCGACTTGGGAGAAAAGGCGCTCGTGCGGCGCGAGGTGCTCAAGGGGGCTTACTATCTGCGTCTCGCCGAGTTCTTCTTGCACTTTAGCGACCCGCGCAAGCTTCCCACGCGCCAGCGCTTTGTCGATCTGCTCCTTGATCATCTCCAGATTCCGCCGTCTGCGTATAGCAGAATTCCATTTGAGACCGGCTGGCTCCCTGCCTATCGCCTCACGCCGATGAAAGCGAGGGGAACACTAGTCGTTTTCGGAGGGTACGACAGCTACATTGAGGAATGGTTGCCCGCAGCGCTGGTCTTTCGCGATGCCGGCTACGACACGATCCTGTTCGAGGGCCCCGGCCAGGGAGCGGCGCTCCAGTTGGCGCACTTGCCGATGAACCCTGAGTGGGAAAAGCCGGTCAAAGCGGTGCTGGACTACTTCCGACTTGACGCGGTCACGTTGATGGGCTTCTCGCTCGGCGGCGGGTTGGTCATTCGCGCGGCCGCCTTTGAGCCGCGCGTGCGCCGAGTCATTGCCTACGACGTTTGCCCGAATATGCTCGAGTGGATGCTGTGCTCCGTGCCGCAGCCAGAGCGGGGAAAACTCGTCGAATGGTTCGGCTCCGGCAACGAGGACGCTGTCAACACATTCGTCGCCGGCGCCATGGCCAAAAGCCTCCTCCTGGCCTGGGCAATTCAACAGGGTTTGCACAACACCGGACTTAAGACACCCTATGGGTTGCTCAAGCACTATCAGAAATATGAAACCGCTAGCATCTCGTCTCGGCTGACCCAGGATGTACTCCTGATGGCAGGCGCCGAGGATCATTATGTCCCGGTGCATCAGCTGCCCGATCAGATCGCCACCCTGACGAATGTGCGCTCACTGACCGCGCGTTTGTTCACGCGCGCGGAGCACGCGCAGAACCACTGTCAAGTGGGCAATATGGGCCTCGCGTTCCGCACAATGATCGACTGGATGACTAGTCTTGGGCCGATCGAAAGGCGTAAATGACAACTGCCAGCCTAGACAGGGCGGTCCCGGATCGGACGGCCCCAGAACGGCAGGCTCTCGCCGAGCCGCGGGCCATCGATGTTCGCCGCCTGTCGAAGCGTTACGGCAAGCTTGAGGCTGTGCGTGGAATCACTTTTGAAGTGGGCCCCGGCGAGATGTTTGGCCTGATTGGCCCGGATGGAGCCGGAAAGACTTCTACCTTTCAGATTCTTGCAGGCGTGATGGAAGCAACCGCAGGCGGTGCGAACATACTCGAACGACCGGCGCGGGATATGCGGTCCCAAACCGGGTATTTGACGCAGGACTTTAGTCTCTATCCCGATCTGACTGTGGCGGAAAACATTCGCTATAGCGGCGATCTGCGCCTCATTCCGCCGGATGAGATCGCGGATCGCAGTCTTCAATATCTCAAGATGTTCGATATGGACCGATTCTCGGACCGGCTCGCTGGCCAACTGAGCGGCGGGATGAAGCAAAAACTCGCTCTCGTCTGCGCGCTGGTTCCGCAGCCCAAAGTGCTGCTGCTCGACGAGCCAACCACCGGAGTGGATCCTGTGTCCCGTCGCGAGTTCTGGGATGCGCTGGCTCACTTGTCGACAGAGGGACTGACGATCCTGGTAGCTACTCCTTATATGGATGAAGCTGAAAGGTGTCATCGGATTGCGTTCATGTATTCGGGCGAAATCCTTCGGATAGGCACACCAACCGAGCTTTGCGCCAGCCTGGGGGCGAAGCGAATCGAACTCCGCACCGCGGACCTCAAGAAAGCGGAGAGCGTGCTTTCCGAGGGGTCAGGGCCTGATAAGGCGGTCCTCGACGTTCAACGGTTCGGCGACAGGCTCGACTTGCTGGTGCACGATCCGGACAAGGAGCAGAAGTGGATCACCGAGAAGCTGAACGGCGCAGGCCTTTCAGTCGACGAGATGCGTGTCGATGAACCGACACTCGATAACATTTTCGTAAACAAGCTGCGTACGCTACGCGAGAAGACCGACACTACAGAGTTTCCCGCAAAGCAGGATCACAGCAGCCTGCGCGGACAAGTTGCAGTCGGCGCGAAGAATCTTGTCAAAGAGTTCAAATCATTCACGGCTGTGAAGAATGTGAGCCTCGAGATTCGAAACGGAGAGGTATACGGACTTCTCGGAGCGAATGGGGCGGGCAAGACAACAACCATCCGGATGCTCTGCGGGCTGTTGGACCTGACAAGCGGAACCATGGAGTTGGGTGGTACAGGTGGCAATCTGAAGACGGAAGCTGTCCGCAAGCGCATCGGTTACATGTCGCAGAAATTCTCTTTGTATGAAGACTTGACGGTTCGCGAGAACCTCGATTTCTTTTCGGGCGTCTATGGCGTGCCCGACCAGGACCGCGAAGAAAAAATCCGCTGGGTGCTTTCCTTTTCAGGGCTCAATGGAAAAGAGAATCAGATCACTGGGAGCCTGCCGGGGGGGTGGAAGCAGCGCGTGGCCTTCGGTGCTGCAATCATGCATGAACCGGACATTCTCTTTCTAGATGAGCCGACCTCGGGCGTCGATCCTCTGGCGCGGCGCGCGTTCTGGACAATGATCAATCGGCTGGCCGATGGCGGCGCGGCGATCCTCGTGACAACTCACTATCTTGAGGAAGCAGAACAGTGCAATCGTCTGGGAATGATGGTTGCGGGCGAACTTGTGGCCGAGGGCACGCCGAGCGGCATCAAGAGCCAGCAATCCGGGCATGTACTCGAATTCATCGTCGACCAGCCCCAACGCGCCGCGGACCTATTAAAGAGCAAAACAGAAAACTGGCGAGTGTCCCTTTTCGGCGAGCGTCTGCATATGATCACCGACGAAGACCCTGCTGCCGCCATCGAGGAGACCACAAAGCAGCTTGAAGAGAATGGGCTCCATGTGACCAGCGCGAGAGAAATCCCCCTCTCGCTCGAAGACGTGTTTATCTCCATCGTTGAGAGAGCGCGCACTCAGGGAAAGACGGCCACCGATGACTAAGGAAGGGCTCGCATGAGGCGAATCATCGCACAAATGCGGAAAGAGTTGACGCAGATTATTCGAGACTGGCGCACCCTGGCCCTCGCGCTGGCCCTTCCCGTCTTCCTGCTTCTGTTGATGAGTTCGGCGCTTTCGCTCACCGTGAACGAGCTTCCAATTGTCGTGCAGGATTTTGACGGTTCAACGGTTTCCAATAGCCTTGTTGACGCCTTCCGGGCTTCGATAACCCTGAAAGTGGTCTCGTGGCCGGTAGACAAATCCGCCGAGGAGGCCCTTGCCTCCAATGCTGCGCGAGCCGTGCTGATCATCCCGTCGCACTTCGGCCGGGACATGGCTCGCGGCGTTAACGCTCCCGTCCAGTTCCTGGTGGACGCATCGGATGCAAACACGGCCAAATTGGTCACGGCATATGCCGGCCAGATAGCAACCTCGTACAACCAGCAGGCCAGCGGAGCGCAAACAGGACCGATCCAGACCGCCATTCGGCTCTGGTTCAACCCTGGGCTCTCTTCAAAGAAGTTCTACGGGCCTGGGATATTCGTGCTTGGCATCTCGATGTTCCCGCCACTGCTGGCCGCGCTCGCCATGGCGAAGGAGGGCGAGTTGAAGACGATTCTGCAGGTTTATGTCTCGAGCATTCCCGCACATGAATTCCTGCTGGGGAAAATTATCGCGTTCATGATTGTGGCGCTCGCGGAGTGTCTCATCATGTCCTTGCTTCTGTTCACCTACTTTGGCCTGAGCTTTGCCGGCGACCCTACGCCCGCCTTGATCGCCACCGTCTTGTATGCGTTTTGTGTTGCTGCGTTTGGAACGATGGTCGGAGCGGTCATCCCCAACCAGGCCTCGGCCTTGCAGGCGGTGGCCTTCGGCGGATTCCTGCTCGTGTTCCTGCTTTCCGGCCTGATCTTCCCTGTCGAAAACATACCGCCTGGACTCCGTTGGGTCTCAAGCCTCGTCTGGGGCCGGTATTACATCGAAATCGTTCGAGACGCGCTCTTGCAGGGTGGCGGATGGCCAGCGATGTGGTCCAAGGTCCTGATTATCGGCGCGATTGGAACCCTCTTCTACGGAATTGCATGGCACGGCATGAGAAGGATGCAGGTGAAGGCCTAAACCATGAGACAACTTTGGAGTTCTCTCTTCAGCTATCGCCTACGCGCACTAATCAAGAAGGAGTTTGCCCAGACTCGCCACGACCGCAAACTCATGTTTACCCTGATCGTCCTGCCCGTTATTCAGTTAATGCTGGTAGGGTTTGCGCTAAGCTCGGCGGTAACAAACGTACCTCTCGCCATTGTCGACGATAGCCGGTCGCCAGAGAGTCGGGAACTGATTGCCACGTTGACTGAGAGCAAGAGTTTCCGCCTCGCGGGTTACTATTCCTCGGCCGACCAACTGGGAGATGCGGTGAGCCAAGGAAAGGCCGACGCTGGAATGGTGGTTCCTTACGACTATGCGCGGGATCTGCTCCGGGATCGCCAAACCACCATTCAATTCCTGCTGAACGCCACGAATGCAAACACCGCCACGATCAGCCGCGGATATGCGGAAAGCATGATTCAGAGATTCAATTCAGGGCTTCGGGCGCAGGGGATTCATGTCCGCGTCCAGCCAATCGACGGATCAAACCTCGCCCGCCGCGGCCAAGTGCAGCTTGAACCGGCGTTTCTCTACAACCCCGGTCTGGTCGACTCGTGGTTCATCGTCACCGGTGTGCTTGGATTGCTGTTGATCCTGGATAGCTCCCTTATATGCGCCGCGGCTATGGTGCGCGAACGGGAAGCCGGGACGCTTGAACAGTTGCTCATGTCCCCTGCTTCTACTTCAGAGATGATCATCGCCAAGATTACCCCGCTGTTTTTGCTGTTATTCCTGATGATGTTCTTGGCCATCGGCGTCCTCAAATTTGCGTTCGATGTTCCCTTCCACGGCAATGTTCTCCTTCTGGTTGCCGGTGGCGCCCTATGCATTTTGTCCGGCATCAGCATTGGCACTGTCATCTCCACGTTCAGTAAGTCTGCCCAACAAGCGCAGCTCACGTGCTTTTTCGTCAATCCGCCGCTTTCATCCTTGTCTGGAGCACTCAATCCGGTTGAGGCGATGCCGAAGTGGTTGCAGCCTTTCACGGTACTCAACCCAATTCACCATTTCGCAACCATCGCGCGTGGAAGCACGCTCAAGGGCAGTGGAATTATGGACCTTTGGCCGAACTTCCTCAGCTTGCTCATGATTACGCTGGTGCTTGGCTCCCTCAGTGTCTGGCGATTCCGAAAGCAGCTCAGTTAATCACGAGGTACCTTGACATGAATCATCGGAAGACAGCGACGACGCCAATTCTCCGGATGAGGGTACCTGCCGCGGTCCTTTGTTTGGGAACCCTGTTCATCTTGTCGCGTACGGGCCAATCGCAGACCCCACAAGCAACCCCGCTCCCCCTGTCTGGGCGCACTGGACAAAGCGGGTCGGTGACCGCCGTAGAGTCTCCCATTGCAGGAACGACAACCAGCGTAGATACAATCAACCCGACAGTTCAGGTCCAGGGGCCCTTTTCGGGAAGCGCTTCGAGCACGGCGAGAATGCCATTCTCGGGGAAGCTCTCTCTCCGCGAAGCCATCGCGCGAGGGCTCAACTATAACCTTGGAGCTGTGGGCCAGAGCAACGCTGTGCGCCAGGCCCAAGGTCAGAGCCAGGTTGCGCGAAGCGCACTGCTTCCAAATGCGAGCGGCTATCTAGCCGAGACTCTACAGCAAATCAGCCTCACGGCGGAAGGGCTACGCATCTCTATTCCCGGCTTTGCCATCCCACCGACCATAGGCCCCTTCAACAATATCGATTTGCGCGGCAGCCTGACTCAATCGATCGTCAATCTGAGCGAGTGGAACAATTACCGGTCGTCGAGAGAGGTATTCCGCGCCAGCCAGTTCGCGGCGCGGGATGCGCGAGAAATGGTCGTCCTTGCGGTGTGCGGCGCCTATCTGCAAGTAATCGCAACAGAAGAAAGGGTAAAGTCCGCACACGCGCAACTTGACACAGCAACTGCACTCTTTCAGCAGACACAGCAAAAACGTAGTGTAGGACTGGTGCCCCAAATCGATGTCGACCGGAGTGAAGTTGAGAAACTTACGCAGCAACAACGAGTCATCTCGCTCGAAAACGAAGTGGCCAAGCAGAAGATTATTCTGGCCCGAATAACTGGACTGCCTCCAAGCGACCAATACGACCTTACCGATGACGTTCCCTTCATGGCTGCTCCGGATCTCAGCTTCGAGGATGCGCTCAAGCAGGCGTTTGAACGTCGCACGGATATTAAAGCGGCGGAAGCACAGATTCACGCCGCCGAACACACGCTTGCCGCTGCTCGCGATGAGAGATTGCCCTCGCTCACGGTCAATGGCAACTACGGAGAGATCGGAACAAACCCATCGCAGGTACATACGACGTATTTTGGCGCGGCCACTCTCAATGTTCCGATTTGGCTGGGAGGCCGTACGGAGGGAGAAATCACAGAGGCAAAGGCCTCTCTGGCTGAACGGAGGGCGGAACTCGAAGATACCAGGAGCCAGGTAGAGAGCGATGTCCGTAATGCGTTCCTCGATCTTCAAGCGGCAACGAGTCAAGTGGAAGTGGCCAAGAGGAACCTTCAGGTAACAAGAGAAACCCTGGAACTGACGCGCCAGCGGTTCGATGCCGGTGTGACTGACAATGTTGAAGTTGTGCAGGCCCAGGAGACTCTAACTTCCGCCGAGCTCGACGTGATCAACAGCGTGTTCGCCCACAATGTGGCAAAGCTCAGCCTGGCGCGATCAATCGCAAGCGCGGCCGATAGTCTGCAGCAGTTCCTGAGCCTTCAATAGCGGTCCCGCTCCTCGTCGGCCCCGTTGATTTGTTCCTTGAAACTTCTGACCCTAAAGGTAACAAAGTCAAGAACTCCCGAACGGTCCGGCACCCGTAGATTGGCCTTGCATTCTCAGTTAACGCAAAATCGCCATAAGCGTTGATTGAGTCAGGATCGGTGCCAAAACTTCGGCAACGGTTAACTAATGCCCACGCCCGGGAATAAACGTTTCTCAGACACCGGCCACTGAGAATTGAACCCTCTCAGATGCCAGAATCGCCGCGAAATGCACCGAGGCGTTGCTACCCGTATCCTTTTCGGGTACAATTGACTCCGGAATGGGTACAATAACCACACTTTCGAGCACGCTGTTTGGGCAGACGCGCGGTGCGGTGTTGGCCGTTCTGTTTGGGCATGTTGGCGAGTCCTACTACTTAAGACAACTTGCCCGGATGACGGGGATTACACTGGGGCCCGTGCAGCGGGAGGTGCGCCAGTTGGTCGACGCCGGTCTGGTGACAAAAAAGACTCTGGGAACCCAGACCCTCTTTAGCGCCAACGAGGCCAGCCCCATCTTCGCCGAGATGCGGGCCATTGTCGCGAAGACGGTCGGAATTCGCGACATTCTCCTGGCTGCGCTCAGCCCTCTCCGAGCGAATATCAACCTTGCTTTTGTCTATGGCTCCGTGGCGCGTTCCCGTGAGGGCCAGCAAAGCGACGTCGATTTGATGATTGTGGGTGGGGTGCAATTCGCGGATGTGGTCGACCGAATCGCAAACGCACAGAAAACGCTGAACCGCGAGATCAACCCTACGGTTTATACGGCGAATGAGTTCAGAGGCAAGCTGCGCGGCAACTTCCTGAAGACGGTGCTTGGCGAGAACAAGCTCTTTCTGATCGGAGACGAGGATGTCCTTAGAAAACTGGGCCAGTAATCGGTGGCTTGAGAAACTCGGGTCCGATCGCGAGGAGATCGAGCGTCTGCTCGCGAATGCGGACGGGCATCTCGACGACTATCGAAAGGCGGTCGCGAGCGAAATGTCTTCCGATGCGCAACTGAGCCTAGCCTGGGACTCGATCCGTGCTTCCGCGACAGCCGCCTTACGCGCGGCTGGGTACCGGGTTGTCCGCGGCGGAGGCGAACACTACCGCACGATCGAGGCTCTGGAGTTTTCAATCGATCCGGAGAGAAAGCTCATCCCCAGGCTCGATGCCTTACGCCGAAAGCGAAATACGGGCGCCTACGACGACTACGGGCTTGTGGCTCAGGGTGAGGCTGATCTCGCGGGCAAACTAGCTACGCAAGTCCGCAAAGACGTCGAGGACTGGATCCGCAAGAACCACGCCGACAAGATTACATAAGAGCCCATTGCCCCAGGGCGCCTCGGCGACGAGATGGGATCTGCGATGGGCATCTGAGAAACTCATGTTCTCAGAGACTGGATCACTGCTACTTGATTCTCAGGTGCCATCCCCGCCGCAGCTCTGCCCCTGGAACCTGTTCCTCGCGCTGGATGGCGGCTTTGATCGTGTCGGTGTCTGGCCTTGACTCTTCCACAGCACTCTCGATCATTCTGCCGAGTTCGTCGGGGAGATTTGCCAGAACGGTTTCCCAGAGAACGCCGC
>Ga0187872_10004599_pt1 | contig 10302 bp, 11 predicted proteins | sample June2016WEW_16_4_FD_132973 | JGI IMG/M metagenome (GOLD analysis project Ga0187872, IMG submission 132973) | Peatland microbial communities from SPRUCE experiment site at the Marcell Experimental Forest, Minnesota, USA - June2016WEW_16_40 | ecosystem: Environmental > Terrestrial > Soil >...
CTCGAATCATAACCCGCAATGAACCCTTCCTTCGAGCAGCACTCGTCGATGTCTGGCGGCAAGTTCTCGTCGAAAGCGCCAAGGCCATCGTGCTAGGCACCGAGCGTTACCCTGCTCGGCTGACTCCGAAGCCCCACCTGCGGCAAGTGGACTTCGTGTTCGACGGGCGCGAAATGCGAGGGTTGGAGCAGAACCCCGAAACCAAATCCCGTTGGGCGCAGATGGCACGGGCTGGCGCGAAGGTGATGCAGTTTCTCAGCGAAGGCCGTTACATCGCCAACGTCGTGGATGCCAAAGTCACTCTTTATGGTTGCGGCGATTCGGTCGGTGAATTGAGATGAAACCTTTTGGACTATGATACGCAAAGGAGGAACTTATGACAGCGCAACAACAGTATGACAGCCTGGACAATAAGCAGCGGAGTGAAGTCCTGCTGAAAATTGGCGAAACGCCTAAAGAGGCGGAAGTATTAGGTCAGCGTGATTACGTGGCGCTTGGCGGGTGGGTGAAGACCCGGCTCAAGAGACACTGGAAGCACCCTAAAGCCTAGAACTTCAGCGAGGGTGGGAAGCCGCAGAAAAGTCGCAACGAGCCGCTTGAGGACCGTTTAGCCTATCGTTTGGGTGTATGATCCTCGTCGCTGTTTCCCCTGACATCAAACCCCTGGAAGAGGGCTACCCCAAATGCCTAAAGTGGCAGACTTCTACTCCGCGAATGAAATCAGCAAGCCACCTGCAGATCGGGTCTATCACAACAACAGCGCGCGTCCTCCTGGCCGTGAGATACCTGCAACTAAGCGGCGCAACGGCACCGTGTCAAGCGATCAGAAACCAAGGTAGCTAGCTTGGTCTGCTTGGAGAGGTGGGGTCGGACATGAAAGCGCTCGTGAAGAGCCGTCCGGAATCCGGACTCTGGCTCGAAGATGTGCCGGTTCCCGAGTTTGGCATCAATGATGTCCTGATCCGCGTGCTGATGACCGGCATTTGCGGAACGGACCTGCATATCTATGAATGGGACGAATGGGCGCGGTCAACGATTCCCGTGCCTCTAGTGATCGGCCACGAGTTTGTGGGCGAAGTTGTCGAGGTCGGATCGAACGTCGCCGATTTTCGGCCAGGCGATATCGTGAGCGGCGAAGGTCACGTGGTTTGCGGGCGCTGTCGCAACTGCCTGGCCGGACGGCGGCATCTCTGTGCGCACACAATGGGCGTCGGCGTGAACCGTCCCGGCGCGTTCGCCGAATACATTGTCTTGCCCGTGAGCAATATCTGGAGGCACAACGGAAAGATAGACCTTGAAACCGCCGCTATCTTCGATCCTTTTGGAAACGCGGTGCACACGGCACTATCCTTCCCGGTTTTGGGAGAGGACGTGCTCATCACGGGGGCGGGACCGATCGGCATCATGGCTGCTGCTGTTGTGCGCCACGCGGGTGCCCGTCATGTAGTGATCACCGACGTGAATCAGAAACGGCTAGGTCTGGCAGAGAAGATGGGTGTCACCTTAGCCGTCAATTCGAGCGCAACCCCCCTGGCCGAAGTTCAGAAGAAGCTAGGCATGCAGGAGGGATTTGACGTAGGACTGGAGATGTCGGGCAACGCAAGCGCCCTTCGAGAGATGCTCGCAAACATGAGCCATGGGGCCAAGATCGCGATGCTCGGGATTCCCAGGGAGCAGATTGCGATCGATTGGAAACACGTCATCTTCAACATGCTGACGATCAAAGGCATCTATGGCCGCGAAATGTATGAGACTTGGTACAAAATGACGGTGATGTTGGAATCGGGACTCGACATCAAGCCCGTGATTACGCATCGGTTCGCATGGCATAAGTTCGAGGAGGGATTTGCGGCGATGAAGTCGGGCGATGCCGGCAAGGTGATTTTGGATTGGCGCGACGCCCACTAACCGCCGCAGGAGCCTACGCAAATGTTTGAAGCTGCAAGAGCGCTGTACGAGTCGCAGTTGCGCGACATTCGCGGAGCCGGTCTGTACAAGCCGGAGCGAATTCTGACAAGTCCGCAGAACGCCCGCGTCGATCTACCCGATAAGAAATCCGTCTTGAATCTGTGCGCCAATAACTACCTCGGGCTTGCCAACCATCCTGAAGTCGTCAAGGCGGCACACGAGGCGCTGGACCACTGGGGCTATGGACTTTCCTCGGTTCGGTTTATATGCGGCACACAGGAGATACACAAACAATTGGAGCTGCGCCTGAGTGAATTCCTCGGCATGGAAGACACAATCCTCTACAGCTCTTGCTTTGATGCCAACGGGGGCCTATTTGAAACGCTCCTGGACGCGCAAGACGCCATTGTCTCCGACGAACTCAATCATGCCAGCATCATCGACGGCATTCGGTTGTCGAAAGCACAGCGCTTCCGCTACCGGAATGGAGACATAGAAGATCTCGAAGCGAAACTGAAGGAGGCTTCGGGTGCGCGGCGCATCTTGATTGCAACTGATGGTGTGTTTTCTATGGATGGGTATATCGCCAAACTGCCAGAAATTTGCGATCTAGCGGAACGGCATAAGGCGATGGTGATGGTCGATGATTCTCACGCCGTCGGATTCATGGGCCAAGGCGGTCGCGGTACGCACGAGCACCACAGGGTGATGGGGCGCGTGGATATTTTAACGGGGACGTTGGGTAAGGCACTGGGTGGCGCGAGTGGCGGCTATGTCAGCGCGCGCAAGGAAATCGTGGACTTGCTCCGTCAGCGGTCACGCCCGTACCTCTTTTCGAACACGGTCGCGCCGGCAATCGTGGGAGCGTCTTTGAAAGTACTCGATCTCGTGGCGAGGACAAAGCAGCTCCGGGATCGACTCTTCTCGAATACGCGGTTCTTCCGTGAGCAAATCGTTGCGAAGGGTTTCACCATACTACCGGGCGAACATCCCATTGTGCCTGTCATGTTTGGCGATGCTGACCTAGCAGCGAAGACGGCCGGGCGTTTGCTACAAAAGGGAATCTATGTGGTCGGGTTTTCCTACCCGGTTGTTCCTACCGGGAAGGCCCGCATCCGCGTGCAACTTTCGGCGGCACACAGCCCAGAGGACTTAGAGTTTGCTGTCGCGCAGTTCGCAGCAGTTCGGGCAGAACTGCTTGCCAGTTGAAACGAAATTCAAGCCATGGAAACGGGGGGAATTCTTGGCCAATTCCGCAACAGCCACACTTCGTAAGACGGCGCTGAACGCCGTTCACCGTGCCCTCGGAGCGAAGATGGTGGATTTTGGCGGCTGGGATATGCCCGTCGAGTACCCATTGGCAGATGGCTTGGTTGCCGAACACAAGGCCGTCCGCGGGAGTGTGGGCGTGTTCGACGTCAGCCACATGGGCGATATTCGAATTCACAGCAGGCAATCGCCTGGAGCTGCGCTGGCCGCCGTACAGCACATCACAATGAATGACGCCTCGCATTTGGCGATCAGTCAGGCTCAGTATTCCGCGATGCTTTACCCAGAAGGAACGTTTGTGGACGATGTCATCGTGCATCGGCTGGGGGAAGACGATTTCCTGCTGGTCATCAGCGCTGGCACGCGAGCAGACACTCATTGAGGTCTGGCGGCAAGCCCTCGTCGAGAACGCCGACGTTTGTTTCACATTTTGGGCAACAACGTTGCGCAACTGTGAAAGCACGGTTCGTGGTTGAACTCTGTGATTTTCAATCATCGAGACCGTATCTGACGCTCCAGCAAGCCATTGCGTTGGCAGTCGCCTAATTATCGTTCGGGCGTGGTTTGGAGACTCGATTGCAAAAGTATAGAACCGCGGGCTACATCGGTAACGCTTCGAGTCCACCCGCCCCTGACCCCCAGGGCAGACTCTTTGGGAACTCTTCCCAGACGAGCCGAGTAGCCCGTCCATGTTCCGTTCTGGAGCCGCGCGACGCCGTCGCGGGTCCCACGCCACGTCCACCACGCAATAGGGCGCGGTACTCAATGACGCTATCTGATAAGCAAGAAACTCCACGCGGGTTATCGGGTATAGCTATGAATATGTGGCCCATTAGTACATGTTAATCGCCCGCAGACCGAATTATGTTCCAAACCGAACTGTGTTGCTTCGCGCAGGGAGACATCATGGGCTATGACTAAGGACAAAAAAATCGAGGATGACCATAGCGGTGTTGTCGACCGATGCGGAAGAGGTGTGACGCTGAAAGCATCGATTTCCACGGCTATCGATTTCCGAAGCAATTCCGCCGATAAAATCAGTTGATCTACGCGCCTTGGCCAGCAACTTTGGCAAGGGGCCTCTTCTCTGGCAGCAAAGATGCCGGTGTGTCCTTTCTGGGATTGGTCACTGCATCGGATTACCGGACATCGGTTGATTGACCAAAGAAAACGGCCCGGAACTCAACGGTTCCGGGCCGTTCATACTGCTCGCCCACTTACGCGGCGATTTGCTTCACAGATGGTGCAGTCATCTTGATTTCGATCTTCCGCGGCAAGGCAGCCACGGCAATCGGCGCTGTGATTTCCAACACGCCGTTCACGTACCCGGCGGTTAGTTTCTCAACCACCACGCCCTCGGGCAGCGTGATCGTCCTCTCGAACACGCCGTAAGCAACCTCCCGCTCCATCAGCTCGACTTCCTTCATGCCACGAGCGAATTTCCGCTCGCCGTGAATCGTGAGCAGGTTCCCCTGCGCTTGGACTTGCAGGTCTTTGGGCTCAACACCCGGCAGTGTCACGCGGCAAACATATTTCTTAGCCTCTTTGTCCACGTAAGCCTCCACTGCGGGAGTAAAGCTGAACTCCTTGTTGAACCCAGGCAGTTCTGCCCACTCTGCCCATGGCTTTCCGCTCAGGATCCGATTGAACATCTCGTCGAATTCACGACGGAAACCAAACAACTCCTCATAGAGGTTTCTCATGACCCCCTCCTTGCTCGCCCCACCAGAGGCGACCGCCTGTTACATTTCGGAGGCAGCGGCAAAACCGAAGCATCTTCCGGCCCGATGGCCGGTGCGTCGAGACCACTGGTGCTTCTGGTGGACTTCAGGTCTCGCCGCTGCTTCACGGAAGAAGACTCCAGTTCTGTCAGGTCGAACCTTGGTTCAGCGTCTTGAGGTAGAGCCGCCGGCCCAACCGCTCTTTTTTCCTTCCCGACAGGCTCGGCAGCTCATTCCCTTGGCAGACTCTGTGCTTCTTCGTGTTCTTTTTACACCTGCACGCATAGCAAAGTCAGTGACTGTTGTCACATCACGCACTCGCTACATCACGCGGCTGCTTGCTTCCTCAGCAGAATACGGCGGAGAATCGTAGCCGTCGTCAGCTTCTCGAGTTCTTCCCAGCATCGACAACAAGGAGCGCTATCGCGCAACTCGGAAAGAATTGGCCAGAGCAACACTCGCCAGGGTTACGAAAGAAATGGCACGGCCCCGCTTTTCTGAGTCCGCACGGAGGGCAGAAGAAGAGGCTAATCACCGTGCCGCGAAGCATGACAGCTTTTGAACACATCCGGTCTCCCAACGGTCTTTCCAGTTGATGCCGGATACTCAATCGCTATTCATTCATGAGGAGGATGTCCATGCGCAGCAAAAAATGCGAATGCAATGAAGGCGGTCGCGAATAGCACAATCGTAACGATCCTATCGATCCATCCGACTTTCCGCCAGCTGTAGGCATTCATTACGGTTCGCATGTGTATGTGGCCGGTGATTCTGCGCCATCGCACCGCAAAAGCAATAAAAGGAATAATCGAGATGCATAAGCATGTGATGAATATTCCGAAAGCGATCTTTGATGCATCCGCCAGTCCCCAGTTCAACACAAGCAAAACCACGTTAAGCATGATTGACGCAGGCGCAATGATCACCAACAGCGTATACAGGAATCTGTATGGCTTAGCAACCCCCTGGGGCAAGCCATGGCGGGGATCCTCGCCGCCAGAATCGTTAGGAACGTTTGAGTCCCCTGCCGAGACCATAGGACGCCTTCCATACTGGGAAGTAATCCGGAACTGAGTGGAAAGTACGCCCTTTCCAGCTCTATTTCAAGAGCGGCTGACGGTTTCAGAGAATGTGGCAACAATGCGGGGCGGCCACTTGCGTCGGAGTACAAAACCATTATTCCGTGCTGGTCTTATTTGGGGGTTCGCCGTAGGTTTTGGCGTGTGGTGTTTGTTTCGGCTCGTGCGATTTGCGATTTTGGGATAAACCGAATGCCGTCGCGATTGTTTGGGGGAGACAGGAAGTTAAGTTTTTAGCGATACAGCGGTCCCCGAGTAAACCCCATAAAAGATCCCGGTGGCTCGAGAGAATCCGATCGCGAGCGCGCAATCGCCCAAAACGTCATTTGCGTTTAAGGCCGAGTATATTTGAATCGCGATTAGGTCGCTGCTCGAAAAACTCGGACCTGGACCGCTGGCCGGCAGAGATTCGCCGACCGAAACGCCGGAGCCGCTCCAAACCGCTGTGAGTCGAAACCAGTCGTATGTGTCACTGAGAGAGATTGTGCGGCTCGTGTTCGTCGTGCCTCTATAAGTGTCCGGGACGGCGACGTCGCCGCTCGCGTTGCTACGCAACTCGGCGTTTGGCGGACGTCTCCGGTTGCGCGAATCGCAACAGCGGTGTTGTCGACCGATGCGGAAGAGGCTTGACGCTGAAAGCATCGTAGACCCAGCCGCCAGCTAACGATTTTCCGTGAGGGAGTACAGTACGAGCTCAACGCGGCTCGAAATTCCAAGCTTCTCGTAAATTCTGACCAAGTAGTTGCTCACGGTATGCTCAGTTAGACCCAATTGCTGGGCAGCCTCTCGGTTGCTCAAGCCTTCGACAACGAGTTTCACGACATCTTCCTCTCGTTTGGTTAGTAGCCGCTGACCTTCAACACTGATAAGTCTGAGAGGGGCGGCGCTTGCAAAAGCTTCCATGACACGATCGAGCTGTTTGCTGTTTGCCCAGATCTGCCCGCTATGTACAACGCGGATGCATTTCGGTAAAAGGTTGAGCGATTCGGTGCGACAAAACACGCCCTTTGCACCGGCTCGAAATGCGTCCACCACCAAGTCGTAGTTGTCCGTTTTGAGAAGCATAATTGACCGGGTCTTTGGTGATAAATTGTGTAAAGCGTTCAGGATTTGAAAACCAGTGAGAGGACCGTCCTGCAAGCTCTCACTCACGAGAGCAATATCTAAAGCCTGGGAGGCCATCGAGGTTGCAAACTCGGCTTTTGAAACGGCGCAAGAAATCACTTTAAGACCTTGGCGGGGGCGTTCCAATGCATTCTTAAGTAACTGACCATCCATACGACTCTCGACCGCCAACAGCAGATTGATTTCCGGTGTTGAACTATCCTTTGCTTGGGAAGTGTGCGTAATTGCGCTCCGTTGCGACGACAAGTGTCACTTCTGTCTCGGCCTAAAGTGTTTTCCCGCAGAAGAACACAAGGCTTCGGTCAGCAGCATAGGGCAAGGCGATCGATTCGCGTCCTGGACGCGCTGTGCAGTCGCGGAAGAACGACCTCCATCTGGACAATCAAATTCACTGGCGGGCAAGTGACGGTCAAAACGAAGACTATGGGAATCAAGGATCGCCCGCAAGTGGCTTTAAGCCCCTCCTCAATGGGGGATGTTTTTCTTCAGCTCATGCCCTCATGATTGGGGCGATGCAGTCCACTATTTCTAGGACAACATCGTCACCAGAATTGATGTCAGACCCAGGAGACAATCGGCGGACGGAACAGAGACAAATGTCCACTGTGAAGAACTGACTAGGGCGTTTCGGATCTTGTGATTAATATGTCCGCTAATGTCCGCGACAATGTTCAATCCGCGGAAGATAAGAGCCGGGCCTGGCTATGCGAACTGGTACCTTCTTATAAGAACCTCCATTCAAGATCGATGTGCAGTTACTTGACTGGTGAGGTGGTCATTCGTCATTCCCTTGCGCAGGATTTAAAAGAATTGTGAAACCGGTTGGTCCCCGGAGCCGTATCATATATAGCAGATGGTGATGTCGCACTGGGTTCCACGTCTAGCGGATCACAATGCGCGATAGGGTTTGGAAGAGCAACCGTGGCTAGGCGACGGCTTTCATAGGGATTGGCGATATTGTCCAACTGTAAAATCATTGTCGATTGCGATGTCGAATGTGAGAATTGAGGCTGGCAACAGTTCTCGGCCTGTGGTAGAAGATAACGTATTCGAAATTGACCATTTAGTGCCTCAACGCTCGTTCGGTGTCGCTCGAACAGTTGATTTTGGATCGTACGAGGCGCTCCGATGTCCCAGTCTCTGCACCAACCAAAAGAGGCTATCCGAGTCCTCATCGTCCCGGTTCACAACTTAGCCGGTGAGTCGCTGAAGAAAGCATTCTCGCATGCGCGCAAGAATTTCACGGTCGAAACGCTGACTGGGAGTTCTCACAAGATCATTGGCGAACTGGGGGCACACAAACCCGATGTCGCACTGATTAGCGATAAGTTGCAGGATGGTTCTGAAGCCGGCTTCAAGGTCCTAAAAAAGCTGCGAGAGTCTCACCACTCAACCTCTGCCATTATGCTCCTGCACAGTTCAAACCCAGAGCTTGTGGTCAACGCTTTTCGTGACGGTGCTCGTGGCGTTTTTTACAGCACTGATTGCTTGAAAGCCCTTTTGAAATGCATCCGGACGGTCCACCAGGGGCAAATCTGGGCCGGCAGTGAAGATCTTGAACATCTTATAAACGCCCTTGGCCGTCTCAAACCGCTTCAGTTCCACGATGCCGATGGAAGGCCGCTTTTGACGCGTCGCGAGGAGGATGTTGTCCGGCTAGTGGCAGATGGCCTGAAGAACCGCGAAATAGCTAAGAAACTTAATGTTGCCGAGCATTCAATAAGGAACTATCTCTACCGGATTTTCGACAAGCTGGGAGTATCAACCCGTGTCGAGCTTATTCTGTATGCTTCCAACCAAAGGCCCCACCTAAACCACCGCGCCACACCTCGACTCCAAAATTAAATCGCTACGATCCCGCTTCGGTTGCCGACCCTTTCGTCTGTCGGTGCCTCACTAGCCCAACCCTGCTTGGTCGCCGGCCGCGACACCTTGCGCTTGGCGCACAGCCACTGACGTAGCCTCTTGCAGGTGTGTTGATCCACCGCTCGGTAGGCTTTGCTGACGGGACCCAGGCAGAAGTAGTTGGCCTACCCAACCATCATCCGGTTGAGCTTCGCGATCAACTGCAATTATTCTGTTCCGGATTTATGAGAAGCTGGGAGTATCGAGTCGCGTCGAACTGGCTCTTTACGTCCTCAAACAACGACAGGGCTGAACCGCCGTGCTGAGGCGCAGGCCAAGTGCCCTATTGACAAGGCATTCTGGGGATGTGCCATCTCGTCATTCGCCAGTAGACCTGGCAAAGAATCATGATCTCCGCAGTAGTCGGCACCCGGACTCACTTAGCGCTGATCTTGTAACTTTCGATCAGAATACCGACGCCGAGGCGATCCTCCGGTGTTCTCTCGATCCGTACAGTTCTTGCCAAACCGTTGGCAAATTCCGGCGTGTCCCCAGTGATCTCCTGAGGGAAGATGATCGAGAAATTGAATCTCGATCCTACAGGGAAATCTTGGTCGCTTTCGAAATAGAATCCTAGACTAGAAATATCCTTTGTGCTGAAAAAGATCGGCTGAAATCCTTTAGACGTGGACTCTGGCCAGACCTCGACCCGAAGGGAAAGCTTGTAGCGGCGGGCTGCCCGACGTTCTTCCACGCGGCGTCTTCCTTCCGACGTATTCCTGCGCTTTTGTCCTAAGTTTCCATCTGACCCGCCCGTCAGAATTCTCCGCGCCAAATTAGCACGTCCATTGGGCGCTCGTCACCGAGTGCTTCTGGGTTGCCCTTCCTTGTTCGCAGTCAACTCATCGGAATCCGTGGTCAGTCTGTTGAGTACAGTCTCTTCCGCGTAAGCAGACGGGATCAGTCGATGAGTGTCGTCTTGAAGAAGCCCGCATGTGATACAGTGGAAAGAGCATCAGGAGCGAGCCGATTTCAGTCGGCTCCGGCAACGACTTTGCCGACGCGCGCGCCGCATAAAAAAGACAACAGCATGAAAAACGCGAGAGCCTTCCTTTTGCTTCTGTGGGGATTGACGTTTGCGGCGCCGGCATTCGCCGCTCCGGACGAGTCTCAAATCGACCAGGGGCACCAGGTGTACGACAAGTGGTGCTTTCCGTGCCATGGCACCGGCTTGGGCAAACCGGGGACGGAGATGCTGAAGGCGCGGGGGCAAAATCCCGCCGTGCTGGAAGAGCGCACCGATCTGACCGCGCCCGCCATCAAGACGTTCGTCCGCCACGGTGTGCTGTTCATGC
>Ga0187872_10004605_pt1 | contig 10293 bp, 5 predicted proteins | sample June2016WEW_16_4_FD_132973 | JGI IMG/M metagenome (GOLD analysis project Ga0187872, IMG submission 132973) | Peatland microbial communities from SPRUCE experiment site at the Marcell Experimental Forest, Minnesota, USA - June2016WEW_16_40 | ecosystem: Environmental > Terrestrial > Soil >...
TGCCAGCCTGCGCATAAGTAACGTGGAGCGAAGGAAGCAATGCTCCCATGAGAAACACCACCACTCCAAAGACAAACATGCAGGCGTAAACAGAGCAGATGAGCGTGGCCCGATTGCTTGTGGATGAAGCTATGCTCGATGACGCGATCTCGACATGATCCATGCTCAGGATAACTTTCTTTGCTTCTTTGCGCCATCCAACGCGAGCTTTGCAGCTCCCAATAGTCCGGCCGAGTCACCGAGCCGACTAGGTAAGATACGCACCTGCCTTAACGCGATGGGTTGCGTCCACTTCTTCATCACCTGCACGGCTGGACGCAGCATGAAACTCCCTGCTTCCGCCACCCCACCCCCGATCAGGATCACAGCTGGATTGAAGATGCTTACGAGATTGGCGAGCGCCAGCCCTAGGGAACAACCAGCCTCGCGCAGGACGGCTCTGGCTGTTTCATCTCCACGGCGTGCAAGCTGGGCCACCTCTTGGCACGTGACTGTGCGTCTCAGGCGCCGGCTTGCGGCAATTCCGATCCCTGGGCCCGCCGCCAGGGATTCCAGACAACCGATGGAGGCATACGGTGCAAGAAATTCGTCTCGGATTGCCATCCAGCCTACCGAACCGGCAAGTTCGCCTTGACCGCGGACAAGGCGGCCGTCCGCCAGGATACCCGCGCCGATGCCGGTACCGACAACCAGGAAAATGGCATTGCGGCACCCGCGGGCCGCACCTCGCCAAGCTTCTCCCACCACGAAGGCATTGCGGTCACTCTCAATGGTGACAGGCACTCCGAAGTGCTTTCGCAGCAACCTGCCGAGTGGCATGCGTTTCCACCCCCGGATATTTGGAGCCCACACGGAGCCGTCCTGATATGCGAGTCCAGGCACATCTACGCCTATCGCGCGCACATTTCGCTGTGGCAGCCGGTGCAAAAGCGCGATCAGTTGATCGACAACAGCACGCCCGCCGTCTTTTGCAGTCTTAACCTCGCAGCGATGTGTGATTCTCCCGGATCGGCTCACCGCGGCCGCAGCAATCTTCGTCCCTCCTACGTCTGCGGCCAGAATGTACTCAGGCATGGGCACGCATCTCCGGACAGGCGCAGGTACGGGCCGGGGATTCCCCGCAGTCCATGGCTGCGATCAATGCGCCTCCAGGCTTACGACCCAAATTTCACCCGGGGCAAGCTTCGTGTGGAACACAGCGTTGCCCCGCTGCTTTTGAAATGGGACTTCGCGATCGTCAACCCAGTCTTTTGCCTTGTGAGCAGTCCAGGGCAGATGTACGGCGAGCATTGTATCGGCAGTAGTATTGCCTTCGTTGAAGGCAAAGACTATTTGCTCATCATCTTTCACCAGCCGTCGTACCTCGACCTGCGAAGCTCCGCTCCCCGAGAGCTCAACATCCGAGGTTACACCCGCAGCTTTGGCAAACGAGAGCAGGAGTTGTTTGGTCGCGTCGTTATGCTGCCTTTGGTAGGCTAGGGCAAGGAAAGATCCGACCAGGAACGTCTTGCCTTTTCCGGCAGAATTTTCCACCACGGCCGGCTCCCCATCTTGGAAACGCGCCCAAACCCGCGCCCCACTCAAGGGCTCCAGGGTCTCTTCGAATGCTTCTCCCGTTGCGGTCTTGCCACCACTGAGCAGCGAGCCTTCCACCAGAATCTTGGGCTGATCAACAGGCCGAATAATTTTCTCTTTCGCTCCGAAAAGTTCCGCCAGCCCGGAACCGGGAATCTGGTCACTGGCAAATCCTCGCTGATCATTCCACGCTAGACGTGCTTCAGCGACCACAGTTCCACCGCTCTGAACATAGCGCTTCACACCTTCAGCAACATCTTGCGACAGCATCACTGGATAGAGCAGGAAGACAACCTTGTACTGACTTAACCGATCACCGGTAATATCCTTGGGGTGTATGAAATCAACAGGAATGTGCTGCTCGAGAAACACTTGATAAAGACCCATCAGAGAATCACGCTCTCCATTACCAAGCTTCGAGAGCGAAGACTCTGATCCACCGACCATGTATGACAGGCGGTTGAACAGAATCCCCACCTGCGCAGGAGCTGGCTGTGATGAGAGCAATTCGGGAGCGTGCCGGGCAACCAGATTCGCGGTCTTCCCTGCTGCCCGCGCCCTGTCGGTGATGGTTCCATCCAAATTAATCAAGCCGTATCCGTTCGACTCAAATCCTGAGTTCATTGGGTACAAGGCGTAGACGGAAAATTGGCGCGCACCGTGCGAAACGACCTTCCAGATCCAGAACTCCTCATCATGCGAATTGACGGGGTCGGCAATGCGCATGCCAGTGGCACCCTGTCCCGCCTGAAGTTCGCCGATCCAGAAGCTCTTACCAAAACTGTGACCCGCAGAGCGTGAAAAATCGAGCGCCGCGGATAGAGCTACCCGGGACCATGGTTCAGCAGAATCAGCATGCTTGGGATAGAGAGAAGTGCCGAAGAAATCAGCGCTGTCGGACATCTTCCAGTCATCGGGCTCCCCGTATCCATCCATCGGAGAAGTGAACAGCGCGGGAGCCGCAGCATGGCTGGTGATGGGATGTAACTTATCGGCACTACGGATCGCATCGACACGGGTCTTCAAGTCTTCTGCGAGCTTGTCGTCGATGAAAGTGCGCCAGTCGATATAGTCGGTGTAGGACAGAATCGTGGGATAGCGTGGTGGTTCCACCTGTTCCCACTTGTCAAAGCTGCGATACCACGCCGCATTGAGAGCCGCGAGGGTCTTATACTTTTCCTTCAGCCAGGCTCGGAAACGTGCCTGACTGTATGCACAGTAACAGAACTCCGGATTGGTCAAATAGGGGAAATCCGCCCAGTTGATAACGTGCGGTTCGCTCCAAACATCCCACCCATAGAGTGCGGGGAAGCGATTGGCCTCCTGAGAGAGCGCGTCGAGAAACCTGACCACTTCCCTTCGGACACCGTCGTGATCAATGCAATAGCCGGGTGCTGATTGCGAGTCAATGACCGCGCCACTGCGGTCTACGAAGCGCCCATCCGGATAGCGCTGGCCGACCGAGTCGGGCGCAGAGTCGAGATAAATCTGAATAATCACCCTCAGCCCACGTTCTTGTGCTAAGCGCATCAACAGATCGAGGCTTTCGAATGAAAACTCCCCCTCCCTCGGTTCTGCGGTAGCCCAATCCACCCAGGTTTTTATTGTATTAAAGCCAAGAGCCTTGATCTGGTCGAGATCCTTACCCCAGCGCTGTGCACTGGTTTGATCGATGCGCTCGAGCATCGGAGCGCGCGCCTTACCGCCGCCATACCACACCGCTGCCGGATAGAAGGAGGTCTGATCATCGGTCGCCGCGGGCCCAGCTGGCGAAGCACCTGACTGAATCGCGATCACCACTGCTAGAACTGGAAACACAGCTCGGAAGAAATTCACGATTTTGGCCCCCTTAGAAAATGTCTTACGTGGTACTGCTGGACGCCGAGCGCTGCATTGGGAGTAAAGTACGGAGGCGTCAGGCGTTTAATCCCCCGCACCATATTCACCCCCGTGGTTCACCACAGAAACTTCAGACCAAATTGAACTTCTCGTGGCGCCCGCGCAGATACAGCACTGCCGAAGGCGGGATCGCCAAAAGTCGTGTCCAGGCCCGCAAACTGAGTGTGATTGAAGAAATTGAAGAACTCTGCCCGGAATTGAACTGCGCTTTCTCTTCCTGACAGGTTTCCACCAAACCATGGCACAGAGAAGTTCTTATACACGGAGAAGTCAACATTGTTGATTCCCGGTTGACGAATTGAATTCACTTCTGCGCTGCCAAAGGTGCCGTGCGCCGGGAGGGCAAATGCGGCGGTGTTGAAATATTCGGTCAGGGTCTTGGAACCCGGAATACTGCCCACTACGTTGGGCCGTTCGCAGCCGGAGAAGGAGCCAATCCCGGCGTTGTCTCCGATCAGGCAAGGCGTCGTCGGCAGGCCACTGGCGATGCCATAAATCCCCGCAAGCTGCCAGCCATCCAAAACCTGTCCGGAAATCCCCTTTCTGCCTTTAACGAAGGGCAACTCCCAAACATAATTGATGGAAAGCGATTGCGGCTGGTCAATGTTTGTCCAGCCACGGTCGCGCTCCGGATGGTAGGCATCCTGAATCGGTTGCGCTCCCGCACCGTTTTGTTCGTTGGACGCATCGCCATAGGACTGAGACAAAGTGTAGGCCAGTTGGAATTGCAAACCATGGCTCAGGCGATGGTTCAGAAAGAGCTGCAGCGATTTATAACTCGCAAAGCCTTCCCGCTGGTTCAAAATGATGGACTCGTACCCCTGGTAGGAACGAAACAAGGAAGGTGGCGCACCATTGTAGACCGCCAACTGATCGGCAGCTGGCACTTGATTGATGTCAAGATTGCGGCCAATGTGGCTCTCATGGCTCCCCACGTAGTCAGCCTCAATGGTGGTGCGGCTCAGAGGGGCGTATTGAAGCCCGAAGCTATATTGGTAACTGGTTGGATCGTCACGCCTGAGGTCCAAGGCCATCAACGCAGAAGGAGGCTCGGGTGTCCCTGGCGCAATCGGACCGATCGCAGAGAACGTTGTGTTATACAGGAATGCTTGCTGGTTGAAGGGCGGATTCGCCCCAAGATTGACCAGATGGTCCACCGAGTCCTGCGTGTGATAGATCCCGAGCCCTCCCCGGAGTACAAATTTTCCCTGTTTCCAAGGGTCATATGAAAAGCCCACACGCGGCTCAAATTCGTTGTAGTGCTGCGTCGTCAGACTCTGACCGATAGCTCCGGTCGATTTCGGAGTGACTAGGCCGTTCGTTGGATTGCCGGTTCCCTCGATTACGTTTCCATTTGCATCAAGAGTGGGCGCCTCTGCCGGGTTATACAGACTAGGATAGAAGTTCGATATGTTGTCAGCCGCTGAATATGGTTGTCCGAGCACCTGCCAGCGCAGTCCTATATTCAAGGATAGATTAGGGAGGGCCTTATAAGTGTCTTGAACGTAAAGTGCATAGTTATTCCAGCGGGTAGGAACTGGATTCTGCGATTTTACTTCATCATACTCCGCGAGTTGACCCAGCAAGAAATTGTGCAGGTAGCTTGCAAACATGTCACCTGCCGTAGGGGTGTCGGCCTGCGATGGGGCGGGCTTGCGAAGCCGCAGCCAGGTGCCGCCGAAAATCAGAGTGTGTTTTCCGAACAGATAATCGACGTTGGAACTTACCTGCAAAATGTCAGTCCGGTTGGTGTAAGGCGGCAGGTGTTGCAATTCGCTGAATCCTTCACCCGTGCCATACAATGTTGGGAACTGTCCATTGGTCTCGGGAAAAATCTCCTGATACGTAAAGCCCTTACGGGAACAAAGGGAAGCTGGACAGCTCTTCGAACTCACCCAGTCGATAGCGTTATCCGAGTAGCTGAACTGCACTGAGCCCAGAAGCCGCTCACTCCACGTATGAGTGAGTCGAGCGGCAGCAACGTTGCTCGGTTGTGACCAGTCGGACGCGATTGCGGGATTCGGTGCATCACCCCAGAGCGCGGTGTTGTCCTGTGCCCAAGTGTCGTGGATCCAATTGAGCATCAGGTTGGTTCTATCATTGAAGTAATGATCCCACCGCGACAGATCCTCACGCCAGGTCGTGCGGGCAGGCCGACTGCCGGTGAAATTGGGAGCCCCGACTGTGTTCGGGAGAGGATAGCGGGCCAGTTCGGCAACCGCATTCGGGTCTGGAGCGAACGGCGTTGCGCCAGTGGCGGAACTCTGTCCGGAAGCGGTTATGCATGGAGCGGTGACACCAGCCAAGCAAAACGGCGCAACATTGGGCTCGGCGTAGGAATCGATTTCCATCGGATCGGGCGGCTGTGGCACGCACGGGGCCGGCGAGTCATTCGTGCATGTAGGATCGAGTATGCCCAGACGCTGCCTTGCGGTGGGCACGTTCATTCTGATTGTGCCTCCCTGCACCTCTCGCCGCCACTCTTGCGAAACGAAAAAGAAGTCCTTCTTGCGATTACTGTTGTATCCATGGGGAATGAAGATGGGGCCGCCCAGGGTCCAACCAAAGTTATTGAAGCGCAGCTCGTTCTTGGGTTGTCCAGCACGGTTCAAGAAGAAGTCTGTAGCGTCAAGTTTGTCATTGCGCACAAACTCGAACAAGCTGCCATGAAACGCTTGTTCTCCAGATTTGGTCACGACGTTGACAATCCCACCTGCAGCGAACCCGAACTCAGCGCTGTAGTTGTTCCGCAGAATTGAGAACTCGCTGATTGCATCCACCGAGGGAAACACGAGCAAGGTGCCATTGGAGCCGATGTCCAGGTTCGTAACACCGTTGACCAACCATAGATTGGCATTGGAGGCGTTGCCGTTGACCGAAAGCGCAGTACCGCCTAGCAGCCCGACATCAAAACTGTCAAACGACGAACTCGGAGTGGTTCCCGGTACCAGCGTGGTCAGAGCAACAAAATTTCGACCGTTGAGCGGAAGTTGCTTCACCTGTTCGGCATCGATCAGGTTCCCAACTTCCGCGCTCTCGGTATTGACGGCAGCAACATCGGCGCTGACGTGGACGGACTCTTTGACCGACCCCACTTGCAAGCTGATGTCCAAGGCTAAGTGGTCATTCACATTAAGCGTGACCCCGGAACCTATGTATCGGCTGAAGCCTGACGCTTCTGCGCTGATCTGGTAGGTTCCGACTGGCAAGGCTGGAAAGTTGTACAGCCCCAAATCGTTGGTCGCAGTCGAGAATGAAGTCTGGGTTTCGACGCGAGTGGCGACGACATGGCTGTTCGCAATCGCCGCGCCGCCCTGATCGCGCACTGTTCCTGAAATACTGCCAGTGATTTCCTGGGCTCCGAGCCGCATCGTCGTGGCCAGAAGGAGGAACAACATCCATGAAATCAACAGCAATCTAAAATCACGCACGATCTTAATGCTGCCACGTCTCATAAATACCCCCTCTCGACTCCCTGAGTCGCATTAACTCTTGTGAAACACAGACCGCATATATTCCTGAAAGACCCGTTCATTGTGGTCAGGGGCCAGTCCGACGTTAGGAGAGACGAACGTTAATGGCTTCGCCCCCTGTTTCACCAGCCGAACGCCTACTTCAGCGACCAACGCCATAGCAAGCGAGACCGCCGCCACCGTCGAGCCGGCAGCGAATTTCTCTGGAATCCCGTCCACCCCGATCAACGCATCTTCCGGAGGCACGCAGTTGTCGATTGCAATGTCGGAAACATCGACCAGCTTCTTCCCACTGGAATGCGTGGCACGGGCTTGTTCGTGGTTCTGGTGTGACGAAACCGAAACCACGGGCAGGCCTTTCTTCCTGGCCTCGATCGCCATTTCCACCGGCGCCGCGTTCAAGCCGCCGTGGGAGAAAATCAAGACCGAATCGCGCGATTCTAATTCGTAACTTGAGAGGATGACCCGGACGTAGCCCTCCTGCCGCTCCAGCCAGAGCAACTCCCGCGCCCCTCCGGGACCGACAATGTTGGACCACATCAAGCGTGGGTCATAAATGGGGTAGAAACCGATAAAGCTTCCGTAGCGTGGAAAAACATCCAGCACAGGGATGACCGAATGGCCGCTACCAAACAAGTAGACCCGGCCCCCGGCGGTGATGGAACGGACGAACAACTCTGCGGCGGATTCAATATTGCGTCGTTGGGTATCGCGGATCTTAAGAATGATGCCGTCAATCAGATTCAGATAATTCAATGCAGACATGACGAAGTTTGTCTCCCTAAGTAAAATGTCTTCCCCTTCAAACCAATCGAACGGGCGCTAACAGCTCGCTGTGCAAGCGAGTAAGCCGATTCACAATCTTGTAGCGGTCGGCCCGATAGACAGATCTGACGTACTCCACCGGTTGTCCGCTCTGCACATAAGAGGTGCGCGTAAAGAGAAATACCGGACTTCCCTTGGAAACTTTCAGCAGCTTGGCTTCTTCAGCGCCCGCCAGCCCGGCTTCCACCACTTCATCGGCGACGATCAACCGTATCCCGTAAAGTTCCGACAGCGCCCGGTACAGCGAGGTCTGCGGGTCGAAAGCTTCGAACAAACCCGGGCATAGCTGTAATGGCAGATAGCTGTGCTCGACCCCCATGGGCAAGGCATTCGCGATGCGAATGCGCTGCAAGCTGATCACTTTTTCTTGTGTTCGCACATGCAAAGCTTCGGCTACGTCGTCCGCTGCTGGAATCACCTCAAACGCCAACACCTTGGAACGGGGCTTCGAACCTCGCGCTTTCATTTCCTCTGTGAAGGAAAGAACCTGGCGGAAATCCTTTTCCAGCTTGATTCCGGAAACAAAGGTGCCCTTTCCTCGCTGGCTATAGGTGAACCCCAAGTCGCAAAGCGACTTCAACGCCTGTCGTGCGGTCATCCGGCTCACGCCCAACTGCGCGGAAATCTCCTGCTCAGAAGGGACTGGTTCGCCGCCTTTGAGCGCGCCGGAGCGGATTTGTTGTAGCAGACGCTGCTGAATCTGGTAATAGAGCGGAACCACACTGTGACGGTCGAGCGGAGGCAAGGCCACCAGCATTATCTCCTAGTTCTCTATACAACTAGACTGAGCTTTTACTCTCGCGCTACAATCCTTGTCAAGCTTTTTCTTGGCGCATTCGCTTATGCCCAAACTGTCCCTTATGCGACTCATCGCCGCTGTGCTTCTAGCCGCGCCGGTTACCCTGGCTCTGGCCCAGTCAAGGATCGATCTTCAGCAGCTTTATCTCTCCGCAGAGAAAGCCTTCAGGGAGCAGGAGGTCGACCGCGCAAAGACCCTTTTTCAACAGGTGCTGGGGGAAAGCTCCCGGGAACGCGGGCTTCTGCGGCAGAGCCAGGGTCAGTTCGCGGCGGCCGCGGCAGACTTGGAGCAGGCTGAGATTCTGGCTCCGAGCGACCCGCATTTGAAACTGGATCTAGCCACTGCCTATCTTGCCGGTGAACAGACCGAACTCGCGCAGACATTGCTGCAGCAGCTTTCCACAAATCGCTCCCAGGATCCGGAAGTGCTGGCTCTGCTGGCGCAGTCGGAAACTACTGCTGGGAGGCTTCCCTCAGCCCGAGCTACGATGGAACGAGCAGTACAGCTGCAGCCGTCCAACCCTTTCCTGACTTACAGCTTAGGGACGGTTCTACTGGCTCAAAAGGATTTGCCGGGCGCTTCGCGTGTTTTTCGTCAGCTCCAACACCTGCTGGGTGACTCGGCTCAGCTTCATGTCCTGCTCGGCAGGACGTACTTCGATGAAGGATTCTTTTCCAGTGCGCAAGTTGAACTGAACCGCGCTCTGCGTTTCGATCTGAGTGTCCGGCACGCGCATTTCTTCCTGGGGGCGTCGTTTTTGTTGCAACCGGGGGCTACTGGTCGTGAAGTGGCCCAGCGCGAATTCGAACTGGAAGCTCGTGCTCATCCCGATGAGTTCCCTTCTCAATTCGTCATGAGTGCTCTGTTGGCATCAAAAAAACAATGGATAAAGGCTGCTGTTTATCTGAACCGGGCTGAGCAACTGGAAGGCAACGAACTGGAGATCGGCCTGCACCGTGCCCACATCGAGCTCCTTTCAGGAAATCCCAGACAAGCAGCCGACGATCTGGCGAACTCGATCGGTCTCAGCGGGAAGAGTCCAGCACTTGATTTGGCGATCGCACACTTTCTGCTTGGCAAGTGTTACAAACTGCTGGAAGACGAAGATCGGAGCACCGTCGAAGCAGCCCAAGCTTTCCACCTATTCCCAGCTAGCGCACATTGGGAAGAGAAGGACATCGCGGAACAGTTGTCGGCCGTCACTTGGCTCCACAAATTGCGACATGAACCCTCAGCCACAGCCTGGACAGAATTGGACCTCTCAAAGGGCAGCCGTGGGGATGGGCGGTTGATGCAGACTCTTACCAAGGTACTTGCGAATGCCCACAACCGGATGGGATTAATTGCCGCGCAACGTCAGGAGTTCGAGGAAGCCTTTCGTCAGTTCGTTATGGTGGCGGAGGTCCAACCGGACTTCCCACGGATCGATTTCAATGTGGGACTTGCCGCCTTTCATGTTGAGCGAATGCCGGAAGCAGTCAGAGCTCTGGAACGCGCAGTGCGGAATTCCCCTTCCGACATGGCGGCGCGAGAATTACTCGGACGAGCTCAATTCGAGCATGGTGACTTTGCTGCAGCGCTGTCTAACCTGCAAGCTGCCCTCGGGGACAATACGGATGATCCTGGTCTCTTGCTAGCGATCGGCACATGCTTTGCTCGTACCGATCGGATGAGTGAAGCTCAGGCCGTCTTCAAAAGGTTACTGCAAACCCAGTCAGGACA
>Ga0187872_10004607_pt1 | contig 10292 bp, 6 predicted proteins | sample June2016WEW_16_4_FD_132973 | JGI IMG/M metagenome (GOLD analysis project Ga0187872, IMG submission 132973) | Peatland microbial communities from SPRUCE experiment site at the Marcell Experimental Forest, Minnesota, USA - June2016WEW_16_40 | ecosystem: Environmental > Terrestrial > Soil >...
AAAGCGACGCCGATCCAGTTCAAGCCGGCCTGCTTTTGCGGATGCACGCCAATATGCGCCTGGCGATCCTGGCGTGGACGCGGCGCCAGCGCCCGCGCCGGCACTCGCAACAAGGCACGGCCGAGTTTTTCTTCGACGCACCCGAGGAATTTGTCGAAGCCGAACGCGTCGAGCACATATTTAAGCCGCGCCTTGGCGCGATTTGTGCGGTCGCCATGCTCGATGAAGACGCGCAGAATCTTGTCGGCGACCTCGACCGCCTCGTTTGGCGGCACGATGACGCCAGTATCGCGCGCGAAGTCCTTGTGACCGGTTATGCCTCCCAAAGCGAGGCGGAAATAAACGCCGGCTTCGACGCCATGCCCGGGAAGCACCTCGACCGCTTGAAAGCCGATGTCGTTGGTATCTTCCAACGCGCCAATGCGTCCTGCGCCGTCGAAGGCGATATTGAATTTGCGCGGTAGGCCGCAAAGTGAACGGTCGTTGAGAATATGGTGATGCATGGCGCGCGCGAAGGGGCGCGTGTCGACAAGTTCTTGCGGATCGACTCCCGCCGTCGGCGTGCCGGTGACGTTGCGAATATTGTCGGCGCCGGAGCCTTTGCTCCACAGCCCGACATCCTGCACGCCTTCGATGATCGTAATGGCGTGCTTGGGCTCGATTTCGCGGATTTGAATATTGGCGCGCGTCGTTACATGCAGATAGCCGCCGCCAAAATTCTCGGCGAGATCGGCAACGGCGGCGAATTGCCAGTGGGTCAATGCGCCGTTAGGAATGCGCAGCCGACACATATAGGAGTTCTGCGCGGGCGCGACATAGAACAGGCCGTAATAGCGCCAGCGAAAATTGTCCGCCGGTTTGGGCGGCTCATCGCCGCTCGCCTGCGCCACAAGGCGCGGATAGGCGTCGAAAGGATGTTCCTCCCGTTTCCATTTCTCCTGATCGCAAAGCTTCCCGCCACTGGCTGTGACGCGGTCCTGCGCCGAGAAATGAACGGCGTCCGGGCCAATCGGCATGACGCTAGCGCTTCTTGGCCGGGCCGCGCCGAGGCCCGCGGCGAAGCCTTCGAGATAGCGTTTCTGATCGAGCGTGAAGTCTCCAGACATGGCTATGCGGCCTTTCTCAGTTCCGCGAGGTCGCCAAACATCAGTTCGTCGCGCGACGGTCCGACATCCACGCCGCCGCGGATCAGATCCAGATAGGAAAGCGCCGCGCCCGTGTCTCCGATCAGCACAGCGCCGACGAGGCGGTCGTGGTCGATAACGAGTTTCTTGTATGCGCCTGTTCTTGCATCGGAATAGACAATCCGCTGCGCGCTTTCGCCGCCCATGAAATCCCCGGCCGAGAACACGCCGACGCCGGAGACCTTAAGATTAGTGGCGACGACGCTGCCGGCGTAAGCCGCCGTCCGTCCGGCAAGATTGGCGGCGAGCACGCGCGCTTGCTCATAGGCGGGCTCCACCAGCCCGTAGCAGACGCCGCGATGTTCGGCGCATTCACCGAGCGCGAACACGCCCTCGAGGTTGGTCATGAGGGCGTCGTCGACGAGGACGCCTCGATTCGTCGCAAGGCCGGCTTCCCGCGCGAGGTCGACATTTGGCTTGACGCCAACGGCGAAGACGACAGCATCCGCGTCCAATATGGAGCCGTCGCGAAATTCGACGGCCTGAACGGTCCTTTGTCCGTGAATGCGCGTGGCGCTGGCGTTCAGCAGCACGCGCACGCCCTTTCGTTCGACGAGACGCGCCAGCAAGGCGCCGCCGTCGGCGTCCAGTTGGCGTTCCATCAGGCGGTCCATGACATGCGCGAGCGTGACATGGCCGCCGCGCTTGACGAGGCCGTAGGCGGCTTCCAATCCGAGCAGGCCGCCGCCGATCACGACGACTCTCTTGCGATCGGCGCCGAGACGCGCGAGTTGCTCCACGTCGGAGATGTCGCGGAATGTGTGGACCCCGGCGAGATCGGCGCCAGGGAGTGGGAGGCTAAGCGCGCGCGAGCCGGTCGCGATGACGAGCTTGCTGTAGGGGACGTTCTTGTCGTCCGCCAGCTTTACGACTTTCCGGGCCGTATCGATCGCGCTCGCCTTACAGCCGTAGCGCAGGGTCACGCCGTGCTTGCGCCACCACAGGGCCGGCTTCAAATCAATTTCGCCCTTGTCGATGTCTCCCGCCAGCACGGAGGAAAGCAGCACGCGATTATAAGCGAGGGCCGGCTCTTCGCCGACGACGGCGATCGCGTAGCGCCCCAGAGCCTTGCTGGACAATTCCTCCACGAGGCGAGCCGCAGCCATGCCGTTGCCGATGATGACCAGCGCTTCGCTCATCGGGAGTTCGCTTCTTGCGCGGCTTCGACGCCGCGGTTCTGTTCCAAATGGCGTGCGCTTCGGAGCTTCCTGTGCATGGTTTTTCCTCGCGTTTCATGGCCCGCTAAATCGGGGTGCATCGGCTCGGCGTTGCTAAAACGAAGAAACGCCGCAGCCTGAGAACGCTCGCGCGGAAAGCGCGGGTTCAAGCAGGACAGCGGCGTTGCTGCTTTGGCTCTTCTTTGAGGCCTGCCGACGCAAGCGTTAGCGACGACGGGAATCTAGTAGCAAATGCGGGGCCAAATGAGGGGCGATCAGGCCGGCAATTATAATCAAGGGGATGGAGCTGCGTAGGGCTCGATTCGGAGCCGGGGCGCCGCTTTTCACGGCGGCGCCTCGCCTGTTTTTTGCGCCACTTGGGCCCTTTGCAAGCAAGTACTGCTCTCCTTAAGAAAGTGAAGGGATCGACACGAAGCCCGCCGTGACATGAGCAGGTCGCTTAGTTTGCGCAAGATGCCTGTTTCAACGATTCAGAAGCTATCAACAGTTTGATCGCCTTGCTGACGCCGCGCCTCCGAACCGCCACACCTGCAGGGCGCCGAGACCACGGGCGCTCTTTGCCGGAGCGCCCGCTCGCTTCGATCAGAATTTGGCGATTATCGGAGACGGAGCGCCAAAGTTAAAATGGTAGTTCACACCGGCGCGGACGAGCTCACCATTGAAGCGGCCTTGGTAAGAGGCGTTCGAGAATTGCCCTTTTGCCCCATAGACCGCTTGCAGCGGGAGCGTGGTCGCCGCGCCAAGATCGTAATAGAGATACTCGACCTTGGCGCTCCACCTCGGCAGGAACATCCACTCCACGCCGCCCCCGCCCGTCCATCCGGTGCGCATGTCTTGATAGCCATACGCGCTCCCGCCCGCGTTGAGTACGGGCTTCAGAGTCGGGCTGAACCAGGCCGCGCTTAAATCGGCCTCGCCATAGGCCAGACCCCCCGTCCCAAAGACGAGCAAGGTCGGCGTGACCAAGAAGCCTGCGCGGCCCCGCACCGTGCCGAACGAATGCTGGCTGCGCACACCCTGTACATAGGTGATCGGAGACGCCGCGAACCAATTTGCAGTGCCGACGCCGAGGGCGACGCCTTCGAGGTCGGTTTCGACGCCTGCGACCAGTTTGTCGTTAATTTGATAATTGTAACCGATCTGCCCGCCGCCCATGAAACCGTCGCTGCTCAGATTGAAACCCGTTGGGAGAGCCCCCGCCGCGGAAAGCGCGACGAAGCCGCCGCCCGAGCCGACGTAGTTGAAGGCCGTCGCGTCGTCGGCGCTCCAGGCGTAGCCCGCATTGAGGCCGAGATAGAGGCCGTTCCAGCTTCCTTCCTGCGACGGACTCGCCTCCGGCGGGCCTTTTCGCGTGGGAAGGCCAGAGCCAACAACCGGCGCTGGAGTGTCGCCGACTTTCCAGCGCAACCCCATCGTCGCCTGCCAAGCCTTCGCAAGCTGCGGACCGTTGAGGTTCTGGTACACGGGAATTCCGCCCTCGACCAGAATGCTTACACCGGGAACGCCGACCAGCTTGCCGTCGAGCGACGCGCCGCCGAATAATTCGACACGCTCGCCGCCATACAAGTTCGGGTCCGCCGCTTGGATCTTGGCGACGATCAAGGGATCGGCGCCAACTATGTGGTCCTGTATGCTGCCGCTAACGCGGAAGGTCGTCGTAAAGCCCGGAAGCCAACTGTATCCGATCCAGCCGTTCGCCTCCTGATAATTGCCCCACATATAACCCTCGGGGTTGACGCCAAGCGGCAGACGCGCGCGGTAGGAAAGTCCCCAATTCCATGGCCCCAGGCTTCCGCCATAGAGGATGCCGGGCAGCACATCGAAGGTCCCCGTGCCGGTCTGCATTCCATAGAAGGCTCGGCCCGTCGCCCAAGTTCCGTTAGGCTGGAGCGGGGTGGCGAGATTGTGATCGCTGCCGGTCGGGAATGACATGCCCAGATTGAGCTGGATGCGATGTATAGGGTCCTGATAGACGCGCCAGATCCCCGCCAGCTGCGAATCCTGAAGGCTTTCCGTTCCCGGATTGGCCATCCCTCGCGGAATGATTCCTGATGTCCCGTAGAAGGTCATGAGATCAATGTGTTTTTCTATCAACCCGGTGTTCAGGACGATCGAGATATCCTTGGTGACGCCGTAGGCGAGCATCATTGATTGCAACTCGTCCAGTCGTCGAATTGGAACCACGCGCAACGGAACCATTGGGTTCCAATACCATGGCGTGGTCGCCACGATCTGTTGCGGCGAGACTCCCTGCGTGCCGACCAACGAGTGCGCGTTTCCTATGAATTGCGGCGAGAGGGTAAGCAGAAGATTTCCCGCGCCGGGGAGAGAGTCGCCGAACACGCCAAGGGGGACCGGGGGGGTGGCTTGCTGCGAAGCGGGCACCGCCCCTGCCTTGAGATCATCGGCCGCCTGAGCGTATTGGACCGCCATAAAAGCTGCGGCCAGGGCGGGCGCGAGGCTCTTTGGCCTGTAGGGCCGAAAGGCGCTCCGCGGAGTTCCTAGCGCGGTGGCTTGCATGTTCCGTACTCCTTTTCGGGCGAGCGGGGCGGCCGCTCGACCTGGAAAAAACAAAACGCCGCTGTCTTGAACATCTCCGCATGCGACATGCGGAGATGTTCAAGACAGCGGCGTTGCTGTGCGGCCCGCCATTGGGCCGATTGCGCCATCGCTGACGCTTCTACCCACTTAAAAGCACAAACCGCGCCAACCTAGGAGACGCAGGAGTCTGTAAGTAAATACAAATGTTTACAAAAAGACTCCGAAGTCGATGAACCATACGGCCTGCACAAGAGGACGGCGCCCTGCAAAAGGACAAGGCAGCGCTGGCAAGCCGCGGGAAGGGTGGTGAACGACGGGATCGGCAGCTCTGCTTGGAGTCTCGACCGGCCTCAATCAGCGTGCTTTGCTTCGGGGAAAGTTCGATGTGGGCCGCGATACGAAGATTCCTTTCGGTGATCTTTAACGGCACCCCGACGAACTGGTCCAGAAAATGCTCCGCGACGATTCTGCACATGCTCGTTTAAGCTGCGAAGCAGTTTATTGTGCGCGGCGACCGTTAGGCGCGCGGCGCCGCCCATGCAGAGATCGAGGAGCCCTAACTCTTGAAAATCGTCATCGTCGACGAGAGTCCGATTCGCGCCGCCATTCTGGAAGAAGGGTTGCGCGACGCCGGTTTCATGACGGTGGAGCGACTGAGCGACATGAACAATCTTCTCATGCGCATTCAGGCCATCGATCCGGACGTGATCCTCATCGACCTGGAGAATCCTTCGCGCGACACGCTTGAGCAGATGTTCCAAGTCAGCCGCGCGGTGCGCCGCCCGGTCGCGATGTTCGTGGACCAGAGCGACGCGGCGTCGATTCGGGCCTCCGTCGACGCCGGCGTCTCGGCCTATATCGTAGACGGCTTGAAAAAGGAGCGGGTTAAATCCATCCTCGATCTGTGCGTCTCCAGATTCAACGCTTTTTCACGTCTCCAAAGCGAGCTCGAACGCGCGAAAACGGATCTTGAAGATCGCAAGACGTTGGACCGTGCGAAGGGTATTTTAATGAAAAGCAAGGGGCTTGCGGAGGACGAAGCCTATCGGTTGATGCGCGGCGCGGCGATGCGGGACAATAAGAGGATCGCGGACATCGCCCATGCGATCGTAACCGCTGCGGAGCTTCTGAAATGACTGGCGCCTGCAACAAATTGCGGATTGGATTTATCCCCCTGGTTGACGCCGCGACGCTTATTGTCGCTGTCGACAAGGGCTTCGCCCGCGCCGAGGGATTGGATGTGGAGCTTGTGCGCGAGGTGTCGTGGTCGAATGTGCGCGACAAGCTCAACGTCGGCCTCTTCGACGCCGCGCATTTGCTGGCGCCGGTGGCGATCGCCTCCAGCCTCGGCTTGGGTCACATCAAAGTCCCGATTGTGGCGCCGTTCAATCTCGCGATGAACGGCAACGCCATCACGGTGTCGCTCCCTCTCTACGCGCGGCTGCGGGATGTAGCGGATGGCGATCTCGCCGATCCCTCTACCAGCGCGAGAGCGCTCGCCGAAATCGTGCGCCTACGCGTCGGATCCGGCGCGGAACCGTTAACTTTCGGCATGACGTTCCCCTTTTCGACGCATAATTACCAATTGCGCTATTGGATGGCGACGGGCGGAATAGATCCCGACCAAGATGTAAGGCTGGTGGTGTTGCCGCCTCCTTACATGATGCAGAGTCTCTCCAATGGGCAGGTCGACGGCTTTTGCGTCGGGGCGCCGTGGAACTCGCTCGCGGTGAATGCTAGCGTTGGCCGCATCTTGCACTTTGGCGTCGATATTTTCGCCCACGCCCCGGAGAAACTGCTCGCGCTGCGAGAAAGCTTCGCGCAAAGCGAGCCGGACACGGTCGCGGCGCTGACCCGCGCGCACACCAAAGCGGCGAATTTCGTGGGTCTCGCCTCAAATCATGAAGAGGTCGCCACGATCCTTGCGCGACCGGACCGCGTCGGAGTCGATGCGAATGTGATCCTACGCACCCTCGGTGGCCGCCTGCGGGTCGCGTCCGATGGGACAGAGCGAGAATGCTCGAATTATCTTTTGTTAGGCCAGAACGGAGCGGGTCGCCCCGATCCTAGGCATGCCGCATGGCTGTATGCACAAATGCTGCGCTGGGGACAGGCTCGACACGCGCCTGGCTTTCTTGTGGCGGCAACGCGCACCTACCGCCCAGACCTGTATGATGCGGCAATGGAAGGCGACGCCATGCCTGCTCCAACAGGAGAAGCCATCGGCGCCTTCTCGGGGCCTGGTTTCGACGATCGAGATCCTGTCGGATATCTGAAAGCTTTCGCGATCGGCTGCAAATATGCTCGAAAGTGATTTGCCTCTGAAAAATTCCGGCCGACGCGACGAGAGTCCCGCCAAGTGAGGACGAACAAAACGAAGAAGTAGCGATTCACGCCATAGCAGAACATCGGGATTGCGCGAGAGCGGGAGGGCGGCGCGAAGGCTGCGGATATTGCAACCAAATACGCGGTTTAATAGACTCATCCGCCCAGATTTAACTGGTCAGGCCGGGGCGTGCGTCCTTGGACATGAAAAGGAGGTTCAAAGCGCCACAGAAGAGAGCCACGCGTCGGGAAATCATCGCCGACTTATTAAGGACTTCCGCTCCTGGCGCATGGCTGACGCCGATCGACAGGGCGGAAACCGTCCGAACTCATCCGTTGTCGTGAGCATCGCGACCATAGACAATGTTTGAAAATCCGCCGCCGTGCCGTGCCCAGTGTCCTGTCGCATCGCCTGTTATGTGGAACGCGCGGGCAGCATGCCGCCGGCTGTCTTCACAATTTGTGGTTAGGGGGTAAGCCTGAAGCGATTGCGACCGACGTTCGGTCTCACCGCGTTCCCTCGCCTTCGCCAAACCATCGTTGATAATCGACTCCGGTCACTCGCTCTGACCTTCAGACTCGGTTTCGGTCTTCCGCGATTGCTGCTCCCTAAATGCCTCGCGGTTCTGAATGGCGAGCTCTTGGCGGTCCCTCTGCTCTTGGGTAAGGACGCGCTGTTGCGCGTGGCGAAGTTGCTGCATCTCTTCGCTTTGCGCGGGGTTGGGCTGCATAGGAGTTGACTTGTCACTGTCGACTGTCCTCGCCGCCTCTCGCGCAGCCGCGGCCTCCTGTGGCGCGCGCTCCGGTGTCGCCGCGTCGCTCTCCGCTTTGCCGGTTTCATCGGCCTTCGCTGCCGCCCCGGTTCGGGGTGTCTCGCGCTCGGCCTCAAGGTCAACCTGTTCGCGGATGCTTGCGAGCTGAAGGCTCCGCTCGGCCGGCGTCGCGGGGGGAGCCGTCGCCGTGCGGGCTTCTGTTTTGTCGGGTTCCGGCGCGCCCCCGGCAAGAATGGATTTTTTAGACTCCGCCTCGGCCCGCAATTGTTGGATTCGATCCTGCATTTCCGGGTTCGTGATCTTGAACCCGTGCTCGGCGGCAAGGCGAGCGGCTGTCTCCTTATAGGCGTCGTTCCCGTTGACGGTGATCGTCTCCCATTTGGTGGAGGCGACCTGTAAAGCCGCGAGGACGGTGTCGGAATTTTTCCAGTCCTTCACGTCCAATTGCTTGCCTTGGTCGACAAAGGCGAGCGTTGGCGTCGCGCCGGTGGCGGCGTCGTGGCGGCTGTAATGGATTTCGTCGCCATTCTTCTCATAGGTGATAAGGACATTGCCGGTTTCGGTCGGCTTCGGCTCCACGTAGCGATCGCCCTCCATTTTCACGGGCAGCGCTTCGAGCTTGGCTTGCGAAGCGATGATTCCCTGGCTCAATTCGAGGAGCCGTCGCCTCTCTATTTCGAACGCCGCTTTTTCCACGCCCTCGGGCAGGAGATCGGAAATCCTCGTCAAAGTTCCAACGATGTCTTCGCGCGCCGTGGTCATTGTCTCGACGGTTCTCAAACTGGCCTCTCCCTTGGCGATCTCAATGGAATTTTCCCAGCGCGAAATAGGTTCGAGCGCCGCCTCGACCCGCCGTTGGAACGGCAGGATCGCGGCGCCGTCGATCCGCTCGGACTCCCGGCTCAAGGCGCCAAGCGCGACGGGAACGGCATAAATTGTGTCGGGCTGATTGCGCGCGGGTAGAACCTCGGCAAGACGAGACGCCGGAACGTCGAGAAAGACAAGACGGCTTGCGACCTTTTGCGCGATCCGCTCGGCGATCGCACGGTCGCTGGTGAACATCATGGTCTTGTGAAAACCGTCGGCGGCGGCGACGGGCTCGGCACTGTATAGCCGCATGGCACCCTGCCAACGGGGGAAGGGCGCCAAATACCTTGCGTTCCGCGAGATTGCTCCACTGGCGCGCGGCCTCGGCGGCGCGGTGGCGGCCTTCGGGACGCGTTGGCCGGTGAATTTCCTTGTTTTTGACCCGCTCGATGCGCCGACGAGCCGCCTCGGGCGCAATTCCCCGCTCGACCATAATCACGTCCCTGAGCTTGTAGCCGGGCGCGTGGGCTTGATCGAACCGCCTGACGGATTCCATCGGGATGTTCCGTTCGCGGGCTTCCTCGGCCAGGGTCGAGCGCCACCGACTAAAATCCGCGATGCGGGGATCGATCTTTTTCCCCTCGGCGTTGGTCAGTCTGACGGCCGCGTGAACATGGATGTGCCGCCGATTCGTGTGCATCACGAACACATATTCGTGACCCGAAAACTCCTTCGCGAGGGTGGCGCGGGCGCCGTCCATGAACGCCTGCTGGTCGGTTCCGGGTTTCGCGCTCATGATCACATGTGCGAAATCGCGTCGTCCCTGCGAGCGCATCCCACGCTCCCAGGATTTGGCGAGTTCCAGGTTAGAATTGAACCCTTTCGCTGTGGCGTCGGCGGCGACGCGGGTTCGCTGAAGAAACAGCCGGCCCGCCGCCTCGTCAATGGCGAGTCCGGCGGAAGTCTCCGCAGCGATTTGTCCGCCTTTTGTCAGATTGGCGAGTTCCGTTGTCGCCCGTTCGACGCCATGCGCCCAACGGGGGTCGCTCCGGCTTGTCTCGACATTCAGGGCGGCGTCGATCCTGCCGTGAAAGCGGGTCAGCGATTTCTCGTTGGGGTAAATCCGCTCCAGCTTGCCGCTTTCGCCGCGCTCGGTGTCGGGAGCCATTTTGGCGTGAGAATGAACACCCCGGCCCATTCGCTAAAGCTGAGGTTCGTCGTGATCATTACGCTGGTGCGCTCGTAGAGCTTGCTGAGCAGATGGAATAGCAAGGCGCCGCCCGACGCGACGCAGGCACCGCGAATTTGCATTCATTGCTGGCGATCTATGGCGCCGTTGGCGCCGCGCGAGAGCTGCGGATGCACGGCGGCTTGAGTTTCTATCCCTCATCCGTCGTGTCTTCGAACTCCATTTCTCCTTCGAAAACTTGGCCGTCATCTTCGACAAGCCCCAAGGCGCCGTCGAGGTCGATGTCCGATTGAGG
>Ga0187872_10004610_pt1 | contig 10284 bp, 7 predicted proteins | sample June2016WEW_16_4_FD_132973 | JGI IMG/M metagenome (GOLD analysis project Ga0187872, IMG submission 132973) | Peatland microbial communities from SPRUCE experiment site at the Marcell Experimental Forest, Minnesota, USA - June2016WEW_16_40 | ecosystem: Environmental > Terrestrial > Soil >...
CAGCTGTAATTGCGTGGCCATAACTGGTCGCGAGCCGCATTCTGCTTTTCCATTGCCGACATCCATCGCGAAGCTGCCAGGGATGCGGCGATGAGGGGCCGGGGATGGGACTGTCGTCCCTTGCCCATCCCCGGCGAGGTATTGAAACATGCGCCACAATTTCTACGCACGGTCTCCTCCTTCCTCCGTGCCGCGTTCCTCAGACGGCTCCGAATTCGAGCCGTCATCCAGTTGCGGCACGCTCAGCCCTTGCAGCTCCGGAAGGGAGCGGCCAACGATCCCTTGGAGGTCGCCGTACATGCCGGCAGTTCCAGTCACCAGCAGTTCCAGACGGCGTTGTCGGCGAGCCCAGTGTTTCGTCTGGGCGCGTTTCTCCGCCTCCAGATCAGTCCCCATCTCAACAATGGCTTCGACGATCGCAGACACGCGCCCGCGGAACTGGACACCGGTCAAGTACTGGAACATGTGCTGCATTTTGTCGTCGCGACCCTGAACTGCCACCCGTGCCATAGATGCCTCGATGAGTGCGTGACGCAGCGCTTTGGCTAAGGGCAACGTGCAACGCATCGCCGCCACCCACACGCCATCCAGGCGGTCGAAGGTGTCGACACCTTTAGGCATTGTGGTGGTCACAATCGCTCCGACGTGAGCGCCCACGAGTCGTTGGTCTTCGCGGTTCTTGCGGAGCCAGTCGTTGATCCAGCCGCGTGTCCGCTTGCTTTCCCACAAAATGGTCCCGCACTGCAGACCGTTGGGGCCGACGACTTTGTGAACAAGGTCGCCGCCATTTCGACCGATGGGGACCGGCTCGATCAAGTCGCCAGGGAAAGCAGCCCGCAACATGGCTTCGAGTTCGAGTTCCTGGACCTCGCCTTGAAGTCGCTGCGATCCTTCTGCGCTTTTGCGCCGAAGGTCCTCTATCTGCTTCCCCATTTCGGAGATAAGCTGGTTTTTCTCGGCAATTTCAAGACGGTGTGCGTCCCCCTCTTCTTTCTGAGTAGCCGCCTTGACTCTCGCGACCTCGGCCCGGAGTCGGCGCTCAACTTCTAGCTCCAGCCGCTGCTTTTCCTCTTCGAGGGCTCGCTGTTCCTTGCGCAAGGCAAGCTCTGCGTTCTCTGCCTCCGCAAGCTTTGCTTGCTTCTCGGCAAGCTCCTGCTCGGCAGCTTGGAGCCGCGTGGCATACGACTCAGCCGCTTTTTGTTCGGCAGCTTTCGCGAGAACGTCGCGTTCCACACGCAGTTTGTTTTCTACCGCAGCGTCGATTTCGTTTTGACGAAGGTCGAGCTGCCGCTTCAGATTGTCCAGCGCAAGTTGGCGCGCAGATAGGTCCTCTTCGTGCTGTTTCAGTGCGGTCGCAAGTTTCTGCGATTCGCGCTGGATTTTGGCACGTTCGGCAACAATCAATGGTTGGGCTAGAGTTTCAGATAAAGGAAACTCAAGGTTACAGCGCGGGCAAGTAATGTTGGTTTCTTGCAACATAGCAGCCTCCTTTTAGGCTAGGTTGGGGCTGCTATTGCCACGAGTTCCCCGTTGGCGGAGAATGAGTTGAGACTGTTTCTCGGGCTTCTAGCAGCTCGGGTTTCGGTTGAGCCCCGCGTTCCAGCGCGGGGCGTTTTCTTTGGAGCTTTACTTAATCCTCACAATCAAGTGGTCGCTGGCAATCGACCAGCGGGCTCGATACCTCCTGTTCTGGCCAATCCTTATTCCTATTTCACTCAGGAAACCGCCGAAATCCTTCACTTCGCCGGCTGGTGGACAGGGTCTTGCCGTTTCTCCCAGGTCTCGCCTTTCCGCCGGTGTAAGCCATCTTCCGGTTGACCGGCCGGTCCGCTGATCAATAAAGGAGGCAAATTCGATCCCACGTCGGGCGAAAGCTGCCTTCGCGTTGCGGTCGAATTTGAGCAGCCCGTTCCTGCGAATAGAGACCATCGCTTCCGACATGTCAGCTTCTCGCTTGGTTATGCGCGGCATACGTCCTCCTTAGCGACGTCCGTGATGTCAGCCCGCGCCCCAACTGAGACAGACTGCACCTCGGACGGAAATTGTTTCGGCTCCCGGTAAGTGAGCCGGCAAAAAATCTGATACGCGACTCTCGCGTCTTGTCGACAGTAAGCCTTGATGTTCTCCAGGTCTCGCTCAGCCCACCACTGCGCTACCTTCGCGCCGTTGCCCGTTTTCGCCCCGCAGCCCAGAACCGCAGCTAGAGCATCGAGCGTGACTCCCTTCTTGTTGCCGCTCCAGTTGGTCCACAGTTGCAGCGTGTCAATGACGTCCGCCGTGTAATACTTGCGCGTGTCCAGCGTCCGGCTTGGCTGGATCCCTAGAATCCAGCTGCGCTGGCGCAAGAATCGAAGATCGAAGTCAAGAACGTTATGCCCCACGACAACGTCGTCAGGAACAATGGTCCGCCAGAATTCGGTAATGAGCCGGCGCTCGTCTTCGTCGGCGAGCGTGATTTCGGAGATCGTTTTTTGGTCATCGATCAGCATGCCAATACAAACGACGCGACCGCTCATGGCGTCCAGGGCGCCTTTCTCGTCCGTGGGATCCAGTGCCGCGGTTTCAATGTCAAGGACCACGGTACGCATACGACGTTCGGCACCGATGCGGTTGCCCCGCTGCCCGATTTTTGTTGTGCTGTTCATTATCAACTCCGTTCACTTTTCTAACATACCAATATGATACCACACGTACATATTTTGTCAATAGCAATATTGTGCTTGTTTTCATATATTTACAGGATGTAATTCCAGCTATCTCTTATTTATGTCTTGATTTTCTTTCTATGAATTGAGTATGTTCTGATAAGTTCATGTCCAAACCGAAGAAGGTTGTGATGGCCGCTTCAACTTCAAATTCGAGTCGTAGCTTCAAATTGCGAGGAAAGGTGTACCGACTCAGCAAGGCCGACATAGAGCGGGCTGCCGCTAAGGTTGAGCCTCGGGCCACGGACAAGTATGCCGTCGTCATCTCAGGGCGCGCCTATCCTCCGAAGCAACTCATTGAAGCAGCGCTCCACTTGGCACCAGTGACCTTCACAACGCTGGATGCTCAAAGAATTCTCGCGAGACTAGGTTTTCAGGTAGTTTCCTCGGAAAGACAGCTCTTAGTCGATCCCGCTGCGGGGACAGGTGCATTTCTCACTGGCGCTCTGGAAAGGGTGGCTGTCGAAACGAGAGCGAAAAAGCTTTTCGAAGCCTACCTGTACTCCAGTGGTTTGGGGACGTCGGTTGTCCAGCGTGAGCCCCACAGTGGCGGCACCATCCCTGACTTCGTCCTCACCGTAGCCGGTAAGCGGGTTGCGCTGGAGGTCAAGGAGTTGGTCGCTGCGGATTTTGACCTTGCATCCGAAGTTGAACTGTACGATCCCTGCCGTCCAATCCGCCAAAAAATTATGGAGGCGGGCCATGAGTTGGGTCGCTTAACCGACGCTTCTCGCTGTTTGGTCCTTCATAGCCGCTGTACGCCCTGGCCGATCTTCGAATGGCGCCTCATCTACGGAGCGATGCGCGGCGGGGGTGAAATTCCGGAAAGAATTACTAAGGGTCGGAAGCATGAAGATGTAGCTGACGAGGGTGTTTCGAGAGCATTAGACGCCGTCGTAGTCTTGGACCAGTTAAGGACTGGTTTTCTTCGATTCCGGGCGCATGTTGCGGCACAGGAGTCGAGAATCGGGAGGCCTCTGAGCTATACGGAATATATGGCAGAACTCTATAAGGCACGCGGAACCGAGCGAGACATTTTCCTGAGTCGATTGCGCGTGATCGTTCATGAGAGTCTGCATGCTCAGAATCCTTTACCCAAGGATATCTTCCGCGGACCATACGACGCATGGTACGGGGTCCAAGATGATGGGCAAATTGGCCGGACGTTTGTCGGTGAGGAAATCAAAATGTTAGAAAACGAGAATCGCGGCTCGCCAGGGTCCTAGATGCTGGCCGATGCGGCGCGCTCTACGGAACTTGATAGAACGGGATATCATTCGGATGCGGGCCGAATTGCTTAATATGAGTATGGTTTGTTCGTTCAATGGCAAAGCTGGAGTCACGACGTCCATGCCGAAGTCAACGCAATTACGTCGATGGTCTCGCGCGGCTGCAGAGCCTTTCAGTTATTGTTCATCGCGGTAGAGCGCGAGCGGTTCACGACTTGCGGAGTCTGCATGGACTGGATTATGCAATTTGCTGCGAGCGAAGACGTCTTGATTGTAAGCCAATTTTCAATCGGCGGAGAGCCTCAAGTTTTCAAGGCCAGCGAGCTGATGCCGCACTATCCTCGCTAGGTTGAAGTGCCTCATGGCGGCGTGATCAACATGTTCAAGCGGGTGTCTCCACATTCCGATACTGAGCAATCCGGCATCCCTGTGATAAGCCTATTTTCGGGCGCTGGTGGTTTGGATACCGGGTTCATTCGTGCGGGTTTTACTCCAATTCTTGCCATTGACGGCAACGACGCTGCTTGTGAGACATACCAGAAGAATTACCCAACGGTTCGAGTCATAAAGAAGGATTTGACGGAGGTTACAGCCGGTTTTATAGCGGAACGAATCTCAGAGTTGCCGATCCCCGTGACGCCCGTCGGGGTAATTGGGGGGCCGCCATGCCAGGCGTTCTCGTTGGGAAATGGTCACAAGCGGCACGACGATCCCAGAGCAGAGTTATCTACACGCTATGCTTCTCTTATCGCTAAGCTGAACAAAGCCTTCATTCTGGACTTCTTCGTTTTTGAAAACGTGCTTGGGTTAACCCACGAAGCGCACAGCGTGCAGCTGTCAGAATTCAAGAGGCTCTTTTCTAAAGCTGGTTTTTGGATATTTGAAGGACAGCTGAATGCTTATGATTTCGGTGTACCTCAAATTCGCGAGCGGCTGTTCATTATAGGGTTCAACCGAACGAAGTACCCACGTATAGTCTTCGAATTCCCACATGCAATTCGTGGTGGAATAAGGACCGTTCGCCAAGCGATCGCCGGTTTTCCAAAGCCCGTATTTTTTGAGGATGCCGATCCGGCGAGGCCCTTACCGTTTCATCCGAATCACTGGTGCATGACACCCAGATCTTTACGGTTCTTCAACGGTTCGCTGGAAGACGGGCACAAGAACGGTCGATCGTTCCGAGTGCTTAGTTGGAAGCGGCCAAGTTGGACTGTTGCCTACGGTCATCGAGAGGTGCATGTGCATCCAAGCCGCAGGAGACGGCTCAGCGTTTATGAAGCCATGCGACTCCAGGGATTTCCACGCAATTACCGGCTTTTGGGCACGTTATCCGATCAGTTCCGGTTAGTGTCCGACGCCGTGCCACCACCGTTGGCCAATAGCCTGGCCAAGACTGTTCGCAAAGCGATTACCTCGCAGCGAGAGCCTTACCCTCACGATTCGACGCACGATGTATTTTGGAATTCTTTGTATTCTTCTGTACATCTACCGCCCTCGCCAGCATTGTACGGATTCTTCGAAGAGTACTCGCGCATGAGGTTTAGGCGCTTTCCTTGGCGCGCCAGAAGCGTTTCCCCTTTTCACTTACTACTGGCTGAGGTGCTGCTAAAGCAGACGAAGGCCGAAGATGTCGCCAGAATCTGGCCAACCCTGATACGCCGCTTTCATACTCCCGAAAAGCTCTCGCGAGTACGTGAATCTGCGCTGGTGGATGTCCTGACACCGCTCGGATTGCAACGACAGCGCGCTTCCGCACTGAAAAATCTCGCACGCGTGCTGGTAAATCGATTCAGAGGGGAAGTTCCAAACAGCATGGAAGCATTGCTGACGTTGCCCGGAGTCGGTCTCTATGTCGCAGCCGCGGTCTGTTGTTTCAAGTTCGGCCAGCGAGTGCCGATAGTGGATGCGAACGTTCTTCGCATCTTCAGCCGGATCACCGGTGCCAGGCTTGGTGCTGATCTCCGACGATCCGAGCACGCTTGGATGATGGCTTGGAGTCTGTTGCCGCGTGAAAACTGTGCTCGCCACAATTACGGAATCCTAGACTTTGCAGCGAAGGTATGTGGCGCGATTCCACACTGCGGTTCTTGCCCTCTAAAGCGTAAGTGCCACTTTGCTCTGCAGAATAAAGATGCGACACAGTAGAGGATATGTGTGTGCTAGCCGGAGCACTGGTAAATGGTCGTATAAAGCCCCTCTTGTAAACCACCGCCCGGAAATGATTTCTGGAGGTTGAAAATTGCGAGCCGCTGACCGGGCGAGGCGTTCGCTAATGCGGGATGGCGTCCGCCTGGCGAAATGCCTCTAATCACTTCCATGCCGTGAAGGGTTTCCAGGATCACTGCAAGTTGCCCGTTCATCAAGGGCTGGATCTTCTTAATGATGCCCCACACATCCACAGGCCAGCCAGCATCAATTTGTTTTTCGATATGAAGGTATGCACTGCAACTGGGACGATATGCACAGTGGCAACAAGTCTCAGCTGACGGCGATGCCAGTTTTGCTGGTGAAACATGTTTTTCGTTGGTGCGAAGCACGGTCGCGTTAATCTCGTACAGCAGACTCTTCGCTTCTTTCACCAGATTCATGCATTCTGCAGGATCGAAGGGTACGACCACAGAGGGCCCCTGCGTCGGCATCAATTCCAATTTGTTGGGCCATTGTGCAAACGTAAAGCTATACAGAGCCGCATAAAGACGCAGCTGGATGGCAAACGCCTCTTTAACGCTCCCTCCCGCATCTGTGGATTCGAAAACGTACCCGGACTTGTAATCGCGAATGACAATACCCGCCCCGTCATAGTACGCGTGGTCGACATAGCCACAGACCTTCTCATCCGGAGTATGGACCCACAGCTCAAAGCCACAACCGGTTGCGCTGCCAACGTCAGCAACCGCGCGACCTTCCCGACAAAGAGCGATTTCCCGAGCCTTGTTGATGGCACGGAATGCATCAACACTGTAATTACGCACGCTCTTTCTCAGCGGCACAAGGGAATGCTCTAACCAATTCGAAAGCATTTCTTGCTCGGTGCTACTGACGAGAGTCACCCAATAACTCTCGACTTCTGCCTCAGACGATAATTCGCCCCTTCCAGCAGCAGCGAGCATCTCATGAACGATTGTCCCGACATGTGCTCGGGCGTTAGTTGGCAGTAATGCCGGCAGTCGGTGGCTTGCCCAAATCTCGCGCAACCAACAAGATTTCAGCCCGATAAACCTACTGGGACTGATACGCGAGATCGGTGCGATTGCAAAACTTTCGGTAACACGCCCGGAGCCGTCATCGCCGGTGTGCCTCAGTTCGCCAAGCTCAGGTATGCCCAGCTCATACGACGCTGAGTGTTAAACGTATCGATGACCTGAAGCGAAACGTCAGGAGATATAGCCGCCATCGCTTGGGCGAGGAGCCCCTTTGGAATGTCTGAATTCCACAGTGGATGAGTAATGATAACCGCTCGTTTCGCCAGCTCGAACCCGGGAAGCGGCCCAAAATCACGAGGTGAGCACGCGAATGTAACCGAAAAGGAATCGCGTAGTTGGCGGGCAGCCTCGTTCCAGTTCTTCAGGTCTGGCCGACTGAAATCACCATCCAGGCCGCACGAATATGTAGAATCGTTCAACATCCGGATCAGTGACAAGCCCAGCCGCCAGTCCAATAATCCGTGATAGCTCATGTTGCGATACTGGCGGAGGCAATCAGGACATGACGAGTCGCAGCGTTTCGTGTGCTGCTCGGAAATTAGAGCGCCAGCAAACGAACCGTCTCCGGGCTTAGCATTCAGAATTAGGCTGAGCAGCTTCTCCCAGTCTTTGTGAATTTGATTAGCGAACCCGGCACCATTCGGTAGGTGATCAGCGATAACGATTTCGCCTGCAAAGGTGCCAGGACTTGATTCGATTCGACGAATCGTGCTGATTTCCAGCTCTTCAGGGTCAATATCGAGATAATCAGCAGCGGTCGATCGCAAGATGAAAGCGGCAGAATAGTATGCAGCTCTAATAGCAGCACCTTGCAGCCGATTCGCGCTCCTCCGAATTTGATCGAGGACAATGCCCTCCGGAATAGAATGCGTGGTCACGCGCAGAACATCTGTCGTTTTCGGAGCAGCTAGGGCGATCCGTTCGAATTGACCGTTGGGACGAACGGGAATTTCACCATCAGGCTGCTGAAAACGCTTATCAATCCATTGATCTCGGAGCGAAGAGGGCCCCGTCAGGAAGGAAGCTTCACCACTACACCCTTCGAACAGTTGTCCCCGCCTGTCGTTGACCCTAAGAACACGCCCCGAGTCAGAAATAGCCAGAGAAGAGTTCGTTCCTGGGCGCGGGGTTAACGGACCCGAATCCGATTCCGCAACGCTGGTGGAACCGCCAAATATGATATCGGCGTCTTCTTTTGCATCATCGCCCCACCTAAAGTCCGTTCTGAAGCCCATCGGAACGGCAATTGGAACGACTTGGAATCCGTCTCCAAGGTCGGCTGCCTTCGGGGTACCGCAGTTCGGGCACAGCTGATCGGCTGGCTCGGTTTCGTGTGTCCTCGCATAATAGCAAGCACCACATTTCGCAAGCCAACGCCGCCAACCCAAGGGATCAGTGGCAGTCGTACGGATCTGGTTGTGAAGAAAGATCAACGGTGAAGTGAAACCGACGGAAGTGTAAACACGCTTATCTTTAGTCTTTTGCGCGCCGGGAGCAAATTCAGTGATAGCCAGATCGAGATCGCGATCAATCGTCTTGAATTCTCGTGCTCTGAAATTCATGCCGTGATAAAGGAGGCGGGTTCGAGACGGCATGCCATACATCGGAAGAATCGCGCCTTCTGCGAGTCTTTCCGCGACACCAACTCCAGTAAGTTCGGGGTTGGTTAACGCGGATTCAATGTCCTTTGGCAATTGCCTACGCGCAAACTGGACGAGATCGCTCGGCATGATTCCATGTGCACCGGGCCCAATCAATGCAGCGACGGCCTGATCCACCTCGGGTGACGTTTCGAGCCATTTTTCGATCGCGGGCTTTACCTGTGCGTAGCTAGGGACTTCACCAAATTCGCCGTGGCTGTCTGGAGGAGTCGGGCTATGCCACCAGCGCACACCTGCGGCGCGAAACGCGCGCCGCAGAGCCTCCTTTGCGACAAGCCTCTCTACTATCTCGCGCCGACCCATCGAGATAAACGGAACGGGAGGTTTGTCACCGGTGATCCTCGACGGATATTGGTAATAGAACTCGTCGTGACTGCGCCCGCGACACAGCGTGATCGCAATTGCGAACGGCTGGCCGCGGCGACCGGCCCGCCCTACGCGCTGCTGGTAGTTGAATCTCATCGGAGGCATGTTTGCCAGAAACACAGCTTGCAGGCCGCCAATGTCAACACCGACCTCCATAGTCGTGGTAACACTGAGCAGATCAATTACATCGACGGCTTGAACGTACTCTCGATCTTGGTCATTATCGATGTTAACAACGATGTTGCGGAAGTGCCGCTGGCGTTGTGGCTGATCATCAGTTTGGGCCGTTAATTCCTCAGAATGCAGGCGAAGAGGTTCACGACGATTCACCGCCTCTGTGGCGTAGTAATTTCGCTTGTGTAGGTCCTTACATGTTGCATTTGGGTTCTTTGGCAGTTCGCGCAGGCACCTCGTGCATATCCCGCCGGCATCGTGAAGGTGACCGTGACGGGTCTGGTGAATTTGAACGATGTGATTGCCAGTCTTTGCACTTCGCTCACCGCCCTTGACGTGAGCACCTGCCCCGCCTTGGCTTCGTTGGATGTCAGTAGCGACACCGCCCTGACGACATTAGATGCCCACGGGTTGGTCAATCTCACTTCTTTGAACGTCACGGGAGATACCGCCCTCACTACCCTGACTGTGGCTGGGGATACGGGTCTCAACACTCTTAACATCACGGGTCTCTCGTCCCTCACATCGCTGGATGTTACGGGCTGCGTGAGTTTGTACGACTTGGAAGCCGAGTATTGCCCATTCACGTCCATTGACGTGAGCACTTGCGCCGTTTTGGGAATATTGAATCTCCAAAACGACGGCTACCTGACGACCTTGGATGTGAGTGGTCTTACCAACCTTAGCAGCTTGCTCATAGGAAGCTGCAACAATCTCACCACCTTGACTATGGCGGGGGACACAGGCTACGGCGGTGCGTTGTACGTTCAGACCTTCCCGCTCCTCACGTCGGCGGATTTCAGCGGCATGACGGCTTTGAATCAACTGTTTGCTAATGAAAACTCCATACTTTCATCTTTGGATGTCACGGGTGACACCAGTCTGAACTTGTTGGATTGTTCCGACTGCGCCGACTTGACCGCCGTCACGGGGTTGAGCGACTGCA
>Ga0187872_10004613_pt1 | contig 10280 bp, 10 predicted proteins | sample June2016WEW_16_4_FD_132973 | JGI IMG/M metagenome (GOLD analysis project Ga0187872, IMG submission 132973) | Peatland microbial communities from SPRUCE experiment site at the Marcell Experimental Forest, Minnesota, USA - June2016WEW_16_40 | ecosystem: Environmental > Terrestrial > Soil >...
CCCGCCGGGTTTCCCATAACCGGAGAGTAGCATAGAACTTCAGGAATGTCACTATATTATTCAACGCTAAATAGGGCGGCAAGGCTCGCCGTTCCGAGGGATTTCTGCCGCCGAAAAATCGGTTCGCGGCAAGCCCTCTAAGACGTTCCATCTTCTCGTGGATGGCAGCCAGCAATTTCGGGAGGATTACATCCAATTCTTCGCCTGAGGCGTGAACTGCCTGATCACTGAGATGTCGGATTCGATCGTCGAGGCGGCGAGAAAGCATGCAAGCGAAGCGCAAGTAGCTCCCCGGGAATGATGGGCGATTTTCTGCAGGAGTACGATACCGTACATACTGTAGCCCAGAAGTCGGATAATAAAAAGGTCGCAGCAAGATTCTGCCTTAACTCCCAAATCTTTCGGCGGCGCGAGCCTTTGCTTTGGCGGCCTCCTCTTCGCGATTCTTGGGTGGTGCGGTGGTTTCGAGCGAACGCAGGAGGCGAGTCGAGATGGCTGCCACTTCCTCGACTGCGGCGAGGAATGCGGCTTCGTTGGCCTTTGACGGCTTATTGAAGCCAGTGATCTTCCGGACAAACTGGAGCGAAGCGGCGCGAACTTCTTCGTCGGTCACGGATGGGTCGAAGTTGAAAAGGGTTTTGATGTTTCTGCACATAAGTCGTGCCCTCCATCTGTAGAGCCGTAACTTGTTACGTCTCGGCTGGCGCCCGCGAATGATGGTTAGGCGCTCAGTCTTGAACTATTTTCGCGCAACTGGCTACCTCCGTGGGAATCCCAAGTCGCTAAGGAACAGAGGAGTTCGGACGCGGGTGTCTTCACTCAATACGATCGACCAAGCTGGCGCCGAATCCTCATGCTATAATTCTTTATTCTCAGTCGCTTAGAGCACGGAGGACTGTATCGATAAACGTTTTATCCGCACCAACGATCGTATCCGGGCGCGCGAAATTCGCGTGATTGACGACGAAGGGCAGCAGCTTGGCATCATGCCGCCTTACGAAGCGATCAAAAAAGCCCGTGAAAAGAATCTGGATCTGGTTGAGATTTTGCCCACTGCGCAGCCTCCCGTGTGCCGCATCATGGATTACGGGAAGTATCTCTACCAGCAGGAAAAGAAAGAGCGCGAAGCCAAGAAGCATCAGAAAACCATCACCGTAAAAGAGGTGAAGTTCCGCATTAATGTGGACGACCACGATTACGAGACGAAGAAGAATCACGTGCTGCGGTTTCTGGATGAGGGCGACAAGGTTAAGGCAACCATTTTCTTCCGCGGACGCGAGATGACCCGCACCGGCCTAGGCCGCCAGATTCTGGAGCGCCTGATTAAAGACGTCGAACCGCACAGCATCGTGGAGTTTCGTCCCCGGCAAGAGGGGAACACGCTGCACGCGATTCTGGCGCCGAAGAAGACGGAGAAGGAACGAGAGAAAGAGAAGCACAAGGCTGCGGCACAGAGTGCGCCCAGCGCTCCTGCGGCGCAGGTCGCCAAGCCCGCGTCGTAGGATTCCTCGCTGCTTGGAGAATGAGAAGTCTTGCCTGAGTCATCTGACATCCTGACGCGAGAACGAAATGAAACTGACAGCTGATGGCTGAAAGCCGACGGCTGTTTTGAGGACTTTATGCCGAAATTGAAAACGCACAAGGGCGCTGCCAAGCGCTTCAAGTTAACCGGGACCGGGAAGGTGAAGCGGGGGCGATCGCACTTGCGGCACATTCTGACGTCGAAGAGCAAGAAACGCAAACGGAATCTGGGATCTCCGGCGCTAGTGAGCGATGGCGATAAGCGCAAAGTAAAGCGCATGATTCCGTATCAGTAGAGTTTTTTTCGTGTACCTTAGTGCCCTTTGTGGTTGATCAAAACCTTCACGACGAAGGACGCGAAGTATCACGAAGGAATGCGGGCCAGTTTGCATGTTGGCCTGCGGGGCGTGTGAAGAGGCCAGAGATCGCCGCCATGGCAAATCGTCCTTGCCTCCAGCCGCCGGCACGTGGAAATAAAAAAGGAGAACAACAATGCCTCGTGTAAAACGCGGAACCAAACGCCGCGCTAAACGCAAAAAGATACTTGACCGCGCAAGCGGGTATTTCCTTACCAAGTCGAAGCTCTACCGTTCCGCGAAAGAAGCCGTGGAGCGCGGGCTGAAGTTTGCCTATTCCGGGCGCAAGCAGCGCAAGCGCCAGTACCGCTCGTTGTGGATCGTGCGCATCGGCGCGGCCGCCAAGCTGAACGGGATGAGCTACAACCAGTTCATCCACGGGCTGAAGGTTGCGGGGATCGAATTGGACCGTAAGATTCTGGCGGACCTGGCGGTGAAAGATCCCGCAGGATTTGCCAACCTGACGACGCAGGCCAAGGGCGCGATCGGAGCATAGCTCTCAGCTTTCAGCCGTCAGCTATCACCTGTCAACCCAAAGTTATTGTCATTCCGAGCGCTCGCAGCCGCGCGAAGCGCGGAGAGAGCGCCGAGGAACCTGCTTTTTGCTCGTGGCGAGAGAGCAGCAGGTTCCTCACCGCTTCGCGGTTCGGAATGACAAATCTCTAAATTCATCACGACAATGGCATACACCGTTCCCAAACTGACGGACTACTCGAAAACAGCACTGGAGAAGGCTGCGAGCGAGTGCGTTGCAGCGTGCACAGACGAAGCCGCTCAGGTTCGCAATGAGTCGGAACTCAAGGCGTTCCGTGACCGCTGGATGGCGCGCAAGAACGGAATCCTCACACAAATTAATGATCTGTGGCTAAAGGGCGCGCCGAAGGATGTGAAGCGCGAGGCCGGAATTCGCGTCAATGCATTGAAGGCGCAGATCACGGAACTCGTGGAGGGCGCGCACGTCGCGACTGCTGGTGCGGATTCGCTGGCGTCCGAGCGCGTCGACATCTCCCTTCCCGGCGTCCGCCGCCCGCTTGGCGCCGAGCATCCCGTCATGAAGACGTGGCGCGAGATCGTTTCCGTCTTCCAGAAGCTCGGCTATTCCGTCGCTGAAGGCCCCGTCGTCGAGACGGATTACTATAACTTCGAAGCCCTGAATTTTCCGCCGAACCATCCCGCGCGGGATACGCAGGACACCCTGTTCATCGCCGGTCAGCAGTCCAAGCCGCAGCGCGAGCGCCTGCTGCTGCGCACGCATACGTCTCCGGTGCAGATTCGGACGATGGAGAAGATGCGGCCGCCGATTCGCATCGTGATTCCCGGCACGGTGCATCGCAACGATCCGCCGGACGCCAGCCACTCGCCCATGTTCCACCAGATCGAAGGTCTCGCGGTCGACACCAACATTACATTCGGAGACCTGAAGGGCACGCTCGATCACGCCATGAAAGCGTTGTTCGGCTCGTCGGTGAAGACGCATTTCCGCCCGTCGTTCTTCCCGTTCACCGAGCCCAGCGCGGAGTTATACGTCACCTGCTTCATCTGCGGGGGAAGTGGGAAACGCGGTGCGGACCCCTGCCGTCCTTGCAAACAGACAGGATGGATTGAAGTGCTCGGCTGCGGCATGGTCGATCCCAACGTCTTTGAGTTCGTGAAGGACAACGGCTACGACCCGAAAAAGGTTTCGGGTTTCGCCTTCGGCATGGGCGTGGACCGGCTCGCGCTGCTGAAGTATGGCGTGGATGATCTGCAGTATTTCTTTCAAGGGGATGTGCGCTTCTTGCAGCAGTTTGGGTGAGAGCGTCGTTGGTCCTTAGTCGTTAGTCGTTGGCACGATGGACGTGTTCACTAACATCTCGAAGCCTTGGGAGCCGACAAAGACGTATCGCTGTCCATGCTGTAGTTATAGGACTTTGCATTCGCGGGCTGGATTCGAAATCTGCCCTGTGTGCTTCTGGGAGGACGATGGACAGGACGATCATGACGCTGATGAGGTCAGAGGCGGTCCGAATGCGTCGCTGAGCCTGACCGACGCACGAGAGGCATTCAAGCTATATCGCGCATGCGAAGAGCGGTTCCGCGACAAAGTCAGACCGCCCCTTGCAGATGAAGAATGATCTGACTCATGAAACTTTCTCCACAATGGATTCGCGACTTCGTCGATCTCGTGGTCGACGACCGGCAACTTGCTGAAGACCTGACCAACGTTGGAATTTCGGTCGAGGGGATGGGCGGAACCGGCGCCGATGCCGTGTTTGAGATGGAGATCGGAACCAACCGTCCGGACGCGATGAATCATTACGGCGTGGCGCGTGAGGCGGCCGCGATTTATGACGTGCCGCAGAAGCCGCTGTCAGTTGTCAGCGATAAATCCCCACTTCTCGCAAAGGACGCGAGAAATGGGGCACCCGTGGCGTCGCAGGACGCTCCGTTTCCGATTACCGTCGAAGAACCGGCGCTGTGCCCTCGTTTCTCGGCGCGGGTGATTCGCGGGACTCGCATCAAGCCCTCTCCCGAAAAGATTGCGCACCGGCTACTACTGCTCGATCAGCGGCCCATCTCGAACGCTGTGGATGCCACCAACTACGTTCTGTGGGAGATGGGCAAGCCTACGCACGTGTTCGATATGGACCTGCTCGAGGGCGGAAAGATTATTGTGCGGAAGGCGCGGGATGGGGAGACGCTCAGGACTCTGGATGGAGTGGAGCGCAAGCTGACTTCGGAAGATCTTCTGGTCTGCGATGCGAAAAAGCCGGTGGGGCTGGCGGGAGTGATGGGCGGGTACGACACGATGATTACGGAGAAGACTCGGAACATTGTGATCGAGTCAGCATGGTGGGATCCGGGGATTGTGCGGAAGATGTCGCGGCGACATGGGTTGCATACGGATGCATCGCACCGGTTCGAGCGCGGGGCGGATTTTGAATCGACCGTGCTGTCGTGCGATCTGGTGGCTCAGAGAATTCTGGAGTCGGGCGGCGGTGAACTGGTTGGCGATGTGGCCGACGTGATGTCGAAGCCGATGGATCAGGCTCCGGTGGTGCTGCACGTGGCTCACGTACGCCGCATCCTTGGTGGAAGTCTCGATTCAGGGCTGATCTATCACCTGCTGAAGCGGCTTGGATTCACGCTGATCCCCGAAGGACAAGACGACGCGCAGTTCCGCGTTCACATTCCCAGCTGGCGGCTCGACGTGGAGCGCGAGATTGATGTGATCGAAGAGATCGCGCGGCTGCACGGGTACGACAAGTTTGAGAACACGCTGCCCGCGTATAGCGGAGCGGTGGTGGAGCTGCCGCACGCGGCGATGGACGCGACTTTGCGGCAGCGGGCGCTGGCAGTGGGATATAACGAAGCCCTGTCTCTGACATTTATTTCGCACGCGGATGCGGAGCAATTCTCATCTTTCTCGCCTGTGGGGACGGTGCTGGAGCTGGAGAATCCGCTGAGCGAAGAGGCGTCGGTGATGCGCACGTCGCTGACACCGGGCATGCTCGATATGCTGGGGTGGAATTTGAATCGCGAGGTTGCGGAGGCGCGGCTGTTTGAGATGGGCAGCGTGTACGGGTTATCGGGTGAAGGTCGCGTGGAACCGAAGCGGGCTTGTCTGGGTGCGACAGCAGCGGCGGTGCGTGCCGCGTTGCCGGCGGGAGGTGCGCTGGATGTGAGTAAGGGCGAGCAAGCGGCGGCTGTGGAGGCGTTTCGCGGATTCAAGGGGGATGTGGAGAATCTGCTGGCGGCTTTCGGCTGGGGTTATGCGAGTTACGACCGAAAGACAGCCGATTATTTTCATCCGGGACGGTCGGCGCGGGCCGTGATGGATGCCGTCGTGGTGGCACAGTTTGGGCAGATTCACCCGGAGGTCACCGCAGCTCGAAAGCTCCGGCAGGACGTGTTCTTGGCGGAGTTTGATTTGGAGGCGTTGTATGAGCTCGGGCCGCGGCGCGTAAGGTTTCGTTCGCTGGGCAAGTATCCGGCGGTGGAGCGGGACTTTTCGTTTGTCTTCCCCGACGACGTTTCCTTTATCGAGATGCGGAAGACCGTCGCTGATTTGGACATTCGCGAGGTCAAGGAGTTTCGCACGGTGGAGATATTCCGCGGGGGGTCGATTGCGACGGGGAAATATTCTGTGTTGCTGCGGGTTCGGTTCCAGTCAGCGGAGAGGACGCTGCGCGAGGACGAGGTGGCGCAGTGGTCGGCGAAGATTGTGGCGGCGCTGGCGAGGCTGGGCGGAGTGCAGAGGGTTTAGCCGGCGACGGAGAAAATCCCCATCTTTGCCGCAAAGGGCGCGGCAAAGATGGGGTACCCAGCTCCAGTGCAAAGGGGCGTAAGTCAAAATCCCATCCTCTCGCAAGAAACGCGAGAAGGATGGGGCATCCGCGCCGAGAGCGCTGCGCCAATCCCAAAATCATATTCCACTCATCATCATTTTTTCCTGAGTGGGTTCTCATTTTCTTCTGCTTTGATCTTCTGGTTAACTCTCCTCGGATCGAACTATGTCGTCCCATCAATCAGGTTTTCGGTTGGGCTGCCGATAAAGATACACGTGAGCAATCCATCTGCGGGACAAGGCGCGGCTACGGGCCGGGCACCATCTATAAAGCCGTTGCGGTACGTGGCGCGACAACCGATCTTTGACCGGGAAGAAAAAGTATTCGGATACGAATTGTTGTTTCGGGACGGGCTGGAGAATACGTTCAGCGGAAACCGGGATGAGGCTTCGCGGGTAACGCTGGACCGGTCGCTGCTGGTGGGACTCGATGTGTTGTGCGATGGGCGGCGGGCATTCGTCAATTGCACGCGGGATACGTTGATCAAGGGACTGGTCACACTGCTGCCGTCGATGTCGACGGTGGTGGAGGTGTTGGAAACGGTTCCGGCGGATCCGGATGTTATGGCGGCCTGCCGGAGCTTGAAAGAAGCGGGGTACATGATCGCGCTGGATGACTACGTAGCCAACGATCCGCGCGAAGCGCTGGCAGACATTGCAGACATTATCAAAGTGGAAATGCAGCTGACGACCGAGGAGCAACGGTCGGCGTTGATCAAGCAGTTCGGGCCGTGGCGCTGCCGGCTGCTGGCGGAGAAAATCGAAACGCATGCGGAGTTTGTACAGGCGCGGGATCAGGGGTTTGTGTATTTCCAGGGATATTTTTTCCGCCGTCCGGAAATGATGAAGACGCGGGACATGCCGGCGAACCAGATGAATTATCTGCGCATGCTGCAGGAGGTATCGCGGCCGGACCTGGATGTGGGCGGGCTGGAGAAGCTGATCAAAGCGGAGGCGTCGGTGTGCTACCGGCTGCTGCGGTATTTGAATTCGGCGATCTTCGGGTTCCAGAGCGAAATCCATTCGGTGCGGCATGCACTGGCGATTCTGGGAGAGCGCGACGTGCGGCGGTGGGTGCGGCTAGTGGCGGCGGTGGGCGCAGGCCAGGAAAGAACCAGCGACCTGGTGCTGTCGGCGCTGGTGCGGGGACGGTTTGGCGAATTGCTGGCGCCGCGGGTGATGCACGGCGAATCAGATTTATTTCTGCTGGGTTTGTTGTCGCTGATCGATGCCATGCTGGAAATGCCGATGTCGGAAGTGCTGGAGAAAATTCCGCTGGATCATGCGACCAAGGCCGTGCTTTTGGGACAACCGAGCGTTCTGCGGCCCGTGTTTCGGTTGATGCTGGCGCATGAGAGTGGGGAGTGGGAGGCGGCAGCGGAGTTGAGCGCCAGCCTGCATCTGAATTCCGAGGAGGTTGCCGGAGACTATTGGCAGGCGCAGCAATGGGCTCGGGAGGTTTCGAACGGGGAGTGAAGGGTCTTCCGGTTCCGGCGCTCGGCTTCCGCCAACGAGGAACCCTGGTTCGGGCTGGAACGCGACTCCTGCTAGACATGACCTCCTGTGCAAAAGGTGGGTGGGATGGGCCTTGCACGGTTGAGCAAGGACGAGTAGGATAAAGGTGTTCTCATTTAGGCCTCGTTCCCGCGTGGGCCTTCCGCGCCAGCCGATCCGAGGCGGCGCCTTAACGGATCCGATAAACGAAATCGATAGAAATTCAAAGCAGCAGACTTTTATTTGCGAATAGCAGTTCGTTTCAAGAGTTGGGGTTCGTTCCACGGTGAGTCCAGTCGCAACCCGCAACCGCGTAGATCCGATTGTGTGTGGCGGGCGGAGCTACGCCCGACGGGCGGGGCCTTTGAGATCTGTAAAATTCTGCAACATGTGCGAAACAGCTTGAGAGGACTATGAACGCAGGACCAGGAAGACCCTCCGGTGGCGGGGGCGGAAGAAGAAGGCGGCGCGGACGCCGTCCACACAATCAGCGCGGACAGAAGCCCGGGCCGGGCTTGAGCCGGGAAAATAAAGACGGCATCTACACGGCGCCGATGGATCACAGCTACCGGGCGGCCTTGGCCGGGGGCAACAACAATGGGCACAAAGGCGGACGGCAGAGGCCGGGGTTTGCGACGCAGTATCCGCAGCCGGAGCCGGAACCGTTGCCGGTGAATGGAGACGCGAACTCGCGTATCTTTGCCTTTATTGAGGATCTGTTCTTCATGGCGAAGATCCAGGAGACGGCGCGGAAGCTCAATGTGAAAGTCGAGTTTGTGAAGACGGACAAGGATCTGATGGAGCGCATGCAGCAGAACGGGGAAGAGAAACCGTCGCTGATTATTTTCGACCTGAACCTGGCGAGTGTGAAACCCCTGACGCTGATTCCGAAGCTGAAGAGCAAGCTGAAGAAGGGAACGTCGATCATCGGATTCCTGTCGCACGTGCAGGGAGACCTGAAGCAGAAGGCGCACGAAGTTGGGTGCGACATGGTGCTGCCGCGGTCGGCGTTCTCGCAGAACCTGCCGCAGTTGCTGCGGCGGCACGGGGCGCCGGAAGATGTAGAGCCGACGGTGCAGTAGGTAGTCGGAATCGAACCAGCGGCAGCGGCGTAAAAGCTATAGCCTACCGCATCAGGCTTTCTTCCCGCCATCCTTGCTATTAATCCCGACTCGGGGGAACCTCGACGTAGCCTCTACGTCCATCTGATTGTCCGTTTTCGGGCACCCCTATATTACGAACGAACACCCATCAACTACGGCCGCGCTGTGGCTCAGTTTGATTTCCGTTTATAGTCAGAGGCTTAGGTTTGCCGGGCTGGCGTTCCATGTGCTCTACAAAGCGAAGGCCTAGGTTTTCTCAGATATTCGCGAGGAGCCCCGATGGATTCGCTGCATGATGAGTTTCAATGTCTTGCACAAACTGCCCATAACTTCGTTTCCAATCGGAACAATTCGGAACAATAAAGACCAGAATTGGCGGGGGCGGCCTCTCATCACGATTGGATTGTCGAGGCTTGCCGAGCAGTGCAAGGGGTCATCTTTTTTCTGGCTGAGCAGCCTCACTTGGGGAGAGAGCAATCCCACCCGGTCCTCCCTTCTTGGGCGCCTCCTTCTGGACGTTGACACTTCCCTTTAAGTGCGCGCCTTCCTCAATGGAGATGCGCTGAGTCGTGATGTCGCCCACGACAGTGGCCGACTGCTTTAAGTCGACCCGGTCGCTCGCATGAATAGTGCCTTCCAGCTTGCCCTGCACGATTACAGCGCGAGCATTGATGTTGGCTTTAACGCTCCCGTTCGGTCCGATGATCAGACGGTTCCCTTTCGGGTCGATGGTGCCCTCTACCTGGCCATCGATATAAAGGTCTTCGCCGCACGAGACTTCCCCTTTGATTGCAACCGACTTGCCGATGCGGGTCATTTCCCCGCGGGCGGTATCCGGCGCATTGAGCGTTTCCATGGTGCAACCCTCTGGGAAAACTGCTCAGGAGAGTTTGATTCTACTCCAATCCACAGCGGCAAAGGGTGGGGTCCGGAAAGGGCAGTCTGGAAGCGCTGCCGCGAGCTGATGGAGCGGCCGGTGCTTCGGCAACCCTACAGAAAGTCCCGCTTTTAGCGGTACAGGTGGGTTGGCTCGGCCCCCTAAAGCGCGTCGAGAACGCCCCCAAAAGCGCTCTCCCGCGTGCCCTTTCCCTCCAACCCCCGCAGAATCTGCGACCCGCATCTTGCATGGAATGTGACATTACGAGCGGTTGCTCATAGAGATCGACGAGCCGTTACTTGCCCGTCCTAGTGATGGGGAGCGAAACCCCGCAGGTTCTTGCTGCTTAGGCGAGTGCCACCGCACGACAATCCGTTGCAGACTGCTGGTTGGGGATCGCGGTGCGCGTCAGTTCAAGTCATCGGCCTACCACGGTGGTTGCGTCGCGCCATTCAGCCAGTTTGTGGGTTTGAAACACTAATAGGGCGATACCACGTTTGCGACTGGTGCCGGAAGCCCAATTCTCGCGCCCAAAACGGAGGCGTTGGAAATGTTGACCGGCAAATGGCCTGGGATCGGAATTTCCCCAAAAAGTGCTCTCG
>Ga0187872_10004617_pt1 | contig 10274 bp, 12 predicted proteins | sample June2016WEW_16_4_FD_132973 | JGI IMG/M metagenome (GOLD analysis project Ga0187872, IMG submission 132973) | Peatland microbial communities from SPRUCE experiment site at the Marcell Experimental Forest, Minnesota, USA - June2016WEW_16_40 | ecosystem: Environmental > Terrestrial > Soil >...
CTTGATAAAAGTTCTTATCCCGATTGCTCAGCGTCATCGCTCCCCTTACATACTCGGTGAAATTCCACAGCGCGACGGTCTGATCGATAACATTCTCGAAGCTTGCTCCGCCGGCGTTCGAAATGACACCTTTTCGGCCGCAGCAAACTGTGGAGGCACCGGAGCAGGTGGAGTGCCTTTCGACTGTTGCGCGCTCAAAAGCGGGAGCAGCCCCAGGATCGCAATTGCTATATAGAAGGACGGTAGTTTGATGCTCCTCAAGGCAGCTCTCCCCGAGAGAATGAATTCGAGTCATGCGGAATCTCTTATTGCCTACAAAATTCATAAGGATTGTATCCCGTCCGCGACCTGTCGGCGCATTGACTCCCGCCCAGGTTGCGCGGTTTGACTCGTCCCTGTTAACCGACTGATAATCACAATTGCAAGCGGTTCGCAATGGACATCTACGAACAAATCGTCGAGCTTCGCCGCCAGGGCCGCCGCGGCGCCGTGGCCACCATCGTCAACGTGCGCGGGTCGATTCCTTCGTTCCGCACCGCCAAGATGCTGGTCCGCGATGACGGCTCGATTGTGGGTACGATTGGCGGCGGATGTGTGGAGGCTGACGTCTGGCAGGCCGCGCGCGAAGTCATGGAGTCGGAGAAGCCCCGAACCTTAAAGTTCGACTTGAACCAGGATCCAAAGTACGACACGGGCCTGGTTTGCGGCGGGACGTTGGAGATTTTCGTGGAACCTATTTTACCTCCAGCGATGCTTTATGTTTTCGGTGCAGGCCACGTGGCTTTCAACCTTTGCCAAACAGCGGCCAATGCTGGATTTGAAGTCACGGTGACCGATGATCGATCCTCGTACGCGACGAAAGAACGCTTCCCTGCTGCTCGCGAAGTCCACGCCCTCGGTTTTGACGAGGCCACGCAGAAACTGGACCCGAACGAGTCTTCCTACATCGTGATCGTGACGCGCGGACACCGCGATGACATGCGCATCCTGCGCTGGGCCGTACAAACGCGGGCACGCTACGTTGGAATGATCGGCTCGAAGCGCAAAGTCATCGAAATCTTCAAGACTCTGCAGAAAGAGGGCGTGCCCGCACATCTGTTCGACCGAGTGTATGCTCCCGTCGGGCTTGATATTGGCGCCATCACGCCGGAAGAGATTGCCGTCTCGATAACTGCCGAATTGATCGCGCTCCGCCGACACGCGACTGCCGCCCTGCCGCATTTGAGCTGGTTTAGAGGCGCACGGCAGGGAGGTAACACGGTTTCCCCAGTCCAAGCTTTGGAAGATGGCGACCAGACCCTCTGAGTGTCTCCGCTCACTGACTTTCCCCTCGTTTTCTGCTATCTTCCGCACATGTCCCGCGCCCCGAGCTTTGCCGGAGTGATTCTTGCCGCAGGCGAATCGTCGCGCATGGGTACGGACAAAGCCCTGCTCCCGTGGCCGCCTCGAGCTGACGGGCAGCCCCTCTCGAACGATACTTTCCTTTCGGCGGCGATTCGGTCGCTAACGCTCTCTACCGACTTCATCCTCATTGTGGCGGGCAAGAACGAATCGACTCTGGCGCCGATTGCCTACGCCAACGGAGCATCGTTGGTCACCAATCCCGATCCCAGCCGCGGCCAATTCAGTTCCCTGCAAGTTGGATTGCACGAAGTCCTCAACCGTGGTCGCGACGCTGCCGTAATCACACTGGTGGATCGCCCGCCGGTCAGCACGGCTACCGTACTCCTGCTGCGGGATGCTTACGAGTCCGCTCCGCAAAACATCTGGGCAGTCGTGCCCGAATTTTCCGGCAAACATGGGCATCCTTATCTTTTGGGCCGCGAATTGATCGAAGTTTTTCTGCAGGCGTCGCCGACCGCCAACGCTCGCGACGTGGAACACCGCTATCAAGACCACATCCAGTATGTGGCCGTAAGCGACCCCTTTGTGGCCCTGAACATCAACACTCCCGAGGATTACGCCGCTCTGCTGGTGAAATCCCCATAGCCAATCTCCTGCCAATAGAACAATTGCAGTTCCGGGCGTCGACACGTTATCGTCGAAGTGCATGAAAACCTTTGGGGCGCAATCCCGACATCTCACCAGGCACGACTTTCTCGAATCCGTGCTGCAACTGAAACCGCGGGTCGCGGCCTTCGACTGCGACGGTACCCTCTGGTCGGGCGATGCGGGAGAAAGATTCTTCGACTGGGAAATCAAGCAGGGCATCGTGCCAGCGGAAGTTGGCCGCGCGATGCGCGCCCGTTACATCGAGTACAAAGCCTGCAAGGTGAGCGAAGATGAGATGTGCGGCGAGATGGTCACCATGCACAAGGGCATGACCGAGGCCGTAATGATGAAGGCCGCCTCGGATTTCATGGAGCACGCCTTTCCCGGCCAGATCTTTCCCGAGATGCAAGAACTGGTCGGCCGACTGCGGGAGAACGGCTGTGACGTCTGGGCGGTTTCATCCTCGAACGAATGGGTCATCCGCGCCGGCATGAGAGCATTCGGTATTGCCGAAGACCACATCCTGGCGACGAAAGTCCCGCTTGAGAACGGCGTAATCACCGACCGCCTCGTCTGCATCCCCTCGGGGCCCGGCAAACCTAAAGTTCTGCGCGAAGTCGTCAAGAAAGACATCGACGCCGCCTTTGGCAACTCCCGCTGGGACACCGAAATGCTTGCCATAGCCAAACACGCGTTCGCGGTAAATCCCAACCCCGACCTCGAAACCGCCGCCCGCCAGCGTGGCTGGACCATCTACTTCCCCGACGGAACTCGCGAGTAGCCTCCATCAGGCAATCCCCGGCCGGACAGTGCGGGGCGCAGGTACAATTTGAACAATATGTACTCGGCGCGACTGCTCGATCACTTCCAGAATCCGCGCAACCCCGGCGAGCTTCCGGACGCTGACGCTATTGCGGAGATTGAGAACCCGGTTTGCGGAGATGTGCTTCGTCTTACTCTGAAAATCAAGTCTGGGCGCATCGCGGAAATCCGATTCAAGGCCAGGGGATGCGTGCCCTCGATGGCCTGCGCCTCGGCTCTGACTGAACTGGTCGCTGGGCACACTCCGGACGAATCTCGTGCCCTCAAGCGCGACACTCTGATCGCGGCGGTGGGCGGCTTGCCGCAGGCTTCGATGCACGCCGCGCAGTTGGCTTTAGATGCGCTGCAGGCAGCCCTGAACCAACTCCAACTAAATCCGCCTCAGCCTTAAAATCATGCCCTGCTCACACACTGCCCGACGCATCGCATGTTTGCAGCCGAGCGCCACCGTCATCCTCGACTCGATCGGCGAAATGGGGCGCGTGGTGGCATGCACTCGATACTGCGCGGACGTAGTCCCCGGGGTCGCTGACGGTTCACGCATCATCCTGGCGGACTCATGGACTGCCGACACGGCCCAGATCGTCGCTGCGCAACCGGATCTCGTGATTGCGGCTGTTCCTTATCAAGAAAAGGCGGTCAGCGAAATTCTTAAAGCGGGCGCGCGGTTTCTTGGCCTGGCTCCGAAGACGTTGGCGGATATCTACACCGACGTCGCAACTATTGCAGGTACGGTCGGGGCGCTCGATCGGGGCGAAGAAGTAATTGCGGCCATGCAGCGCGAGATCAGCGAAGTGCGCCGCCGAACCGCTGCAACTCCGCGGCTGAGAGTCTGGTGCGAGGAATGGGGCAAGCCAATCATCGCTTCGCAAACCTGGGTCGCGGAACTGGTCGAAGCCGCTGGCGGGGATTTCATGGGCACTCCTGGCCGCCAGGCCTCGGCCGAGGAAGTGCAACGCCTCGACCCGGAAGTAATCATTGCCGCATGGTGCGGCGCGGGGGAGCGCGTCCCACTGGAAAAAATCATCGAGGAGCGGGGCTGGAAGCGGACGGCAGCGGCACTCTCCCGTCGCATCTTCTGCATTCGCGATGAATTTCTCAATACCCCCGCACCCACACTGCTTCAGGGTTTGCAGGCGTTGAACTTCGCGATTCATCCCGAACTGTTCCCTTGCACGAAAGGAATCCGGCAGATTACAGCGGTTCGCGCTTCCAGCGGGCGGGAATTCGACGCAGTGAGTTAAGATTTCATTCATGCCCACGGGTAGCAGAATCGAAGAAATTCGCAACGAGCTCACTGCCATGGCGCAGGCCGTCCCCAGCGCCCAAGAACTCATGCAGACGATGGTGAAACTGTTGCACGAGCGCATGCTGAAATATAACTGGGTAGGCTTCTACATGCTCGAGCCGGGCGCGCAACCGCCCATGCTGGCCCTGGGCGCCTTCGAAGGTGCCATGACGCCGCACACGCGCATTCCGCTCCATCAGGGCATTTGCGGCGCAGCCGCATCCACCGGTCAGACAGTCGTGGTCGACGATGTCAGCAAAGATCCTCGCTACCTGGCATGCTCGCTGGAAACCAAATCGGAGATCGTAGTTCCCGTGTTTGTCCATGGCAAAGTAGTAGGCGAGTTGGACGTCGACAGCCACTTCGCCGCGGCTTTCACTTCCGAACATCAGGATCTTGTGCAGCACTGCGCCGGGCTCGTGGGGAAGAAACTGGAAACCGCCGGACATTGATAGGCATGAAAGTCACATCATGAGAGTCGAAAAGGGCAAAGTACGCGCCCCGGAAATCGGCCGGGTGTGGCTGAATTCCGCTCCGCTCAGCTTCTGGCAGTTGCGCGGACGCGCAGCGCTAGTCGACTTCTGGGATTACACCTGCGTCAACTGCATTCGCACTCTGCCTTATGTACAGGCGTGGCACGAACGATACCGCGACAAAGGCCTCACCGTGATCGGAGTCCACACACCCGAATTTACCTTCGCGCAATACAAGTCGAACCTGGAGCGCGGGATTCGTGAATTCGGACTCACCTATCCAATCGTGATCGACAGCGATCGCGAAATCTGGAAGGCCTTTGCGAACCGCTACTGGCCGACCAAGTACCTGCTCGACAAAGATGGATACCTCCGCTTCGGCCACTTCGGAGAAGGCGGCTACGGGGAGTGCGAGCAGGTGATTCAGGAACTGCTGTGGGAGATTGATTCCGACCTGGACCTTCCGGCCTTAATGGAGCCCTTGCGCGAGGAAGATCATGCGGGCGCGATCTGCTATCGCGCGTCCGGCGAACTCTACTTAGGACATCGTCGCGGACGAATCGGCAACGAAGGTGGCTTCAAGGACGATCAGATTGCAGATTACGCTTTCACTGGGAAGCTAGAAGAAAACTTTTTCTATGCCGGTGGACGGTGGGCCTCGACCGCCGAGTACTTCGAGGCTACCGAAGCCGGACCTCATATTCTGCGATTGAAATACGATGCCTCCGCCGTAAACTTGGTCATGGCGTGCCCGCACGCCCCCGCGGCTGAGGTTGTTGTCTTGCAGGATGGCAAGCCGCTGACCCACAAGCAAGCGACTCGAGACACGCGCTTCCGCCCCAGCGCGACCGGGGACGCGGAAGAAAGCTATATCGTGGCCGACGCGGCGCGCATGTATTTCCTCGTAGACAACCACGAATTCGGCGAACATGAACTGGAACTGCACTGCTCGGTTGGCATTGCCGCCTTTGCCTTCACCTTCACCAGTTGCGTTGATCCCGTGGCCAGCGCGCTCCAAACGACCGTTGGGCGTGAGCCATGAAGCGCGTCGTCGCAGGCCTGATCGTAAAACAAGGCAAGCTGCTGGTCTGTCAGCGCACGCGCCACCAGACCATGCCGCTGAAGTGGGAGTTTCCCGGTGGAAAGATCGAAGAGGGAGAACAGCCCCGCGCCGCCCTGCGTCGAGAACTGGAAGAGGAACTCGGAATCCTGGCCACCATCGGAGACGAGGTCAAACGCATTCAGCACGAGTATCCAAACGGGGGGATGGTCGAGCTCCGCTTCTTCGTCGTGCGCGAGTACCAGAAAGAAATCGAGAACCGGATCTTTCGCGACATCCAATGGGCCGAGCCCAAAGAACTTCCGAAGTATGACTTTCTGGAAGCCGATCTGACCTTGGTGCGGGATCTGGCCGCTGGAAAACTGCTCTGAGCGCCGCATACGGCATCCATGGTCGACGTGGTCTCGGTCCGCCAAAGCCCCGTCTATCCCTTCATGGTCGCCCATGCCCACATCACAGACAATCCGACGATCAGGACCGTTGTCGACCACGCCACCACGTTGAAGAGCCGCGTGTTGACATACTCGCCCATCAATTCTTTCTTGTTGATGAGCAGAAGCATGAAAATCAACACGAAAGGCAGCACGACGCCGTTCAATACCTGAGACCACAGGACAATTCTCACCAGGCGCTCTCCGGGGATCATCAGGACGAGCGCCCCGCCTGCCACAATCAGCAACGTGTACAGCCAGTAAAACAATGGCGCTTCCCCAAACTTCCTTCCTACGCCGGATTCAAACCCCAGGCCTTCGCACACGGTGTAGGCGGTGGAAAGCGGCAAAATTGATGCAGCGAAGAGAGACGCGTTAAATAATCCTACGGCAAATAAAATGTAAGCGTAATCGCCTGCCAGCGGTTTGAGAGCCTGCGCCGCATCGGCGGCGTACTTAATGTCGCGGAAGCCGTGAACGTAGAGCGTGGCAGCGCAGGCCACGATGATGAACCATGCCACGATGTCTGTGAAAACGCATCCCGTGATCACATCCAGCCGGGAGGCTTTGAATCCGCGCTTGGTGACGCCCTTCTCGACAATCGAAGACTGCAGATAGAACTGCATCCAGGGTGCAATCGTGGTACCGACGACACCGATCACCATGAATAAGTAAGCCTGATCGCGAAAGGCGCCGAGCGCGGGCGGTTTGAAGGTTGCGATAGTCGCGTCTTTCCACAAGGGATGAGCCAGCACGCCCGCGAAAATGTAGGTGATGTAGAAAAAGGAAGCGGCCAGGAACACCTTCTCCACGCTTTTGTATTGGCCCTTAACTACGATCAGCCACACAATGACGGCGCACACCGGCACAGTGACGTACCTCGACATTCCAAACAACTCCAGGCTGGTGGCGATGCCGATGAACTCCGTGACAACGTTGCCGAAATTGATGATCAGAATGCCGATCATCATGAAGAAGGTAATGCGCAGCCCGAATTCCTCGCGGATCAGGTCGCTGAGACCCTTGCCGGTGACGGCACCCATACGGGCGCACATCTCCTGGATCACGATCAGAGCCAGGGTGATCGGGATCATGGTCCACAGCAGAAGATGTCCGAATTGTGCCCCGGCCTGCGAGTAGGTCAGGATGCCACCGGCATCATTGTCGACGTTCGCGGTGATGAAACCCGGTCCGACAACAGCCAGGACCAACAGGATCCGGGTTTTCGAACGTTTTAGAAACCTCATGCGCACTTTTCGCAGACATATGGATGGAACAGATTACAGCTGCAAATGACGCCACAGGATAAATGCACACAAGGAATCTGACCAAACGAAAAGTGCTCTGGAGGTAAACAAAAGAGAGGATTCCTGACGAGGCTGGGCAGCCAAAGGCGGGATCAGCTTTTAAAGCTTCGCGCGCAACATGCTGATCACGTCATCCGAGGTGATGACGCCTTTAAGCTTGTTGTGCTCATCCACCACAGGCAGAGTCTGCAGATTGTACTTATCGAACAACTCCGCCACCTCGTTTTCCCCGACGCCCTCATGGGCGAGGACAAGCGGCTCCTGGGTAAGCGAGAGCATCGGGGTCGACGGATCCGCCAGAACCAGTCTGGCCAGCGGAACGGCTCCAGTCAGCGTTCCGTGCGAATCCACCAGGTAAATCGTGCTCACCGCCTCTACCCCGCCTTCGAATTCACGCATTGACTCGATTGCATTCTGCACCGTCGCCGCAACCGGCAATGCGAGGAACTCGGTGGTCATGCGTCCCGCAGCCGTCTCCTCCCGATGTTCCAACAGTTCTACGACGTCCTGCTGCGCCTCCGGTTCCATTTGGACCAGAATCTGTTCGGTACGGTCTTCGGGCAGATCGGCCAGCAGGTCGGCGGCAGCATCGGGATCCATCTCCTCGACGATGTCAGCAGCCCTGCCGGAATCCAGCGACTCGACGATTGATTTTTGAACCTTGGGGGTGACCTCCTCTAGGGCTTCGGCCGCCGTTTCTTCGTCCAAGGTCTGAAACACCGCCTGGCGCTCATCTGGCGCCAGATCTTCTACGATGTCGGCAATATCGGCAGGATGAAGTTTGGAGAGGCCCTCATACGAGGTCTTCAGCTTGACCCGCCGAGCTGGGTCAGTCTCGATTACGTCGATAAAATTCCAGGGAATGCTGCGAGAAGGGATTCTGCCGAGCAGTGCCTGCAAAGCCGTTTTGGGCGCTACGCCGCGCAACAGGCGCCGGACGGCGCCGCGTGCTCCCACGTCAACCGAGAGGACCCGCAACACGGGATGAGTCCGGTCTGCTTCCTTATCCTTCGGCGCGTCCACCTGCAGGTCGACATCATTGACCCGGACCACTTTTCGTCCGTTGACGTCGATCACCTGTTGATCAAGGAGATCGCGTTCCAGCAAGAACAGGCCTTCTGTGCCGTTGACTGCCTGCCACTCTCCCGCCGCCGTGGTCGCTCGCACGCCCCCATTGATCGCCGAAACCGCGGAAAATGGCAACACCCGGTTCCCTGACTTAGTCTTCACAATCAGGGACGAGATCCGGGAACGGTCCTCCTGCGGAGCCAGCGTCACCTCGCGCACACGCCCGCTGGACGCGCCGGACGGGTCATACACCGTGGCGCCCAGCAGTTCGGTCAGGGCAAGCGTCGTCATCCCGCTAGAGAATAACCAACTCGCGCACGATTCGGAACGAAAATCGGACATCCGACATCCGACTTCGGACCTCGGCCCCAAAGCGCTGTGTGAGGGGACCGAGAAGTCTGAAGTCCGATGCAAAAAGTGGGAACTTCTCCCAATGAGCGGCGTCAGACATGTCAGCGCTTGGCACGTCCAACCATAGCGGGCGTGACGAAGTAGTGTTTCGGCCTTTTACCAAGCGTCTCAAGATCGGTATCCACAGCGGGACCCTTAAGACCTTAGGCTCCGTATAATGCTTAGGTAGACGTGCACCTCATCCTCGACATCGTCGGTCAGACCTTTCGCGCCCTCTGGGCGCACAAACTGCGTTCGTTCCTCACCATGTTCGGCATTGCGTGGGGCGTCGGTTCCCTGCTGCTGCTGGTCGGCTTGGGGGAAGGGTTCCGCGCCGGCAATCGCAAGCAGTTCGACTCCCTGGGCGAAAACGTGATGTTCATCTGGTCGGGTCGCGCTCCCGTGATGCAGGGCAGCTTCACCGCCTTGCGCCAGTACTATCTGACCTATCGCGACTACGAAGACATTCTCCGCGAATGCCCCAGTGTCGGCGCCGCCGCTCCCGTCATTTCCCGCAGCGACGTCCGAGCGGTGAGCGACTTCTTCCAGGCCAGCGGCCAGATCATGGGCGTGCCAGCCAACTTCAATCAGATCCGCTACCTGCCTCTAAACGAGGGCCGCTGGATCAATACCATGGATGACTTGCAGAAGCGCACTGTAATCGTCATTGGCGACGAAGTCCGGCGCACCTTGTTTCCGGGACGCCCGGCTGTCGGGGCCACGATTTTGCTCAACGGCGTTCGCTTCACCGTGATTGGCATCCTGCAAAAAATCGGCCATGGCGACAACATGAATCTGAACCTGCGCAGCTTCGTCCCCTTTCATGCCATGCAGGACTACTTCCGTCCCCTGAATACCGGAATTGGCACAGACGTGATCTCTTTCATCAACTATCAGCCCAAGTCGCGCGCCTTGCACGAGGCTGCGCAGCGGGAAGTCCACAAAATTATCGCCCGCAACCACGGCTTCGATCCGAACAATCCGGACTCTTTCGACGAATGGGACACCATCAAGACCATCGACCAGATCGGCAAGATCTTTGACGCAATGAACATGTTCCTCGGCAGCGTGGGACTGGTCACGCTCGCTCTAGGCGCAATCGGTATCATCAATATCATGCTGGTTGCCGTCGCCGACCGCACTCGCGAAATCGGCTTGCGCAAAGCCGTCGGCGCCACCAACTCCAGCATCATGTTCCAGTTTTTCGTGGAAGGAGCTTTTTTGACCCTGTTGAGTGGAGGCATTGGCATCGCAGGCGCGGCGGGACTGATGGCCATGCTTGCGGGAGTTGATCTTGGTCAGGGCTTCGATCCCCCTAAGCTGGTCGCATCCACGGCAGCCTTGGCGGTGGTTTCGCTCGGAGTCGCTGGCGTGGCCGCTGGCCTGTATCCCGCGCGGCGCGCCGCGATGCTCGAACCCGTGGAGGCCCTGCGCAAGGAATAA
>Ga0187872_10004619_pt1 | contig 10273 bp, 8 predicted proteins | sample June2016WEW_16_4_FD_132973 | JGI IMG/M metagenome (GOLD analysis project Ga0187872, IMG submission 132973) | Peatland microbial communities from SPRUCE experiment site at the Marcell Experimental Forest, Minnesota, USA - June2016WEW_16_40 | ecosystem: Environmental > Terrestrial > Soil >...
CCGGCAATGGCCAAGGCCTTTAATACCAGCCAAGTTGGCGGAGCATTGGTCGGAGACGTCACCGCAGGCAGCCCGGCGGCGCAGGGCGGCATCCAGAAGGGTGACATCATCACGGAAGTCAACGGCAAGCCGGTTGCCGACGCGAACGAACTGAGGCTGACGATCGGCGGGATGTCGCCGAACGAGAATGTGAGGCTGAAAGTGCTGCGCAACGGCCAGACTCAGCAATTGTCGGTGCGGCTCGGGGATTTTCCTTCGAGCGAAGAGCGGGCTTCCGTGAGCAGCGATCAGAAGAACAGCGTGCTGGACGGAGTGACCGTGGAGAACCTGACGCCAGATCAGGCTGAGCAGTTCAAGCTGTCGCCGCAGACCAAGGGTGTGGTGGTGGAAGAAGTCAGTCCTTCCAGCCGCGCCGCAGAAGCCGGTCTGCAACCGGGCGATGTGATTCAGGAAGTGAATCATCATCCGGTGAAAAACGTAAGCGATTTCCGCCAGGCTGTAGGTAACGGTGGGAAAGAGACCCCTGTATTGTTGCTCGTAAATCGCGAAGGCAATACTTTGTTCCTCGCAGTCTAGTGGCTATCTGCCGCAAAGGTAGTTCGGCAGATAGTTTGGTTGCCCCCTCGGGCACAGCGGCCGGTGCACAACCAATCCTCTGGGTTGGACCGGCCGCTGCTTTTTTTGTTGCGATAATCACTTCTTGCCCTACCAGCGCACACCTCCTTTTCGCGCGTCGCCCTTTCGAGCAGCTGTTGTTCAGGCGGCGCCGGTCGTCTTTGACCTCGACGCCACGCTGGAACGCGTTCGCGATTGGACGGGACGCGCCGCCGCTCAAGGGGCCAGGCTCGTCGTGTTTCCAGAAGCGTTTGTTTCGGGATACCCCAAGGGTCTCGACTTTGGCGCGCGCGTCGGCGGACGCACCCCAGAAGGCCGGCACATGTTCCGGCGTTATTTCGAAAGCTCCATCGAAGTTCCCGGGCCCGGGGTGGACGCCCTTTCTGAAGTCGCGAAGGAATCCTCGGTCTATCTGGTCATCGGGGTAATCGAGCGCGAGGGCGGCACGCTGTACTGCACCGTCCTTTTCTTCGACCCAGCGGGACATCTGTTGGGGAAACATCGCAAGCTCATGCCCACCGCGATGGAGCGCCTGGTTTGGGGCATGGGAGACGGCTCGACGCTACCCGTCTTCGACACCGGCGTCGGCAAACTCGGCGCGGTGATCTGCTGGGAAAATTACATGCCCATGTTACGCATGGCGATGTATGCCAAGGGCATCGAGCTGTACTGTGCGCCGACCGTGGATGATCGCGAGACCTGGGCGCCGTCCATGCGGCATATTGCGTTCGAGGGCCGGTGCTTTGTTCTTTCGGCGGTCCAATACCTGCGCCGCAGCGATTGTCCGGCGGACTACCCTGCGATTCAGGGCGACGACCCGTCCACCGTGCTGATCCGGGGCGGCAGCTTAATCGTCAATCCGCTGGGTGCAGTCCTGGCAGGGCCTAACTTTGAAGGCGAGACGATCCTGACGGCCGATCTCGATCTTAACCAGATCATTGAGGGCAAATATGATCTGGATATCGCCGGGCACTACGCGCGGCCGGATGTGTTTCGCTTAGCCGTCAATGAACGGGCAACGCCTGCGGTCGATTCCTCTTGCGAGTAGTGCCGATCCGGTGCCCGAACGATGCGCTCCAGCTCACCGTAATCGAGCCAAATGACGGAGCACGACTCGCAACTGTCGATAATGACGTTCCCTGGCCCGTAATAGGGGTGCGTGTCCATTCGGTGGCCGCATCGTGGACAGTTCGCTTTGCGGTCCAGATCCTTCCAATCCGGTTGCCGGGCGCCCTCAGCGCAGGTGTCGCGATGGGAGCGAAGCTCCTCGGTGAGCCCCACGAAAGTCTCCATCGCGACCAAGGCTCCATGGCAGCGAGTGCAGTACAGGAACCGGCGGCCGCTCATGGATGCCTGTACTAAAGGAATGGCACATACCGGACAAGCCTCGGAAGACGGTTCCTCCAGGACCCGAACCCCATCCGTATTCGCCTCAGGGAAATAGACGCTCCTGCAATAGTCGCAAGTGAAGTAATCAGCCTCATGCTTTAAGCGCATGGGAGCGCCGCAGCTAGAACAGGTCACTGTCTCAGGTCCCCTGGAATATCTATCGGGAGTGGCTTGGGAATCTTGCAGTCTGAGTGCGCTCTTTAACGCTGATCCGGCGGGTGAAATCGCGCAAACCGTAACTGGCTGCGCGGCGCTAAGCCACACGTTTTCAGCAACAAACGTCATGGTGGTCTGATTGCAATCCGGGGGGTGAAGCGCACAGAAGCGCGGCATTCCGTAGCAGTCCTGGGGTGACGGTGTCGCGCGGTGCGCTTCAGAACGAGGAGTTGGCCATGCTGGCAATTAGACATATTCTATTTCCTCTGGACTTTTCAGATCGGTGCTGCGGCGCGGTCCCGTTTGTGGAAGCCATGGCAACGCGTTTCGGCTCCAAAGTCACGCTCATTAGCGTGGCCCAACCGTTCAGTTATATGGGCGAGCCGGCCGGACCGGTCGTGTTGAATACCGATGAAATTCTGGGCGAGTTGACGGCGAGGCTCGATAGCGCATTGATCAAAGAATTCGCCAACATTCCAGTAGAAAGAGTCGCCGAGTTGGGTGATCCCGCGCAAGTCATCACTGAGTTCGCGCATGAAAATAAAGTCGACCTGATCATGATGCCGACTCACGGCTACGGACCATTTCGAAATCTGCTCCTGGGATCCGTTACGGCCAAGGTTTTGCATGACGCGGAGTGTCCGGTTTGGACCGCGGCGCACGTCGAGGAATCACCGGCTCGCGATCACGTGAAAACCAACACCATTCTGTGCGCGGTGGACGGGACGCCCAAGAGCCTCCCTTTGATGCAATGGGCCGCGGAATTCGCCAAAGCGGAGGGCGCTACGTTGCGTTTGGTGCATGTGATCCCGGGCATGGAAGGATGGCCAGCGAGGCAAATGGATCGGCAGTTCGAAGAGGACATTCGGCAAGAGGCGCGGCAACAGCTCACGAAGATGGAGGGGTCTGCCGGAGTGGACGCAGCGTTGTGCGTGGCCGTGGGCAACGTGGCCGATGGCGTGCGGGAAGAGGCGCGCAGACATGGCGCGGATATGGTCGTGATCGGGCGGGGAATTCTACACGAGACGCTAGGCCGGTTGCGCACTCACGCTTACGGAATCGTCCGGCACTCGCCGTGTCCTGTATTGAGCGTATGAGATTTTAGTTTGGGGGTGGCCCGTCTTTGAATTGTGGGGTGACTTCAGGGGCAAAGACGGGTTTTCCGGGAGCGGTCGGGTTCGGATTTATACCTGAATCGCGCACAACGCAGCGGGTCGCGATTGTTTCTTTCAAGAGCGAACGCGACCCGCGCTGTGCGCTTAGTCCGAGTCTCGACCGCTGCTGAGATTGTGTTTTTTCAGTTTGTATCGCAGCGCGTCCCGGCCAATGCGCAATAGGCGCGCAGCCTGAGATTGATTTCCGCCTGCCGCCTCAAGGGCTTGCAGGATCAAGAGCCGCTCCTGTTCTTCCAGTGTTCCCACTTCTGATTCCTGCGGCGGAAGTGTTGCGCCAGTCTCGGCCGCCCTCCCAGGCGACCGGAGGTATGAAGGCAGATCCTGCAGGTCGATCATGTCTCCCATAGCCATCATGCAGGCGTGCCCAATAACGTTTTCCAGTTCACGCACATTTCCGGGCCAGTGATGCATGGACAGGACGATCTGCGCGCGGTGCGTGAGGCCTCGAATCTCTTTCCCGTATTGGGCGGCGAACCGCGCGATAAAATGGCGTTGCAGCAGCGGCAAGTCTTCCTTGCGATCGGTGAGGCGCGGAACCGCAATTTCGACCATCGAGAGCCGGTAATACAGATCCTCGCGAAATCGCTTTTCGGCGATCGCTATTCGGGGATCCCGATTCGTCGCCGCGATTATCCGCACGTCCACCTTCCGGGTAGTGAGTGCGCCCACCCGCTGCACTTCCTGATTCTGGAGCACGCGCAGCAGCTTAGCCTGCGTAGCCAGCGGCATGTCTCCCACTTCGTCCAGAAACAGCGTGCCCCCGTGGGCGTGCTCTACCAGGCCCGGTTTGTCACCGGTGGCTCCAGTGAAGGATCCCCGCACATGGCCGAACAATTCGCTCTCGAAAAGAGTTTCGACCACGGCCGAGCAATTGAGCACGACAAAGCGCCCGGAAGACACGGGACTCAGCTTATGCAGCGCCTGGGCGATCAAATCCTTGCCGGTACCGGTCTCGCCAGTGATCAGCACCGCCCGGTAGTGCGGCGCCACGCGGCGGACGCGGGAAAACGTCTCCCACATCAATGGGCTTCGTCCGATGATCCCTTCAAATTCCGCGCTGGCGAGCATCTCGTCTTCGAGCTGCAAAGCCCGGTGCCGCTTGCGGGCGGCTTCCACCAACTTGCCGATGCGCTCGCGCAGAGCGGTGATGGAGATTGGTTTGTTCAAATAGTCCGACGCGCCCTTTTTGATCGCCTCAACGGCGGATTCCGTGGAGTAGTGCGCGGTCATCAGAATGACATCGATCGAAGGGTCGAACTCCATGATCCGTTCCAGCACTTCGAGCCCGCCAACCCTGGGCATAACCAGGTCAGTGAGCACGATCTGAGGGACTCGTGAATGGACCAGATCCAGACCCTCCTCAGGATCGGAGGCGGTGAGAATTTCGAGGCCGGGTTGTGCCAGGGCGCTCGAGAGCATTTCGAGGCTCCCGGGATTGTCATCGATGATCAGAAGGGAAACTGCAGGCTTGGCGGCCGTGGTCATGAGATTTTTCTATCTTACCCGGCCCGCCCCGCCAAAAGCCGCTCCACTTCCTCGCGCAGGGCCGCGAGCCGGATAGGCTTGGTCAAATATCCGGTGAATCCCAGAGCCATGGCCCTCTCACGGTCGCCCTGCATCGCACTCGCAGTAAGCGCGACGATCGGGGTCGGGGCAAACTCAGGATCCCGCCGCAATTCTTCGATGATCTGGAAACCATCCCGGCCAGGCATGTGAATGTCGAGAATGATTAGGTCCGGGTGTGCCTCTCGGGCGCAACGCAGGGCTTCCAGGCCGTCGCCCGCCTCGATCACGGTATAGCCGGAGTTTTCGAGCACGGTCCGGACGAGTTCCCGCCCGGTGGGCTTGTCATCGGCTATCAGAATCGTCGTCACGCGCTCTTTCCTTCCCGGCGGGCAAGCGGAATCGTGAACGTAAAGCAACTTCCCTTCCCGGGCTCACTTTCGAGCTGGATCGTCCCTCCATGTTCCTCCACCAATCGCCGGGTAATCGCAAGGCCAAGCCCGGTACCCTCCCGGATGCCTTTAGTAGTCGCTCCAGCTTGATAGAACTTGTCGAATACCGACTCGTGTTCCGACTTCGGGATGCCGACACCGGTATCTATTACGGAAACCTCCAGCAGGCCATCTTTAATGCCCGCATCGACAGTAATCCGTCCACCCTCCGGTGTAAACTTCACGGCGTTGCTCAACAGGTTGTACAAGATTTGCTTGAAGCGGACACGGTCGGCACACACCGCTTCCGGAACTGAGATATCGGTTTCGACAACCAGCGACTTGGCAAGCGCCTGAGGCCGGACTGAACTCAACACCTCTTCAATCGCGGTGGCGGCATCAAACACGTCGGGTCTGAGCTCCAGCCGCCCAGCTTCGATCTTGCTCAGGTCGAGAACATCGTTGATCAGTTCCAGCAGATGGATCGAATCCTGATGGATGTGGTTAATGAAGCGGCGCTGCTTCTCGTTGAGAGGCCCCTCCAGTTGTTCCGCCAACAGCTCGGAGAAGCCGATGATCGTATGCAGCGGCGTGCGAAGCTCATGGCTCATGCTGGCCAGGAATTCGCTCTTGAGGCGATCGGCGCGCTCGATTTCCCGGTTCCGAAGTTGCAGTTCCTGATTGGTGATCGACAGCTCCCGGGTGTACTTCTCCTGTATCTCGCGGAGTTGTTGTTCGGATTGTTTCCGCTCGCTGATGTCGCGGATGATGGCGGTAACGCGGAAGCCATCCTCTGACTTTACCGGGCTGAGGCTGATTTCCACCGGGAAGCGCGAGCCGTCTTTGCGCCTTCCTTGCAGTGAGAGACCGCTGCCCATCGGCCGGGTGGCGGGATGGTCCCAATACTGGCCACGGTGATACACATGCATTGCCCGAACATTTTCCGGAACCAGAAACTCCACGGGTTGACCGAGCAACTCCTCCCGGTGATAACCGAACATCGACTCCGTGCCTCGGTTCAGCAGTACGATGCGGCCGGCGCGGTCGACTTCGATGATCGCGTCGGGAGCGGCTTCGAGCAGTTCCCGGAATCGGCGTTCGGCGTGAACCGCTGTACGAGCCTCTTTTTCCAACTCCGTCACCTTTTGGATTTCCCGTTCCATCGCATGGCGAGGACCGAGATCGGCCAAAAGGATAAGTTTCCCGCGCACCACTCCGTGCGTATCGCGCCAAGGAGCGATTTGAACTTCGACATCAACGGCCGTGCCATCCTTCTTGCGAACTTGCGAGTCGATCTCTACCTGAGATGCCCCATGCACGTGGATTTCCACGGGAAGAGGCCGACCCAAAACCTCCTCCTCGGTCCATCCGAAAAGGGATTGAGCGCTCCGGCTCCACAAACGGACTTGACCGGCTGAATCGAGGGCGATGATCGCGAGCGGCGATGCATCGAGCAACGCGCGCAAAACCTCCGCCGGGTGATGTTCAGGCACGAGACATAGTTTGGCACAGGTTGGACCGCGAATTGCACCTCCATGGCCGGGAAGGACGTTGAAAAGACTTGAGGATAGGAAAAATCTGGCGAACTGCGGCTCCCGCAATCATATTGGGCAGTGGACTATGGATGGGGATGAGGCCTTCCTACGGCAAAGTGGAGTACGCGAAGACGGAGAAGAAGAGCTGCACGTTCTGCCACGTCGCGCAGGGCAAGAAGGAGCTTAACGACGCGGGAAATTATTATAAGGATCACAATCACTCTTTAGAGGGCTATCAGCCCAAGAAGTAGAATCCGACCCCAGTGCGGCATTTCACCCACGCGCTGACGCAGTGACTGGGCCAAAAAACACAGAAGTGCCCTGACTCCTGACTGAAAATAGACTATGGCGCAGCGTGGACAGCTAGACGTCTTTTTCAGGCCCCGCAGCATCGCGGTGATCGGTGCTACGGAAACTCCGGCCACGGTCGGCGGCGCGTTGATGGCGAACTTGATCCGCTCCTTCCGCGGGTCGATTATCCCGGTCAATCCGAAGCACAGCAGTGTCCTGGGCCTGAAGTGTTACGCCAACATCGGCGAAGTAGCCGAAAAAGTTGACCTTGCGGCGGTAATCACGCCGGCTTCGACCGTGCCTGGCGTGATCGGGGAATGCGCCGACGCGGGCGTGGACGGAGCAGTGATCATCTCGGCGGGATTCCGCGAGGTGGGTAGCGCGGAAGGGCTCGCGCTGGAGCGGCAAATCCTCGATCAGGCCCGCCGCCGCCCGCGGATGCGGATCATCGGGCCGAATTGCCTGGGTGTCATGAGTCCGTCGAACGGTCTGAATGCCACCTTTGCGAACGCGATGGCGCACCCCGGCAATGTGGGATTCATCAGCCAGAGCGGCGCTTTATGTACCGCCATTCTCGACTGGAGTCTGCGCGAAATGGTCGGGTTCAGTGCGTTCGTCTCAGTCGGCTCCATGATTGACGTGGGCTGGGGAGAATTGATCCAGTATCTGGGCGACGATCCTCAAACCCGCAGCATCGTGATTTACATGGAGTCGGTGGGGGATGCACGCTCGTTTCTATCGGCGGCGCGAGAGGTGGCGCTTAGCAAACCCATCATCGTGATCAAGCCGGGCCGGACCGAAGCAGCGGCGCGGGCCGCGGCATCGCATACGGGAGCAATGACCGGCAGCGATGAAGTCTTGGACGCGGCGTTTCGCCGCTGTGGCGTGCTGCGCGTGAATCGCATCGCCGATCTGTTTTATCTCTCGGAAGCCTTAGGCAAGCAGCCCCGGCCCAGCGGACCGCGCCTGACGATTGTTACGAACGCGGGCGGACCCGGCGTTCTGGCCACGGACGCTCTGCTTTCTGAAGGCGGCCAGCTTGCGGAGCTCCCGAGCCAGACCCTCGACCAACTCAACAGTTTTCTGCGTCCGCATTGGAGCCATCATAATCCGATCGACATCCTGGGCGACTCTGGGCCGGAACAATTCGCGAAGGCCGTGGAAGCGGCCATTAAGAATCCCGAGAGCGACGGCACTCTTGTCATTCTTGCGCCGCAAGGGATCACCGACCCTACCGTGGTCGCCGAGCGCCTGAAACCCTTCGCGAACGCGGAGGGGAAGCCGATCCTCGCCAGTTGGATGGGCGGAGCCAGCGTCGCGGAGGGCGAGAGCGTGCTGAACCGCGCGGGCATCCCGACCTATGCCTACCCGGATTCCGCTGCCCAGATCTTCCACGCCATGTGGCGCTACACCGACAACCTGAGGGCGCTGTACGAAACGCCATTCGGCGGCGAGAGTACGGATGTCGCAGGACGCGAACGGGCGTCGTCGATTCTTCGGAAAGCGCGCACCCGCGGGCAGACCCTGCTGACCGAAGCCGAGTCCAAAGACATGCTCGCCGCTTACGGGATTCCCACGGTTGAAACCGCGGTGGCGACGGACGAAGATGCCGCGGCCGCGCACGGCAACCGGATCGGTTACCCGGTGGTGGTGAAGCTCCACTCCGAGACGGTAACGCATAAGACCGACGTCGGCGGAGTGCGCTTGAACCTGCGCGATGAGGCGTCCGTTCGCGCAGCGTATCGAAGCATCCGGGCCGCGGTTCGCGCCGAAGATTTTCTCGGCGTCACCGTCCAGCCGATGATTCAGGACGAAGGGTACGAGCTGATTCTCGGAAGCAGCATCGACGGCCAGTTCGGTCCCGTTCTGCTTTTCGGCACCGGCGGACGGCTGGTGGAAGTGTTCAAGGATCGCTCTTTGGGTCTGCCCCCGCTCAACACAACACTGGCGCGGCGCATGATGGAACGAACCAGGATCTTTACCGCCTTGCTCGGCGTGCGCGGACGGAAGCCGGTGGATCTTGACGCGCTCGAACAACTCGTCGTGCGATTTAGCTATCTGGCGGCAGAGCAACGATGGATCAAGGAAATCGACATTAACCCATTGCTCGTCTCCGCGGAACGCCTGATCGCGCTTGATGCCCGCGTCGTGCTGTATCCAGCTGGGACGCGAGAAGAGGACCTTCCGAGAACTGCGATTCGGCCGTATCCCGTGCATTACGTGAAGCCGTGGCGATTCGAAGACGGGAAGGAATTCCTGATCCGTCCCGTCCGCCCGGAAGACGAACCGAAAATGGTCCGGTTTCACGGCACCCTTTCCGACCGCAGCGTCTACCTTCGCTATTTCCACATGATGAATCTCGACCAGCGAGTTTCGCACGAGCGCCTGGCCCGGATCTGCTTCGTCGATTATGACCGGGAGATGGTTTTGGTGGCGGAACAGGACAACGCGATCCTCGCCGTTGGCCGGCTCACCAGAGCGCGCCAAGGCAACGAGGCGGAGCTTGCCGTGCTGATCAGCGATGTGATGCAAGGTCACGGCCTGGGAACCGAGTTGTTTCGCCGGCTGATCGAAATCGCGCGCGCGGAAGGGCTGGAGCGGGTGACTGCGGAGATTCTTCCGGAGAACGATCACATGGTGCGGATCTGCCGGCAACTCGGGTTCGGGCTGCGTTATTCGATCGACGAGCACGTGGTGAAGGCCGAGCTGCCGCTGAACTAAAGAAAAAAGGGGACCGACGCAATTTCGTCAAATTGGCGCCTGAAATTGCGTCGGTCCCCTTTTTTCTTCAGAGCGGGTAAACTCGGTCTAATGAAGCCACGACACCTGCTCGCGGCGGCCTTGTTCATTTGGCCGGCCTTCGCCCAAACCCCGCTCAAGATCACCACCCCCAAAGAGGCGCTTGGCTTCAATATCGGCGACGATTACAGCATCGCGAACTACACCCAGCTCGAATCCTATTGGAAGAAGCTCGCGTCCGAGTCCAACCGGATGAAGCTGGTCGATATCGGCCCGACCGCGGAGGGCCGCCGCCAGTACATGGCGATCATCACCTCGCCTGAAAATCTGAAGAGGCTCGACTACTACAAAGACATTTCGCGAAGACTCGCGCTCGCGGAAGGGCTGAGCGAGGAGCAGGCCCACGCGCTCGCGCGCGAGGGCAAAGCCGTGGTGTGGA
>Ga0187872_10004621_pt1 | contig 10271 bp, 1 predicted proteins | sample June2016WEW_16_4_FD_132973 | JGI IMG/M metagenome (GOLD analysis project Ga0187872, IMG submission 132973) | Peatland microbial communities from SPRUCE experiment site at the Marcell Experimental Forest, Minnesota, USA - June2016WEW_16_40 | ecosystem: Environmental > Terrestrial > Soil >...
CAGGTGACCGCGCCGACGGAGCCGGTAGGCACGGCAAGCGCAACCCAGACAGCGACAATTACTTTGTCCAGCAGCTTCACCCTGGGTTCGATCAGCGTGGTGACCCAGGGAGCCACCGGCCTGGACTTCAACGTCGCCAGCGGCGGCACCTGTACCGTCGGCACCGCCTACACGTCAGGGCAGCACTGCTCGGTGAACTACACCTTCACGCCCACGAAGTCGGGAACCAGGTATGGCGCGATTGTGCTCTTCGACAACACCACGCCGACACCGGTGGCGCAATCCACAACCTACCTGATCGGCACGGGCACCGGGCCGATGACAACCTTTTATCCCGGAACGCTGAACACAGTGGGCAGCGGCTTGATTTCTCCCGATGGTGTAGCGGTGGATGGCAGCGGCAACGTCTACATCGCCGACGGCAGCAAAAACCGTGTGCTGAAGGTGCCGTCTACCGACCTTACATGCGCGACGGCAGGCGATTGCACAACGGTGGGCAGCGGCTTGTATGATCCACAAGGCGTTGCAGTGGATGGGGCCGGAAACGTCTACATCGACGATGCGTTAAACAACCGTGTACTGAAGGAGACGTTGTCGGGCAGCGGCTACACCCAGAGCACGGTGGCCAACAACACAATCAACGGCTTGTTTGAGTCCACTGACGTTGCGGTGGATGGTAGCGGCAACGTCTACATCGCCGATTTCTTAAACAACCGCGTGCTGAAGGAGACGCTCTCGGGCGGCAGCTACACTCAGAGCACCGTAGGCAGCGGCTTAGACCTTCCCGATTGGGTGGCGGTGGATGGCAGCGGCAATGTCTACATCACCAACCTCGGTACCTCTAGTGTGCTGATGGAGACCTTGTCGGGCGGCAGCTATACCCAGAGCACGTTGTTCAGTATTAATGCCAGCGGTGTTGCAGTGGATGGCAACGGCAACGTCTACATCGCCGACACCGTAAACAACAGCGTGCTGAAGGAGACGCTGTCGGGTGGCAGCTACACGCAGAGCTTCATCGTGAGCGGCTTGAATTCTATCCAGGGCGTGGCGGTGGATGGAGGCGGCAATGTGTACATCACTGACAGCAACAGCTCTCGTATGTTGAAGGTGGATGTTTCAGACCCACCTGCCCTGAGCTTTGCGTCAACGGCAGAGGGCACAATTAGCAGCGACAGTCCGCAGACCGTAACTCTGTGGAATCTCGGCAATGCGGCGCTGACTCTACTCATCCCGTCGAGCGGAAATAATCCCAGCATTTCGGCCAATTTCATGTTGAACAGCAGCGGAGCAACCGCTTGCCCGTTGATTTACAACACGGCCAGCTCCGCGGGCACGCTGGCAGTGGGAACATCCTGCACTCTGCCCATCAGCTTCGCTCCAACGGCTGCGGGCAGCCTCAGTGGGTCGCTGGTTCTGACGGACAACAACCTGAGCGGCAGCAATGTCACCCAGACAATAACGCTGAGCGGCACAGGAACGAGCGTATCTGCGGGTACGGCAGCCCAGCTTGCATTTGAAATCGCGCCACTGAGTTGGATTACCCCCCTTGGCGGCAACACAGGCACGGTGACAGTGAAAGTTGAGGACGCGAGCGGCAACTTCGTAGCGAGTTCCTCCGCGAGCGTAACCCTGACAGTCACCGGCCCGTCGAGCTATTCGCAGACCTACACCGCAGCGGCATCGAGCGGCATGGCGACCTTCAACCTATCCGGCGCTGCGCTCACCACCCCAGGCAGCTACACCTATACCGCGACATCTACGGGTCTGACAACGGCGACGGCGACGGAGATAGTGACGCAGACAGTGACGCTTTTATACACCGCGCCGACGGAGCCGGCGGGGACAGCGAGCGGAACGCAGACGGCAACGATTGTGCTGTCGAGCGGCTTCACGCTGGGATCGATCAGTGTGCTAACCGAGGGAGCAACCGGTCTGGACTTCAACGTCGCCAGCGGCGGCACCTGCACCGTCGGCACTGCCTACACGGTAGGGCAGACCTGCACGGTGAATTACACCTTCAAACCCACGGCGTCGGGAGTCAGAACGGGTGCCATCGTGCTCTTCGACAACAACACGCCGACGCCGTTGGTCCAATCGACAACCTACCTCACCGGTACGGGAACGGGGCCGATGACGGAGTTTTATCCCGGTACGCAGACCACGGTGGGCAGCGGATTGACTGGTCCCGAAGACATGGCGGTGGATGGCGGCGGCAATGTCTACATTGCCGACACCTATAACAACCGCGTTCTGAAGGAGACGCTATCGAGCGGCAGCTACACCCAGAGCACGGTGGGCAGCGGCCTGAGTGGGCCCTATGGCGTGGCGGTGGATGGCGCCGGCAATCTCTACATCGCCGACTCCTCGAACGACCGCGTGCTGAAGGAGACGTTGTCTGCCGGCAGCTACACGCAGAGCATAGTAGTGGGCAGCGGCTTGAATAATCCCCGTGGCGCGGCGGTGGATGACGCCGGCAACGTCTATATTGCCGACACCTTCAACAACCGTGTGCTGAAGGAGACGCTCTCCGGCGGAAGCTACACGCAGAGCATAGTAGTGGGCAGCGGTCTGGATTGGCCCTCTGGCGTGGCGGTGGATGGCAGCGGAAACGTCTTCATCGCCGATACCGACAACTTGCGCGTGCTGAAGGAGACGCTGTGGGGCGGTCGCTATTCGCAGAGCAACGTGGACGTTAGCTTATATTTCCCCGAGGGAGTGGCGGTGGATGGCAACGGCAACGTTTACGTCGCCAATAACGGCAATCCCTATGGCAACTATGCCAGCGTGTCGATGTACGTCCCCAGTTCGAACGGTCTACGTTATGGACTGTATAGTACGGTGGGCAGCGGCTTGGATTATCCCGATGATGTGGCGGTGGATGGCAGCGGCAACGTCTACATCGCCGATACCGGCAACAGCCGTGTGTTGAAGGTGGATGTGTCGGACCCGCCCACCCTGAGCTTTGCCTCGACGCCAGCGGGCACAACCAGCAGCGACAGCCCGCAGACGGTGACTCTGTGGAACCTCGGGAATGCAGCGCTGACCTTCCCCGTTCCGTCGAGCGGAAACGATCCCAGCATCTCAACCAACTTCACGTTGAACAGCAGCGGATCGACGGCCTGTCCGTTGATCGGTAGCACGTCAAGTTCCGCGGGCACGCTGGCGATTGATGCATCCTGCACGCTGCCTATTAGCTTTACTCCAACGGCTGCGGGCAGCCTCAGCGGCTCGCTGGTTCTGACGGACAACAATCTGAGCGGGACCAACGTAACGCAGACGATTACGCTCAACGGCCCTGCAACTCCGTCGGCCCCACCGACCCAACTTGCATTTGCAGTCCCGCCGACTGGACTTGTAACCGCGGGCGGCAACGCAGGCACGGTGACGGTGGACCTTGAGAATGCCAGCGGAACCCTTGCATACGGTTACTCCGCGAGCATCACCCTGACGGTCACCGGACCATCGAGCTATTTGCAAACCTACACCGTAACGGCATCGAATGGCGTGGCGACCTTCAATCTCACCAGTGCTGTACTCAATACCATTGGGACCTACACCTATACCGCGACCTCCGGCAGTCTGACGCCAGCCACAGTGATGGAGACAGTGAGGGTGGCCAGGCCCCCGGTGGGCACGGCGAGCGGTACGCAGACGGCAACCATTGTGCTGTCCAGCAGCTTCACGCTGGGATCGATCAGCGTGGTGACCCAGGGAGCCACCGGTCTGGACTTCAACGTTGCCAGCGGCGGCACCTGCACCGTAGGTACGTCGTACACATCAGGGCAGAGCTGCACGGTGAACTACACCTTTACGCCCACGGCGCCGGGAGGCAGAATGGGCGCCATTGTGCTCTTTGACAACACCTCGCCGACGCCGGTGGCCCAATCGACAACCTACCTGACCGGAATGGGCACGGGGCCGATGACGGTGTTTTATCCCGGCACGCAGAGCACGGTAGGCAGCGGCTTGAATGGTCCCTGGGGTGTTGCAGTGGACGCCAGCGGCAACGTCTACATTGCCGACGCCAGCAACGATCGTGTGCTGAAGGAGATGGTGTCGGGCGGCAGCAGCTACGCGCAGAGTGTCATCGCCACCAGTTCGTACTTGCCCTATGATGTGGCAGTGGATGGCGCCGGCAACGTTTATATCTCCGAATTTAGCAGTAACAGTGGCACTGTGCTGAAGGAGACGCTGTCGGGCAGCAGCTACACGCAGAGTGTCATTGTGGGCAGTGGCTTGAATCATCCCTTTGGCGTGGCGGTGGATGGCGGCGGCAACGTCTACATCGCTGACTCCTCGAACGACCGTGTGCTGAAGGAGACGCTCTCCGGCGGCAGCTACACGCAGAGTACGGTGGGCAGTGGCTTGAATCGTCCCTATAGCGTGGCGGTGGATGGCAGCGGCAACGTCTACATCGCTGACGAAGGGAACAACCGTGTGCTGAAGGAGACGCTATCGGGCAGCAGCTACACGCAGAGTGTCATCGTGGGCAGCGGCTTGAATGATCCCTATGGCGTTGCGGTGGATGGCAGCGGGAACGTCTACATCGCCGACGGCGGCAACAACCGTGTGCTGATGGAGACGCTGTCAGGCGGCAGCTATACACAGAGCGTCATTGTGGGCAGCGGCCTGAGTAATCCCGAAGGGGTGGCGGTGGATGGCAGCGGCAACGCCTACATCGTCGATGAGGGCCACAACCGTGTATTGCAGTTGAATGTGTCGACTCCGCCTTCCCTGAGCTTTGCGTCGACCCTGGTGGGCGCAACCAGCAGCGACAGCCCGCAGACAGTAACAATGTGGAACCTCGGGAATGCAGCGCTGACATTCCCCGTTCCTTCGAGCGGAAATAATCCCGCTATCGCAACCAACTTCACGTGGAACAGCAGCGGTGCGGCGACCTGCCCGTTGATCGCAAGCCCGGCCAGCTCCGCGGGCACACTGGCGCTGGGAACATCCTGCACTCTGCCCATCAGCTTCGCTCCAACGGCCGCAGGCAGTATCATCGGGTCGCTGGTCTTGACGGACAACACCCTGGACGGCAGCAACGTCGCCCAGACGATCAGGCTCAGCGGTACAGCAATCGCGCTGCCTGCGGCCGCAACGCCAAACTTCTCGCCCGCCGCCGGCACGTACACTTCGGCGCAGACGGTCTACCTCTCCGACACAACCAGCGGTGCGGCCATTTACTACACCACCGACGGAGTAACCACGCCGACGACAAGCTCGACCCTGTACACCAGCGCCGGCATCACGGTATCGTCCACGGAGACCATCCAGGCCATCGCCGTAGTCTCCGGCTACAACAACAGCGCGGTCGCTTCGGCCATCTATACGGTTGCGCTCGGCTCCTACAGTGCGCCGACGGAGCCGGTAGGCACGGCAAGCGCAGCACAGACGGCTACAATTCTGTTGACCAGCAGCTTCACAATGGGATTGATCAGCGTGGTGACCCAGGGAACAACCGGCCTGGACTTCAACGTCGCCAGCGGCGGCACCTGTAGCGTCGGCACCGCTTATACGGCTGGGCAGTCCTGCACGGTGAACTACACATTCAAACCCACCGCGCCGGGAACTAGGATGGGCGCAATTGTGCTGTTCGACAACACCACGCCGACGGCAGTAGCCCAATCCACAAGTTACCTGACCGGCACGGGCACTGGACCCTTGACGGAGTTTTATCCTGCCACGCAGAGCACAGTGGGCAACGGCCTTGATGAACCAACTGGCGTGGCGGTGGATGGCAACGGAAACGTCTACATCGCGGACTGGCTCCATGACCGGGTTCTGAAGGAGACGCTGTCGGGGAGCAGCTATACACCGAGCACGATCCTGAGCGGCTCGAGTTATCTGGTTGACGTGGCAGTGGACGGCGCCGGCAACGTCTATATCGTCGACAATAGCAACAACCGTGTACTGAAGGAGACACTGTCGAGCGGCAGCTACGTGCAGAGCATTGTGGTTAGCGGCTTGAATAGTCCCTATGGTGTGGCCGTGGATGCCAATGGCAACGTCTACATTGCCGACACCAGCAATAGCCGTGTGCTGAAGGAGACGCTATCGGGCGGTAGCTACACGCAGAGTACAGTAGGCAGCGGTCTGAGCCATCCCTATAACGTGGCGGTCGATGGCAACGGCAACGTCTACATCGCCGATACCTTCAACAACCGCGTGCTGAAGGAGACGCTGTCGAGTGGCAGTTACACCCAGAGCATCGTCGCAAGTGGCCTGTCGTCTCCCTCTGGCGTGACGGTGGATGGCAACGGCAACGTCTACATCTCCAATACCAACAGCAGCAGCGTGCTGATGGAGACGCTGTTGGCGGACAGCTATACGCAGACCGTCATCGCCACCACCAGCAACGGCGTGAATACTCCCGCTGGTATCGCGGTAGATGGGCTGGGCAACGTCTACGTCGCTAACGAGATCGACAGCAATGTGTTGGAGTTGAATGTGTCGAACCCGCCTGCCCTGAGCTTCGTGTTGACCGATGTTGGCTCAACCAGCAGCGACAGTCCGCAGACGGTGACAGTGTGGAACCTCGGCAATGCGGCGCTGACCTTGCCAATTCCATCGAGCGGAAACAATCCCAGCATCGCAGCCAACTTCACGTTGAACAGCGTCGGATCATCGGCCTGCCCGTTGATATCAAGCTCGGCCAGCTCCGCGGGATCGCTGGCACTGGGAACACCCTGCACTCTGCCCATCAGCTTCACTCCAACGTCTGCGGGCAGCATCAGCGGGTCGCTGGTTCTTACGGACAACAATCTGAACGGGAGCAACGTCGCCCAGACGATCCACCTGAGCGGTACTGCCACGGGTGTAGGGACTACGACCACACTGAGTTCATCGCTGAACCCGTCCGCCTACGGTCAATCCGTAACCATCACCGCTACAGTAACGAAGACCAGCGGAACCGTGACACCCACGGGAACAGTGCAGTTCAGTGTGGATGGAAGCGCCGTAGGATCGGCGGTGACGCTGAGCGGCGGGAATGCGACGTATTCCTCAAGCACATTGGCAGCGGGGACACATAGCATCACCGCGGTGTATACGCCTGCCACGGGCAGCGGCTTCACCTCCAGCAGCGCGGCAGCGTTGAGCCAGGTGGTCAACAAAGCCGCGCTGACGGTAACAGCGCCGTCGCCCAGCATTACCTACGGGCAGACGCTGCCGACCTACACTGCAACCTATAGCGGCTACCAGAACGGCGACACCAGCTCCGTGATTAGCGGCAGCCCCTCGCTCACCACCAGCCCGGCAACGCCCTCCGCGGCCGGCACATACGCCATCACCGGCGCGGCTGGATCGCTGAGCGCGGCGAACTATACCTTTACCTTTGTCAACGGAACACTGACCATCGGCAAGGCGACGCTGACGGTAACGGCTCCGTCGCCCAGCATCACCTACGGGCAGACGCTGCCGACCTACACTGCAACCTATAGCGGCTTCCAGAACGGCGACACCAGCTCCGTGCTCAGCGGCAGCCCCTCGCTCACCACCAGCCCGGCAACGCCCTCCGCGGCCGGCACATACGCCATCACCGCCGCGGCTGGATCGCTCTCCGCCTCTAACTACATCTTCACCTTCGCCAACGGCACACTGACCATCAACAAGGCCACACTGACGGTAACTGCCGCATCGCCCAGCATCACCTACGGGCAGACGCTACCCACATATTCAGCAACCTATAGCGGCTTCCAGAATGGCGATACTAGCTCCGTGCTCAGCGGCAGTCCGTCGCTGACCACCAGTCCGGCAACGCCCTCCGCGGCAGGCAGCTACACCATCACCGTAGTGGTTGGCTCGCTGAGTGCAGCGAACTACAGCTTCAGCTTCGTCAACGGAACCCTGACCATTAACAAGGCGACGTCATCGGTTTCGGTGAACAGCAGTGCCAATCCAGTCTTCATGCAGAACCCAATCACTCTCACGGCAACGGTCTCCTCGGCAGCGGGTTCGCCAACCGGGACAGTGACCTTCCAGGACGGCGGCACGCCGCTCTCGCAGTGCTCAGCCGTGGCGCTCACTGGCTACACAGCTTCTTGTACCATCAGCACCCTGAGCGCAGCTTCGCATACCATTACCGTGGCCTATAGCGGCGATACAAACTTCCTTGCCGCCACCAGCAGCGCCATGACGGAAACCGTCGATGACTTCACCCTCTCTGCCTCAGGTGCCAGCGTAACGGTGACCGCGGGCGGAACTGCCGGATACACCTTCACGATTAGCCCAGGCTCCGGCACCAGCACCTTCCCCGCAGCGGTCACTCTATCAGTCAGCGGACTGCCCGCCGGGGCCACCTACACCCTCACTCCATCCTCGCTTGCGGCCGGTGCGGGCACAACCAATGTCACGCTGACCATCCAGTTGCCGCAAACCGTAGCGGTTGAGCACCCAGCTTCCAGCGCACCCGTCAAGCTGGCGCCATCGATTGCGCCGTTCGCTCTGGCACTGTTACTGCTGCCGGTTGCGGGCAGAATGCGCAAGGCCGGCAGACGATTTAACCGTGTGCTGTCGGTTCTACTTTTGTTGATTGCAGGCTTGGCGGCGATGGCAGGGCTCAGCGGCTGCGGTTCCGGCACCGGCTTCTACGGCCAGCAGCAGACTAGCTATACCGTGACGCTGACCGCAACCTCCGGAGCGCTGTCGCACTCCACCACAGTTACGTTGACGGTTGAGACGATCGGGTGAAAAGGAGATTTGAGATGTGTAGATCGATTTGTGGTGGCGTGTTCCTTGTAGCAGCATACATCCTGGCCGGCGCAGCGGCATCGGCACAGCAGACACGGAGACCGGTCTCCGGCGACCTGGCCCTCACCTACGCCATGGAGCGTGCGCAAAGCGTTCCCGGCCAATGCTGCTTCTGGATGCAGGGAGGTTCGGCGGATGCAGCGGCAACCTTCTGGAAGGGCCTCGGCGTCGCCGCTGGCCTGACCGGAGACCATACTTCGAACTACCTGTCTGGCATGGATGTGAACAAGATCGCCTACCTGACCGGCCCACGCTACACCTACACAGCCTGGGCCAGTGATGCCGGCACTGCTGAGAGGTCCCGCTCTATCCAGGTCTTCGGCCAGGCGCTCTTTGGCGGCGTGCACGGCTTCAATGGCATGTATCCTTCGGGCTCCGGTACAACCTCCAGCGCCTCGTCGTTTGCCATCCAGATCGGGGGTGGCTTCAATTTATTCCTCACCCGGAAGCTCGGAGTACGCCTGCTGGAGATGGACTATGTACGCACGACACTGCCAAACAGTGCCGCCAATGCGCAGGACGACCTACGCCTGGCCTTTGGAGTCGCGTACCACCTTGACTCGGTTTCCTTCCATCACCGGTGACGTTGGCGGCTTCGGCCAGCCGGCTTGTGCGAAGTAAGCGATGAGTTCCAAATGGCGAGCTTTCGCACAATCATTCACTCTATCTCGCAGCGGGGCGTAAGAAAACTGCTCGGCCGGTGCAATGTTGAACGGAAAAATGACTAACACATTCTGCACATATACCAATGCAGTTAAGTCTACAAACTATTGATAATAAAGCGCTTAGTGGAGGCGGCGGGAGTCGGACTATGCACCGGTATTGAAAACACGTAAGTTACAGATTCTGAGGCACTCACGATACGCAGAAAACGCAGGAATTGAGATAATCACACACGTATCACACACGCGGGAATTCTGAGACCACAAGGGCGTTTCCCAGGACCGATCCTGCCCGCCTCCGCACGACAGCTAACTGATTCAAGCCACGCGCTCCGCGGATTGATGCTCGGCGAGTTGGCGACAATCAACAAACCACAGGGCCGAAGCTGCCGCAAACGCCGTATTTCACTCACTGCATCAGTCCCGAAGGATTGACGGCTGCGACATTCTATGCGGCTGGTGGATCACTCGGGAGCAGAGTCAGTTTTCCATACGCAAGGTCAGTTCACGAGACTGCGTTATCTGTTTCCTTTCACAACATCCATACTTTAAGCATTTCTATCTATGGCGGCGCTCTCCCGGGCGTTGTTCATCAACATGTTCACGGCAAGGAAGTCGTTGAATGCAGAAGCGGCCTTCTCGGCCGAAAACCATCTATAAAAAACAATCTGGCAGTTATTTCTGAGTGTTCAATTTTGACCACTTTTTAAATTATTTTTTTGCACAACCCTCCGCAAATACCCTGCATCGCATTATTTTGTGTGCCGGAACACAGGAGACACGGCACGTGAATCCCACTCCGGGAACTGCACGAGCATCCTATGTGTGATTCGCATACAAGATTCGGCGGCAAGAAAA
>Ga0187872_10004630_pt1 | contig 10257 bp, 8 predicted proteins | sample June2016WEW_16_4_FD_132973 | JGI IMG/M metagenome (GOLD analysis project Ga0187872, IMG submission 132973) | Peatland microbial communities from SPRUCE experiment site at the Marcell Experimental Forest, Minnesota, USA - June2016WEW_16_40 | ecosystem: Environmental > Terrestrial > Soil >...
CCCTCTGGCAGGAAGGTCCTCTGTGCCACTCCCACCACGAAGATTCGCCGGGCCAACGCTGGTTCGCCGGTGGCGGCGAGAAGCGACACTACAAACCAAATCGCGATTCGCATAACGCTCCAGAGAGACCCACGTTTGGGTCTTGCTATCAGTTTAACCGCGCCCGCCAGGCATCCTTGGGGGGCGCATTCACCGGGACGCAATAACTCCACTCGCGAAAGCGGACACCATGCGAGTCCAGTTCTGCCAAGTTTCTGACGGATCACGCGGGACTCGGAAATAGGCGCACGCCGCTAGGGACAGCTAACGATATCAGGTCTTAACGCCCGGCCCGAATGATTGTGCCGCCCACTTCACATCGCCGTTTGTGTACCAATGACGACAGCAGGAGTCCAGCATGCCGATGACCCGCCCGGCCAGTCCCGGCTCGAAACTCCGAATTCACATCCGCTATTGCATATCCAGCACTTTCCTGATTGCCGGGACCGGAAGGCCCGATGTGATGACCATCCGCCGCAAATCCTCCGCCAGGGCCCGCATCTCATCCGGGGCCTGCGAGACGTGCCAGGCGCCTCCCACTTCGCCAAGCCCGGACTTGAGGAACAGACGACTGATAAACTCCATCGGGAAGAGGGGCACAACAGCAAGGAGACGCTGGCTTGCGGGCACGATCTTATGGCCAAGGGCTTTCAAGACGGCCAGCGCCTCGCGCATCGCCACCACCGTCAACCTGACATCATCGGCCGAGCTGGCCAGCGCGTTGATGTCGTTGTGGTACTTCATCACCATCGGTCCAATCACCGCCACGCCACTCGCATGAGTGGCGAGCCAATCGACGATATTCGTCGAGATCTGAGCTTTGAGGCCCGCCCGGTTGAACACGCGCACCAGCCTTTTCAATCGAGGGGTGATCGTCCCTTCCAGCTCGCCAAAGGGTGAGGCCAGCAAGGACAGTCCGGGCGGTCCAATAGCCCTGATGATGTCCCTATCCCTCTTTCCGCCGGCAAACACAAATCCCATCATCGGCCGTTGTTTGCCCAGCGCCCGGATGATCTCTCCGGGACCGGCAAGGTTGTTGGTCATGAATACGACATTGGGAGAGTGATTCACCACCAGTACCGGCAGGAGGTCGGGAATCTGGTTACGACGCACGACCACGAGAATGTAGTCGTACATGTCATCGGGCAAGAGCTCCCCGATCGTCTTGATCCTGGTGACGGTGCGCTTGTGGCTGAAGGGGTTTTCAATGACGATGCCTTCCCTGGCGATATGTTCAAGGCGTTCGCCGCGAGCCAGTACCGTGACATCAACTCCGTGATCGTGCAGGTGAGCGGCGCAAACGGAACCGTTAACTCCCGCGCCGATCACGAGGATTCTGACATTTTCGTTGTCATTTTCCATGGTTTGGTTGAAGGAAGTCTGCGAGCCGCGCCCCGCCCCCCAATCAGCCGAAGGCCGCGGCGGCGCTGGCGCCCAGGAGTGAGAGATGGCTCCGAACTACAGCGCGGGAATGACAGGACTGAAGCGCGCTCCGAACCGACGATACCATATTGTGCACCGGCGTGGTGGCTGTCGCGAATCAGGCCCGCGGGATAGCTTCCGATATGGCGCGATATCGTTCACGCGTTTCTGGTGTCGCTCGCACCTGTATGGCGGTCATTTGCGGTTTGGCGACGTATCGTCCATCGGCGCTTGGGGCGAGGGTCACCAGTTTCATGGACCGCCGTTTGCGGGAGTATCGGTTTCGCCATCCCTCAGTTCACGGTCTCGGGATACTCGATGCTGTGTGGCCCCAACGATAAAATGAAGCGGCTGCCTTGGCCGACCGTGCTTTCTGCGCGGATGGCGCCGCCATGCAGTTCCACCAAACGCCGGGTGATTGCCAATCCCAGCCCCGTGCCCTTTGCGGATGAGCCGGTGGTGCCGCCCACCTGGTGAAATTCGTCGAATATCGCTTCTAGTTCCGACTCCGGAATGCCGATTCCAGTGTCGCCAACGCAGAAACCCGCGGCGCCCTCGTGGCTGGCTTCGGCAATCCACACCCGGCCGCTCTCCGGGGTGAACTTCACGGCGTTGCTGAGCAGATTGTAGAGCACCTGCTTGAAGCGCGTCCGGTCGGCGCGAATGCACATGCCCGGCGGCACCTGGTTGGCAATCGCGATATTCTTGATCTTCGCGAGAGGCGTGATTACCGAGAGCACTTCTTCCAAAGCCTCGGTGGGCCGGAACGTTTCGAGGATCAGATCGACACGTCCGGCCTCAATTCGAGAAATATCCAAGAGGTCGTTGACCATGGCCAGCAGATGGAGGGCGCCCTCCTGAATATTGGCCACAAAGCGCGGGTAGGGGGGAGGGAGCGGTCCGGCGGACTGCTCGCCGAGGAGGTCGGAATAGCCGACGATGGCGTTCAGCGGGGTCCTGAGCTCATGGCTGATGCGCGTCAGAAAGTCGCTCTTCATGCGGCTCATGCGTTTCACTTCGCGATTGCGTTCCTCCAACTCGGCGGTGGTGCATTCGAGCTGGGCGGCCCGTTCCGCCAGGTTCGCCTGGTTTTCGCGCAGCGCCTCTTCCGCCTGTTTCCTCTCTGTGATGTCGGTCGAGATGGCACACACCGCGTAGATCTTCCCGCTGGCATCGCGGAGCGGGAATTTGTTGGCGAGGAAGACGTGCTGACGGCCATCGGCCAAATCGGCCGCCTCTTCAATTTGTATCGGCTCACCCGTCTCCGCCACCCTGCGGTCGTGCTCCCGATAGGATTCCGCTCGCTCCCGCGTAATGAGGTCGAAGTCGGTTTTGCCCCTGAGTTCCTCCCCGGTCACGCCCAGCAACCGCGCAAAGGCTTGGTTGGCTGTAATGAAGCGTCCTTCCAGGTCTTTGACGAAAACCACTCCCGGCGAGCCATCAATGATGTCCTGCAGTTGCTTCCGGCTGTGGCGGACCGCCTCTTCCCCCTTCTTTCGGTCGCTGATGTCCAGCCACGCCGAGAGGGCGGCGTCTTCACCCGCGATGGGTAGAATCACCGCTGACAAAAGCGCCGTGAAGGGCTCGCCCGACTTCCTCAGAAGCGTCACCTCCCGGCCGCTGATAGAGCCCTTTCCCCTCAGTTCCTCGGCGTAGCGCGCCCGTTCCTCCAGTGTCGGCCAGGTATGCAGGTCGAAGGTGGACCGTCCGATGGCCTCGTCGCGGCTATGCCCCATCATCGCCTGCCAGACCTCGTTCACATCGATGGTGACTCCGTCCTCGATACGCGTGATCGCCAGGGCAGCCGGGTTGGTGGCAAACGCCTGGGCGAACCTCTCCTCGGAAGCGCGCAGCTTCTCTTGCGCCTGCTGCCGCCGGGCGAGATTGCGATCGATATCCCGCGCACCGGCCACCAGCACGATCAAAAGCAGGCCCGCTCCGCAAGCCATCACCAGGCCCATGCCTCTGGCGGCGGTGGCGGCACGGCGGCTCCGCTCCTCCAGCAGCGACGCGTCCGCCGCCCGCATGGCGGCGATCACATCCCGGATCTGATCCATGATCTGCTTGCCGCGGTCGCTCGCGATAACCTCGAGCGCCGCGGCGGCGGCTCCGCTCCGCTGCAAGTCGATGGTCTCCTTCAACTCCGCCAGCTCGGCGGCGATCGGTGGCCGCAGGGAGGCGATCCGCGCTTGCTGCCCCGGGTCGAGGGTCAGTTTGCGCAGGTCATCGAGCTGACCGGGAATCGCGCGTAAGGCCGTGTTGTAAGGCTCCAGGTAATAATCCCGCCCGGTCAGGATGTATCCTCGCTGCCCCGTCTCGGCGTCCTTCAGCTCCGAGAACAGGGATTCGGTCTTCGACAGGAGCTCGCGCGTGCGAACAGACAGGCTTTCGCGCTCTGCAAACCGGGTCCAGGTCCCAAAAAAGAGCACGCCCTCAATCGCCAGAAGCAGGATCGCGGCGCCCAGCCACAGTTGGTGCGGCTTCACCTTGCCGTTGGTATCGCGGCCTGCCAGGGCCGAGCCGGGCGAGAGGTTCATCTGTTCCCCCGTCTGCCGCAACGCTGGCTCCGCGCGGGCTGCGGAAAGAAGGGGCGCGCGCAAGCGTCCCACGAAAAAGCTGACGATTACGCCCGTCAGGAAGAACAGCGCTAGGCCAGCCGCCGCGTTCAAATCCGCGATGGCCAAAGAGTTGCGCGGCTCCAGATAGAACCAATCCACGGCCAGGCTGCTGATCGCTGTAGCCACCAGGCCCGGCCCGCGCCCGCCATAGCGGCTGGCCACAATGATGGCGATTACGAATGCGAGGTAAGGGGCCTGGCTGCCCAGCATGGGATCGAGCGCCATGCGCACGCCCAGCGCCGCGAGGGCCGCCATTCCGGCGCCAGCGTAGCGCAAGACCACCAGTTGGTCCGAGAAGACAGCGGATTTGCCCATGGGAGGCATCGCAATCCTTGGCTATCTTGACTATCGGTGCACATAGCCCAATGAGCGCATTGGGGCCGCCGGATCAAATAATTTAGCACATATGCATCCGAAACTGGCGTCTGGTGTAGGTCTCCTGGCCTGCGCGCGCTTCGCGCGCGGGCTTCCCGAAAAGATCCACGATGCACCAGCGGCCGTCCCGCTGCTGTATGTGCTCCATCGTGAGCGCTGCCACTTCGGACCGGCGCAGGCCACAGCCGAGGAGCACTGCGATGATGGCGCGGTCGCGCATTCCTTTCATGGTGGCGATGTCCGGCGCGTTCAGGAGCGCCTGCGCTTGCCGGAGCGAAAGCCAGTTCCCCAGGCGGACGCCCTTCGATGCCACTCCCTTCACCCGCGTGATCCCGTTGGCCAGCTCCGGCGCCAGCAGTCCGTTGTCGGCTGCTTCCACGGCCAGCTTCCACACCGCTGTGATCCGGACGTTGATCGAGACTGCGCCGAGTCCGCGTGCCTCCAACGCAACGCGCCAGGCGCTGACCGTCGCCTTCGTGAAGCCGGGCCGGGGTTCCTGGACGGACAGCCAGGCGAAGAACTCGTCGAGACCGAGGTTGTATACACGCTTCGTGATCGGGGAGGAGACGCTGTCCAGCACCATCGCCTTGAGCTTCCGCCATTGATTCGTTTGCGGAACCACAATCAAATCATTCATTTAGGACCTCTTAATGGGCAATATCGGTAGTCATTTGGACATTACCTCGGGGCTGCGGGGACATCAAGAGGAATAGGCGTGCCCCGAACAGGTCTTCCGTCGTCATGTTGAGTCGGTGGGCTCAGAATACTGCGTCTAGGGTATATACTGACCAGAAGCTGGGGGTCCACCTGGAAATTCCCGGCAGAAAATGGACCAGGCATCCTCACCGTCCCTCGTGACACACGCCCCGCTTAAGCAGCTCGCCGAAACGACGCCAGCACGCCTCCTTTCCCTCGATGCCTTTCGCGGCGCCACCATCGCGCTGATGGTACTGGTGAATACGCCCGGCGGGCCAAGCTCCTACGGACCACTGAATCACAGCGCGTGGAACGGCTGGACGATTACCGATACGGTGTTTCCCGCGTTCCTATGGATCGTAGGGGTGGCCATCACCCTATCGCTCGGCAAGCGGATCGCGGCCGGCGCTCCCAAGTCGCGCCTGTTTCTTCAGGTGTTGCGGCGAGCGGGGGTCATCTTTGGCCTGGGTCTCATTGTCTATGCCGCGCCTGATTTCAATTTGTCTACGCAGCGGGTGCTTGGCGTACTGCAGCGAATTGCGATCTGCTACCTGATCGCATCCGCGATCTATCTGACCACGCGCTGGCGCGCCCAGGCCGTCTGGATCCTCGGACTGCTGGTCTCCTATTGGCTGATCATGATGTTGGTGCCGGTACCGGGTTATGGCGCGGGCGATTTGGCAACTGGCCACAACATCGCCAACTACGTGGACCGTGTCGTGCTGGGCGCGCATAATTATGCGGGTACAAAGGATTGGGATCCGGAAGGCCTCATCAGCACTTTGCCCTCGATCGCCACCGTGCTGCTCGGCATCATGGCCGGGCACATTCTGAAATTGAAGCGTGACCTATCCGAGCGCACCACATGGCTGTACCTGGCCGGCAGCATTCTGATCGCCGCAGGGCTTATCTGCAACACGTGGCTGCCCATCAATAAAAAACTCTGGACCAGTTCATTCAGCCTGTTCATGGGCGGCATGGATTTCATCATCTTCGCCGGTTTCGTGTGGCTGATCGATGGCCGTGGCTATCAGCGCTATGCGCGGCCGCTCGTCATCATGGGCATGAATGCTATTGCTGTTTATCTGGCTTCCGAGTTATTGGAAGAAATGCTGAGCCTGATCCACGTCGGCGGCCCGGCAGGTCCGAGCGTTCATGAATGGATCTACCAAACCCTCTTCGCGCCGCTGGCCTCCCCCAGGAACGCATCGCTCGCCTACGCTATCTGCTATGTGCTGCTGATGTACGGGATCGCTTACGGCATGTACAAAAAGAGGTGGTTTCTGAAAGCGTAGACCGAGCGCAGCGTTATGTGGTGATATCGGTTGCCGTCTTGCCAGGAAGGTCCCAGTTGCTCAAGTGCCGGCCCAGGTCGATTGTTCCGATCTAGCTCCTTCCGTTTCGCCGGCATGTATGACAGCGCTAGCGCTGGTGATTCTACGCTCGCCCACTGCACAGCGTAAGGGCCAATCGGGACGCCCGATGCCACGGAACATCGCGCACGACATGCGCGTAACATAGTCTGAGACATGCCACACGAACGGCACGCCGTCATGGCTCGCCTTCTCGAGTGGTGGCGCCAGGCCGATCCCGCGCCGCCTGCCTTTCTGCGCTCCTATCCTGCACGCGAGCAGGCCCGCCGCGAAGCGCACCTCGACCGCTACCTCGAAGCCGTCGAAGCCGAACTTCGCGCCGCGCCGAGGAGTCGGCCGGGGCAGGCCGCAGCGAAAGAGCGATTGACCGCCGCATTCCGCATCTTCGCGCGCCAGGCGCTCGATTTCGAGGACCGCCATCTCGATCTGTTGCTCGACGGCGGCTTCACCGAAACGGGCAGGGAATTCGCCCGCGCCGCCCGCCTCTTCGATCCGTCCATGAGCGCTGGCGATATCTTCCAGGCCAGCCGCAACGCGTGGACGACGAACGTCCTCCAGATTATGCTGGGCCTGCCGGCGCGGCTGACTCCCGCGATTTTCGGGTACAGCATGCTCTACCCCTGTACGGACAACTACCTCGACCACCCAGGCGTTTCGAAAGCCCATAAGCACGCGTTCAACCGGCGTTTCGGGGCTCGCCTGGAGGGAGGGGAGCTTGCGCCCGCCGGGCGGCATGAGGAGCAGGCCTGGGCTTTGGTTAGCCTGATCGAAAGCCAGTACCGCCGCACCGAGTACCCCGAGGTATTTGCCAGCCTGTGCGCCATCCATCGCGCGCAGGAGAGGAGCCTCGATCTACATCGCGCGGCTGGGGCCGGCGCGGGCGACGTCCTCGAAATCATCTTCGAGAAAGGCGGGGCGTCGGTGCTTGCGGACGCCTGGCTCGCCGCGGGCACGCTCACGCCAATCGCGGCCGAGCTTGCTTTCGCCTGGGGCGTCACGCTGCAGCTCGGTGACGATTTACAGGACGTCGCCGCTGACGCCCGGGACGGCATCCGTACGGCGTTCTCCGAGGCGGCGGGACGCGAGCCGCTGGACGCCGCGACCAACCGCAGCTTCCACTTCGGCGCCCGTGTACTGGCGGATCTCGACGGGATCGGTGCGGCCGCGCCACCGGCGATCAAGGAGCTTATCCGCACGAGCCTCTTCATGCTCCTCACTGGGGCCGCGGGCGAAGCGCAGCAGTTCTATTCGGCCGCTTACGTCCGGGAATTGGAACGCCGCTCGCCCGTTCACGTTCGAGTTTCTACGAAGCCGCCGCCGCCGTTTCACGCGCAGCCGGGGGATTCTGGAGCGTCTGGTGGGCGCACTCTCGGCATGTGACGCACCGCCGGAGCCGAGCCGCTCCTACGCGCGAGCCGAGCTTTGCGATCTGGCGTAGGTCCGCTCCTTGACGGTCGCGGTTTCGCTACTGAAGTGGCTCGTGATCGCGGGTTTCCATTATGGCGCCCGACGCCAGGAGTATGGGGGCTTGGACTTAAGAACTCTGCGACTCCGCCCATGAGTGCCGTCGGCTACTCGCGAAGCGGCCCGCGGAGGGCGGGCTGCACCCGGCTCAGGAGACGGCGTTATTTCGGGTTGAACAATTGCGTTAATGTGGTTGTTGCGAAAAACGACATACCAACCAAACTGACGTCAGAGATCATCATCGCCGCCATCCTCGGATTCGGGGAACAGAAACGACAAATCGACTCAAGGATCATCGAACTGAAGGCAATGTTCTCGGGTGGTCCAGTTGAGGCCACAGCCACGCCGCTAGCGTCAAAGCGAAAGCGCCGGAAGATGAGTGCTGCTGGCCGCGCCCGAAAGTAAAGGGTCGCCGTTCAAGAAGCAGACCGCTGCTGAACACGCCCCCTATTCCTCCAGCGTTTCACGCACGCGCTCCGCAATGACGGCTGGATCGTCATCTATCGCAAACGTCGCAGTGCGCTCGAAACCGTGCGACCCCGTGATGAGCACGCGGAACCCGCCATTGAATGGGTCAGCGGCGATCCAGGCTTCGTGCGGAGCCTTGGTGTGCTTGCCGCCGGCGACGACGGCCGCCTCGATGCGCTCGCGGCGGTGGCCGGGAATCCCTGTGGTGTCGAAGAGCGTGAGCGGCATACGCCTCAATTGTAGCGACCGCAGATGCTCCGTTCCCAAGGGCGTGGAACGATATCAGTTACTATCGGTGGCCGTTTCAAGTCCGCCTGGGCATAGGCGTAACAGCATCGCCATTTTTTCTCGCATCCGGAAGTGAACCTGAGCGAATGCCTTCTCCCCCCGCGCGTGACGCTTTTCGTGAATTGAAACGGGAGCCATTGACTCTACCCTTTTGCTAAGATCGGAAGCGCTCCCCCAAATGTTTTTTGTGTTGGCCGCGGGAATACGGTTCGGCGCGAGAAGCCCAGGAAGGCCAGAAGAACAGGGCAGGCGCCCGTTCTGAAAGACAGCTTCCATACACCGGGAGTTCGGAGATAAGGACACTGACGATGAAAATGCTTAAGAGTTCGATGCCGCGATTCTGTCTGGCGTTGTCTGTCGGAATTGTGCTGCTAGCTCTGATCGGATTGGCCCAAACAGCTCCCGCAGACGGCCCCTACAAGGTTCTGAAGGCTGCCAGAGTGGGCGGCGACGGCGGTTTCGACTATGTGTACGCAGACACCGATGGCCGGCGGCTCTACGTGCCGCGCACCGGCCAAGCGAATCCCCGTATCACGGTGTTCAATCTCGACACCATCGAACCGGTGGGAGAGATTCCCAAGGCCAATGCACGCGGCGCCGCGGTGGATCCGAAGTCACACCACGGTTTCGTCAGCAGCAAGCCGGTGGTCATGTTTGACTCCAAGACGCTGGAGACGATCAAGACGATCGATGTGCAGGGCGGCCCGGACGGCATCCTGTTCGATCCTTACAACGAACGTGTCTGGATCTTCAGTCACGGCCAGCCGAATGCCACCGTCATCGCCGCCAAGGATGGCTCCATCGTCGGCACCCTGGATTTGGGCGGCGCGCCGGAGCAGGCCGTGACGGATGGCAAAGGCCATCTGTATGTCGATCTGGAAGACAAAGACCAGATCGCCTCGGTGGACGCCAAGGATCTCAAGGTGACGGTGCACTGGGACTTGGGCGGCAAGGGCGGCGGACCTGGCGGGCTCGCGTTCGACATGAAGAACGAGATTCTCTTCGCTACCTGCCACGAGCCGGCCGTGATGGTGATTCTGAGTAGCGAGGACGGCAAGATTCTGGACGCGCTGCCGATCGGCAACGGCACGGATGGAGCCACGTTCAATCCCGCGACGATGGAAGCCTTCAGTTCGAACTCCGATGGCACTCTAACGGTGATCAAAGAAGTTAGCAAGACCACGTTTGTGGTCGAGCAGAATCTGAAGACCATGACGCGCGCCAAGACGCTGTCGCTGGATGCCAAGACGGGCCGCATCCTGCTGATCGCAGCCGAATACGCTCCGCCTCCGTCTCCTCCGCCGGCGCCTGATCCGACCAAGAAGGGCGGCGGACGTAGCCGGGGTGGACCAATGGTCCCGGATTCGTTCACCGTGCTGGTAGTCGGCAGGTAGGGCAGATTTCAAACGGCGGAGCCGATTTCACGGCACCCTCATCGAAGGAAGCGTTTGCAGCGCAGGTCGCCGTTCAACCAAGAAGCCGCTGCACGACGGCCAGTCTTTGGCCTAGCGTTA
>Ga0187872_10004631_pt1 | contig 10256 bp, 9 predicted proteins | sample June2016WEW_16_4_FD_132973 | JGI IMG/M metagenome (GOLD analysis project Ga0187872, IMG submission 132973) | Peatland microbial communities from SPRUCE experiment site at the Marcell Experimental Forest, Minnesota, USA - June2016WEW_16_40 | ecosystem: Environmental > Terrestrial > Soil >...
CACGCCGACTGTGCGGACCGAAACATCCGGATTGAGCTGCAAGTGAAGCGGCTTATCCCAGGCCGGATTGTAGAAGTTGAAGAAACGAACATTGTACGGGCACGCATTCGCACAATAGCGGGTGCCGATGCAGCGGTTGTAGATCTGGCTGTTCAAGCCTTCCGTGGTGTGGTGGCTCGCATACGTGGGACAAACAGGCTCGCACGGGGCGGCATCGCACTGCTGGCAGAGCACGGGCATGAACTTCGCTTTCACGTCCGGGAACTCGCCTTCGTAATACCGCTCGACCCGAATCCAGTGCTTGGCGCGCCCGCGCGCGGCCTGGTCTTCCCCCACCGTCGAAATGTTGTTTTCGGCATGGCAGGCGACAACGCAGGCTTCGCAGCCGGTGCAGCGGTCGAGATCGATCACCATGCCCCATTGATGAGACATCAGCTTGTACCTTTCTATCGGTGCTTCACTTCCGCCGGCGCTTCGGTGAGGCTACCGCCGAAGAGAACCATTCTGCCTTTGCCGATGCGCGAAATCTTGACGCGCGTTGCAGCCCATGCAAGGGAGCCCGTTCCCGCGTCGGTCAAAGGCGCGAGAATCGAAATCGGATTCGCGCCGCGATCTTTTGCGTAGCGAGTGAAACTCGTGTGGCCCTGGCCGACTGGCATGGCAACGCAGTCCGGCGCGATGCCCGGCGTGACGAACGCCGGCGCTTGAAGCGAGCCATGCTGCGACGCGACTTCCAAAAGATCGCCCTGCTTGATCCCGAGCTTCGCCGCCGTCTGCGTGTTGATCTCAACCCACGTGCCCCACATCACGCTCGAGAGCGGATCAGGCGCTTCCTGCATCCACGGCAGATGGGCCAGCGAACCGTCATATTGCATCTGCGAAGAGAACGGCAAAAAGTGAAGCGGAAATTCGCCGGCGTCTCCATCGAATTGCGGCGCACTATTTTTCAACGGCGCGCTGGGTGATTTCCCAGTGCCGATAGGAACCGGCTTCTCCTCGGCGCTCCACCAACCGCCCTGCTCCTGAGCCTTCGTCCAGAACTCGTCGGCGTCCTTCGCCGCCTTGCTTCCTTGCTCCTTGTAAAGCGCAGTGAACGCGGCTTGGAGCGCCTCGTCGTAGGTTTTCCACGGCAGGGCCTTGGCCAAATCGCCGCCGAGCTGATGCGCGACGTCGAGCAAGACGTCCGGCATGGCGCGCGTGTTGTGGAGCGGCATCATGGCAGGCGGCGCCAAGCTTGCGACGGTTCTTGCGCTGCCAGATGGCGGCGCGTCGTCGAGCCAGGACTCGAGCGGAGAGTGATCGGGCAGAATCAAATCGGCAAGAATGCTGGTTTCATCGATGAAACTGCCAAAGCTCGCGATGAAGGGAACTTTTTCGAGAGCTTCGCGCACGCGCCATGCGGGCGGCGTCGCAAACACGGGATTGGCGTTGTAGAGAAACAGGACCTTGACGGCATCCGGAATCGATTGGATGTGGCGTAAGAGAGCGTTAAACGGCCACTCTCCCGGGCTGCCCAAGGAGACAACGCGATTCGATTTCGGCATCGCAGTCGGAGTGAAAAGAAGGCCGCCAGGTTTGCCAACATCGCCGAGCAGCGCGCTCAAGACATTCACGGCAAGCGCGTTGAAAAAGCCATTTGTGTGAGCAGTCGCAGCGCCGCCAATCAGCACAACGGCGGGTCCGTTCGAGGCCATTTCGTGAGCGATGCGAGTGACCGTCGCAGCAGGGACGCCGATCTGGTCCGCGACTTTCTCGGGCGCGTAGTCCGGCAGACCCTGCGACCAGCCCTCTATCGCCGCACCGGCGCCGCCGGCCGCGGCCATTGGGCGCAGCTTGTCGCCCAGAATCACGTTCGCGAGGCTCAGCGCAAACAAGCCTTCCATTCCCGGCTTGCAAGGAATCCACTCGTCGGCACTCGCTCCGGTTTGAGAGATACGCGGTTCAACCTGAATGAACTTGCCCCGCTGGCCGGGACGGCCCTTGCGCATCGTGCCGTAGCCGATGGACTGAGCTACGGGCGAATTCCAAGTGCCGAGAAAATCCGCGCCGAACGAGATCACGTAGTTCGATTGAGCAAGGTCGGCCGTGACAGGCACATCGTGACCGAAGGCCACGAGATTTGCGAACAGGCTGGTCTGGTCATCAAAAAGTGCAAATTGCACCCATCGCGTGCACTTGAGTCCCGCCGTGAAACTGGACACGATGTTCGCCCGCTGCCCGCGAAGCGGCGAAGTTAAGAATGCAAAATCGCTCAGTTCATTCTTTGTCCTCAGATCGGACAGGCGGGAGACGAGTTGCTTGATTGCATCGTCCCAAGTGATCTCCTGAAACTGGCCGGAGCCGCGCGGGCCGGTGCGCGCGAGTGGAGTTCGGATCCGATCGGGGTGATACGTCACTTGTAAGCCCGTTTGGCCCCGCGGGCAGAGGCGGCCTTGATTGATCGGGTGATTCGGATTGCCTTCGAGCTTTTTCGCGAGGCCCATTTTGATAATGCCGAGCTGGCCGTTGCGCACGACTTCCGCTTCGCCCTGCATCACGCGCACCAGCAGGCCGCAGCCAGCCGGACACTGCGTGCAGATGCTCGGCTTCCAGGTGGCGATGCCGGGAAGCATGTCCTCTTCCGGTATGAAGCGGATGAGCTGATGGTCCGGATTGCCGCAGCCTTCGAGAGCCGCTGCGGCCCCACCGGCCGCCGAAATTTTCAAAAAGTCGCGACGTTCCATGATCTCGTCTCTAGTAGTGACACGCCACACAATCAACCGATGCTTTCTGCTGCCGATGACACTCGATGCAAAAACCCATGGTGTGGTCCACTTTGCGCTCGGCGACCGTCTGCGTGGTCATGTCGCCGTGGCACACCTTGCAATCGACTCCGGCGCGAATGTGCGGCGCATGATTGAACTTCACGTGCGCGGACGGCTCGAAGCCGTAAACACGCTGCCATGGGATATCCTCGCCGCGCGCCCGGTACGCCGCGAGTTTCTTGATCTCCGGCTTGTCCGTGGCGATCACCTGATGGCACGTCATGCAGAAATTGACGCTGGGAATTCTCGCGTCCGGCCCGCGATCCACGCCCACGTGGCAATCCGTGCACTGCATGCCATTCGCAAGATGCACCTTGTGCGTAAACGCGATCGGTTGGACGGGCGTCGAGCGCCAATTGAAGAATTCCCGAACGGCATCGAAGACGGTGCCGTGTGCCGGCGTGAAGACATCCGAACTAGGGGTCGGGGAAGGGCTGCCGCTCTGCGCCTCGGCGCGCGGGCTCGATTTGAAAAGAGCCCACCCGAGAACGGTCACGCAAGCGACAATGGCGATACAAAACCACAGATTGGAGGAGCGCCCAAACAACGAGAGATTACCCTCTTCGATGCGAAGCTTGCAAACGCGACATAGTACATGCCTCTTCCGTGCGTGTAAACCAGGATTTCAGGCGTGTGAGGGGCGCCACAATTCCGGTCTTGCCCGACACGATGACATTTGTGATAACTACCAACCGGATTTCATCCCATACGGAACGGCGTTGACCAGCGCCTCGATGCGCATGATTTTGCCGTCTTTGATTTTGAAGAGCTCCGCGATCTGCCACGTCCAAGGGGCCGTGCGGGTTTGCTGGACGGTGCGGCCGTCGGTGAGCTTGTAGGATCGCAGTGTGGCGTCATGATCGAAAAAGCCTTCGACAAACACGAGCCCTCGTTCCTCATCAACCACAACAAAACGACGATCGCGGATCTCGGTGTCCGGCTGAAAATTGCGGGTCTTGATCTGATCCGCGCAGCCGAGCCCGAGGACGCTGTTTGAATTGGCGCCGGGATTCGTGGGGGTGCTGTTCGTCGTCTGCACACCGCTCTCGATGCGGTTGCAGTCCTGGTCGAATGGGACGAATGAGGCGTGGCCCTTTTCGATGGCGCTGAAATAGCTGTTCGCGATGGCGATCATGTTCTGGCGCGAGCGACGTTCCGCGGGAGCGACCGTTTCGGCGAAGATAGGATTTGGCTGGACCAGATTCTCCGGGCGGGCGAAACTCCCGGCTTCTTTCCGGGCCACCACGGCTTCGACCTCGGCAATTTGCTTCAGCTCGACTTTCAGTCGCAGGTTCAAAATGACCGGTGCGCCGTTCTCCTGCAGCGTGCCCATGAACATCACCTGACCGGTTTGCGGATCGTCCGCGTAGATTTTGTAGTTCCCGACTGCCGTGGCTGTGCCCCAGAGGCCGTCGCCGAGGCGCAGCGCCTGGCCGTTTTCGGTATATTTCACGTCCCTCGCGAGCGGCAGGCGGGAAGGATCGTGCGCGACGAACGCCGCGAGCGCCTGATCGGCGAAGCTGTTCAGGCAGGCGCGGTCGCAGTCGTAATTGAAGTTGGCATCGTAGTCCGCGGGCGGCGCCGTCGACTGCGCCCGCGCCGAAACCGACGCAAGCGCAGCCAGAATCAACGCCGCCGCGAAAACGAAAGAGTTGCGAACGAATCGCATGATTGCCCCGCAATCTACTTCGAAGCTTTCACCCAGGGACTCGGCATGTAATACGGGACCGTATTGAGAACGGCTTCGATCTGACGGATTTTGCCGTTCTTGATCTTGAAAAGCTCGAAGATCAGGAAGGTGTAGGGGCGATCGAACGGCGGCCCGATCGTGCGAACGGAACCATCCACCAAAGTGTTCTTCCGCACCGTGCCGTTGTGGTCGAAAAACGTCGCCGCGAAAACCATTTGGCGCTGTTCGTCCACCAGATAGCGGCGATCGCGGCAGCGCGTGACCATCTTGAGCATCCCGGTTTCGAGTTGGGCTTGGCATCCCATCCTTTGCACCACGCCGGCTTTCGGATCCGGATTATTCGCCGTGATCGTTCCATTTTCCATGCGCTGGCAATCGGGATCGAAGGTCGTATAGATCTTGCCCGTGTTCAGCTGGATGGTCGAGAAATAGCCGTCGGCGAGAGCGATCAGCTTGTCGCGGGAGACACGCTCGCTGGCGGGCTCGTCCTCGGAGAACAGCGGCTTATCCTTAAGGTTGTCGGGGCCTCCCGTCAGATTTCCAGAGCCAGCCGGGCCCGGGCGGTCCGGACGCGCGGCGATGATCTCGATTTCCGTGACCTTGCGGCCAGCGACTTTTAGGCGCCCGGCAAAGCAGGACAAATGGCCATCCTCATTGGCGACGGCGAGAAATCCGACTTGGCCGGTTTCGGGATCGTCGACGAAGACCTTGTAGGAGCCCCAGCCATCGGAGGTCTGCCACAGGCCTTCGCCGAGCTTCATCTCGACGTTGTTTTCCGAGTACCGGATGCTCGCCGCGGTCGGCAACTTCGACGGATCGTGCGCGGCGACGGCGGCCATATATTGATCGACGAATCCGTTGAGGCAGGCGCGATCGCAGTTATTCGAGGCCGGCTTTCCCGCGGCCAGCCTCCCGCCGGGCTGAATCGCCGCCTTGCCCAAGATCAAGACGACAACTGCGGCCACAATGAAAAGGACTCTTCTCATGGTTCCCCCCTGGGTCTCGACACGTGCGTCGCATCTATATCAAAAGGTATGCCCGTCCGCAACCGCGCTATAGAATTGGCGGGACAAAAACGTTAGGCTACGCGCATCGGAGAAGCCGATGCCCGCGGACATTCAGGTAGAACAGCTTGGTGACGGCGAGTTTCGCGTGCGCGTCATCGAAGGCGCGAGCGAGTCAACGCATCGCGTCACGCTCAAGCCGGAAGATTACAACCGGCTCGCGGCCGGAAAAGTCGAGCCGAAGGAGCTCGTGAGGCGCTCGTTCGAATTCCTGCTGGAAAACGAGCCAAAGGAATCGATTCTCGCCCGATTCGATTTGCCGTTGATCGGCCGCTACTTCCCGCAATTCGAACGCGAAATCAAGCGCAGGCTATCGTGATGTCCTCCTCTTCACCAGACCGTGTCGCAGCGGGTTCGGGGCATGCGCACAGCATCAGCCTGAAGTTGCACGACATGAGCCAGCTCTTCAACTCGATGGACCCTTCTCCCTTTATCGAGAAGGACCTCGACGACGACGCGGAAGAATTCATCGTAGGCTGGGCGCAGGAGTTTCCGTCCGAAGCGCCGGTGAGGCTGCGCATCTACCTGGAGCAGTGGCCGGCCGAGGATCCCAAGGAACTGGTCCGGCAAGCTGTCCACAATTACTTCGCCCACCGCGCCAAGCTGACTGATATGGAATTCAGGCGCCTGATGAAACAGGGCCGGACCAGCCTGTTGATCGGTTTGGTGTTCCTGGCTACCTGCCTTGTCGTCATCAAGACGCTGCTGCACGGTGCGGCAGGCACCTGGGCCGGCGTGCTGCGCGAAAGTCTGACGATCGCGGGATGGGTCGCGATGTGGCGGCCGATGGAGATCTATCTCTACGATTGGTGGCCGTTGCGCCGGAGGGGCCGAATCTACGCGAAGTTGAGCCACATGCCGGTGGAAGTTGTCCAGCACGGGAAGGGTTGAGCGTCTTCGATCGAGGCTGTAGTTCGGGAGCGCTACGCGGGCGCAGCAGTGAACGGGAGGTGAGCATGGAATCGACTGGGACGGGCCGGACGGACGCGGCGCAGCAGCAACGTATGGTCCAACGGCAATCGGCACTCGACTTCTTGAATCCCTCGCTTGAGTGGCGACGCGTCTTCGCGGAGATCTGGGGCACGTTCCTGCTGGTGCTGGTCGCTGCCGGTGGCGGCGTTGTCGCGGCGATGAGCGGCGGCCGGGCCACTCTTGGCATGATAGTGGTGGCACCGGGAATCATGGTGATGGCGATCATCTACTTTATGGGGGCAGTGAGTGGAGCGCATTTGAATCCGGCGGTCACGCTGGCGTTCGCGGTACGGCGCAACTTTCCCTGGAAGAGAGTCCCGGCCTATATCGTGGGACAGGTGATCGGAGGCATCGGCGCGGCCCTTTTCCTTAAAGCCATGTTCGGGACGGTTGGCGCGCTTGGCGCGACGCTGCCGGGTAGTGGTGTGACCAGCGGGAAAGCACTGGCGATGGAGGTGGTGCTGACGGCCGGGCTGGTGAACACGATCCTGGGCACGGCGTCCGGCGCGCGGAACATCGGCACGAACGGCGCCATCGCCGTGGGCGGGTACATTGCTCTGGCGGGACTTTGGGCGGCGCCGGTTACCGGCGCCTCGATGAACCCGGCGCGTTCGCTTGCGCCGGATCTGGTGCGCGGCGACTTCCACACGACGTGGATCTACATCCTTGGGCCCGCGGTGGGCGCTTTGATCGGAGTGGCCTTCGAGTGGATTCTCATAGGGAAGCCCACAGAGGCCGGCAGGATCGCCGCTCAGGGCACACTTGGCGTCGATGATCAGGCGGGGCCGGATGATGCGTGAGTGAAACGAAGGCGCCGCTCCGCACGTTTCACCGTGATCGCGATAAGGAGAATGCATGACCAGGATTTCGGCCTTTGTTGTGTCCCTTGTTTTCGTTGCGATTACCCCGGCCGTTGCCCAAGTGAAGAACTACAAGCCGGTCACTCAGCAGATGCTCTTGAACCCGAGCCCGAATGACTGGCTGATGTACAGCCGAACGTACGACGCGTGGCGGTACAGCCCGCTGAAGCAGATCAACAGGAAAAACGTCAAACAGCTTCGGATGGCGTGGGTGCGCGGCCTGGGCGAAGGCGGCTTCGCTGAAGCGGAAGACAAGCTGCCAGACGGCTGGAAGCCCCTCCACGCCCAAAAGGCTTCAAGCCGGACGACAGCGTGGTCAGCATCTTTACCGGCTGGAGTATGAGTGACATCTGCTGGTTCAGCCAGATGCCGGTCCATCGTATTGGGTGGAGAAACCAATACATATTGGTTCGCGGAGACTTCAGCTACACCGCGAGCGCCTCAGTAGACAAGTGGCGATAGACGACACCGCTCTTCAGCTCGCGAGGGCGTGGCGCGCCCGGAGGGAATCGAACCCCCGACCCTCTGCTTAGAAGGCAGACGCTCTATCCACCTGAGCTACGGGCGCTCTCTTGTTATCAGTAGCTTACGCTGCCAGTCCCCTCTTTTCCAGGGGGCTTTTGGGGCAATTCCGGCCAGCACACCAGGAACCGCTACCAAATGCTTCTCGAAGCAGTCCGGCCCCCCGGAGTCGCCCTTGAAAGGGAACGCGTTTCATTAGGCGTGACCATGATCCTAGCCGATTACGTATCGGTCAGTTGAGTGCACGAACTTGTCCCGCTGAGCCCGCCTCAGCTTCACCAGCTATGCCGCTTGGTGCAGCATGCGCAGCCTGGCCTTCGCCTTCCTCGCTTGGATCTGCTCGGAACTAAGTGGCGGCCGTTCCTGCACTCAAGTGATGTTACTTAATTATCAGAAGGCAGACGCTCTTTCCAACTGAGCTACGGGCGCGTTCATTGCTCTGATTCTAAAATAGTTGTGCCTCGCGCTGGCACTGTTTTAGACGCGTTGACCTTCTGCGCAAACGGCAGAAGGTCATTCCAGAAGCACGTACGCCACAGTTTTTCCGGCTTTTCAAGCGCTCGATTCGGTGCATGCGGTACAACTGAGGCAGTCTGTGGTTGGTTGGGCATCTTCTGTGTATTCGCCCAACTACCCCAAGAGAGCATGCTCACAATCATAAGAACGAGCGCAACCGAGTAAGTATGTAGGGTATGCGCGCAACAAGTCAGGGACTGCCCTCACACGCTCAGAACTGGAATCGGCACCGCGCAAATGATTGCGTAGCCGTGGGTCCGCAGGCGGCCGCCATAAGGGTAGCACCCGGTGACCAGCAAGTCCGCCTTCGTCTGCTTCGCAGCTTGGCTCAGCACCTTGGGCGCGTCGCCACTACCGATAAATACGTCTGCCTTGATGCCCATGGCTTGCTGGAGCTCTGCGATATGCTGAGAAGCGTCGCCGACAAGCGCCTCTTTCCACTCCGGATCGACGTAGTCGCCACCCGGCCCCCAAAGCTCCACCCCGGCAGTGACGTGAGCGAGCGTGAGGCGGGCGCCAAATTCGGCGGCCATTTGCGCGGCCCACGACACAGCTTTGCGATTATGGGGGTTGAAATCGACCGCGCACAAGACGTTGCGGAGCGCAAACTCCTGCACTGGCGATTTTTCCACGTGGGCGTCGGTCCAAACCGGGCACTCGGTCCCGTGCAGTACTTTCGCTGTCACAGAGCCCAGAAGAAACTGGGAGAACGTGTGGCCATGGGACGGCATCATGATCAGGTCGGCTTTTTCCTCCTGAGCCGTCTGCACAATTGCCTGGGCCGCGCCGCCTTTGGCCAACACGCGCTGAATGGTAAGGTCCTCAAGCTCCGGCCCGAGAGACTGGTCCAGGTTTTTCTCGGCCCCTCTGATGACCTCAGCGAGCATATCCCAACCAGCGAGCTCGGGGCCGTCCTCCGGCACGCCGGCGGCGTGGCTCTGCTCTGTCACGACGTGCAGCATCGCGATCTCAGAATGAAAATGGTGGGCCAATGTCGCAGCCTGATGAATCACACGCAGCGAGGTATTCGGGAAATCAACCGGAAGAAGAATTTTCTTAATGTTCAGCATCGCGCACGCTGTTTTAGGTTCTATGGTACTTTGCTGATCAGTTGCGCAGGCGATGGGAGTTGCGAGGCGTCCCAACCTCCTCCGAGCGCCTCAATCAACCCTCCGCTGGCCGTCATCTGCTGAATTCGAAGAGTTACCGCAGCTTCCTGGTTGGATAGCAATGACGTTTGCGCGGTAATCACATTCAGGTAAGGATCGATTCCTAATTTGTAGCGATCCATCGCCAACGCGAGGTCTCTTTCCGCCGATTTGACCGCCGTGTCCTGATATTGAATCTCCACAGACAGGATCCGCAGCGACGCGAGGTTGTCTTCAACTTGTTGAAAAGCCGTTAGCACCGTCTGCCTATAGTTGGCTACTGTCTGATCGTACTGGGCTCTGAATTGCTGGACCGTGGCCCGGCGCAAGCCCGCATCAAAAAGGGTTTCCGCGGCCGCCGGGCCAACCGAGAAAAAGCGGCTCGGCCATGTGAACCAATTCGCGATCGAGGTGCTTTCGAGTCCCGCCGTTGCGCTTAACGTAACCGTCGGAAAGTATGCTGCTCTCGCAATGCCAATCTGCGCGTTGGCCTGAGCCACCAGGCGCTCTGCTGCGGCGATGTCGGGACGCCGCTCAAGAAGCTGGGACGGAACGCCGAAGGGAATCGCCGGAGGACTTGATTTGAGCGGTTCGATGGGAATTGAAAACGTCGACGCTGGTTGGCCGGTCAGCATGGCGATGGCATGTTCAAACTGTGCCCGTTGGACGCCAAGAGCGAC
>Ga0187872_10004633_pt1 | contig 10256 bp, 11 predicted proteins | sample June2016WEW_16_4_FD_132973 | JGI IMG/M metagenome (GOLD analysis project Ga0187872, IMG submission 132973) | Peatland microbial communities from SPRUCE experiment site at the Marcell Experimental Forest, Minnesota, USA - June2016WEW_16_40 | ecosystem: Environmental > Terrestrial > Soil >...
AACATCGGGAACGTAATGCCGCCCATCTGGCTGAAATTCGATAGCGTGGACTCGCCGCCAAAGCTCTGCCAATTGGTGTTCGTGATGAAGCTGATCGCCGTGTTGAACGCCTGAAAGGCCTCCATGCCGGGGAAGTTCAGTTGATTGAGCGGCAGATAGTCCTGGAATGAATAGACGACGAAGATCAATAACGCCATGACCAGGTTAGTCGCCAACATGTGGAAGGTGTAAGTCTTCCAATTCATCGCCTGGCGCGTCACCTTGCGGCCGATGAGAAAATAGAGCGCATTATCGACTGGATCGAATAGCCGGTCGAACAATGTCTCCTTGCCCATGACAATTCGCGCCATGTAGCGTCCGGTCGGAATGCTAAGCAGAAAAATGGCGATTAGAGTGAGAGCAATCTGCAGCCAGGCCGCGGCGGTCATGCGGACTTCTCCAAGGGATTGGTGCTCGGCGGCATGCTAAAATTTCTGCGGATTAATAACCGCGTAGAACAGGTAGATCACCAGCAGAACCACGATCAGAGTGAGAACATAGACGGCCACCATGGTGATCTCCGTTCTCTCCCGGCGCGACGCCGGCAGGGTCCTCACGATGCGTTCTTGGTATCGGCAGCCTTGGCGACACCGCCGTCCGTTGGCGAAACGAGTTCCGGCGTGGCGATAATCTTCTCGGTGAACCGCACCAAGCCAAACATCAGCGCATAGCTGACGATGAGAATGACGAACATGAGCGCGGTGAATGCCATTGGGACTCTCCCGTGAGCTTCCGTAACACCGAGCGTGACAAGAGATTTGATATTCATCAAGGATGCCAAGCTCTTCTTGCTGTCGACTGACGATCATGCGTCGTCGGCGTATTAAATACGAGACGAGACTCCGGACCACGTTATAGGAAGTTTATAAGGACGGTGAGGGACGCGAAGCGGCGGCATGCGGCATAAGCGGCGCAGGAGTTACCCGTAGCGGCCCTTTGGAGCCTTTATGAAACACCCACCAAATCCTTATGCCGTCTACATATCTTAGTGCTTTGGTCGCTCTGGTTTGTCTACGGCCTTTGACACCATGTTATTGGAACGCGGCCGGCAAGGCCGCCCTTTCCGTGAGATCGCATCATGATTGGTGCGGACCAGGCAGTGGATTTTGACCGGTTGGATGATGAGTTGCGGCGGGCGCCGGCGCTCGCACCTGAGCTATTTCGTAAAGTCATCGAGCGTGGTGGCGCGCGGCTCTTATTACTTCGGCAAGCGGGAAAAACGGTTCGGATCGATCGCTTGGTCGAGGCCGGCGCTTGGACCGATGCGGCGTTCGCCCTGATCGACCTTGAACTACCGGCCTGGAAGCTCCGGCGTCTGGTCTATGAGGATGGCGAATGGCACTGCGCGCTGTCGCGGCAGCCGAATCTGCCCGTGGCGTTCGACGATTCCGTAGAGGCCAGTCATGAGGCACTGCCGTTGGCAGTCCTCAGAGCCTTTGTCGAAGCGCGCCGCAGGAGCAGTACTGTACCGGCAACCATCTCGGCGGTTCCGCAAGTTCAGCCGGCGCCGGATCAAATGATCTGCTGCGACAACTTCGCATGAGCGGTTGGCGGGTTTCGGGCTCCGTTTACGTCACTATGCCGGCTTTATGACGACGAGCCCCGTTCCGTCTCGAATTCATATGCGATCGAGAGCACATTTGCGGTCAGGATAACGAACAATAGGAGGACCTCGATGAGCGTCATTCCTGTCGATCAACCGCCTCGTGCCGCCAACGGCGCGGAGAAGCCGGGGAGCTTCTGGCAAAGGCTGGCGCAATCGCTCGAAGCCTATTTTGCCAATCAGATGAAGCGAGCGGTGTCAGAAACCACGTTGCGCCGTTCCAAGCACGATATCGCGCGATTTCGCCGGCTTATGCATAAGAGTTCGGCGGTGCGAGTGGAAGCGAGGCTCGGCACTCGTCGCCTCCCCCAGAGCGGGGCACGATAATGACCAGGCTGGCTGCAAATCTCGAAGCCGAACGCCCGCTGCTGCGTGGCATTTGCCTCGTCGTAAAAGGCCGCCAGCCGAACTTCGATAGACGTCGGCCGCCGCTCGCTTCGGCCGGCGCGGCAGCTAAATTTCCCCGACGGCCGGATTCCGGCATCCTCAGCGAGTCGATCCCGCTATTTTTTATTGGCCGCAATAAAAGCGGATTTTGGATAGCGCGCGAGGCCGAAGGCCGAACCGGCGGCATCTTCCTCTTTAGGCGATCGGCTCTGGGTTTTGCCAAGACGAACAGCGCGCCTACCGGCTGCGCGACGATGCTTCTCGCAGAACGCTTCGAACTTGATGTCGAAAACCGAGGCAATCCGTTTGTTGCGTGGCTTGACGCAGCGTTGCGCATGGCGGCCTGGTTTATGCAAACTCGTTCCACTCCTCATCACGCGACCGTAGTCACGATGGAGCGGAAACATGTCAAAGGAGAACGTCCATGACAAAAGCAGAAAAAGCTGAACCTCCCTCGTGGTTGCGACCGCCGCTTTTCATGATCGGTCAGGACTGCCGCGGAAACTGGGTTGTTCAGGACCAGAACGGAACTTGCGGCGGCCTTTTTGTCGATCGTCATGCGGCGCTCCGATTCGTGCGTTCCGAGAACGGACATCGAGCGCGCGCCGTCGTCATGGTTTCTAGAGGTCTTGAACTCGATATGAGCCGCAACCCGGGCGCGCTGCCCCACCGGGAATTAGCCACCGATCTTCAGCGCCAGATCGCTTGACCGAACGCCAATGTGCGCCATCGGCCGGCATGTTTCAAAATTGTCGGGATACGCCCCCGCGTTGCCGACGCCATTCAATGATGAGGGAGACATCGGCGCCGCCGCGTTCGAACGGCTATGCGACCTGCAGATCGTCAATGGAGCAACCGCGCTTGTCGTGTGCGGGACCACGGGCGAAGCTCCAACGCTGAGTCCCAAGGAGCACACGGAACTTATTCGTATCGCCGTTGCGGTTTCGCGCGGTCGCATTCCGGTCATCGCCGGGGCAGGCGCAAATGCCACGGCGCACGCGGTCGAATTGAGCAAAGACGCCGAAGCGGCCGGGGCCGATGCGATTTTGTCGGTTGTCCCTTACTACAACAAACCGACACAGTCGGGCCTCTACGCCCATTTCCGCGCGATTGCGGAATCAACTGGCTTGCCGGTCATCCTCTATGACGTGCCATCGCGAACAGCGTGCAGTCTCGCCGACGAGACTGTTGCGCGATTGGCCGAGTTGCCGCGGGTGATTGGGCTCAAAGACGCGGCTGGCGACGCTACGCGGCCGGCGCGCCTGCGACCGCTTTTAGGAACGGATTTCAGACTGCTTTGCGGAGATGACGCACTGGCCTTGGCCTACTTCGCACAGGGCGGCGACGGCTGCATATCGGTCACGTCAAACGTCGCGCCGGGTCTGTGCCGCAGCATGTTTTTGGCTTGGAAGCAGGGGCAATCGGCGAGAGCGCTGCGGCTTTCGCGCCCCGTCGCGCAACTGACGGCAGCGCTGTTTCAGGAGAGCAACCCCGTTCCGCTGAAACACGCCTTGGCTCTGTTTGGTCTTATGACGCCGAGCGTTCGCTTGCCGCTGGTCAAATTGAGCAGTCAAAGCCGAGTTGAACTGGACCGAGTCGTGGCTCGCTTGGGCGACGAGTATTCGGAGTACATGATCGGTATCGTTCAGGGACACGGCGACGTACGTCCGCGCGCCGTGGCCGGTTGAGCGCACACTTCCAGCTTCAACAGCCATAGCCTGATGGCCTCCCCGGCGCGCCCCGATCTGGACGGACCCGCGCCGCGGGCGCACACTCCCGCCCGAGGAACAATCGCAGAGGGCAGACATTGCGGTTGTCGAAGGTCGGCCCGCTTAACGTCATGGGGCGTGTCGGTGGGCTTCCGCCGCCATCGTTTATGCAATCGCGAACGCAGGATTAGAGCGATGTTGAAATGAACGAGATGTACAAGTCATCCGCTCGGCCACGGCCCGAACTTGCTGGCGACGCAAAGCATGGCATGGTGATCAACTGTGCCGCCTACCAAGGCGGATGCCGGATCGCGGACATCGATCTCGATCAGGCGCGCAAGGTTGACACTTCCGACGGCGGCTTCGTCTGGATCGGTTTGCACGAGCCGGATCAGGCGCTACTGCACACGGTGCAGCAGCGCTTCGGATTGCACGACCTCGCGGTTGAGGACGCGCTGCGCGCCCATCAGCGCCCGAAGCTCGAAATCTACGGGGACACGCTGTTCATCGTGGTGCGCACGGCCTCGCTGCAGGATCGCAAGATTCGGTGCGGCGAGACTCATATCTTCGCCGGCCGCGGCTACGTGGTCACCGTGCGGCACGGTTCGACCACGGCTTACAAGGAGGTGCGCACGCGCTGCGAGGGCGCGCCGAAGATGCTGGCGATGGGCGAGGGCTTCGTCGTTTATTCGATCATGGATTTCATCGTCGACAAATATTTTCCGATTCTGCAAGAACTCGAAAGTGAGGTGGATGCACTGGAGGACACTATCTTTTCCCGCACCTCCAACCGACCGAATGTCGAGCGGATTTACGAGGTCCGGCACGAATTGCTGCTGCTGCGGCGCGCGGTCCAGCCGCTACAGGAGATGTGCAACCGCATGATGCGGTTCGACGTGCCGCTGATCGATCAGGCCATGCATCCTTACTTCCGCGACATTGAAGACCATGTGATCCGCCTGGTCGAGAGCATCGATGACCTCCGCGACCTTCTAACGGCGGCGCTGGAGGCGCATCTGCTGCTCTCGTCGGCGGAGCAGAACAACATCATCAAGATCTTTTCCGTCGCCGCGGTGGTGCTGATGCCGCCGACGCTGATCGCCTCGGTCTACGGCATGAACTTCAAAAGCATGCCGGAGCTGGAATGGCGGTACGGCTAGAGGCGGTGCGGGCCGCGATCATGCAAGAGCGTCGGGCAGGAGGCCGTAATGGCGAAGCGCGAGCGATTCGTTACGTCTGTCACATGTCCGGAATGCGCACTAAACGGCTCTGCAACGTGGGAAGAGAATGAAAGTGGAAATTTAGAAACGACAATCAAAAGCCTATCGGATGGCTTCAGAATCGGTCCGGCGACCGAGATTCATTGCGCCAACTGCGGCGTTAAGGCGCGTATTGGTCGAACCTTAAGCCGATCCGAAATGAAATGACCCACTACCTCAAAATAGGACACTACCGAAGCATGAACTCATGCACATTTCGCCCGTCCTCATAAGTAAGAAATATCGGCATCGCCGTGGGTAGGAAGCAAACCGGGTGAACTATATGGCCGTTGTCGAAGGCGCTGTCATCGTGCTGCTGCTTATGTTCAACGGCTTTCTCGCCATGTCGGAGATCGCCATCGTGTCTTCGCGCCGCAGCCGGCTCGAACAGCTCGCGGACGCCGGCCGCGTCAATGCGCGCACCGCACTGGCGCTTGCGGAGAATCCAAGCCGGTATCTCGCGGCTATTCAAATGGGTATGACGCTGATCGGTATTCTTGCGGGTGTCTTGAGCGGCGCCACATTAGCCGACCGGCTCGAGGATTGGTTTGGTCTTTATCCCTCGATTGAGCCCTATGCCAAGCCTGCGGCGGTCGGCATCGTCGTCGTGGCGGTTACCTACCTGTCGCTTATCATCGGCGAGCTCGCGCCAAAGCAGATCGCTCTCAAGAACCCGGAGACGATTGCGATCCACGTCGCACGGCCGCTGGCCATCATTGTCAGGTCGGCAGCTCCAATCGTCTGGCTCCTCGATGTCTCCACGAAATTCATCCTGCGGGTGGTGGGGCTGCGGCCTGGCTTCGAGCGGCAGGTAACCGATGAGGACATCCAGAGTTTGGTTCGGGAGGCAGAACGGTCGGGAGTGCTGGGCAAAATCGAGCGTGAGCTGGTCGAGGGGGTGCTGGACCTGGAGGAAAGGGCCGTACGAACGATCATGACGCCGCGACCCGATGTAGCCTGGGTCAATCTCGACGAGTCGAAGGACGCGATCGTGAACAAGATCCGGGCTTGTCCCTACGCTCAGCTCCTGGTGAGCCACGGCTCGATCGACGACATCGCAGGTGTTGTTCGCAAACAGGACCTGTTGGAGCAGATTCTTGCTGGTGCTGCATTCGATGTCGAAAGTCTGCTGCTGCCGCCGCTGGTCATCCCGGAAGGGGTATCGATCCTGCGAACGCTCGATTTGTTCAGAAAGACGCCGGTTAACACCGCGGTGGTCGTCGACGAGTACGGCACGATTCAAGGGATCGTGACGCGCACCGATCTGCTCGTAGCCATTGCCGGCGATCTTCCCGACGTCGAAGTCCACTCCGACCCGAAAGTGACGCGTAATTCGAACGGCTCGCTTCTGATCGACGCTTCGATGCCGATACGGGAAATGTCCGACCTGAATTGCTTCCGCAAGCCGCCGGTCGGCGACTTCGTGACGCTCGCTGGCTTCATGTTGGCGCAGCTCGGCCATGTCCCCGAGACCGGAGAAGAGTTCGCCTGTGATGGATGGCGTTTTCGGGTCGTCGAAATGGACCGCCGGCGGATCGACAAGGTGCTGGTCGAACCCACATAATAATAAGGCCCGGCGTAAAGGATGGAATCATGCCGGAAGCCGCTTGCGCGATGGTTCGAACTCGGACGCCAACATCGAAAAACGAATTTCCCCTGCAGACTCCGGCTGGTTATCCACCTGCCTGCGGACCAGCTACCGTCTGCTGCACGAGTGCGGCGCTGCGAGCACGGGATCGGCGCGTGGTGTTTCTCCGCCCGGTCTGAATTCTAAGGTTGTTCGTTTAGAATTTTACCAGACGTTAGCCGGCGCACTTCCTTTGCCGGATGGAGCGAGTCGTGATGAATGACGCGGTCATAGCAGGCCAGTCGGCTCGCATCCTCCTTCACGGCGTCACACTGCTCATATGTCGATGGGGAGTGCCGGACAGCCGCCCACAAAATTGGAACAACCAGCGCCGTACAGAACGCAGTTCCGCCGGCCAGGAGGGCTATGACTAAGGTAGACAAGATAGGGTATCGCTTCCCAGCAACGCGTCGTCGGCGCTTTGGAAAATCCGTCGGTTTGATCGAATTCTTGGAGCGATCCGACATGCTGGTAGCCCAAACCAATGGCAACTCCGCTACGGGCGTGCGGCCCCGAAGGCGGACATTCCGTCGCGCATACTGAAGACCACGGAACAACGGCCTTGCGCGACCGTCGATTTGGATATGGGGCTAAGAGTCATAAAGAAACGAGAGGGCGGAAAGCGTCGCGTTATATGGATGTCATAGGAATTGATGGTCAGGCGCTGCTTGTTTTTTAAGCCTAATGTCGGGCCGCCGAGCTAATCCGGCTGCGGTGGGAAAAATATTTCAAAGAAACCTTCACGACGGTCGACGACTGGCGCGGCTTGGCCGGTGCCGACATTGAGAGTTTTCTCCGGCGGCGGTTCGGCGCGATTCCACCAGCCGCCGCCGAGCGCCGCAAAGAGCGCGGCGGTGTCGGCAAGCCGGGCGGCCCGCGTCTGCACCACCTGAATGACGGCCTGCAAATAGCTCGTCTGCGCGGTGAGCAATAGCAGCACGTTGGCATTGCCAGTTTGCATTTGCTGGCGCGCAAGATCGAAGCTGATCTTGGCAGCGCGCTCGAAATCGCGTGCCGCTTTGAGGGCATCAGCGTCGTTTTGCAGCGCGCGCAGCGCGTCGGTCACGTTCTGCACGGCGCCGATGACTGTGCCGCGGTAACTCCAAGCCGACGCATTGTAATTGTCTTTGGCCTGTTGAAGCTCATGCAGCAGCGTGCCGCCGTCGAAGACTGTCTGCGTGGCATTGCCGGCGAGTTGCCAGAAAAGGTTTTGTGGCGCCAGCAGGCCGGCCAGCGCCGTATTCATATAGCCGGCATTGGCGCTGATCGTAAAAGCTGGAAGGAGATTAGCGGTGGCGACGCCGATCTGCGCGCTCGCGGAGTGTAATTGCTCTTCCGCTGAGCGCACGTCTGGCCGTTGCTCGATGAGCTGCGACGGCAGGCTGACGGGAAGATCGACGGGCAGGTGCAGATCAGCAAGCTTGAACGATTCGCGCGGGCCCTCGCTGGGATAGGTGCCGGCAAGGGCAGCCAAGAGGTCGCGTTGCTGCGCCAGCGCCTTGCGCAGCGGCGGCAGCGTCGCCCGGGCCTGCGCCAGCGCGGCCTCTTGCGTCGCTACATCGCTGCGATTGGCATAACCGGAGGTGAGCTGGCGCTGCAGGACGTCGAGCATCTTGGTTTGGGCCGCGATAAGCTCGTTGGTGGCCTCGATCTGTCCACGCAGCGAGGCCTCGGTGATGGCCGCGACTACCACGTTCGCTGTCAGCGTGAGATAAGCCGCCTCAACCTGGAAGCGCTGGTTGTCGGCCTGCGCTTTGAGCGATTCCACGGTGCGGCGATTGAGACCCCAGACATCGAGGGTATACGACACCGCGACTTGGGTGGTGTAGAGATTGAAAGGGTTGGCGGACGAATTGAGGACCGGAGAGATCGGACCGGCCGTCAATTGGCGCGTTGGGTTGAAATTCGCGTCGGCGAGCGGGAAGAACTTGCCCTCCTGGGCGTAGACGGCCTGCCGGGCAGCCCGCAAGTTGGCGATCGCCGTTTGCAGCGAGGGATTGTTGTTCAGTGAGCGCTCAATGAGGACGTTGAGCGCGGGCGATTTGAACAGCGCCCACCATTCCTGCGGAATGTCGCGGCCCTGCACGAAACGCTGCGGCTGACCGGTCGGGGCGTCGGTCGAGGAAGTCTGCGGCCCCAGCGGCTCCTTGGTGTAGCGGGTGGCCTCGGGTGCGGCGGGATGGAGAAAGTCCGGGCCGACCGCGCAACTCGCCAAAAGCAGCGCTGCCGCGAGAGCGCAGGCTCCTGCATTCAACTTGCTGACCGACGGAACGGACATATGCAACTGACACACTGTTGCAATTGAAGGACTGTGATTGAGCGCGACCTTACGACTTTCCGGGACGCTGCAAGCATTATTTCCTAATTGTCAGGTGTTGGCTGTGATCGTGTTGCCACACTGTCGATGATTCAGCGATGTTTTTCGCTGTGATCTATCACAGTGGAAAGCGAAACTTCTGACAGTGGACCGCGGAGGCGGCTAGCGCCGATTATTGCGACGCGTTCGCCTGAACGCACGCATTCGTCAGGTCCATTGATGGCGCCCGCGAAAACAACGCATGCCGTCCCAAGAGCGGTCGCCGCGGGGAAACTCGCTATTGCGGCCTCCAAATATATTTTCCCGCTATTCAACGTCAGGTCGAAATTCTGTGTCGGCGTTCCGATTGTTGGGCGTCCAATGAAGCTGCTGCCCACCCCGCATAATCCACGCAGGGGCGAGCGGTGTTGAAGGGTATTCTCGCATTCGGGCTCACTCGAAGGGCAATCATCCTGTCGGGCCTCTTGGTCTTCATCAGCGGCGGGCTCTTCGCCTTCATGCGGCTGAATATAGAAGCCTACCCCAATCCGGCCCCGGTGATTTTGGAGATTACGGCACAGGCAGCCGGTCTCTCGGCCGAAGAGATGGAACGTTATTACACGATTCCGATGGAGGTCGGCCTCGCCGCCACGCCTGGAGTCGACAACATCCGTTCGACGTCGTTCTACGGCCTCTCATTTGTTCGGGTCACGTTCAACTATGGAGTCGATTATTATTTCGCTCTCACGCAAGCCGCGATCAGCTTGCAGCAGAACGTCAGCCTACCGAATAACGTCATGCCGCAAATCCAGGGATCGAGCCTGGTCGGCGAAATCTATCGTTACCAGGTCACAGGTCCGCCGCACATCGGGCTGACCAATCTTCGCACCATCCAGGATTGGGTCCTGCAGCGCCGCCTCTTGACCGTCCCGGGCGTCGTCCAAGTCAATACCTGGGGCGGCACCACCAAGGAATTCGAGGTCGAAGTCGATCTGCACAAGCTCGACGCTTACAACGTCACCTTGCCCCAGGTGATCAGTGCGATCGGCAACGCCAATATCAATGTGGGCGGCCGCACCATCAATTTCGGTCAGCAATCGGTCAACATTCGCGGCATCGGTCTCTTGGACAGCGGCGGCGATTCCGATTTGACGCAGGGCTACCGGGTCCGGGACATCGAAAAAATCGTGCTGGCGCAATCGAATGGCGTACCGGTGACGATCAAGGACGTCGCAAAGGTCTATGTCGGCAATATGCCCAGGCTGGGCAAAGCCGGCCGCGACAGAGAAGACGATGTGGTCGCGGCGATCGTGGTCATGAACCGGACGTTGCACAC
>Ga0187872_10004635_pt1 | contig 10253 bp, 7 predicted proteins | sample June2016WEW_16_4_FD_132973 | JGI IMG/M metagenome (GOLD analysis project Ga0187872, IMG submission 132973) | Peatland microbial communities from SPRUCE experiment site at the Marcell Experimental Forest, Minnesota, USA - June2016WEW_16_40 | ecosystem: Environmental > Terrestrial > Soil >...
CCGCCTGTCCCAGGCCGATGTAACCGAGGCCGACCTCGGCGAGCGTCAGCAGCGGATCGTAAATCTGCGGCACCACGCGGAAAAAAGTCACCGCCTCGTCCACCGTCATCGCGAGCACGTCGGCGATGTTTTTGCCCTTGTAGGTGATTTCGAGCGTCTCGCGGTTGTAACGTTTGCCGCCGCACACCTCGCACGTCACATAAACCGGCGGCAGAAAATTCATTTCAATCTTGAGCAGGCCGCCGCCCTCGCATTTTTCGCAGCGGCCGCCCTTGACGTTGAAGCTGAACCGGCCCGGGGCGTAGCCCCGAATCTTTGCGGCAGGCAACTTGGCAAATAAATCCCTGATTGCATTAAACATGCCGGTGTAGGTGGCGGGGTTGCTTCGGGGCGTGCGGCCAATCGGCGTCTGGTCAATCACGATGACCTTGTCAATCATCTCAAAACCCATCAACGCGCGGTGCGCGCCGGGTGTTTCCTTGGAACCGTAAAACTTGCGGAACAGTGCCCGGCGCAGGATGTCGTCCACGAGTGTGCTTTTGCCCGAACCGCTCACGCCGGTGACGCACGTGAACGTGCCGAGCGGAATGCGCGCGTCAATGTTCCGCAAATTGTTTTCCCGGGCGCCGAGCACTTCGAGCCAGCCGCGGTCTTCCGATGGCGCCAGGCGCTTTTTCGGGATGGGAATCGCCAGTTCGCCGCGCAGATACTGCGCGGTGAGCGAATTTTTGTTCGCCAGAATTTCCGGCAATGTGCCCGCCGCCACGAGTTCGCCGCCGTGAACGCCCGCGCCGGGGCCAAGGTCAACGACGTAATCCGCATTGCGAATCGTGTCCGCGTCATGCTCGACGACGAGCACGGTGTTGCCGAGGTCGCGCAGGCCCTTGAGCGTCTCCAGCAGGCGGTGGTTGTCGCGCTGGTGCAGGCCGATGCTCGGCTCGTCCAGAATGTAAAGCACGCCGACCAGCCCCGCGCCGATTTGGGTGGCCAGCCGGATGCGCTGCGCCTCGCCACCGCTCAACGTGCTGCTCTCGCGGTCGAGCGTGAGATAGCCGAGGCCGACGTTTTTCAAAAAACCAAGCCGGGCGCGGATTTCCTTGATGACCTCATGCGCGATTTTTTCCTCAAATTCCGTGAGCTCGAGACCGGCAAAAAATTCGTCGGCCTTTTCCACCGACAACGCGCAGACGTCCATGATGGAAAGGCCGGGAATTTTTAGGATTTCGGATTTGCGGTTCGATATTTTTGTGGTAGCACCCGCGTCCCGCGGGTCAAATCCGGCGTCGCGCCGGATTTCGCCGGGTGACGCAGGCTGCGGATCATCGGACGAACGTGGAGCCATCGTCCGTCCCCCGACGGTTTCGGGCGTGACGCCCGAAACAACAGGCCGGAGGCCTGTGCTACCCAAAGTCACGGCCAGGATTTCCGGTTTTAACCGTTTGCCTTTGCAAACGTCGCAGAACTGCGGGCTCATGTAAGGCTTGATGCGGTTGCGGACAAATTCACTTTCGCTTTCGGTGAACAGCCGCTCCAGGTTCGGCAGTACGCCCTCGAACGGACGGCTGATGGTGTGCTGGCTGCCCGCGCGCCAGAAATTAAAATCAACCTCGGCTTCGCCCGAGCCGTGCAGCAAAACTTTTTTGAAATCGTCCGGCAGGTTTTTCCAGGGCGTTTCCAGGCTGACGTTGAAATGCGCCGCGACCGACCGCAGCATCGCCTTGTAATAAATGTTCATCCGCTTGCCCGCCCGGCGCCAGGGCTGGACCGCGCCGTCCTCGAGCGATTTTTCCGGGTCGGGCACGACCAGGCTTTCGTCAAAAATCATTTTCTGGCCGAGGCCGTGGCAGATCGGGCAGGCGCCCGCCGGGGCGTTGAAGGAAAAATGTTTCGGCGTGGGCGGATCGTAACTTTTGCCGGTGGCCGGGCTGCACATTTTGTTGGAATGAAGCGTCTCAATCCAATTGTCTCCGTAGCCGCCGACGTTAGTCGGCGCATTTTTTGCCTGCGCAGATTGATTTGTCCGCGAACTCACGTTCGCGGCTACTTCAACCATTTGGTGCAGCGTGAACATGACGCCTTCGCCCCAGCGCAACGCGGTTTCGACCGAATCGCCGAGCCGCACGCGGATTTTGTTGTCCATCACCAGCCGGTCCACGACCGCTTCGATGGTGTGAAATTTCTTTTTGTCGAGCTTGACGCGCGTGTCGGCGGCGAGTTCGACGAATTCGCCGTCCACCCGGGCGCGGACGAACCCTTCACGGGCGAGGCGTTCGATGACGTCGCGGAATTCGCCTTTTTGCCGGCGCACGACCGGCGCGAGCAGCATCACCCGGGTTTTGGGCGGCAGCGCGAGGATTTTGTCCACGATGTCGCTGGTGGTCTGGGAGACGATGGGCACGCCGGTGTCCGGGCAGTGCGGCTTGCCGATGTGCGCGTAAAGCAGGCGGAGGTAATCGTAAATTTCCGTCGTGGTGGCGATGATGGAGCGCGGGCTGGAGCCGGAGCTGCGCTGTTCGATGGCAATGGCCGGCGAAAGGCCCTCGATGAAGTCCACCTCCGGCTTCTGCATCTGGTCGAGGAACTGCCGGGCGTAGGCGGAGAGGCTTTCGACGTATTTGCGCTGGCCCTCGGCGTAAATGGTGTCGAACGCGAGCGACGACTTGCCGCTGCCGCTGAGGCCGGTGATGACCACCAGCTTGTCGCGCGGGATGTTCAGCGTGAGATTTTTGAGATTGTGCTCACGCGCGCCGCCGATCTTGATGAATTCCTTGCTCATGGCCGCGAATTTCGCGTTCGAATCAATCGGGAAATATATGCAAAACCGCGGCGAAAGCAAAGCCGGATTGACAGACCCTGGGAGCGCCGGACGTGTGTGAACAGATTGTTGCTGGGAAACCTGAGAATTGAACCTTGAATCCTACGGCTTCAATAGTTGAAGGAAACTTGCCGGGGAATGGATTTTAGCTAACGTAGTTCACTTGAGTCCAAGGGCACGGGCCAGCTGCCACCCCAAGCCAAAGGGCCGCAGCCAAGGCTGCGGCCATTCAGAAAGCCGTGGATTCGGACTTTCCGCTTATTTCTTGCGGCGAAACAAAACGAGCAGGAACCCGCCGCCGATGGCAGTCAAAGCAACCGTGGTCGGTTCAGGAACAACGGCAATGCTGTCAAGTCCAGAAGTCAACTCGCCCGGAGTGCCAACGTCACCGATCAAACTAAGCGCGCCCGTGGCAAGGTTGACGCTGAAGAACTCGGTCTGCCCACCGACTGTTCCCGAGAAAAAGGCATTGTCGGTTACGGGCGAGATGTCAAACCCGATTCGGTCGGCGAAACTGACTCCCGTCGCCCCAATCAGGCTCGTGCCTCCCGTCACCGGATTCAAACTATACAAGTCATGGGTGGCAGCGCTGATGCCATAAAAACTGGTGCTTAAATAATCATAAGCCATAGCATCGACGCTCGCCCCCGTATAGTTGACCCCCGCTGTGGCCGCACCCGTCACCGGATTAATGGTCAGGTTCTGCCCCAAGTCGCTGGACACATAGAGCTGGCTGGTTCCGGCGTTGAAGCCAAAGTCAATGCCGTTCAAAATCGGACTGAACGCGCCGGCGCCCACCAGCGTGGCAGCGCCGGTAAGGGGATTGAGGGTATATAAGTGGCTCTGGTCGCCCAAGCCATAGAGGGTGCCACCGATCCAATCAATCCCTCGTATCTCCTCACCAGTCTGTAGGCCGGTAATGGAGTTGGCTGAGAGCAAGGTTCCCGGCGACGCGCTGTCGAAGGAAACAAGCTCGTCCAATTGATCACTCACGCCGTAAACAAGCTCGGCGTTTGCCTTGAGGCCGGAAGCCACTGCCAACCCAGCGGCCAAAGCGATCACGCTTCTGATGAGGTTAGTCCGCATTGCCTGGATCTTCATAGTTTTCCTTTTTCTGAATTGCCATTTTTATGTCGTCGCCGAACCAAATTTCGGTTGAGTTTTTCAAAGATTAACATGCTAATTACTTTCATGCAAGTTTTTCTAAATGTTTGTAAACGCTTAGTGGATAAGGAGTAGTTATCCTGGCTCCAGCGCAGTTTAGGTCGTGCTGGTATAGGAGTTGATGCAGTTATGAGGTCTGAATTTGTCTTGCATCCGTGCAGTGGGCGTGTCCGCGACGTGCCTGTGCCGGATAGTGAACGAGAGCTAAAATCGTTGAAGATTTCGTTGAAGGTTTTCCCCAGACTCCAATAAAACCCCTGTTAATACAGCGGTTTAATTGGAGGCGAGAGTCGGAATCGGCCAATTTACCCCGCTGTTGCGCCTCAAATATACCCAATTTCATTGGCTACTCAAGCATAATCGCTTTAACCCGGCTATACCCTTTTTAACTCCTTTGGTGTCCGTTTTGGTGTCCGCGAGTATGCGAAACACGCGGAAGTCATCATGCCGTCGCTGGTGGACTGGGAAGAGGATTGGAAGGAAAGTCCGCAATTCAGCGAAAAACAAAAGTTGCTGCCGGTGGATTTCCAATTGCCATTTGCTGTCGTCGCGCGAATAAATTAAGATGCGGAATTGACGTTGCCTCACTTCCGGCACAAAATCGTTTCCACAATAAAAATCGGTTGGTTTCAGATTTAACCGACCAGCAAATTTTTGTGACATTGCAATAGCAGATGAATGACGCCAAACACAAAGCACCCAAGAAAACGACACGTAAAAAACGCGTAATTTATTCGTTGCCTCCAAAGAAAAAGAGCAACATTCATCTTAATGGCGTGAATGGCGGGCACGCAAAGAGCAGGAACGGCGCTCTTCATGAAGAGGCGACGGCTTATCGGACGCGTTTTACACCGGTGCCTGATGTGGTAACGGCACCCGTTCTTGAAACCGAGATGCCGGATGTTGGCAAGGTCCCGTCAATTGAACTTTCAGAGGAACTGGCGCGTATTGAAAAATTAAATTCCGCGGCTGAAACACGGTGGGCGGATAAATTGTGCGTTGACAGCTCGCTTACGCGAGCGCTGGTCAGTTTTCAAGCCAACAAAGGAAGGGCCGTCTATCGGTGGTTCAAATACAAAGAGGCGTTCTCTGCCGAGTTAATTGAGCACTTGTTAAGCAAGTATCGGATTACAAAGGGAGTTTTGCTTGATCCATTTGCTGGAAGTGGAACGGCATTATTTGTGGCAGGCGGACACGGCATGAAGGTCGAAGGCATTGAACTTCTGCCAATTGGCCAAACACTCATTGCAACCAAGCAACTCATTGATTGGGATTTGAAAGACGTGGATGTCAAACGGCTCGCGCTTTGGCGGGACGAGCATCCCTGGCAAAAGTGCAAAACCATAAAGCCCATAAATGAATTGAGGATCACACGCGGCGCGTATCCAGCAGAAACACTAGAAGCGATGGGACGATTCCTCGCGGCATCGGAACAAGAGGGCGAACGGGTGAAGGCGGTTTTGCTTTTTGCATTGCTGTGTATTCTCGAAAACATCAGCTATACCCGAAAGGACGGCCAGTATTTGCGCTGGGACTACCGTTCAGGCAGGCGGCAGGGAAAAAAGATTTTTGACAAAGGCAAGATTCTGGCCTTTGGCGCGGCCATAACCCACAAGCTGCATGAAATTGTCCATGACTTGCGGGCCGGGGAACTTCCCGAAGATTTATTTGCCAAGACGCTCAAAAAGGCGGATGTCAAATTACACGGTGGTTCGTGTCTCGACATTTTGCCAAATCTTAAAGCTGAATCCTACGATTGCCTGATCACTTCTCCGCCGTATTGCAACCGTTATGATTACACGCGTACTTACGCGCTGGAACTAGCACTGCTCGGTGTTGACGAAGACAGTTTGGTAAAACTGCGGCAGGAAATGTTAAGTTGCACCGTTGAAAATCGCGCCAAGGACCTTTTGAAGTTAAATTGCGGTTGGAAACCGGCCATCGCTGCTGCGAATAATCAAATCCTACTGCAAAGCATCCTCGCTTACCTAGATGCACAGAAGGAACTCGACCTCCTCAACAACGATGGTATTCCCCGCATGGTGCGCGGCTATTTTTACGAGATGGCGTGCGTCATCTGGGAGTCGGCCCGGGTGTTAAAGCGTGGAGCGCCGCTTATCATGGTGAATGACAATGTTCGATATGCCGGAGCCAGCATTTCCGTGGACATCATTCTTTCAGAAATCGCCGGGCAGTTGGGCTTCACGGTCGAGCAGATTCTTGTCCTCCCGAATGGAAAGGGAAACAGCAGTCAGCAAATGGGCGCGCATGGCCGCGACGCCTTGCGCAAGTGCGTCTATCTCTGGCGAAAAACATAATCATGACCAAACCCTATCAACAACACCTGAAATCCGGCAAGAGCCTCGAAACAACTTATGAGGCGGTGCGTGCCGGATTCGTTGCACTCGCATTGGAAAAGAATCGTCGCGCGACCCCGCACGTCGCGGAAGCCAGGGCATTAAAAGCTGCCGCCAGCAAGGCCAGGACTGCGGCTGACCTGCTGAAAATTCCCGAAATCCAGCCGGGCCTGCTCACGGCGGCGGGCGTGTCGGACAAGGCGACGAATCATTTGCAAGATTCTGACAAACGCGAAGCTGTGAGCGGACTCATCAAAAACTTCCTTGAACCCGCCGGTGCGAAATTCGTCGAGGAGCTGGTGTTTCGTTTCCTGCTGACCCGTGGCGACACGCTGGGCGGTTCAATGCGGAACGTCGGCGGTTTCATGGCGCAAAAGAAACTCACCCGCGCCATTCTGGCCTGCCTGAAATTGTCCGGGCAAAAATGTCATTGGCTCCACAAGGACACCAAAATCTGGGCCGAACTGCCGGACGATGACGCGGATGTGGAACTGTCGCTCTGCGGCCTCTCGTGGAATGCCGCCAAAGGGCCGAGAACGCTGCTCTACAACGTCACTGTGCCGCTGGTGAAAAACAATGTGGACCTGTCGTTGTTCAGGTGTTCATACAGGGACTTGACCCGCGAAACCATCCACACGCCGTCGGTTTACATTGCGCTGGGCGAACTCAAGGGCGGCATTGATCCCGCTGGAGCCGATGAGCACTGGAAAACCGCGCGAACGGCGCTCAATCGGATTCACGAGGCGTTCACCAAAAAGAAACTCAAGCCGCACACATTTTTCATCGGCGCGGCAATCGAGGCGAAAATGGCATCGGAGATTTGGGAGATGCTGAAGCGAGGCGGTTTGGAAAATGCCGCGAACCTCACGGACGAAGACCATATTACATCGGTCACGAGTTGGCTTTGTAAGCTATGAGCCGAGCGGCGTGTGAAGATGGATCGCAGATGGGACAGGGCGAGGAATATCTTGATACGCTGCACGGCGACCCATAATGGAACATCAGATTCGCGCGCACGACACCCACGCCAATGCATAGACGGGAACATTCCAGAACATCGGCTCAATGCGAATTTCTCGCGGTCGTCCTGCCCACACTTTGGGCAATTTTCGGAAGACACCATCCCCTTACGGTCGTAGAGGTCAAAATGGCGCAGCCGCACCTGGGCGACAAAAAGCGACAAAAAGCGACAACGAATTTGCCGCAATTTGCCGCCTTTTAACAGCCCGTCGCCGCGCGAATCGCCTTTAATTTTATGGCTCGCTGCGCGTCGTCAAGGTTGTGCCTGCGGCCTCCACCTGTGACTACGCTGGCTGCGCTAAAGCCGGATGGCGATTAAGATTTTGCGCGGTGCTGTCGCTGCCACAGGCTCAAAATTGAGTCGCCGGTGATGAGAGTGAATGTTGTTCAAGGCAAGGTGCGTGGTGGGTGCGCCAGCCCTTCGTGACGAAAGCGGGTTTGGGTTCGGAGCCGACACAGCGGAGAATCCAAAGTCGCTTTGGTCTCGCTGATCAATTCCCCGGAGTGATGAAACTTGGCTGCCGGAATGGAGCGGCAAACTGGGCGGAGTGCAGCGGTGGCGGAGTTCGGTCGCGAGGGTGTCCTGGGGCAAGCCAGTCTTTTGGCTGACGGTTTCTGTCCGTTGGCCGGAAGTCTGGCGCGGGGGCCGGGTGGATTTTGACGCGACGGAACGAGCACACAAGCGGAACGGAGGCCAGATTGACGCGGAATGCAGGCGGCGAAGTTTGGTCACGACCATCCCGCAAATTACTTCAAATGGAACCAAATGGAAATCGGCCAATAAAAAGGAGGGTTTCTGAAACTTTTTTGAAACTATTCTGCATCTCCGGTGTCTGATCAAGTGGAGGATGAATTTCCTCCGGCGTGGTTTGTTCTTTGAAACTTGTTTGTGAGAGTCAACCGTGACTCAAAAAAAATAAACGAACAAGAGACACCATTACGAATCTATAAGCGGTAATGTGAACGATAAAAAAGTGCCCGAAAAAAAAATTAAAATCTAAAATCATAAAAAGGGCCAAAAAATTAAATGAATAAAAATCCGCGCCTAAACGAATTTACTAAAGTCTCGCCATAAAAATTTAACTACCAAAAAGACGGTCTTCTCTCCGGCCCGGCCATTTCCCCAATGGTCGGGCTGTGCGCTTCTGCCAAACCGGTTTCCCTGAACTCGCCACGCTGTAACAACGCGTGTGCTGCTCCGTGCCCTGATGGGTGTGGAGCGGCCACGCCCAAACTGTGGGTGATGTTTTGAAAATTTACACTGCCGACGAAATCGCCGGCCAATTGCAAACCAGCTACAAGACCGTGCTGAATCTGATCAAGCGCGGCCTGCTCAAAGCTCTGCCTGGCATCCGTCACAAGCGGATCACGGAAGCGGAATTCAACCGCTACCTGGGCATCCAGAGCGACGGCACATTCACACCGGCGGTGGCCAAACCGGTGTGCGCGGTGGTGGCCACTCCGCCCGCCCGTCCAGCAGGAATGGAGAAAATAACGGACAAATCGTTGGTAAATCCAATGGCGAAGGTTGTGGCGTCCCTGTCGCGTAGCAAGCCAAATGGAAAAACATGAAACAAGCACAAGCAGTGGAAAGCTTCCTGGCGGGCCGCCGCGTGGTTCTCGCCAAGTTTGTAGCGCATCACTACAAGGAAGTCAGCAACAAAGCCAAGAAGGTCGTCGGCATCGTGAACCTTTACGAAGTTCAGTGCGCCGACGGGAAGGCGCCCACCGTCCAGGTGTGGTGTCCGCGCAGCGTCCAGACGGTCGAGCAGGCCGCCAAGGATTGCCCCTGCACGTTCAAAGAGGGGCAAAAATTGGTGGTCGAGTTCGATTCGATGGAGCCGAACACGTTTGACGCCAAGAACGGCGTCATCATCCGTGCCGGCGCGGTGCTGCCCTTGGAATGAGTCGTATTGTGGTCACGCAGGGCGACCCCAAGGGAAGGGATTGCAGGCGGATGCGCGCGGAGCGCGCGCCGCCTGCAACCCATCCTTGTCCGAGAGGTGTGTCCAGACACGGAAAGCAAATGGTGAAAAATGAATAATGCACGAAACATTGAGCCGGATTTGCGGTTGAAAGCCGCGCAGTTGAACATTGAAATGGGCGATTGGGTTCACGGTCTGGCACCGTGGCAGGTCATTTCGCACATGACGTTCGTCTGGGAAGCATCCATCTGGTCGGCTCAACGCTGTTACGAAAAATTCATGCGGACGGAAATGCGGGGCGTTTCGTATTTCTACGCACTGGAGCAGAATCCGGGTCGGGACGGGTATCATGTCCACGCGCTGTGGTGCGACTGCAAAAACATGAGACGCACCGAAATTTGGGACAAATGGTTTCACCGCTACGGCCGGGCGCGAATCGAGCCGGTGAACAGCCGGGACGATGTGGCGGATTATTGCGCCAAGTATGTGACGAAAGAAAACACCTGGTGGGGCGTCAATCTGCTCGGCCAGCGGCATCCGGTGTTCAAGCAATTCAAACTGGAATGAGAGAGGAGCAACATCAATTTTTGCGGCTGCTGAACCAGTTGCCGGCCCGCCTGACGGCGGAGCAGGCGGCTTGGGTGCTGAATTGCCAGCCGCATGATGTACCGGTGCTGGTGGCGGCACGGCTGCTCAAGCCGTTGGGCAATCCGTCGCCATACAACGTGAAGTTCTTTGCCGCGTCCGAACTGCTGGAACAGGTGCAAGACCGGACATGGCTGGCAAAGGTCACGAATGCGTTGAACCAGCATTGGCAAAAGAGAAATGCCGCCAAGAAAAACTGTCTTGCCATGGCAAGCTGAACTGCAATTCTTCGCCATGATTTCGCGTAGAGCAATCCCTGCGGAATTCTCCGCATTGAACCGATGGTTGTGCCTGGAACGTGAAGCCGTTCCACCAAAGACAAAATTC
>Ga0187872_10004637_pt1 | contig 10248 bp, 9 predicted proteins | sample June2016WEW_16_4_FD_132973 | JGI IMG/M metagenome (GOLD analysis project Ga0187872, IMG submission 132973) | Peatland microbial communities from SPRUCE experiment site at the Marcell Experimental Forest, Minnesota, USA - June2016WEW_16_40 | ecosystem: Environmental > Terrestrial > Soil >...
CTCTTGACGAAATGGCATCTGCCGTAATTAACTGAAAACAAAGGCTTGGGCGCGTAGCTCAATTGGCAGAGCAACTGACTCTTAATCAGTAGGTTGAAGGTTCGATTCCTTCCGCGCTCACCACCTAACCTCAAGCAACGACGAGAGTTGCTTGCTCCTCACTTGCAGTGCTAGAAGTAAGCTGTTTCTCGTGGTGACCAGCCTCGGTGACCACTTCTCGATTTCCGTACTTCGAAAATGCAGCCTCAATTGCGTCAGCCTGGGGATGACAGTAGCGCTGCGTAATCGTAATGGAACTGTGTCCGGCGATCCGGGCCAGCGTGAAGGCATCGCAGAGCGGGGCCATGCGTGTTAGGGCTGTGTGGCGCATAACGTAGGGCTCGAAGGCGACCAGCGGCAGGGGCAGCGGTTTTTCGCCTGCCTTCTCACGCTTCGCATTCGCTTTGATGGTTTCAGCGTTTACCTTGGCGATGGCAGCCGAGTGTTGCGTTTTTCCGGTCCCCTGTTCCAAATGGCCGCCCTTGGCACCAGTGGGGAATACCCAGCCCTCCGCGGGAGAGCCTTGCTCCTCGTGGCGAGCCTTCAGCATGCGGTACACATCGGGAATCATCGGCAGAATCCGCCGTGCTGCCCTAGATTTGCCCTCAGACACCTGAATCAGACCGCTAGAGCCATTGAGTAGCACAGACTCCCAACGGAGCCTGTAAACTTCGCCGGGACGCATTCCTGTTCCGAGAATCAGTGTCGCTGCGTCTTTCCAAGGTTGGCGGCAGTGGTCAAGATAGAGTCTGATCTCTGCATCGGAGAGAACGCGATTGCGTTGCCGTTCGCCCTTTGCCAGTGGGACGCGAACTGGTTTATCCAACTTGCCCCATTCGAAGGCAAGATTCAACGCACGGCGCAGGGTCCGCAATCCGCAATTGATCGTAGAGGCTGCCAGCGTGCCATAACGAGCGGCAAACTGCGTTGCGTCTTTCCCTGTAATTTCAGTGATTCGCAGGTTCGCCAGATCGGAAGTGCTCAAGCGATCCGCGCCGTATTCGTAGTACTCACAGGTTTTCGCCTTGCCAGCAAACCGCGTGCGAGTGAACGGCAGAAAATCTTTGGTCAGGAACTCCTTGAGTGTAGGGGCGGGTTTCCGTTCTAGAATGCCCCAATTCCCCCTCGCCAGTTCGGAGCGCAGCGTCGCCTCGATTGACCGTGCGGTCTTCGCATCTGTGGCGCGGGTGCATTTGTGGATGGTCCTGCCCTTGAAGTGGAATTTAACACGGTAATACTTTCTGTCTTTCAGTTTGTAGATCATCTCTCACCTCGCTTCGATTTCTTCTTCCCGCTTCCCTTCGGCCTGCCGCCTAGCTTGCCCCATTCCTGCATGCGTCGGACGAATTCCTTTTTGCCCCACTTCTTGATGCGGGCGCTGGCACTCTTCCGGCCCATGATGCTCGCCGCCTTGGTGACGCCCCTCATAGCCTCATAATAACCTAACGTTAGGATAATTGCAAGGAAAACTTCTAGGGAACGAGTCACCCTTTTGAAGCAAGCGGGATTGCTGGGCTACACTCAGGGCTGAGTCGGCCACGGCGGGCGCATCCCGGCCTGCCTGCCGATGCCGAAAAACGGGGATGCCATGCGGGAGGTGGCATGACGAAACGCCAACCGAGGTTGAAATCGTTTGAAGACGATCGGGTAAAGGAAGCAGCTAGGAAACTGATTCAACGGGGAGTTCCTTGGGAGGTACTGCAATCGCTTCTGGCGATTATTCCTGGCGCTTCCGACAAGCACCTGGAACTAGTCCCGGGATTTCAGGAACGCACCCTGCGCAAGCTGCCCGATCAAATCAACGACTTAGCTAACAAGATTAGGAGAGTAAACGAGAGCCCGTGGCTGGCCCCAGATGGCGTGCGCAGGGCTGCCCGTAGCGTCAAACATCCTTACGAGCCGCCAAAGTCTCCTGACTACTGCGCAGAACTGAAAGCTATGATTTTCTCTAAGATTCCGCGTCACCTCGGTCTTTATGCAGAGCAACTGCGCAATGACCTCGACTTCTATCATCGAGTAGGGCGTGCTGAGAGAGGGCTTACGCGACAGCAAACGGTCTTCACCTTACTTTTATTGCGCCTAGTTAGGGAGTCAACCGGGCGTCCTCACCATGAAGAAGTCGCCACGCTGCTCGAAGCCGCTTACAGGGCCAGCGGCAAGCCCAAGACCATAGGCGCTGAGCACCTCACGAAACTGGAAAAGAACAATCCAGGGCCGCGCCTCATAGCAAGGTTCCTTCGCGGCATTGAAGACTAACCTTTACGGAACCAACCTCCCGGACTGTCCCCAGCGGAAACTTTTCAGCAAGAAAATGTCGTGTCTCTACCTCGACGTACCTACGCCGTTGGTTCACTGTTTACTCGGAGGGTTGATAAATGTACGACCCCGAGCTGCTGAACGAACGTCAGGTCTGGAGTTGCTACGGCTTATCGATTCCCTGGCCCTTTATCTCAGGCAAGATGGATTCGGACGGGCACAAACGGACAGCACCCGCCAGCCTGCTCCATCGCATTGGCAATCAGGGCATTTTGATCTCCGCAGACTTCTCAACTGTGTTGACCAGTGATCAGCGCAATCGGATCAAAGTCTTCTCGCAATTGCGGCGCATCTATGACGGTCACCTGCATAGGGAATTCGGTACTGATGAAAATTTGGAAGAGCGGGATTGGAAAGGGCGGATCACATTTCTGGCCGGGGTCACACCCGAAGTCGATCGCCACCACAAGGTCTTTGCCGCGTTGGGGGATCGTTTCATTCGTACACGTTGGCCAAGGGCAGCAGGTGCCGAAGCTGCATTACGAGCGATGAAACAAGATCGTCAAGTGGCGCTGGATGTGAAAACCGGCATTCATCAATTGATGTTGCCAATTCTCTCTCACTCTGAGATTCCTGCCCCAGAGTTTCCCGATCCATTGCTCGATCGCGTCGCAAGCCTCAGCGAATTCGTCGCGCTCGCCCGAGCTTACGTGCCGCATGACAGAAGGGATGAGATCGACGGTGAGGCTCAGGCGGAGAGCAACACGCGCCTACCCCAGGAACTCGCGCAAATCGGGCGTGGCTGGGCCGTGCTGATGAATCGTTCTCAAGTAACAGACGAAGACTTCGCACTGATCCGCAAGGCAGCCTTCGACAGCATTCCACCGTTGCGGCGCGTCGTTCTGCAAGCTCTGATCAAAGGAGAGAAGCCACACTCGCTGGGGCAGCCCGCATCGACCGTAAATCGGGTGCTGGGTGATCTGGAGACCTGCGGGCTGATTAGCTCCACACCGAAAAGGCACGCACTGAGGGAAAACGCAAGATCGCTGCTCGTCGCGGCTGGGGAGGGCGTTAAGGGATTTCCAGGCATTTCAGGGAAAGTGACATAGGAGCGAACGGGTGGGGTATGAGATGTAGATGATTCGGCGCGTCGTACCCTGTGGCACATTTCCTGAAATTGCTTCCGGCAACACGACTTTGCTATTTGCCAGCATCCTTGCAGGGAAACGCCGATTTGAGGGCTTCTGCCGCAAAGAGAAATGTCTTCTCGTGGAGTTTTTCTGGGTGGTCATCTCCGAATTTTGCTATCACTCGTCCCATTTGTTCGGCGTTGACGTCGGATGGGATACAAGGCTTTGCGGCGAATCCTTTGCCGCAGTAACCCGTCCACGCTTGGCCATCCATTAAGCCCTCGATGTAGGCTTCGCAAAGACTCAAAGACTGTGAATCGTGGTTGCGGGTTCCATCCTTGCAGGCGTCTGCGAGCCACTCTGCTTTCCCCCCATAAATTGCTATTAAGACGTTTTGGGAGTGCTCCGGGCGGTCAGTAGATACCGCCGGGGGGTTCGACTGAGCGAGGCTTACCCCGACAAGAAACATGAGGATGACTGCGGTGCGCTTCATCTAATCTCTCCTGTAGTACGTGCGGGAGCTATTTCGACAGCGAGGCATCAACGGTCTGGCTCAAGTGGAAGCTGTACGACTCGAATCCGTCTCGGTAGAGCAGAGCCTCTTTGGCCAGATCATCTACGAACTGCTGCCATCGCTCGCTGTTGATGGTTAGCTCGGAACCGGCAATCAACGGTTTGAGTTGGTCCGGGGAGATGTGCGCCTCGACTATCAGTTGCGAAATCTGCACTAAGTCCTCGCGCAAGCGCATGAGGTCGAAAGTAGTTGCCAAGGTCTCAGCCACGTTCGGACAGTGGACGATGACAGCCGTTGATTTATCCATATCTGACAGAGCCGCCTTGACATCACTTAGAAGTTCTCGAATCCTCTTGTCGAGAAGGAACTTCTCACTGAGCGTGCTCGGATCAATTTGGTCTAAGGTCTTTTTCCATCGTGCTGCATCACGGCGGAGGTTGTAAACCGTTACGTGGAGCTGCTCGTACGGCATAGATGGGATTTCGTTGAAGACCTTAGCCATCGAGCAGGGCTTGGCTTGATCGCCCGGCTGAGCGCTCGATTGGGCGGCACATCCCATTGCGACTACCAGAATGCACACGAGCAAGTGAACACTCTTCACCTCTGCGCCTCCTTCGGCTGTCGGCGCGTCTGACCGCCGAGCTATTGTTTTCGACGACGGCGCTGACAACCTTAACCGTTTTCACCAAGCCTTTAGCTCAGCGACTTTTCTCCCCATCAGTTGCTCGCATTGGTCACGCGTGTAAGGGTGCTCGGGTGTCTTGACGGTTGCCGGTGGGCCTCCGTTCCCGTCGTCCATCCAGACTGGATATCTCTTATCCGCGACATCGCCGTGAAATTCCTTCACTTTTGCGATGACGGCACTATTGGCGCCGCTGCTGCTGCAGCTAAAAATTATGTTCTGCCCGAACAAAAGAATATCGCCACCCTGCAAAGCGTATGAAGTCGCGTTCTGGAATGCACTACAGGGCATTCCTGCGATATTCTTGCCGCCCAGTTTTTTCGGGTAGTCGGTCACAATCACACTGTTGCTTGCGAAGTCAATCGAGAGGCGGTGTCCAACGCCGCACTCTAAATCATCAACGGTGTCAGCTACTATTCCGCTATTCGTCCATGACGAGACATCGTATTCAATCAACTCTGGTCCGAGTTTACCCACGAAGATGGATGCCTGAGCTTCCCAGCAAACCTTTTCCGCCCGGTAGCAATGAATTTGGACGGCGACGGCGCTTACCAACTGATTGCCGGGTGTCTTGTCGGTCGGTTGCCAATATCCTTCTGCAGTAGCGTAGGAACTACTGTGACCGACCGTCAGTGGCACGGGAGCTTTCTGCAATTTTGGCCCACGAAACAATCCGTTCGTCAGATCTCGCAGATCGTATGACCAGTACTCGCCTCCGGTGATTTCGAGTTGTACGCATGAATTGATTTGCCAACTCCAGAATGCCTCCGCGCGCAGAAATGGTTCCTTAGCGGAAATCCGGTTCCCAAGGTCTTCCTTTTCCCGCTCAGCACAGTACTGATCGAGTCGGAGTTGATAGCGATTCGGTGTTTGAGCAGTGTCCTGACTTGACGCGTTTTGCTCACAGTTGATTGCAAGCAGCGAGCAGCGAACTCGCAACGAGAATCAAACCGAAATAGTGTAGCTTGGGCATGGGCAGCCCCACGCTGAGCCGTCTGAGGGTCAGTTTGAACATAAGTCGCCTGACTGCAATAGCTGGATTTATCGGCCCAGGGCCTATTGCCGCAATTGTAGGCGTGTCCAGCGACATTTGTCTCCGGTTTGGGAAGCGGCTGCGCACTCTCCGCAAGCGGCAGGGCTGGACGCAGGTCTATATGGCTGGAGTTTCATTTCCGACCTGGAAAACGGCAAGAAGGAAATCTGCATTCGCAACCTCGAACTGCTCGCCAGTGCTTTTGGCCTTAGCGTGGCGCAGCTCCTGACAAGGCTCTAATAGGGTGCGCGCTTGCGCATCCTTCCCAGCAGCAGAGCGAGTGCTCCCGCGCGCCAAGAAGACCCTTCCTCAGTTCCGCAGCATGGGGTCCTTGCGCTTGTCGTGGGTTCAATTTGGCCTACCTGTGCGACCGTCTCCATCTTTGCTGCAGAGGGCCTATCGGCACGGGAATCCTAGCTCCCGGCCTGTGCAGAGGACCACTCCTATCATCTCCATTATTTTCAAAAACTTGGGAAGGCTTTGCTTTCTCAGGGGACAAGGAAAGGGAGTTTTTCTCATCTCTTTGATTTTAAACAACTTACCCATTCACGGGAGTGAGGTTGCCGCGACCAAGGAAGGTCCTTCTTCTCGGAAGTGCAATGCTCACAGCGAGATAAAGGGAAAGGGGGAGTGAATTTAAGGAAAATCTCCGAGAGGGTCGGTGAGTGTAATAGGGATTTACCGTCAATTGGGACAGGCGAGTGTAAGGACAACGATTCACTTGACAAAGACTCTTTGGAGGCGCACTGTTCCGCAGGGTCTCTTCATACTAGCCACTCTCGCTTTCCTTTCGGAGCTGTAGTTTTCTGAGCCGTATCGGGTCCTCGGCGGTCCAGTAGTCAATCACGGGCACTTCGGTTCAAGGAGGACAGTATGATCCCAAAGTATGTCTCGGCAGTTCTGATTATCGCGCTCAGTTTCGCTCTCTGCATACCCGCGGAAGCGCAAAGTTCATCCGGCACAATAGGCGGTGTCGGCACCGGGACCATCGTTGGCGTAACCGTGGGAGTGGCGGCGGGAGTGGCAGTCATCGCTATCGTGGCCGTCCACTATTCGAAAAAGCGAGTGATTACGGGATGCGTCAGATCTGGGGCGAGCGGAATGACCGTTACTGACGAAAAAGATAAGCAAATTTATGCTCTTTCCGGCAACACGACAGGTATTAAGCCGGGCGACCGAATGAAGCTGAAAGGCAGGAAAGTTAAGCCGAAGGGGCCCGACAAGACCCTTGTCTGGGAAGCAAAAGGTGTTACCAAGGACTTTGGCGTCTGTCAGCCGTAGCCGTGATTCGACCCTAAAATCTCCCAGCGACTTGCAGGAATCAAGACTCACGGCAAGCAGGTTAGAACTGTCAGGAGTTAACTGTTGCAATCAGGCGTGGCTGTTGAAAAACTCGCATCGAGGATGATGAGTGTTAACGCGATATAGCGTCAACCATGCCTGGCCCGTGTGCAAGTTCATGCACATTGACAAAGCCTGTCTGCGGTCATTTTTCTTCGCCGCCCCAGTCGAACAGTAGTAAAATCCGGCCCGTCAATTCTCTTGCCTCCCCGAAGAGCACGCCCCATCCACGGGACGCCACACCCCTAGAGGCGAGTACCCCCGGTCTGAACGTTATCCGGGCCTCTCCGTTCAAACCGGAACAGCCGTGAACGCGCTCGGGTTCCTCAGGCCCGCCATGACCTACTAAAAGGAGAATCCTATGTCGCGGATGAGAAATCTGTCGCGGACAGGCGTTGTTCTGTGTGTGGGTTGGTTGTTGCTGGTATGCGCAGTGCCCGTGGTGGCCCAGCAGCCGGCAGTTGCGAGCAGTAGCGCGAGCAGCGCGGCAGTAGTGCCACCGCTGGTCAGCTTCAACGGCATATTAACCGATGTGAATGGCAAGCCGCTGACCGACGTGGCGGGGGTCACGTTTGCCCTGTACAAGGACGCGCAAGGAGGCGCTCCGCTGTGGCTGGAAACCCAGAACGTGTATCCCGACAAGACGGGGCGCTACACGGTGCTGCTGGGATCTACGACCAGTTCCGGTTTGCCTCCCGACCTCTTTGTGGCCGGAGAAGCACGCTGGCTGGGAGTGCAAGTGCAGGGGCAGGCAGAACAACCGCGAGTTTCGCTGCTGAGCGTGCCGTATGCACTGAAAGCAGCCGACGCGCAGACGGTGGGCGGACTGCCCGCTTCGGCTTTCGTCTTAGCCGCTCCGCCAAATGTGAACGCCGCCAGCGCAGCCAATGCGAGCGCGGCGGTGCAACCGATGGCCACGGGCACGACCCCGGTGACCACAGCGGGCGGCACCGTCAACAAGCTGACGAAATTCGATGCCACGGCTGACATCACCAGTTCGCAAATCTTCGACAATGGGACCAACGTGGGCATCGGCAATACTGCGCCCGGAGCGAAGCTGGAAGTAAGCGGGTCTGAGATAGTGCGCGGGCTGCTGTACCTGCCGTCGAAGGGGACGGCCACGGCCACTGCGGCTTACACCTCGCAGCCGATCAAGCTGACGGCGTCGGTGTTCAACAGCGGGACAGGGACGGCGGTTCCCCAGAACTTCCAGTGGCAGGCCGAACCGGTGGGCAACAACACCGCCGCCACGTCGGGCACGCTGAACCTGCTCTATGCAACGGGATCGAACGCGCTGGCCGAGACGGGGCTGAAGATCAGCAGCAAGGGTCTGTTTACCTTCGCCACGGGCCAGACCTTCCCCGGCACCGGGACGATTACCGGGATCACGACGGCGACGGGCAGCGGACTGCAGGGCGGGGGAAACACAGGAACGCTAAACTTGGGTCTGTTGACCACATGTACCAGCGGCCAACTGCTGAAGTGGAATGGCACGGGGTGGGCCTGCGCCGCCGACCTGAACAGCGGCGGCACGGTCACCAGCGTAGCTACGGGCACCGGGCTGACCGGCGGGCCGATCACGACCAAGGGCACGTTAAGCATCAACACGGCCGTGGTGCCGCAACTGAAAGCGAACAACAGCTTCACGGGGACGCAGACGATTATCGGTAGTCTGGGCATCAATACGGCCACTCCGTCGCAGAGTCTGGACGTGAGTTCAGGAAACGCGATCGTGCGCGGTGCGGGGAATTTCAAAGCGACGGGGAACACGGCATTTCTCTATGTCGGTGATACGAGCCATCCGATCGAGGCGATCTGGAACACCGGGCTGGCCATTGGTGCTTACAAGGTTCCCACGGCTCTTTTCATTCAGGACGGGACTGGTAACGTGGGGATCGGGACCACGACGCCTAGCTACGCGCTGGACGTGCACGGGACGGCCAATTTCACCGGGCTGGTGAATTTTGCCTCCGGGCAGACTTTCCCCGGCACGGTGACCAGCGTCGGTTTGACCGCTCCCTCCACGGACTTCGTTGTGACCGGATCGCCAGTGACGAGCAGCGGCACGCTGGGCTTGGGATGGCTGGTCGCTCCCGACTTCAACAACACTCCGAACGCGATCGTGAAGCGCGACAGCTCCGGCAACTTCAGCGCCGGAACGATCAACGCGGCCACCAGCTTCAACTTGGGCGGCACCCCGTTCGCCTTCGGCTCGAACGCCACATATAACTCCAACGTGTTTCTCGGGTTTGCAGGAAACACTACGATGACCGGCACTGGCAACACGGGAGTCTCCTTCGCGCTCGTGAACAACACCACCGGGAACAACAACACTGCGATCGGCCCGAATGCGCTCGTGAACAACACCACGGGGAGCGGCAACACCGCCGTCGGCCCGTATGCGCTCGCGAACAACACGGCTGACATTAACTCCGCGTTTGGGAATGGGTCGCTTGCCGACAACACCACAGGCACGGGCAACACCGCCGTCGGGTTTAAGTCGCTTTGGGCCGATACCACGGGTTCGGAGAACACGGGCGTCGGAGAAGCCGCGTTCTGGAACAACTCCACGGGCAGTTACCTCACATGTATAGGCTACCAATGCACTACGCTTGCCGACGGTCTCAGTAATGCCACAGCAATTGGCGCTCACGCTGTGGTCAGTCAGAGCAACTCCCTCGTGCTGGGCGGCACCGGCGACTGGGGCGTGAAGGTGGGCATCGGCACGACCACGCCGTCGAACATTCTGACCATCGGGCTGGGCTTGGGCCATCCAGTCAGCGATAGCTGGGAAACCTACAGCTCCCGCCGCTGGAAGACCAACATTCAAACGCTGCACGGAGCGCTCGGCAAGGTCGAACAACTACGCGGCGTCTCCTACGATCTGAAGGCAAACGGCAAACACGAAGTGGGTGTGATTGCGGAAGAAGTGGGCGCAGTCGTTCCCGAGGTTGTCACTTGGGAGAAGAATGGCAAGGACGCCCAGAGCGTTGATTACGGGCGCCTGACCGCACTGCTGATCGAGGCGGTCAAACAGCAACAGCGGGAGATTCGTGATCTGAAGTCTGAGCTTCGAGCTACACGTCAGACTCTGCAGAAGGTGAAAGCGCAGGTAGACTCCACTCAGCCTACTTTGGGGGCGGCGAAGTAAACGCCGTGAGTCAACCAGCACAGAATTGTCGCTCGTCTCGGGCGGCTTCTCTTTGCGCAGCTAACTTGCAGCAAATTTCTTCTCCCGTTGAGAGTGCAACAA
>Ga0187872_10004652_pt1 | contig 10225 bp, 9 predicted proteins | sample June2016WEW_16_4_FD_132973 | JGI IMG/M metagenome (GOLD analysis project Ga0187872, IMG submission 132973) | Peatland microbial communities from SPRUCE experiment site at the Marcell Experimental Forest, Minnesota, USA - June2016WEW_16_40 | ecosystem: Environmental > Terrestrial > Soil >...
AGCTCCGCTCAACGCTCGCCGACCAACGTGCCTTTGACCGCGTCGACGACGACGCGAGTCACTTTGCCATCGTGGCCAAGCACTGTCAGCACATAGGCGAACCCTTCGGCGCGGCGGCAAAGCCGGGCACGCACCAGGGTTCCCGGCACGTGGCTGCGCACCGCGTGTATGGCGGCGGCCAAGTGAAGCACGGTGCCACTCTCGACCAGCGCGCGGCGTTCCTTCTGATTGAGACAGGCACGGGCCGGGTCGGCGCCGCCGTGCACCGGGTGGACGGCCTCCTGCGCGCGCACCGGCGCGAGTCCAATGGCAAGCGCGAGTAGCGCTGCGGCAAAAGCTCGTTCGGCGGTACCCATGCCGGATCATGCTCTAGGCGCTGGCCAGTGAACAAGACCTGAACGGCCGATTTGGGGCAGGTTAAGCCTTGCGGCGTGCCTGCGGAGCGCCGGATGGGCGCTCGCAATGACAAAACGCCTATTCCGCCGCCGAATCGCCGAGCCGCACGGGCCCGTGCAACGGGCGTTCCTCGACCGTGAGCACGCAAACGAGCGCGATTGCGAGGAAGATTGCGGCGGCGATGAATACAAAGCGGAAAGCATGCGCGAAATCGGCGTGCCCCGCGGCAAGCTTTTCCAGCGTCACGACGCCGGTGTGATCGCCGGCGCTGCCGAGCACGATGGCCCCGAACACGGCGACGATGACCGCACCGCCGAGCAGACGGAAAAAATTCAACGCACCGGTCGCGGTACCGAGCTGATGCAGCTTCACGGCGTTTTGCATGAGGATGGTGCTGGCGGGATACATCGGCCCGATGGCGGCGCCGAGGATGCCGAGCAACACGGAGAACACGCCGAGCGACAGCCCCGCCGGCTCGGCGGCGAGGAAGCCGAGCGTGACGATAGCGATGATGAGCCCGACAATGGGCACGCGCATGTAATGCGTCAGGCGCACGATCAGCCGCCCGGTCAGCAGCGAGCCCAGCGTTGCCCCGCCCAGGAACGCGATCAACGCAAGGCCGGAGACGCTTGCCGAAGCGCCCAGCACCATTTGACAATAGAGCGGGGTGACGATGGTCACGCCCATGATCGTGCCGATGCTGAAAAACGCGGCGCATGTGAGCGCGCTCGTCACCTTGCCGCGCAAGATCGCGAGCGGAATGAACGGTTCGCGCGCGGTGAGGAGCCGCGCAGCGAACAACGTCCATAGCACCGCGGAGCCGGCGATGAGCGCGATGATCTGCCAGGAGATCCAGCGGTAATGCGCGCCGCCCCAATCGAGCGCCAAAAGCAACGCGACAGAGGCGGCCACCATCAGCGTCACGCCGGGAATATCGAGTTGGTGTGGACGGTCGTTTCGCGGCAGACGGCGGAGCGCGCGCGAGGTCATCACCAGCGCGACGGCGCCCAGCGGCAGATTGATCCAGAAAATAAACGACCAATGCAGATGATCGGTGAGCAAGCCGCCCAGCACTGGGCCGAGAATACTGGCGCTCATGAATACGACCGACGTGTAGCTCTGCGCCATGGGCCGCTCGCGCGGCGTGAGAAGGTCGGCGATAATGGTCTGCGCAATTGGAATGAGGCCGCCGCCGCCGATTCCCTGCAACGTGCGCCCGACGACCAGCACCCAGATCGTCGGCGCCAGCGCGCAGACGAGCGAGCCGACGATGAAAATTCCGATCGCCAGCAGCATGATGGTGCGGCGGCCGTGGATATCGGTGAGTTTGCCGAACAGCGGCGTCGCCGCCGTCGCCGCGAGAAGATAAGCGGTCACCACCCAAGAAAGATTGTCGAGATCGGCGAGGCTTTTGCCGATTGCCGGCAACGCCGGGGCGACGATGGTCTGCTCGAGCGCGGAGAGGAACATCGCCAGCATGATCCCGGCGATGATCGTACGGATGGCCGCGTGATCGAGCGGCGGCAGGACAGCCGTATCTTGCAGTCCGCGGGCAAACGCCGCGGATTCGACGGACCGGCGGGTCTCGCCCTCCTCTGCACGCGCACGCGCAGAATCATCGCCCGTGACGTCAGGGGCAATGCTGTGAGCGTCTTCAGGGCTGATTTCGCGAGGCATGTTCCCGGTCATGTCGCGCGCCGCATCGCGAGGTAAATCCATTTTAGGTGAGAGTCGCAGCACTTTCGGCATGAATCGGCTGTTCGTCCCGCCCCCGCATCACTTGGCTGGCGGCGCGACGCCGCGCAACCGTGCTTTGCGCAGAGCAGGAATGCCATCCGCTCGGAAACCTCTCCCGCAGGGAGAGAATTGGTCCGAGCGGCCTCGGTCAAAGCCCGCCACGCGGAGCATGGATGGCAATGCCCACATCGTCGATGACCCGTACCCGACATTGGCGCTCGGCGTTGCTGTTTTCTAGACAATTTTAACGGCCCGCCGAACAAGTGTTTGGACCCAAGGAGGATGATTGCTTTGGTCCGTTCAGTGCGGGATCGCGAAGGACAATCATGTCTGGTCAATCCGTCACATTGCCGTTGCTGGACTCCTATCTAGCGGCGCCGCATGAGCACATGACTTTTCCACCTCCCATTGAGGCCGTTACGACAAGCAGATGAGCCCCTATCGGCTACAGGTCATGGAAAAGGGCATTCTGCGTGCGATCATCGTCTACAATGCCTTTCTGCCTGTCCAGTTCCTGCTGTTGCCGCGCACCGCGCCGCTCGCGTTGGCCCTGCATCTCGGTCTGATAACGCCGGCAATTTTGCTCGTGGGATGACTCTATCATAAGATAAATAGCCAGCTGCTGCGCGAGGTCGCCGCGGCCATTATTCCCTTAATGATGGTCGCTCAGATCATGTTCATCTATTCGCTCAATCGAGGCGAGATCGCCGATCATTACCAGTATCTGGCAATTATGATCGTGATCTACTCCAATGTGAATCAGCGACTTATCTTTCGCGTGGCGTTGGGTTTGACGCTCATACTGACCGCTGCCTATCTGGCGGTGCTGCTGCCCGGGCATTCTCCGTTCGCCACGAAGATCATAGGCTCCGTGCTCGTCATCTCAGCCGGGTATCTCAGCCTCATGGCCAATCGGCGCATGGAGCAGGACGTGCGCCAAATATTCCTGACACGCCTGCGGGACCAGCTGCGGCGCGAAGGGGCGGAGGCGGTCGCCAAGCTAGACGCCCTGACTGGCCTTCCTAATCGCCGGCAGCTCGATGAGACGGTCAAAAAGATATGGGCCGAAGGAGAAGGTGATTCGCTGGTTGCCGTCGTCATGATCGACATCGACCACTTTAAACTCTTCAACGACCGTTACGGCCACGTTGCCGGCGACACCTGTCTCAAGCGCGTGGCCGGCGCCATTGCCACCGAATTGCGCAACATGGATGACGTTGCAGTCCGCTACGGGGGAGAGGAATTTCTCGTGCTCCTGCAGCAAACCGATCAGAGCATGGCGGTTCGCATCGCCGAACGCATCCGCCGCCAGATCGAAAAGCTCGCGATCCCGCATGAACTGGGCGGGTTCGGTGTCGTGACCGTGAGCCTCGGTGTCACTGCCGGGCCGACAGCCACGCACTGCATTGCCGAGCTGATTGCGGGCGCCGATGCGGCGCTTTATGCCGCCAAACGTGGCGGGCGGAATCAGGTCTGGCCGCCTTTCGTGAGCCGGAACAATCCTGTTGCAATACTGAAGAAATCAGCGGCCGCTGGTTAGGCGCGCCCGCAGTCAACTCTTGATTCGTGCGCGCCCTGATTTTTGGGCGCGCTTCCGCGCCCGCAGCACCGGCAAATGGCAACACTTGTTGGTGCGGCGTGGTCAAAATGAATTTGGCCTTTCGGCGCTCAGCTTCCCTAGGGCTATTGCGACGATCAACAATCAGACAAAACTCGGACGCATTCGGATCGCGAGAACAATATGATTTTCAGCCTCGCCCAACGGGGAGCAATGAAGAAGGCGCGCACCTTTTACCGCCTTCGCCTTGCCCCCTTCGGCAGCTTCAGCGGCCAGCTGACGATGTAGTCTTCGAGCATGTCGTCGGGCACGTCCTTCTCGCTCGCGCCGACGCGGCCCCGGACCGAGACGCCGGCCGTGTGCACGGTTTCCGAGTCGCCAGAGACGAGCGGATGCCACCAGTAGAGGTCCTTGCCTTCGGCAAGGAGCACGTAAGCGCAGGAAGGTGGTAGCCAAGTGATGGTCTTGAGGCTCTCCGGCGTGAGTCGCACGCAGTCTTCCACTTGTTCCAGCCGGTTCGCATAGTCGCTGCAGCGGCAGGTCTTGCCATCCAGGAGCCGGCAGCCGACGTCGGTGTAGAAGGTGCGATCGGTCCCTTCCTCTTCGAGTTTGTTCAGGCAGCAGCGGCCGCAGCCGTCACAGAGGCTTTCCCATTCCGAATCCGTCATTTCGTCCAAAGACTTACGCCGCCAGAACGGGACCTCCCCGGAGCCTTGATCGGTCGCCATCTGTTCTCCCCGGCCGAGCGAAAGCGCGCCTCAGAGCCTCTTACGCCTAAATTGCCCCCAAATTCCATTCACACTGTCGCTGACGCGTCATTGGCCGGGGCCTCTGGCTCGGCTAAATCATTTTGCCTGACAGCGACAACGACGGGACCCGCACCCGTCCCGGGAGTTCTTAGCGCGTGACCGACCTGTTTCCCGATCCCCGCAGCGACTGGCGGCTTAAGCTCAAGCGGCTTTTGCTCGATCTCGACGCGCGGATCGATTTTGCCGTTTTCCAGAGCGGCAAATGGGCGCGCGAGCTGTACGAGCGTTTCACCGCCATCATGGACCGTTTCCATATCGCCGGCTGGCGGCGATGGCTCATCGTCGAGCCGCTTTCGGAAGCGGCGACGCTCGGCACAGCCGGGTTTTTGCTCATGCTGGCGCTGGCCGTACCCGCTTTCCGCGAGACCTCGGACGAGGGCTGGCTGAAAAAATCCGAACTCGCGGTCACCTTCCTCGACCGTTACGGCAACGAGATCGGCAACCGCGGCATCAAGCACAACGATTCGGTGGCGCTCGAGGAGATGCCCGACCATCTCATCAAGGCGGTGCTGGCCACCGAGGACCGCCGCTTCTACGAGCATTTCGGCATCGACTTCTACGGCACGTTCCGCGCACTCCTGACCAACGCCCGAGCCGGCGGCGTCGTGCAGGGCGGCTCCACCATCACACAGCAGCTCGCCAAAAATCTGTTCCTGTCGAACGAGCGCACCCTCGAGCGCAAAATCAACGAGGCATACCTCGCCCTGTGGCTGGAGACGCGGCTGTCGAAAAACGAGATCCTCAAACTGTATCTCGACCGCGCCTATCTCGGCGGCGGCACTTTCGGCGTAAACGGCGCGGCACAGTATTATTTCGGCAAGTCGGTGCGTGACGTAAACTTGCCCGAGGCGGCGATGCTCGCCGGCCTGTTCAAAGCGCCGAGCAAGTTCTCGCCACTCGTCAATCTACCGTCCGCGCGCGCGCGCGCCAACGTCGTGCTCGATAATCTGGTCGAGGCCGGATTCATGACCGAAGGCCAAGTCTACGGCGCGCGGCGCAATCCCGCGACCACGATCGACCGCAAGCAGGAGGACGCGCCCAATTATTACCTCGACTGGGCGTTCGACGAGATGCGTAAGCTCGTCGACACGTTCCCGAAGACGGTCAACGAAAGCTTCTTCGTAGTGCGCACAGCGATCGATCCAAATCTGCAGCGCTACGCCGATCGTGAAGTGGAATCGGCGTTGCGCCAGTACGGGCACGACTACGGCGCGGGCCAGTCGGCGGCTGTCATCGCCGATCTCGACGGCGCCGTGCGGGCAATGGTCGGCGGCCGCGATTACGGTGCGAGCCAGTTCAACCGCGCGGTCGAGGCACTGCGCCAACCCGGGTCCTCGTTCAAGCCCTACGTCTACGCCACCGCATTGGCGAACGGCTTCACGCCGAACTCAATCGTCATCGATTCGCCGGTGTGCATCGGCAATTGGTGTCCGCACAATTATTCCGGCGGCTATTCGGGCTCGCTGACGTTGACGCAGGCGATCACCAATTCTGTGAACATCATTCCGGTTAAGCTTTCGATCGCGCTCGGCGATGGCAATCCCAAGCTCGGCCGCGCCAAGATTATTCAGACCGCGCGCAATTTCGGCATTTGGACGCCACTGCCCGATACGCCATCACTGCCGATCGGCGCCGACGAGGTCAATGTGCTCGAACACGCCGTCGCCTACGCCACCTTCCCCAACCTCGGCAAAGCGGTCACGCCGCATGCCGCGCTGGAAGTGCGCACCGGCAACGGGGAATTGGTGTGGCGCTTCGACCGTGACGGCAAACGGCCGGAGCAGGTGATCTCACCGCAGGTCGCGCTCGAAATGGTCGGAATGATGAATTCGGTCGTGCAAAACGGCACCGGCCGGCGGGCGCAGCTCGACGGCATCCAGGTTGCCGGCAAGACCGGCACGACGAATGGTTGGCGCGACGCCTGGTTTGTCGGCTACACAGGGAATTTCTGCGGCGCGGTGTGGATGGGCAATGACGATTACACGCCGACCAAACGCATGACCGGTGGTACGATCCCAGCGCTCATCTGGCACAACATCATGGCTTATGCGCACCAGAGCGTTGAATTGCGGCCGTTGCCCGGCCTGCCCCCGCCGCAGCATGCGCCGACGGTGGCCGACGCGGCGCTCCAGGGCGCACCGGCGCCGCAGCAGATTCTGCTCACGCGCAAGGGAACCGAAGCGCTGGTTCGCGTTGAGCGGCTGCTTGACGATGCCAGCCACGCGCTTTCGGTGCAGACCGTTCCCCCCGGAACGCTCGGCGCGCTCGGCGGCGGCGAGCGCCGCACCAACACACTCACGGCGGCGCGCGAGCAGCAATCCGCCGGAGTTTCCCGCGGCGATTAAGCGCCGTTCTTGCGAGATCATCGCCGTTCGATCGGATCGAAAGTGCGCCTGTTCTTCGGTTCCTGCTTCACATTGATACTTGCCGCGGCCATCGGCCTGGGCGCGACTTGGGTGACGCTGACGCGTGGCGTCGCTTTCGGCGCGCTGACGATTGGCGCATGGACCGCGTGGCCCAAGAGTGGATCCGTCGACATCGATCCCTACGCCCGCGCCACCATTGCCCGTACCGGCGAACTGCCGATCGGCACTGGCGACGGGGTCGCCTTCTATGCCCGTAGCGACGACGTGGGAAACGCGCTCGACGGGCGCTGCACGTTTGTGATCAGCGGCATGACACCCGCGGCGCGCTATTGGACGCTGACGCTCTATGATGGGAAGGGCCGGCTGGTCGCCAACACGATCGACCGGCACGGTTTCACTAGCGCGGAGATTGTGCGTGAAGCGGGCGGCCGCTTCGCGATCAATGTTGGGCCGCGCGCGCGCCCGGGCAATTGGTTGCCAAGCGGCGGGATCGAACAATTCGTTTTGGTGTGGCGGCTTTACGATACGCCGATCGGCGTCGCCTCCTTGACGACCAAGGAGGGGCCGATGCCCGCGGTCTCGCGAAAGAGCTGCTCATGATCCGCCTGCCGCTTTGGATTCTCGGCGCGCTTCTTCTTGGCGGGATCGTGCATCTGTCGACCGTGTTGGCGATGCCGCGGGCGGCGACGCAGGACGCTTATTCGCGGCTCGCGCAGCTCACACCCGTCAACGCCGTGGTGCCGCTCGCCGCGCCGTCGGCGCAGAACACGACTATGCCGTTCATGGACCCGGCCTTCGCAGTGGTGGTGTGCCGATACGATCTTTCCAGCGGCGCGCTCAAACTCAGCGCGCCGCTGAGCCAGGCCTACACGTCGGTTACGTTCTACACACGCAACAGTGTCGCCTATTACGCCATCAACGACCGCGCCGCCGGCCGCCGCGCGATCGAACTCGATCTCATGACGCCGGAGCAGCATGCACAAATGCCGGAGGAAGAGGACGTCACCGCCGCCGATCGGTTGATCATCGAGTCCCCGACCAGGCGCGGGCTCATTGTGCTGCGGGCACTGGCGCCGGAGCCGAACCTCATGGTCATGGCGCGGCGCGCACTCGCCGGCACGCAGTGCCGGATCGAGCCGGTGCCGCAGTAGAATAACGGTACTCTATCTGACGACCGGCGCCGGCCGCGCCGCGACGTCGAGCGGCCCTGCCGCGAAGGCCGGCACCTGCACCAGCTGGTTCGCCGCGATTTGCTGCTGCAACAAGGCGAGCGCTACGTCCGCTTGGGCCGCGATGTTTTCCGGCTCTGCGACCACCAGATGATCGAGCGCAAGGCGATATCCGGCGCAACGTCGCGCCAGCGAGTTTTGTACCCAGGCGATCGTGAAGGTGTTCTCGCCGACGCGAGCCAACGCGTTGAGCCGCGCCAGCGGAGAAACATCGGGAAGTAGATCCATGCTGGCTTGGCGCCGCCGATCGATTTCGATGACGCGGTGCGCCATGTCGAAGAACGGGCCGATGCGCACCACGTCATCGCGAATGTCGTCGATCAGTTGGTTGTAGCGACCGGCCGTCGAGCGATAGTTGGCGGCTAAGAGATGCCGGTAATAGGCGGCCCGATCGACCACCCATAACGCGCGCTGGAATTCGCGCTTTTGGCCGTATTCGTAAACCACCGCATCCCAACGGATTCGGTCATAGGGCGGCTCGATCAGCGGAAACGCGAGGTCGCGCAAGGCGCGCTCGTTCTCGGTGAGATTGTCGAACGAGATTGGCGCACCGGCGCGCGCCGCGGCTTCCTGACCGACCCAGGCGTGGATGTTGTCGGCGACGACCGGCTCCTGCAGCCGGCCGAAATCGCCGATGCTGGAACAGCCGGCAGCTGGAAGCAGAGCGAGGACGACAAAAGCCAGCGTCGCTGCGCGACGGCGGCGGCTGCGCGGCGACGTCGACATACGCCCGCTCAGCGGCGTCGTAAGCGTCGGCGGCCGCCATTCTCCGCCGGCGGAGGCAAGTGAGGTTCGGCATCCTCCGCGCGCGGCTCGTCGTGCCGTTCGATGCGGACGACGGGAAGAATGATGACGGTGGCGGACTCTTCCGCCGCGTCCACGCGGCCGAAGCGCACAATGCGCCCCTCATCGGGGAATTTAATAATGGTGCCCATGTTGGCGGCCCAGCCGTTGTCCGCTTCCTGCTCGGCAGCGGACCCCCTGCCCGATGCACGCGCATCGGGTCTCCACAAATAAGCGGCATGCAGGGTTAACGCTCCGCTAACGGCAGCGGCTTAGGCTCATGGCAACCGACTTGGGGCGGCCCAGATTTGGGACGCTCCAGACTTGGGGCGCTCCAGAATTGGGGCGGTCCACTGGGGCACGGTGCATCGGCGCGGTCCAGTCGGCTCCAGTCGGGTGTTGAGTTCGAGTTACGGGCAATGGAAAAACATAATTTCTTCGGCCTCGAGGGCCTCACCGATCTCGGCGTGCGCAACCGGATCGACATGCGCCCGACCTTGTTGCATGTCCTCACCGATCTCTACGTCCACCGGTTCAGCCATACGCCCCACGAGGAGCGCCATTACACCGAGTTGGCGCTGCGGCTACTCGAAGCCGTGGATGCACCGACGCGCGTCGCCGTGGCGAGGCGCTTTGCGCGGTATCTCTCACCGCCGCTGCGGGTCCTGCAATGGCTGGCCCGCGACGTGCCCGAAGTCGCCGCCGAGCTGCGCGCGCATCCACTGTTGCAACCGCCGGCTCCATTCGTTGACGCACCGCCATATCCCGATGCGGCGCCGACCGCCGAAGGCGACATACCAGGTGAGGAGGAACATCGCGGCGATGCGTCCGGCGTAATCGATGTGATCACCGCCATCGAGCTCAACGATCTTTTCTTCACATCGGCCGCAGACGAGCGGCGGCTCATCTTGCTCAACCTCCACGTCGTCGCTCCCATTCCAGCCGGACGCGTCCGCGTTTTGGGCGATCGGTCAATCGGTCAACGGCTGGAGACGGCGGCACTCACCGGCAAGCGCGAGGATTTCGCCCATCATCTCGCACGCGCGTTGCTGATTTCACGCGAGCAGGCACGGCGCATCGCACGCGACGAGTTGGGTGAGCCGGTTGTGGTGGCGGGAAAAGCACTGAGCGTGCCCCGGGACGCGCTGTATCGCATCCTCATGTTCGTCAATCCTGCGGTCGGCCATTCGGTCGAGCGCGTGCATGCGCTCGCCGCGCTTTATGACGAGATGACCGCGCCGGCGGCAGAGGGCATGCTCGCGATCTGGCAGGCGCTAGAGCGGAGCGATCACGCAAAAGCGGAACATCGGCCGCTCACATGGGACGACGAGGCGCGAAGGCGAGCGC
>Ga0187872_10004655_pt1 | contig 10219 bp, 9 predicted proteins | sample June2016WEW_16_4_FD_132973 | JGI IMG/M metagenome (GOLD analysis project Ga0187872, IMG submission 132973) | Peatland microbial communities from SPRUCE experiment site at the Marcell Experimental Forest, Minnesota, USA - June2016WEW_16_40 | ecosystem: Environmental > Terrestrial > Soil >...
ACTGCGGAGTTCAGATTATCCGTCGGAATGCTAACTATCTGGTAGGCTCTTCCGTAAATTCCGATAGCGTCGACTCCCCAGAAGCGGCCAATCATAACCTTGTCAGCGTTATACGCGATATAACCTAGGAGGCCAACCAAAGTGAGGCTACCGCCAAAGTGCATCATACTACGAATTCCAGCCCCCTCGCGTGGCATCCCCGGTATCCAGCCTGTGGTCAGCCAGAAACCGAGAGTGGAGATAATTGGAGGAGTGACCGCCATCAACACGAGGGCCCAATACCCATAGCCAACTTTGGCCCCATAAATGGCAATTGCGATACCGACGGTCAATGACACAACGTTAATCACTGCCAGGGCAGTGAAACGCATCTCGCGCTGAAGAAGTGCTGAGTGCTGTATTCCCGCAGCGTTGAAAAGGAATGCGGCCGCCAAAACAGCTGTCACTGCAAAAAGCTCGGGCTCATGATAAAACGCTGCGATAGCCGGCGCCATTGCTAGCGTAATTAATCCAAGTGCCGCTCCGAGCAACATGTTGATCCAAAATAATGTTGAAATCTGTTCGTCGGTAACAGTCGTACGCTGAACAGCCGCAGACGAAAGCCCGAAATCTCGAAACAACGTCAGGACTCCAGTAAAGGCGGTAACCATACCTACTAATCCGAAGTCTCTTGGGCTCAGGAGCCGAGCCAATATCATTAGAGAGCCTAGCCTCAAAATAAAACTCACCCCTTGCGCACAAAGTCTCGCGACACCGCCACGGATTACCTTTGCCTTCAGATTTTGCATCATCGTCTTCCAATCGGGAGACCAAATGTCACAAGCGCTATAGAAGCAAAACGCCTTTTTTACTATTTTGCTTTCTTACCCTCAGAGTGATGATGGAGACGAAGAATTCGGTGCTGCAGCGCCACGGGAGGTTTGGTCTCGCTCCCAAATGAAGTCATTGTGTCGTAAGCGCATTTTAGCCTTGCGACGGGCTAAAGCCCTCACATAGCAATAGATGAAAAGTCGTAGCCACAACGATGGATGCTTGAACAGGCACATAAGAGCTTTGTAATTGCCATCACCCTTGTTTGTCCAAAGCTCGGGATATACCCGAGCGAGTTCAAAAGTACCGAAGTCGGCACGAGCTTCAATCGCAATTAAATCGTTGATTGTATGGGGGGCGAACACGATCGACTTGACAGAAGTAAGCGTCTCACGTTCTTCACGTTTGAATTGAACCCGAACATATGTGTCGTCTGCAACAAGATTTGGGAAATCGTTAAAACGACGGCGGGCAATTTCTGAGAGAGCGTACACTCCAGAGCCGCCGATTCCCTCGCTGAACGAGGGAAGGCGACATCTGATATCATAAAATGCGCGTACTGGCCACGAGCAGCCCGTCAAATCGAAATATGGTCGTGGGGCGACTGCAAGAACCCCGCCCCGTTCCAGGCGTTCCGCTAGCGCTCGAATGGTGGAAAGTGTGACTACCACGTCGGCATCAACATAAATGCGCGGGAAGGCGCGGGCTACTTTATCCCCAAGGTTTAAAGCATGAGTCTTGTTACCGAGCGCCGTCTCGATTACGCGGATGGGTGTGCCGAAGCCCCGCGCGATCGTTCCAGTGTCGTCTTTGCACCCATTACAAACGACAACCACATCGAGTTCGTCGGGCAACGCACCAGCCGTCAGCGCCTTCAGCGTTCGGGCGATCACCAAACCCTCATTGTGAGCAGGGATTACAATCGAAATCATATTGAGCGCATTTCGCTCTGGGCCAACGATTTTGAATCGTGGATTTGCCCCTATCACTGCAAGTGGCCAATGTCCAGACGCTGTCTTTTTAACGTGGTTGCGCTACGGCGCGCTGTCATGGGCATTAAATAACAGTGCTTGATTAGGGTCGCAGCGGACGGGGTGTGACTGCGGTCGGCTGTTGTAGCCCCAACGATTGGACACGATAGGAATTTTCGCCTCGCCCAGCAGGCAACCGGCGTCGTGCTGCCGCCGACCCTACGCGACGTTGCCCCCGACTGACCGCCACACCCCGAAATGTCGTGCCAAGCCGCCGTCGCGGCCGCCAATTACTATTGCCGATCAATCACCTCGAAAATCGAACTCTTGAAGATTGGTCAAGCTGCTCTAGCACGAATATCATCAATGCCTGATGGCTTGTACGTCCGCAAAAAAAGTTCAAGATTGACCAGCGACCAAAGAATTTTCTCGTTGTTAACACGCCCTTCGATATGATCGTTCACGATCCGTCGTACCACACGATCGTCGCAAATGACATTGAGCTGTGAGGCTTCGCTTAGCAACGCGTCACAAACAAACTCCCGGTAAGGCCCTCGAAACCATTCGGCGACTGGAATACGGAATCCAATCTTTTCGCGTGACAAAATTTCGCTGGGTAATATCTGATCCATTGCGGCCCGCAGTACAGCCTTGCCTCCCGGCTTGCCAACAAGAAATTTGTCAGGAAAGCGAGCTACCAAAGCTGCCAGTTCAATATCCATGAACGGCATGCGGCCTTCAATGGACCCTGCCATCATCATGCGATCCCCGCGCTCAAGGAGGTTATCCGGAAGCCACGAGGTCTGATCGAAGAATAGGGTACGGCGAACGCTGGACCCCATCTTAGCGGAAAACGGATAAGGCTCGCGCGGTGCGATTGGTACAGATCGACCGAGCAAAGCGTCACGCTCCTCGACCGAGATGCCGCCGAACCATACCCTCATGCGATTTGCTAGCTCGCGCTCGCCGGCCGCTATCGCAAGAATCTTGGCTCTACGCATTGCGTATGGCAATGCTTGAATGACTCGCCACACGACATGATCATGGATGACCTGTGGCATTATTCGATGATATAATGTAACCCATGGCTCAGCACGGTGCTTAGGATATCCTCCCATTAGCTCATCGGAACCCTCGCCGGTAAGAACCATTTTGACTGTGTGCGAGGCCATTGTTGATAAAATCAGGATTGGAATATCCGCAGGCTCAGACACCGGAGCCCCACGACGCAATACAGCCGTCGGCCATTGCTCCATGAATAGGTCTGGCTCAACTACGACTTCGTGGTGGTCGGTCTCGAAGCGCGTCGCGATCGCGCGCGCAAAATCGAGCTCGGAATATTTCGCTTCCCGAAACCCAACAGAAAAAGTGCGAACTCGTTTCGAGCTCTGACGCGCCATGGTCGCGACAATCGCCGACGAATCCAGTCCGCCGGAAAGATATGCGCCAAATGGCGCGTCGCTGCGCATACGAATTCGCACCGCATCCTCAAATGTCTCACTGAACATTTGAACTGCGTCACCAAAATTCATTACATTCGGAACAGTGGTCGCGAACGGGGGGATGTAATAACGAGTGACCGATAAATAGCCTGCCTGCCACACGCCATAACAGCCAGGCGGAAACTTTTTCACAGATCGAAATAACGTGGAGGGCCCAGGAACATAGCGGTTTAACAAGTACTCCTGAAGTGCCTCGTGATCGAGGCTTCGATCTACTCCAGGGAACTGCATGATCGGCTCAATTTCCGAGCCAAAAAGCCACACACCGGGCATTTCGGTCAGAAAGAGTGGCTTCTTTCCAAATGGGTCTCGTGCAATCACCAAGCGCTGTTTGTTCCCATCCCAAAGCGAAAATGCGAACATGCCTCGGAGCCGTACAATCGCGGCAGGGCCCCAAGCTTTGTAAGCCTCAATCAGGACTTCTGTGTCAGATGATGTGTGAAAAATGTGCCCGAGTTCTACCAATTCTTGGCGGAGCTCGATATAGTTATAGATCTCTCCGTTGAAAGTAAGAGCAATCGTTCGATCGGAACTCCACATGGGCTGAGCACCACCTTGGAGGTCGATGATCGAAAGTCGTCGATGACCCAGACCTATTTGGTAAAGGCCATCGGCACTGTCGCCGAGCCAATAGCCGGCGCCATCAGGTCCGCGATGGGACATCAAGTCGGTTACGCGCATAAGGACATCGCGATTTTGTCGCTGAGTTCCTGTCAGAATCCATGCAAAAATTCCGCACATTGGCGAAGCCCTATTGAGCTGGCATCGAAGCAGGTTCGATTGACAGACATAGCACCAAGCAGCGCCTTAGGAAATCTTGATGAGACGGGTTAGTAAATCTGGAGAAACTGACTTTTCGTCGAAACTTGCTTCGGTCGCGTGATCGCTACACTGCGAAGCAGATGTGGATGGATTATGTGGCTAGCCTCGGGCTTCGCCGTACGGGGCCTGCATAAAGCGCCCCCTGTTTCCCCAGTCGTCAGTATCGTGACACGCGGACGGTCGATCTTACGCCCTTAGCCAGCCCGCAGATCGCGCAGTAGTCCGACTGCCCGCGATGAGCGGAGACCGGCTGGACAGACAATAGAGGCTTCTTAGCTGATTTTCAGCGCCGCCGGCTGTTTCTTGATCGAGCGACTGCGCACACGATCAATCATTGCCTTGCGCTCGGCAGAGTGCTTAACGTCGATGGCCGGCGCGGTCCGTTCTTGCGGGACCGGAACCAAAATCAGTTGAGCTATTTCCTTTTGTTCACTACACTATGTCAGACGACCCACTCGATTTTCGGCGTTACTATGCATCCGAGGCAACTTTAGGAATGAGATGCTGCTCGTTGATCACGCCATTCTTACTCGCTTCAATTTACCTTCGCCAGGTTACGAAGAGCTTCTGCGCAATCGACCTCAATGGCTCGAGGAAAGGTTTGAACTCTTCGAACGCTATTGCCTCCCCTGTGTGTTGCAGCAATCTTTAAAAACTTTCAAATGGATTATATATTTCGATCCGGCTTCACCAACATGGGCGAAAGAGGTCATCCAAGATTATGAACACCGAGGAATGTTTTATCCACGTTTCCGTGCCGAGCTATCTCGAAATGATTTGCTGAGCGACATTCGACAATTGTTTCCGGTTCGTTCTGCCAATCTTCTTACGACCAGCCTCGACAACGATGACATGCTTGCAAAGGATTTTGTGCACCGCCTGCAGGCGTACGCAGTTAGGAACGTTGGTCGACGTGTTGCGTTGAATTTTCCGAGTGGATACGCTTATGCCCAAGGGAGGTTCTACCGGCACTTCGATAGGAGTAATGCTTTTGCGTCGATGTTCGAACCTTGGGATGATGCAATCACAATATGGTGCGATTGGCATATCAAGTTGGCAAGTCATGCAGAGCTCATACAAGTCGACAACCTCCCGGCGTGGGCACAAGTTATCCACGCCCGCAATGTTAGTAATCGCATCCGAGGGTGGCTTGTAGATCCGGCGATTCCATTGAAGATATTTGACGTTCCGGCCACGGAAGTACAGCGCGTCAAGTTTTTGGCGCGCGCTTTGGATTTCGGAAAATATCTAGTGCTCCGCAGTCCACGACAAGCTGGCCGGTTCATATTTAAGTCGCTCTTCTTGCTGCTATTGCCCAAAGAAGCGCTCCATAAAGTAAGCTTGTTGTTGGCAAGGGTGACCAGATCCTAGCGTTGACTGTTGGGCGAAATTTAACACTTGAATCGCGGACAGGGATTGCTTGAGGCGGCGCATGCGAGTTTGGGGTATGCGCAAAAGAATGACCATCGCCGCCCTCGCGCGTCTTTCGCCCGTCCTGGACACTTCCCCAGCTTTTGGCCGGCCGCGATCCGATGGACGTTTTCAAAAAAGGGATGGGCTGGTTGATGAACTGAAGAAGGCGCTTTCGGAGCGGATTCTGAAGCAGAGATTGGCGAGTATCTGGATGGCGAGCATTGAAGGCAAGAACAATCACCGCAACGGATATTCTTATTATTAGAAGTCCGCTCTGACCGGCAGCTCGAAGATGACGCTGTCGGTGCCGCGGGATCGGGTCGGGACCTTTGATCCGAACCTGATTGCCAAATACCAACGCCGGTTCTTAAGGTTGCCTTTGGTTCTGATCCAGCACCGATCGCATGAGCTTCCAGAGAACGGGGTTCCGCCGAACCAGCGCTTGGACGAGGTGACTGCGCTTTAGAGGCATGATAAGAGCGGCCAGCCTGCTCTTTCGGAACGGCTTTTCGAGATCGATTTCATCACCAGGCTTTATGACCGAGGTCGGCGCGGTCATTGGCGCCTTTTCGAAAACCACGACTGCGGTATAAAACGATATGGATTTTATCCACTTTGTGGCATCGTCGACAATGAGTTTTGGATTGTCCGCGACCCAGGCGTTTACCTGATCGCATAATCTCTTTGAGTATTCTATGAATGTGCCGGCACGGCGGACGCCGCCGCCAAATCGCGGCCAGTAGGAAGTACAGCAATCTTCACAAATGTAAACACCGTCTTCTTTCAGGCCGTTGAAAAATAGAACCTCGAAAGATTTTATTTGCTGTTTTGGAATGTGGCTTCCGTCGTCGATTATAACATCGACAGGACCAACCTCTGCGATGACGTGATTTAGAAAGCGTTCATCGGACTGGTCGCCGATAAATATCCTTATGTTTTCCTTCTCAAACTTCTTGCACTCCTGCAGAATGTCAATTCCAACGATGTTTGCCTTTCCTCCGAAATAGGCGTTCCACATGAGCAGCGATCCGCCATGTTGGACGCCTATCTCGAGGATGGTGGGCGCGCCGCCCTTGTATTTTTCCAAATATCTATCGTAAATCTCAAAATAATTAGAATGTTTATGAATTGATCGGCCCATCGCAGATGAGTTGAAATGGAATTCGGTTCCGGGCCCCAAATCTGTCTCAGGCATTTCGTCTCACACTCGTTGATGAAATATGGGACTGAAAGGTCGCAGTACGGATCGTCCTAAATGCTTTTGGAGGGACCGTCAATCGGGACAGCCAGAGTAGGTCTTGCCGATAGTCAATGTGCGCTGTTCGTCGTCAAATCGGCGCTCCCCGGCGGCTTCAGAATCGCCAAAGTCGGACACGTACGGCAGCAGGGCCTCGGACCGGCTTGCCCATCGCCCCAGCCAGATGTGCGAAGGCAGTATAAACGGTAATTAGCAAATCAAGTTAGGAGACAACCGCGGAGTTGAATTACCTGGACCGAATGGAATACACTATTACGGGTTTCCACGCGACCGGCATTAACTTTTGACCGATGATATTGCGATATGGGCCGGGTTTGGATAAGTAGACCACCGTCTTGGCCTTGCCAGTCGTCTGCATGATCGCGGCAGTGCCGCATCCATCGGCCGTCAGAAGAATGATTTTCGCCCGCCAAACGTGTTTCTGTGGTGCCCGCGCGTCCCTTCTTCATCGGCAGCCCCGGCTGGGTGCGGTCCAGCGCCTGAATTTGGCAACCATCCCCCGTAACAAGGAGTGCAGAACGGGATGCTCATTCATATTCCCATGAAAAAGCCGCCCGGAGGCTCTGGAACAGCAGCCTGAAGCGCGGTATAAATCACGCATGCGGGCTATTGGATGTCACAAATGGCCGAATACGCGATTTATTATTACTATTACCACTTTCACGTTTGCGTTTTAGTGCCGACGATTTTGATCGGGTGCTGATCAATGCATGAGAAGCGCCCGCGTATGCCCGGTTTCACTGTCCGCGAACAATATTACAACCGCGTTCTGCCGAAGGACTTCGACCCAAAAGTCATTGTTGATGTCGGCGCGTTATACGATTCAGTGAGCTGGCTGAGAGAACGATTTCCCTCCGCTCATATCATCGCTTTGAACATCATGCCCGTGCATCTGGATTCCGTTCCCGACGAATGGGCCGAGAAGCATTTGGGTGCCGCCGAAAGTCTGCCTAACCTTGGTGAAGTTGACCTGATCTTTCTTGGCGAAGTGATCGAGCATCTTGTTTACCCGCAGGAATTTCTCGCCCGCGCGGTTCAGCTTCTGAAGCTTGACGGACGCATTCTGATCAGCACACCAAATCTCGCCAGCTGGCACAATCGTTTGCTCATGCTCTTCGGCTACAGCCCGAGCAACTATTCCATGATCCCTGGAATGCACCTTGGCATCCCGCCCCGTTTAGCGCGCATTGCGGGCCTCGGATACGGGGACCATATCCGTGTCTTCACTTACAAAGCACTTGAAGAACTGTTCGACACAGCCCCGTGGAAGCTCGATGCAATCACATCGGCTGCTGCCGTTGAACACAATCGCCCGATGCACCGCGTTAGGAACGGCATCGGTGCAATGTTGCCTCGTTCCGCCCGCGAGAGCGTTTTCCTTTGTGCGCGCCTCGCCAGTAAACAGCAAATGGAGCGCATCGACTCTACCGGCTGGATTGGGAATACAGTTCCTTATGCCCGTTGAGCACCCCCTACAAAGGCAAAAGTGTATTCGATGTTCAGAACACTCTTTGTCGGCCGCCTGGCGTCAGCGATTCGCCGCAATGTTGTCGTTGGACGACGCAGTGTTCATTGAATTTCGTACAAGTCATCCTTGTTGCGACGTTCGGCCGAGTGACGCGGCGCTGCGCCTGTTGCGGAGTACAAAGGCACCAGATCAGCTCTCCGCAGGGAGCAGTTCATGACAATAGGCTTAACAACCGAAGCAGGGTTTCCAAAAAGCTTCAAAAGCATCAGGAGTCCAGTCGTTCAGAAGACGCCATATGCCCGTCAGCGTCCGCGTTCTCTCGTTGCATGGGTCGCGCTGATTGGTATCCTTTTTCCTCCGATAGATATTTCGCTTGGCGCCATACACGTTACGCCGGGTCGGGTCGTTGTAATCTTGCTTTTGGTCCCAGCACTTGGAACGTTGTTAAGAAGTGGACGAAGCGGAGTCGCTTCGGATCTCTTTGCTGTCGCAGTATCCACATGGATGCTCGTATCGTCTGCTTTGAACGGCGGCTTTAGATTGTTTGTGGGCGCAGAAGCGCTTGAATTCTTGGGCGCTTATCTGATCGGGCGCGCCTTTTTTTTCGGTCCTTCCAACCTCCAAACGTTTGTGCAAGCGCTCAAGGGAATCACAGTTGTAATAATTGCGCTCGGAATACTCGATACTTTATCTGGACGGAACATTACGATAGAAAGTTTGGGAATAGCAAGGCCTATCTCAGATTTGTATCTGGCGAGCAGTTATCGAATGGGTCTGGTGCGATCAACTTCACTATTTGAGTGCGCAGAACATTACGGAGCATTTTGCGCCGCTGCTGCATCCATCTTTTTCTATGCAGAGCGCGGCATCAGTCGAATAATATATGTCGGCTTGTGCTTTTTTGGATGCGTATTTGCGCTGTCGTCTGGTCCCCTTATGATTCTATGCATAGTCACGGCAGTTTTTTCTTACGATCATATTCTAAAGCATTATCCCTGGAGATGGAAAGCTCTAATGACCACAGTGATCGGATTGATCGCTATTATATTTCTAGTTACTGATCATCCCGTAATGTGGATCCTATCACACGTGACGTTCGATCCTCAAACTGCATGGTTTCGTTTGGGGACATGGAATACTGCGCTGCCTCTAGTGGAGCAGTCGCCGGTTATTGGGTACGGTTTCAGCAGTTTGGGTGATTCAGACGCGGTGCGGGTTTATCTTTGGAGCGTGGATAGTCTTTGGCTGATCGAGGCGCTTCGCTATGGTCTTTCGGGAGTCATTCTTTTGACACTGACAATGGTTTTGGCAATTTTAAAAAGAAGGAGAAAATCCACTTTCGACTTAGGCATTTATGCGGCGCCAACGGGGTTTAGTTTAGCCATCGTAGCAATGGGTCTAATCGGACTGACCGTTCATTTTTGGGATGCACCCTGGCTGTTCCTGAGTGTGTCCATTGGAATTAGGGCTTCGCTTGGGGAGTATGAGGCGGGACAAGGTCGGCGGCTTGCGCGCGGCGGCAAGGGTTTACCGCTGCAGCGGAGTGCGCCCCTGACAGCGGAAAGATTGCAGGTTGGGAATTGACCGAGAGCTACCGGCCTAGCTTTCAGAGAACGAAAGCTGCGATAGAGCAAAATTGGACGGCGCATTAGATATTGCCCCGGATCAAATCGTTGACTGAGATTCTGTGATAGTACGGTCGCTGGAATGGGTCCGAGCGCACTAACAAGCGGATGCCCCTGCGAGCGACCCTCTTAAATTTCCGCGGGATTAGCTGGCGAATTGAAAATTTTCGCGCCGGCGTTGGCGCCGATGAAATACTCGGCGTTGGCGCTGAGAGGGCCTGTTTCCAAGCATAATCGTAATCCGACTGCTGCCCTGGCCGTGAAAAAACTGGTACGTCGGAAATGCGCTGCGCTACAGTGCAGATATAGGTTGGTTTATCATTGCAAAGTTCGACGCGCGAACGGCAAAC
>Ga0187872_10004659_pt1 | contig 10206 bp, 5 predicted proteins | sample June2016WEW_16_4_FD_132973 | JGI IMG/M metagenome (GOLD analysis project Ga0187872, IMG submission 132973) | Peatland microbial communities from SPRUCE experiment site at the Marcell Experimental Forest, Minnesota, USA - June2016WEW_16_40 | ecosystem: Environmental > Terrestrial > Soil >...
CTGATCGGTGCTGGCATCCCCGTTCTTCCCAAGTACCAGCGCGTCACCTTCGAGAAGGATCTCATTCACGCCGAGGGAAAGCCCCTCGCCGAACTGGTCGCGCCGGGCCACCCTCTTCTGGAAGCGGTGCTCGACATCACTTTGGAGAGGCATCGGACTCTGCTTCGCCAAGGGGCGGTGCTCGTCGATCCTTCCGACCAGGGAACCGAGCCGCGCGTGCTCGTTTTTCTCGAGCATGCCGTCACTGATGCGAGAGATGACAGCCACGGAAACCGTCGCACCGTGTCGCGACGCTTCGAGTTCGTCGAGGTCCCCGAAGTAGGGGAGTTGCGCCCGGCCAGCTATGCGCCATACCTCGACTTGAGACCTGCCACCGATGCGGAGCTACCTGCCATCAGGTCGCTCGTCAAGAAGATGGACTGGCTGCAGGGCGACGTTGAGAACCGGGCGCTGGACTATGGGATCGACGTTCTATCCGCGGAACATCTCGCCGAAGTTCGTTCACGCACGCTTGAGCGCGTCGCCAAGGTAAAGGCCGCTGTCCAAGAGCGCCTCACCCGCGAGGTCACTTACTGGGACCACCGGGCAAGCGAGCTTCAGTTGCAAACAGATGCCGGCAAATCGCCACGGATGAATCCCGATCGGGCTGCCGGACGTGCCGACGAGTTGCACCGGCGCAAGGAGGCTCGCCTTGCGGAGTTGGATCGTGAGGCTCAGCTCGCCTCGCAGCTACCGGTCGTTGTCGGCGGCGCGCTGGTTCTGTCAGTGGGTCTGATACGGAAGGTAACCGGGGAAACGCCCTCCGCCCCTCCTGCGCACGCCATCGACACGACCGTCGTCGAACGGAGAGCAGTTGACGCGGTCTTGGCGATCGAGCGGCGGCTGGGCCACGAAACCCAAGAGATGCCTCATAGCCACCCTGGATACGACATCCGCTCAACCCTGCCCACAGGCGAGACGTTGTTCGTCGAGGTCAAGGGGCGTATCGAAGGAGCCGATGCATTCGTGGTGACCCAAAACGAGCTTCGGTTCGCTGCGAACGTGCCAGATGCCTACGTCCTCGCACTTGTCGAAGTCTCGGCGGACGGAGCCGAACACGACCGGGTGCGTTACTTAGTGGGGCCGTATGGACCTGATGTCCGTCTCCCGTTCGACACCACAAGCACGACCCTTTCATGGCACGCTTACTGGCAACGTGCCGCCTCACCATTGGGAGCGTGATGCCGACCAAGCTGATTGAGGTTGCTCTGCCACTTGATGTCATCAATCGCGAGGCTGCGCGGGAAAAGAGCATCCGGCACGGGCATCCCAGCACACTTCACCTCTGGTGGGCGCGTCGGCCTCTCGCTGCATGTCGCGCCGTCCTGTTCGCACAGCTCGTTGACGACCCTTCTGCACACCCCGAGTCGTTTCCGACCGAGGCGGACCAAGAACGAGAGCGTCGGCGTCTGTTTGACATCATCGAACGACTTGTCCCCTGGGAAGCTACAAACAACGAGAAGATCCTTGAAGAAGCACGGGCAGAAATTCGGCGCTGCTATCCCGAGGGACTGCCAGCGATTGTCGACCCATTCTGTGGTGGCGGCTCGATCCCTTTGGAAGCACGGCGTCTCGGCCTCGAAGCTCACGCGAGCGATCTCAACCCGGTGGCCGTTCTAATTACGAAGGCGCTGATCGAGCTTCCGACCAAGTTCACGAATCGACCGCCAGTCCACCCTCAGTCCGGCACAACCCTACAAGGGACCCAGTCTTGGCGAGGCGCTCAGGGTCTCGCCGACGATGTTCGCTTTTACGGCAAATGGATGCGCGATGAGGCCGAGAGCCGCATCGGCAGCCTGTATCCGAGAGCCATTCTCTCGGACGGGAAGCAAACCATGGTCATCGCATGGCTGTGGACGCGCACTGTCACATGTCCGAATCCAGCTTGTCGTGCGACGATGCCTCTCGTACGGAGCTTCTGGCTCAGCAAGAGGAAGGGCAAGGAAGCTTGGGTCCGGCCGATTCCCGATTCGGTCGCAAAGTGCGTGCGCTTCGAGATCGGGCATGGCAGCGGAGGTCCGCCCGTCGAGGGAACAGTCTCCCGCAGCGGCGCTATGTGTATCCTCTGCAACACTCCGGTGCCTCGACAGTACCTGTGGGAAGAGGGACGCGCTCATCGGATAGGCACGCAACTAATGGCCATGGTAGCTGATGGCCAGCGTGAGCGGGTGTACCTGGCACCGACGGAGATGCAGGAAATTGCCGCAAGAGTCGCGAGACCAGACGATGTCTCAGATACGGAGATGCCGGACAATCCGAGATGGTTCTCGCCTCCCATGTATGGCCTGACGCACCACTCGGATCTCTTCACCAATAGACAGCTAACCGCACTTTGCACCCTAGGCGACCTCGTCGGAGAAGCACGGGAACGCATCCTCGCCGACTCTGACCACAACGTCGGCTACGCCGATGCAGTCACAACCTTTCTTGCCTTTGGCGTCAGTCGGCTCGCGGATCTGCAGAACGCGCTTGCCCGATGGGAGAATACGCGAACTCAGGTACGGAACCTCTTTGGACGGCAGGCTGTTCCAATGATCTGGGACTTTGCGGAGTGTGGTTTGTTCGCAAACGCCGCCGGTGACTACGGAATCAGCCTCGGAAGCATTGCAAACGTTATAGAAAACCTCTCAGGAAGCACACCGGCCGTTACTTGCCAAGTTGACGCAGCCCAGCGGTCGTACGTGGGTCTCGTCTTGTCGACCGATCCCCCGTATTACGACAACATTGGTTACGCGGATCTCTCCGACTTCTTCTACCTCTGGCTGCGCCGCTGCCTGCGGGACATATATCCAGAGCTGTTTTCCACCTTGCTTACTCCGAAGACTGATGAGTTGATTGCGACTCCCTACCGCTTCGGCGGCGATAAGCACAAGGCGGAGAATCATTTCGAATCCGGGTTCAGGAGAGTATTCGCTCAAGCTGCGCAGCAGGGGGCACCTGACACGCCGATGACGGTTTTCTACGCCTTTAAGCAGAGCGAGTCTGATGACAAAAACGAAGGCGCCGGCATGTCGACCGCGTCTACCGGGTGGGAGAAGATGCTGGATGGACTTCTGCGTTCCGACCTTCAGGTGACAGCGACCTGGCCCATGCGGACAGAGCTGGCGAATCGCATGCTCTCTTCGGGAACCAATGCCCTTGCATCGTCGATCGTCCTCGTTTGCCGTCCTCGGTCTGCTACGGCAGGAGTGACGGATCGGCGTGGGTTTATCCAGGATTTGAAAGGGAAGCTGGGGCACGCGCTGCGTGACTTGCAGAGTGGTGGGGTAGCGCCTGTTGACTTAGCACAGGCAGCGATCGGTCCCGGCATGGCGGTGTTCTCTCGTTACGCGAAGGTTGTCGAACCAAATGGAGATCCGATGCGCGTTCGTACCGCTCTTGCGCTGATCAACCAGGTGCTCGACGAGGTCTCCGCTGAACAAGAAGGGGAGTTTGATGAGGACACGCGCTGGGCGATCGCCTGGTATGTGGAACAAGGGATGGACGAGGGTGACTACGGAAGAGCGGACGATCTCAGTCGGGCCAAGAACGTAAGCGTCGATGGACTCGTTCGTGCGGGCTTGGTGGAGTCGGGTGGCGGCAAGGTCCGGCTGCTGGACCGGGATGAGCTGGACCCGAACTGGGACCCGACCAAGGACAGTCGTCTCACCGTCTGGGAAGTCACGCAGCATCTCATCCGGCGGCTGATGAATGAGAACGAGGCCTCTGCCGCTGAACTGCTCGCGAAGGTTGGTGGGCTTGGAGACGCAGCGCGTGATCTGGCGTACCGCCTGTTCCTCATCGCCGAGTCAAAGAAATGGGCCAAGGAGGCTGGACCTTATAACGCCCTGGCTGCATCCTGGCTTGAGATCAGTCGACTGGCCGCCGCTGAACCCGCTGGCCAGGGGTCACTCTTCTAGAGGTTAGGAGTCCAAATGGCGCTCAGTAACCGAGATCGGGTGGGCAACGCGCTGGAATTGTTGGCCCGAGCGTTCGGCCCATACATCGACCGCCGCATGACCAAGAAATCACCCGTGGGAGGCAACTGGAAGGCCGCGTACGCCGACGTGAATGTCGACGAGGACCCGTCGGCGCAGATCAGCGTCGTGCTGGACAACTGGCAGGCCGTGTTCCGCGACGAGCTGCGGTCGACGGGTCGCAACCTCGTTGGCGAAGCTCGCGACTGGCGCAACAAATGGGCACACAACGAGCCGTTTTCGCGCGACGACGCTTACCGATCACTCGACACGATCGAGCGGCTTCTCGCGCTGATCGACGCGCCAGAAGCAGCCGAGGTCGGTGCAACCAAGAACGACTTGATGCGCCAGAGGCTCGAAGCCGAGGCGAAGAAGGTAACTCCGAAGCCAGATGCGCTGTTCACAGAACCGTCCGCGGGGCTTCTGTCGTGGCGCGACGTGATCCAGCCCCACAACGACGTAGCTCAGGGAAAGTTTGCTCTTGCCGAGTTTGCGGCGAACCTTCATCAGGTGTATCTCCGCAAGGGGCTTGCCGAATATACAGAGCCGGTTGAGTTCTTTCGACGGACGTATCTGACCGTTGGCCTTCACCAGTTGCTAACTCAGGCCGCGCAACGCATCGTGCATGGCCGCGGCGTGCCCGTCGTCGACCTCCAAACGAACTTCGGTGGCGGGAAGACGCACTCGATGATCGCGCTCTACCACCTCTTCTCGGGGCTGCCAGTGACCGGTTTTCCACAGGAGGTTCAAGAACTCCTCTCTGCTGCCGGTGTGAAGGAGCTGCCTGCAGTTCGCCGTGCCGTCCTTGTTGGCACGGAGATGTCACCTGGTCAGCCAGAGGTCAAGCCGGACGGTACTGAGATCCACACCCTCTGGGGTGAGATCGCGTGGCAGCTCGGAGGTATCGAGGGTTACGCGCTCGTGGCGGAGGCTGATCGAACCGCTACGAGTCCTGGCCAGGCCATGTCCGAGGTCTTCCGGCGCTTTGGACCTTGCCTTGTGCTGATCGACGAATGGGTCGCGTACGCTCGGCAGCTATTCGAGACCTCGGAACTGCTTCCCGGCGGCATGTTCGAGACGCAGTTCTCTTTCGCCCAGACGCTCGCGGACGCAGCGATTGCGGTTCCAGGCGTCCTTCTTGTGATTTCACTACCGGTATCGGACGATCCCGCTCGTCCAGGTTCTTCTCCGATCGGATCTGAGGCAGAGCTGGGTGGGGTAGCCGGGCAGGAAGCGGCTCGTCGACTCGGCAACGTCATCGCTCGGACTGAGACGCCGTGGCGTCCGGCGTCTGCAGACGAGAGCTTCGAAATCGTCAGGCGTCGGCTCTTCGAACCCATCGCGACTGACCGCATCAAGGATCGTGATGCCACCGCGCAGACCTTCAGCGAGTTCTACCGGAGACAGGCGGCGGAGTTCCCGAGCGAGTGCCGCGAGCCGGGGTACATAGACAAGATCAAGGGGTCGTACCCGATTCATCCAGAACTGTTCGCCCGGCTGTACGAGGACTGGTCGACCCTCGAAGGGTTTCAACGCACACGCGGCGTGCTGCGGTTGATGGCTGCTGTGATCTCCGCCCTCTGGGCTGGGAGCGATCAGTCGCCGATGATCCTGCCAGCGAGCGTGCCTCTTGACGATGCGGCTGTACAGGCCGAGCTGACGCGGAACCTGGATCAGGCGTGGCAACCCATTATTGACAGCGACATTGATGGTCCGGGATCGGTGCCGCTCAAGATTGATCGCAAATATCCGAACCTGGGTAGATACGGAGCCGCCCGGCGTGCAGCTCGCGCCGTCTTCCTGGCGTCCGCACCTCGGGCTGGCTCTGCAAACCGGGGAGTGGAGATCCAGCGAGTCAAACTCGCTTGCACGCTTCCAGGAGAGTCGGTCGCAACCTACGGCGACGCACTCAACCGCCTGACTGACCGCTCCTCCTACCTCTACGTCGAGGGGGCGCGGTACTGGTATGGGACGCAAGCCTCCGTAGCTCGACGAGCGCGTGAACTGGTCGAGCAGCTTCTGACGACTCGCCGAGACGAAGTCCATGGCGAGATTGTGCGGAGGCTTCGGGACCGACCTCGTGGACGCGGCCAGTTTGTCGCTGTACATGTCTGTCCTGCGAGCGCCGGAGACGTTCCCGACGATCCAGATGCACGCCTGGTTGTCCTTGGACCGACCACTCCCCACTCGAATCGAGACGACAACTCTCTGGCGATGATGGCGGCACGCGGCATCCTCGATCAGCGTGGGTCGGGTCAGCGCCTGTACCGCAACATGCTCATCTTTTTGGCCCCAGACCTGAAACGCCTGGAGGAACTTGAAAGAGGGTCGGCTGAGTTTCTCGCCTGGAAGGAGATCGACGACCGATGGGAGGAGCTGAACCTCGATGTCTTCCAGAAGAAGCAGGCGGAGTCCAAGAGACGCGACGCCAACACAGGTGTCGATTCTCTTCTTTTCGAGACTTATCACTGGTGCCTAGTTCCGCACCAGCCGGACCCGACCGGTCCCATTGAATGGGAGTCGATCAAAGCAGACGGCGAGGGATCTCTCGCTGAGCGAGCGAGTCGGAAGCTTGTCAACTCAGGCGCTCTTGGTGCGGCGTACCCATCCGAGTTGCTCCGCGGTCTACTCACCGGAACCGGCGTGCTCTCTTCGATGTGGGCCGATGGGTACACGACGGTGAACGCTCTGTGGGATGCCTTCGCCCGATACCCGTATTTGCCTCGGCTCAAGAACCTGGAGACACTCTGTGCAACCGTCCGAGAGGGAGCGAACCCAATCACCTGGCAAATCACAGGATTCGCGGTCGCAGACGCCTTTGATGCCAGTACCGGTCGGTACGTGGGCCTCACCGTCCACGGAGATGCCCGGAACGTGATCGGGACGACTCTCGTTGTCCACCCGGATGTCGCTGCCGCGCAGCTCCACGATGAGGAGATTCAAGTGGTCTCGGCCGGAAGCGGCGATCGTAGACCCGAGGCCACGCCCACACCTGGTGTCCGTGATGAACGCCCCGTCGAGGACGACAAGCTACATCGCTTCTACGCGGTGGTTCGACTGGACCCGGAGCGCTACCAACGTGACTTCTCCAAACTCGCTGCCGAAGTCATCGCTAACCTCGCCGGACTCCTTGGGACCAACGTTGAGATCACCGTTGAGGTGAAGGCCACCAACGGCGCTGGGTTCCCAGACCACGTCACGCGAACGGTCACTGAGAACGCTCGCACGCTCAAGGTGGACTCGTACGGGTTCGAGATGGAGTAAGTGCAGGCGTTCGCCTTGCGTCACGCTCGCGATGAACTAGCTGATCGCTCGGGCGCTGGTGACCGCGGTGGCCGATCGCAGCGGTGCGAGCGCCCAGCGGTCGGATCAGGATGGGGCAGGACGGGATGACGTCTTTGTCCTAACTGGCGCTGTTGAGCAACGCATCGAGCCATTCGGCGAACTCCCTTGATCCTGTTTTCGTCGGCTCGGGGATCGTCTTGAAGTAGGGCTTTGCCAAGCGCTCGTTGGTTGGGAGGCAGCGGTCGATCGTGGCGTCTGCTCGCTGAAAGCGCTTCGGTCACCTGTCTCAGCAGACCACGTTTGGTGCTCCGAGTGCGGTCCCACCTACCCCCCGCAGACGACTCGGGAGCGGCGAGTACGGGTTCCCTGCCAACTACAGCTCAGCCCGCGCGGTGGCCGCCCAGGAGGCGGCGCCTGGCATCCACCATGCCACCATCTCGGTCGGCACCCGCGGCGTTGTGTGTTTGTGTCGAGCGTGCACCGGCCTGAACCTGCGACACCGGCGGTTAGAATCGCTAGTTCACGCGATGTGAGTTTTACCTGTGGATAACTCCCGTGTGGTCGTCGCACTGATCATGTGCTCACAGCACTGCTTGGTTTTCGCGGCTCCGGTACGGACCATTTGCGAGGAACGGTAGGTAACGCGGTAGTCACAGGCGGCAGCGTCTGGGCGATCGCATCGTCCACCCATGACGGAGGTCCGCAGATGCTCTTGCAACATGAAGAGAGTGCCACGCCCAGCGCCGACGAGCCGGTCCGAGCCGGTGCCGTAGACAGGCCCTGTCTTCGCGTCGCGCCCTGGCTCGACGACCTGATCGACGAGGTCGGCCACGACCCACGGTCGGAGTACGTCGAGACCTTCTGGCTCCTTGTGCCCGGCCAGCCGTCACCGCAACATCCGCGTTTCAGCGCCTCCCGCTGCACCCGCCGATCCCGGCAAATGAGCCGAACAAGGGGCCCGTCCGCACCGAGACACACGACATGCAGGGTCCGACGTGACTGACCGCTGGCAGCAACCGCACCGCTTAGTCCGCGTCCTCGGCGGCCGTTGGACTCTTGCGGTGCTCGCCGAGCTCGCCGAGCTCGGCGATGGCGGTCGGCGCTACCGGGACATCCATGACGCCTTGGACGGGATCTCCCACAAGGTCCTCACCGACACGCTGCGGCGCGCGGAGCGGGACGGGCTGATAAGTCGCCACCTCGATCCCAAGCGGGTCGAGACCGCGACGCTGTACCAGCTCACGGATCTCGGCCGTTCCCTCGATGAGCCGCTCGGTGCGCTCGACCGATGGGTCGATTCGAGCTGGCGCTCCATCGAGGATGCCCGGCTTTTATGGGACCGACGAAGCTACAAGGTCCGATCAGACCAGTCCGACTTCTCTCACACCGCAGTGCGAACGGGTACTCCGAAGTAAGCCAGCTCTCTTTGAAGTGCCATTTCCCCTGGTGTATTGGTGGAGATTGTCGGATCAGGAGGTTCTCGACCAGCTGATCCTGGGTTACCGAGGACCATCGGTCGAAGGGAGGTCTTCACCTATGCAATTTGGTCGGCGAGGTATTCGATCGGCATCGATCGCCGCTACCTTGAGCCTGTCGCTCGCCTTGTCCGCTTGCGCCAGCACACCCAGCGGTGCCCCCTCGACCACGGGCACCAAGGCACCGATCGCCTCGACGAGCATCCCCGCAACGACTACGACCACGACCCTCGCCCCAACGTCTGCCGCCGTGCTGAGCGCCTACCGCGCCGGATGGGCGGCGTTCGAGCACGCTCTCACGACAGCGAACCCGAGCGACCCGGAGCTGGCAGCGACGATGGTCGACCCGCAGTTGCTAAGCGTCAAGGCCAACCTCTTCGCCGACAAGAGAGCGGGGATGGTGGCCCGAGGCACTTTCACGTTGCACCCGAAGATCACGGCCTTGTCGGCCACGACGGCGACAGTGGTCGACTGCGCCTACAGCACCGCCGAGCTCATCTATGCGACCACCGGCAAGCCGGTGCCACCTGTGACGCCTCCGGAGAACGACGGGGTGCGCGCCACCTTGGTGCTGTCGGGCTCGACGTGGAAGGTATCCAAGCAGACGGTGACGGACGGGACATGCGCGCCCGGCTCGTGATCCCCGCCGCTGTCGTGGTCGCCTCGGTGTTCGCGCTGGTCGGCCCGGGCCGGGCGTGGGCGGGCGACCCTGGGGGCCAGTACAGCTGGGGTGGGGCGACGGCGAACGGTGGACAGCTCACGGTGCAGGCCGGAGGGGTCTACTGGACCCCGCCGGCGGGCTCGAGTTGGGCCAAGCAAACTGAGAGCGATCCGTCGCCGGGCAAGCCGGACCCGAACCAGCCCTACGGCTGTACCTACAAAGACGGCGGCCCGTCCGCGACCGAGGCGATCGGGGTGGGGGGTCCGCAGCCCGGCCAGTGGGTTTTCGTGACCTGCGCCGGCCCCGGGACGATCAACCCGATGCCGCCGATCTGGGTCACCAATGCGCAGCCCGTTGCGGGCGCGGGTCAAGTCGATCCGGTGGTGGTGGCCGACCAAACCATCCAACAGCTGCCGCTCAGCTCAGCGACGATCGAGATGGCACCCCCGGCCGGCTCAGAGCAGCTTGTCGGGGTGGCCACCTGGCTCTGGATCGAGCCGGGCGCCTGGCAGACCCTCACCGCGACGGCGAGCGCCGGGACGGTCACCACGACGGCGACAGCGACCCCGACCAAGGTCGTGTGGGACATGGGCGACGGCAGCACCGTCACCTGTGACGGCCCGGGCACCCCCTACGACCCGAACGACCCGAACTCGACGACCGACTGTTCTTACACATGGACCCAGGCGGGGAGCTACCAGGTGAGCGCGACCATCTACTGGTCCGTCTCCTGGACGGCGGTGGGCGCCCCGGGCGGCGGGAACCTCGGTCTCAAGCCCGGCCCGCCATC
>Ga0187872_10004660_pt1 | contig 10206 bp, 6 predicted proteins | sample June2016WEW_16_4_FD_132973 | JGI IMG/M metagenome (GOLD analysis project Ga0187872, IMG submission 132973) | Peatland microbial communities from SPRUCE experiment site at the Marcell Experimental Forest, Minnesota, USA - June2016WEW_16_40 | ecosystem: Environmental > Terrestrial > Soil >...
GTATGACCTTGCCGATGGTCCGGAAACGACTACAAGTGCCGCTGATCCGGCTCAGCGGAAGGTGCCCAGGGTGCCTAACTGAGTTCGCAGACTCCTGTTGATTACTTAACCTAGTATTACTAATTGGCCAGGGGGTCAGTTGCGGGTCCAAGGGTGTCCGCTGTTAGCCACGATTATTTTATGGCGTGGGATGGTCGAAACAACGCCAAGGCGCAGTGCGGCGGAGACGCAACCAGAGTGATTGGTGATTGGTGGCTGGTGGTTGGCCCAGCCGATGCAGCAGGGCCGCTTCTTAAATCAGTTCCTGGGTCGCCAACATGCTATAATTCTCTCGGTCATGTCCGAGTGACGCGCCAATCCGGCACAAAATCAAGCCGAGTGCAGGTTTGGCCCAAAACTCCCGGTTTATCGGACTTCCTCGAAGACAAACGCTCCGTAGCCGACGACTCTATCGTGGGGACCGGCGGTATCGCCGGAGTTGCGCAAATCAACGGTGCGCGCGCGCAGACCATGCCGGCGCGCGGCCTGCAAAAGACCGCGAATGGGCATCCGGCCACAGGCGCGCTCGTCGCCGATGCCCGCGGGCTTGAGGGCCTCGATGGCGGTGGCGGTGGCGCGGTCGAGGCGCCGGGCGGTTTGGAAATCGTGGTAGTGGCTGAGGTCGGAGCTAATGACGAAGCGGGTTTCGGGGCCGTCCCAAAGGGCGTCGAGGACCTGGCTGATTTCCTCGGGAGACGCCTCGCCGACGGCCAGCGGGACGAGCGTGAAGGCGCCCAGGACACACTGCAGGAAAGGCAACTGCACTTCGAGCGAATGTTCGCGCGCATGGGCTTCGTCGAACTCCCTGACTTGCGGCAGTGACCGGACCTGGCGAACGGCCTCGACATCCACCGGCACGATGCCGAGCGGCGTAGCGAAGGCTTCGGCGGAAGTCGTCGCCAGCCCGTCAAGGGCAACGTAATGCGACGGTCCGAACAAGACGATGCGCTTGATCTGGTCGCGCGCGGGGATGAGTTGGGCATAGGCGGAGGCGGCGATAGGCCCGGAGTAAAGGTAACCGGCGTGCGGCGCGATGAGGGCTTTGGGCGCCGGTCCGGTGGCCGGGGGCGCCTGGGCCAGCAGGGCGGTGATGAGCTGGCGCAGTTCGACCGGATCGCCGGGATAGAAGCGGCCCGCGACGGCCGGTGGCCGGACTTTGCCGGGTTGGATTATTTCAGAGGTCGCCACTCAGTTCACCCTCACGCCGCGTGGCCGGCGGCTATAGTAGTCGGCTAGGCTTTCGCCGAGCGTTACCTTCGCCGCGCTGGTGGCCGGCCAAATGCCGGGTATGGGCGCGCGGCAGCTCGGGCATTTGCCATCCGGCGTCAGCTTGTATTCGCGCACGAGGTAACCGGAGCGGTCGATCAGCTTTTCACGGCAGTTGGGGCAATAGGTGTTCTCCCACGGGCCGACGCGGCCGGGGGCGTTGCCGGCATAGACAAAACGCAAGCCCTCTTGGGCGCCGATCTCGGCGGCGCGGATGAGTTGCGCGGCGGCGGTGTTGGGCGGGCCGGTCATCTGGTAGTCTTTGTGAAAGGCCGTGACGTGCCAGGGGATGTCGCGGCTGATGGAAGCGAGGAACCGCGCAATCTGGCGCAGCTCGGATTCGCTGTCGTTGAATCCCGGCACTATCATGGTGACGACCTCGAGCCAGAGGCCGCGCTGGTGGACCATGCGGATGCCTTCGGTGACGTGCTCGAGGGTGCCGCCGAGTGTCCGATAGCGTTTGTCGTCGAAGCCCTTCAGGTCAATCTTGTAGGCGACAATCCAAGGGCGCAGGAAATCCAGCGCCTCAGGCGTGGCGTTGCCGTTCGAGACAAACGCGCAGTCCAGGCCGGCTTCCTTGGCTTCCCGGAAGACGGCCACGGCCCATTCGGCGGTGATGAGCGGCTCGTTGTAGCTGGACACCACCAGCCGCGCGCGGGCGCGGCGGCCGGCGCTCACCAGTTGCCGCGGGGTGACGGTTTGGATGGGCGCCAGCGCAGTGTCGTCGCGCAGCGCCTGGCTGGTGACCCAGTTCTGGCAGTAGGAACAATGAAAATCGCAGCCCAGCATCCCGAACGTCAGCGCGTCGGTGCCGGGATGGACATGGTAGAACGGCTTCTTCTCGACCGGATCGCACTGCACGCCCGCGACGTAGCCGAACGGGACGCGCAACTGGCCGTTCTGATTGAACCGCACCCGGCAAATCCCGTGGCGCCCGGCGCCGATCAGACAGCGGTGGCCGCAGGCGACGCAACGAATCCGGTCCCCCTCGGCGCGCCACAACGAACCGACGGTCGTGTGACGGCCCAGGACATCGGCCAGCACCTCGCCGGCCACGCGGGGCTTGGCGGACGAAGCGGGATTGGCTTCCAGCTCGGGGTTTGGAGTAACATTTTGCATACAGGGCACTGCAACCGTTCAAGGCAATGTTGCGCCGTGCGGGCGTGTTGTCAAAGCCGCAATAGTTTCTTCGTTGACCTCGCCGCTGCCGCCGCTAATATGCGCGCTCTGATTTTGAGCATAATCTGAAATCGAACTATGGCAGTAAAAGTAGCAATTAACGGGTTCGGCCGTATTGGTCGTCTGGTGTTCCGGGCGATGGTCGAACAAGGTCTGGTCGGGAAAGACGTCCAGGTGGTTGCCGTCGGCGATATTGTGCCGGCGGACAACCTCGCGTATCTCCTCAAATACGACTCCATCCAGGGCCGTTTCACCGGCACCGTCGGCTCGGAGAAATCCGCGGCGGACAAGCCGGACGATGATGTGCTGATCGTCAACGGCCAGAAGATGGTGGTGGTGAGCGCCAAAGACCCGTCGCAGTTGCCCTGGAAACAGTTGGGCGTGGACGTGGTGATCGAATCGACGGGGCTGTTCACGGATGTCGAGAAGGCCAAAGGCCACCTCGCGGCCGGCGCCAAGAAGGTCGTTATCACCGCACCCGCCAAGGGCGATTGCCCGACCATCGTGATGGGCGTGAACGAGGGCAAATACGACCCGAAACTGCACCACATCCTCTCGAACGCTTCCTGCACGACGAATTGCCTGGCGCCGATTGTGCATGTGCTTTTGAAGGAAGGCTTCGGCGTGGAGGAGGGCTTGATGACCACCATCCATTCCTATACGGCGACGCAGAAGACGGTTGATGGCCCGAGCAAAAAGGACTGGAAAGGCGGCCGGACGGCGGCGCAGAACCTGATTCCCTCGACGACCGGCGCGGCCAAGGCCGTGGGCCTGGTGCTGCCCGAAGTCAAAGGCAAGCTCACCGGCATGGCCTTCCGCGTGCCGACGCCCACCGTCTCGGTCGTGGACCTCACGGTCCGAACCGTCAAAGAGACCAGCTACGCTGAGATCAGCGCGGCGATGAAGAAGGCCAGCGAGACCTATCTCAAGGGCTACCTCGAATACACCGAAGATGAGGTGGTCAGCTCCGACTTCATCCACAGCCAGGCCTCCTCCATTTTCGATCAGGGCGCCGGCATCGAGCTGAACAAGCGGTTCTTCAAGCTGGTAAGCTGGTACGACAACGAGTGGGGCTATAGCTGCCGCGTGGCGGACCTGCTGAAGTTCATGATCAAGAAAGGAATTTGACTCCTGGTTTGGGTTCGTTGGGAACGGCGGCTCGGCAACGGGCCGCCGTTTTAGCTTCCGGCGGGATGCTCGGTCAGGCGAGCCGGCACCCGGCGCAGCCGTTGCCTTTGAGCATGATTGCGCCGGTGGGACAGACCTCGGCGGCGCGCCGAGCCGACTTCCGCAGCGCCTCAGCCATCGGCTTGTGGAAAGGTGTGGCCACCGCCACCTGGAATCCGCGCCCGATAAACGAGAGCCCCAGGTCCTCGCCCGCCTGCACCGCCACCTGCACGCAGGCGCCGCAGATGATGCATTTGCCGGGCTCGAAGATGATGTCCGGGTGGGAGGTGTCCCGCGCGAAGTGACGCCGCTCGCCGACAAAGCGTTGCGGGTCCACGCCATAATCGGTCGCAAACTGGCGCAACCGGCAGGGGATCGCCTTGCCGCACCCGCAGCCCAGGCAGCGCCGGGATTCGCGGGTCGCGGTTTCCAGCGAGAACCCAAGCTCCACTTCCTCGAAAGTGGTGCGCCGCTGGTCCATCGGCAGGTGCGGCATGGGTGCGCGGGGAGCCTGCTCAACACCCCGCAAGAATACGGCCAGCTCTTCTTCGGTCAGCTTGCCCATGAGCACGTTGACCGACTCGGGCGCGCCGATGACTCTCTTCCCGCTTAGGTATTGGTCGAGGGACGCGGCGGCGAGCTTGCCGGCGGCCACTGCCCGCACGGCGAGGTCCGGCCCGGTGACCGCGTCGCCGCCGGCGAAAACACCAGGGAGGTTCGTCGCCAGGGTCTTCGGGTTGGCGGCGATGCCCCATTTCGATAAAGTGAGCTGCGCGGCGTCCACGGGGGTCAGGTCCACACTCTGCCCGATGGCCGCAATGACGCACGTGGCGTGGACATCGAACTCCGAGCCGCGGATCGGCACGGGGCGGGCGCGCCCGCTTTCATCCGGCGGCCCCAGTTCCATGCGCTGGCAGGTGAGGCTCAGCTTCCCCGCCTTGCGTTCCAGGCGCACCGGGGCGACGAGGAAGTCGATTTGGACGCCCTCGGCCTCCGCGGCTTCCACCTCCTCCATGAGACATGGCATCTCGCGGCGGGTGCGGCGGTAAAGCACGCGCACAGACTTGGCGCCGAGTCGGACGGCGCAGCGGCCGGCGTCCATGGCCGTGTTGCCGCCGCCCACGACGACCACATCACTCCCGACGGTCGGGGCCGGGCCATCGGTGAGCTTTTCGAGAAACTCCAGCGCGGGCGTGGCCAACTCTTCCCCGGGGCAGCCCAGGCCGCGCGAGCCTTGGGCGCCAATGGCCAGAAAGACCGCGTCGAAGTCCCGCCGCAGGTCGTCGAGCGTGAAGTCCCGGCCCAGCCGTTTGCCCAAGCGGAATTCGGCGCCCAGTTGGCGGATCAAGCTGATTTCCGCATCGAGCACTTGCCGTGGCAAGCGAAACGCCGGGATGCCGTAGCGCAGCATCCCGCCCGGTTGCGGGTGCGCGTCAAACAGCACCGCGCCATGACCCCGGCGGAGCAGATGATGCGCCGCCGCCAGCCCCGCCGGCCCGGCCCCAACGATGGCCACCCGCTTGCATAGTGGGGCAGGCGTCTCGCTTGCCCCTTCGGCTATCCCGGCCGCGTCAAGTCCAGGGACAGGCGAGACGCGCTGTTCTACGTCGGCGGCGAAGCGATGCAGATTGCGGATGGAAAGCGCCTCTTCCACGTCGCATTGCCGGCAGCGCTCCTCGCACAGCCTCGGGCAAACTCGCCCCAGGGACGCCGGCAACGTGAGATCGTCGGTCACGATTTCGGCGGCCTTCCGGGGGTCGCCCGCGGCGATTGCCGCGATGAAGCCGGGGATGTCCAGCCGGGCAGGGCATCCCGTCCGGCAAGGGCCGACGCAGTCGCCCGCGTGATCGGAGAGCAGGAGTTCCAGCGAGGTTTTGCGCGCCGCCCGCACCTCGTCCGAGTCTGTGATCACGGCCATTTCCTCCGCCGCAGGTATAGCGCAGGAAGGCCAGAGATTGGGCCGCCCTTCAATCTTCACCGCACACAGGAAACAAGAAGCGGATGGCTCGAAGCCCTCGACGTGGCAGAGCGTCGGGATGGCAATGCCTAGTTTGCGCGCCGCCTGCAGGATGGTCTGGCCGGCAGTGACTTCGGCTTTGCGACCGTCGATGATGATGTTCACGGTGGTCATGGCGGCGCGAAAACCGAAAACCGAAAACCGAGATCCGAAGGAAATCCGAAGGCCGAAATTCGAAGGCGGTAGTGCGAAGTGCGCGGTGCGTGATCCGAAAGCCGAAAGCCGAAAAAGTGGCTGTGAACGTGCATCGATTACTTCCTCCAAATGGCACCGAAGATGAGGTTCAATTCCTTTGCTTCACGCCAGAGCAGTCGGGCTTCGGAAGCCAGACTCTCTTCTGCTGTTGCAACCATGCGGAGGAAGAACATCGTTTCTTTTGACTCCTTGCGGCAGGTGCCAATCCTCTGCTTGAAATCCTTTCCAGACACTGAGTTGTCGGCCTCGCAAAAGTTTGCGCCAACGCTTGTTCCAGCTCCCACAAGTTGATCAATCAACCGGTTGTTGACTGCATTCCGTGGAATCTTCTTGGCGAAGCGAACGATAGCCTCGCCAAACTGCGCCGTGCGTTCCCCCAAATCCTTGAGCGGAGGTCTCGCTGGCAGCGCATCCTCTCTCAGCACCAGTGATTTCGTGGAGCTGTCATCTCCCCAACTCCAAGATTCCGAATCCTCCCCCAAAGCGATTGCAGCGCCGCTAGCTTCGGGTTTCGGATTTCGGGTCTCCTTCGGATCTCGGTTTTCGGCTTTCGGATTTCTGCCGCTCGGATACTTCATACAACCTCCCTCATGCGACTTCCACCGCATCATACGGACACACCCGTCTGCACGAATCACACCGCGTGCACTTGTCCAGGTCTATCACGTGCCGCGCATAGGGCGTCATCGGGATGGCATCAGCCGGGCAATGCTGGGCGCAAATCGTGCAGCCCGTGCAGTTCTCCAGGACGCGATACTTGATGAGCGCCGTGCATTTGCCGGCCGGACACCGGCCTTGCAGATGCGCCTCATACTCGTCGCGGAAATACCGCAGCGTGGTCAGCACCGGGTTGGGTGCGGTCTTCCCAAGGCCGCACAGACTGCCCTGGGTGACCTGGGGCGCCAGTTGCTCGAGTTCCTGCAGATGCTTGCGACTGGCTTTGCCGGCGCAGATGAGATCGAGCAGTTCGAGCATCCGCTTGGTGCCGATGCGGCAGAAGGTGCATTTACCGCACGACTGGTTCTGGGTGAACTGAAGGAAATACCGCGCGATATCGACCATGCACGCGGTGTCGTCGAGGACCACCAGACCGCCGGAACCCATGATCGCGCCAACGTCGCGCAGCGCTTCGTAGTCCACCGGCGTGTCGGCCAGGCGCGCCGGCACACAACCGCCGGAGGGCCCGCCGATTTGCACCGCCTTGAACGCGCGCCCCGCCGCGACTCCACCCCCGATCTCCTCGACGATCTGGCGAATGGTTGTGCCCATGGGAATTTCGATCAACCCGGCCCGCCGGACCTTGCCCGCCAGCGAGAACACCTTCGTGCCTTTGCTGGTCTGGGTTCCGATGCCGGCAAACGCCTCCCCTCCATGCCGGATGATCCACGGCACCAGCGCCAGCGTCTCGACGTTGTTGATAAGGGTGGGCTTGCCCCACAGCCCGGACTGCGCGGGGAACGGCGGTCGCAAGCGCGGCATTCCGCGGCGGCCTTCCACCGACGCGATCAAAGCCGTTTCTTCACCGCACACGAAGGCCCCAGCGCCTTCCTTGATGGAGACCTGCAACGGGTAATCGGTCCCCAGAAGACGGGCACCCAGCCAACCACGCCGCTCGCACTCGGCCAGCGCCGCTTTCACCCGCCGCAAGGCCTGGGGATACTCGTGGCGGACGTAGAAGAGAGCTTCGTGCGCGCCGACCGCTACCGCGGCAATGGCCAGCCCCTCGATGACCCGATACGGAAAGGATTCGAGAATCATCCGGTCCATGAACGCCCCCGGGTCGCCCTCGTCCCCGTTGCAGATCACGTATTTGGTTTCGCCGGGCTGGCGCCGCACCAGGCGCCATTTCCGGCCCGTGGGAAACCCCGCGCCCCCGCGACCGCGCAGGCCGGAGTTTTCTATCGTCTTGATGATTTCCTCAGGCAGAAGCGCGTCGCATTTCGGACGTCGGACGTCGGACGTCGGATGTCCCACTCCCAAGCACCTGGCCAGCGCTACAAAACCATCGTGGGCGAGGTATTCATTCAGGTCCAAGGGGTCGAGTCGCCCGTAGTGCTCCATGGCGATGTGGACCTGCCGGTCGAAGAACGCCCGCAGGCCGGGGTCATCTCGGTTAACAGTCAAGCGCCCGATTGGCGGGGTCGCCACGTCATCTTCCACCAGCAAGCCGTCCACGACCTTCGTCCAGAGCCGCGACACGCGGCGCGCGAGCCCGCGCGGGCGGAAGTGCGACTGCACCAGTTCGCCGGCTTGGGTCAGGGTCAGCCCCGCGTAAGTCACACTCGACCTGCCTGGCACGGCGACCTCGACCATTGGGGTCTTATAGCATGCCCCGACGCATCCGACGCGTTTCACCGTTGCGTTCGCGCCGTTCAGCGCCAGGCTCTGCTGTAAGGCCTGAAATACCCGATCCGTTCCTTTCGCCAGGCAGCACGAGTCGAGGCAGACCTTGATCTCAGCGCCCCCGTTAGCTTGCGTGGAGGCACGGACGGCTGGTTTGGCGGCGACGGCGCTCTGCCGGCTGGCCAGAAAATCACGAATTGCGCCCGGCACCTTCTCGGCTGCGGCGTAGCCGATCGTTTCCTCCTCGATCCGCACCACCGGGGCCAGGGTGCAGCAGCCGAGGCACGCGACGCGCTCGATCGTGAATCGCCGCTCAACATCGGTGTCCGAGCCATTGGGAATGCGCAAGTGGCGGCGCAAAGCGTCCTCGACCCGCTCAGCGCCGCCCACGTGGCAAGCCGTGCCATGGCACACCTGGACGATGTGTTTGCCGCCCGGTTCATGCCGGAACATGTCGTAGAACGTCGCGACCCCGCTAATCGCTGCCGGCGTGATTTGCGTCGCCGCGCAAACGCGCCGCAAGGCCTCCTCCGGCAGGTAACCGTAATGGTCCTGCATGGCCTGAAGGATCGGGATGACCGCATCAGGGGTTCGCCCGATCCGTTCCGCCGCCTCATCCACAAATCTCAGGTCAACGCTCATGGATTAAAGTCCGAAGTGCGAAGTCCGAAGGAACCCGAAGCCCAAAGGTTCAACGGCTCTGAACCTTCGGGCTGTAGGCGATCTCGGATTACGGACTTCGGTCATTCGGCGCTCCTTCGCACTTCGGACTTCGGACTTCGGACTTCACCCACGCACCACACATTCGTCACTCCTCGCAGGAAAATCCTGTCCTGCGCGAACGCCGGGCTGGCATGGAAGCCGTCGCCCATTTCGGTGCGGAACAACTCCTTAAACTGCCGCGCGGCCTCGACCACCACCGCGGTTCCCTTCTGGCTGAACAGGTAAAGCCGGTCCCCGGCCAGGCTCGGCGAGGCGTGGCACTCCATGTCGAAATCATGTTCCCATTGTTTCTTGCCGTCCTTCGCATCGAGGCACGTCAACATGCCCGAGGTCGTCACCGCAAAGACCAGTTCGCCGTTGCTCGTCGGGCTGGTGACATCCGGCACGTTGTCTTCGTTGGTCCAAACTACATGGGTCTTGGTCACATCGCCCAGCCCGTCAGGACGAATTGCGAGCAACTTCTCGGACGGGCTGGCCACGAACAGCAAGCCGGCGGCGAACACTGGCGAGGGGGTGATCTCCCCGTTGAGGCATTCGACCCGCCACAGCTCAGCGCCATCTGTCGCCGCGTAGGAGATGACATACGGAACGGCCAGCGTGATGACCTGGGCTTTTCCGGCGGCCTCGATGACGATGGGCGTCGCCCAGGAAGCTCCCGCTTTGCGCGGGCGCTGCCAGACGATCTGGCCGGTGCGCCCGTCCAGCGCGTAGAGTTTGGATTTGTTGTCCTCGCTGTCTCCCTGGTCGAGCTGCACAATCAGCCGGTCCCGCCAGGTGGCCAAAGAGGTGGCGTGGCCATAGGGGTTCTTCAGCGCGCCAAAACTCTTGGACCAAGCGGGTTTCCCTTCCAGGGTGAAGGCCGCGCAGTCGCCGTTCGCGAAGATCACATAGACCCGCCGCCCATCCGTCGCCAGGGTCGAAGCCGCATACCCGGTGGACTCTGGGACCTCCGCCGCCTGCGCCGCCCCATTCGGGATGCTCACCACGGGCTGCCGCCAAAGAGTCTGGCCCGTCTTGCCGTCAAGACAGAAAACTTCGCGCCGGCTCGCGTCGCCGCCGGAGAAGAACACCCGGTCACCCCACACGATGGGCGAATTGAAGCCGCTGGCCGGCGCCGGCGCCTTCCACGCGATGCCCGCGCCGCTCTTTGTGTCCCACGTCACGGGCGTGTTCGTCAGCGTCGAGAAGCCGCTGCCGTCCGCTCCTCGGAAACGGGGCCAGTTCTGCCTCAGTTCCTCGAGCGACGCGGCATCGCTCGCCTTTGCCTGATCAGTGGA
>Ga0187872_10004663_pt1 | contig 10205 bp, 8 predicted proteins | sample June2016WEW_16_4_FD_132973 | JGI IMG/M metagenome (GOLD analysis project Ga0187872, IMG submission 132973) | Peatland microbial communities from SPRUCE experiment site at the Marcell Experimental Forest, Minnesota, USA - June2016WEW_16_40 | ecosystem: Environmental > Terrestrial > Soil >...
TCGTCTTCGGCGAAATCAATGCCCGCCTCGAGCAGCGCGATCAGTTCCACCAGCTTTTGTTTGATTGGCTGCAGCCGCCGCGACAGCGCTCCCTCCAGTTGCTGCGCCGCCACTTTGGCTTGATACAAAGTCTGCGAATCGATTAGATCCCGCACCGCCTCGGCCTGCGTCAGGTCGATGCGCCCGTTGAGGAAAGCACGCATGGTGAACTCTCCCGGCTCCGCCAGCCGCGCCCCCGCCGCGACGCACAGTTCCACAACGTGCCGCAAGACCACAGGAGAGCCATGCGCTGAAATCTCGATGATGTCGTCGGTGGTGTAGGAGTGAGGTTTAGCAAAATAAGTGACGACGACTTCATCAACCCGCTCCGGTTGTGTGGAGACATCCGGGTGCCCTATCCTAGCCGCGGTTTTTGCGGCTAGGATAGGGATTTTGACTTTCTCTGCGCCCGTTGTTGTGGGCTCTGGCTCGATCAATTCCCCAAACACAACCTGCCCCGGCTCCAGCCCATGCTTTAGCCGCAACATAGGAGAGGCGATCTCAAGCGCCCTCTCTCCCGCCAGGCGGACCACGCCGATCCCGCCCCGCCCAGGTGGCGTGGCGATCGCGACGATGGTGTCGTCCAAGTTCAAACCAAGGTTCACGCGCCGATTGTAACGGGTAAACTAAACGTCGACCAAAGACGTCGTAGTCGATCGTCGTTTGTTATTCGCGGGTCACAATAACCTTGGCCAACGACAAACGATTGCCGCGAGGAGCACCGAATTGTCCGTAGCTGACGAACTGTTAAAAGCCAACGAGAATTTTGCGCGCAATTTCACGCTTGGAGATCTTGCGGTCCGCCCGAGGCGGCACGTGGCTGTGCTCGCGTGCATGGATTCCCGCATCCTGTTCGAGCACTGCCTCGGCCTGCATCCAGGAGACGCGCACATGATCCGCAACGCAGGCGGCATCGCCACCGAGGACGCCCTGCGCTCGCTGATCGTTTCGCATCATCTGCTCGACACGCAGGAGTTCATCATCATCAATCACACCGACTGCGGGCTGCTGAAGGTGCGCGAAGATGAACTGAGAGCACGTCTGACGGAGAAGATGGGGACGGCCGCCGACGAGCCTTCGCATTTTTATGCCTTCGACGATCTTGAGGCGAACGTGCGGCTGCAGATGCAGCGCGTGAAGTCGCATCCCTGGATTCCGAAGGATATTCCAGTGCGAGGGTTTGTCTATGATGTAAAAACTGGGAAGCTCAGCGAGGTTGTTTGAAAGGCAAGATCCACGTGGCGGGGACCCCGTTGGAGGTGCTAGTTCTTAGCCGATCTTATGCCCAGGAAACTCGATTGATTTCAACGCACGAATCGTGGGAAGCATCTGCTCTGGCGTAGCATCGAGGCGCATTCTGTCATTGACAAAGTAAAGCAGCCGGGCGGTCAACTGCTGGTCCGTCGCGCCACCCGAAAGCAATCCAAAAATCTCTCCGGGGTAGCCGTCATCTTCGTCCTGCGCGTTTGGCTCGTCCTTGATCCCGATGGGATCCCACACTTCCAGCAACACATGACGAATTTGCACCCGAATCTGGCGTGATGTGGCTTTGTCGATCATCGCTGGTTACCGCGCCACGACCTTCTCAATCTCCGCCCGCAGCTGGTCGTAGGGCAGCGCCCCTGGATGGTACATCGCTACTTTCCCCGTGCGATCCAGTAGCACCAGCGTTGGCGTGGTTGAAGCGCCATAGACGTCGAAGTTGTACTTGCTGATCGGCACCGGCATGTCCATTAGGCCGGAATAAAAACGATGCCGCACCGCATCGATATACCGCAATTCGTCGCTGGGCGAAGCATGCTCAATCTGCGCCGTGTAGCCGTAGAAGCGAGTTGGACCAACCACTTTCAAGCCCCTGCCCGCGAACTCCGAACGCAACTGCGTAATAATCGGCGCCTCCGCCTTGCAGTCCGCGCACCAGTGTGCCCAGAAAAAGAGCAGCACTGGCGATCCCTTCAAGGACGGCAGATCCGCCCCCAGAAATTGATCCTCCTTCAAGGCCGGCGCGATCCTGCCCTGAAACGAAAGCAGATTCAGATTCTTCTGCAGCCGGTCATGAATCGACGTATTCCCGTACGTTCGAAGCGCGGACTGCAGCAGTGCGATCGCCTGCGTCCGCTGCCCGCGGGCCGCGAGCACTTGCGACTGGACCTCCAGCGCCGCACCCAATGCGATCGGCAAGTGCGGTTCAGCGTCCAGCGGACGCTGCTTCAATTGCTCCAGCGCCAGAGCCTTCGTCTCCTTGGCAAAAGCCGCCGCCTGGTCGTACTGCCCCTGATCGAGCGCGACTCGTCCCAGCCACGAATAGGCATCTAAATATTCCGCGTCAACGCCGCGCTGGGTGCGATACGAATTGAGTTGCGCCTCCGCGGCCGAGAAATTGTTCTGTGCCAGAGCGAAGCGCACATTGTCGACAATCCCGGCCCACGCCGAAGCTGTGAGCAAGAGCGAAAGGGAAAAAATACGCAAGCGCATCTTTAGATGATGAATCCTTAGCCGAAAGGTGGCAAGTCGGGTGCAGTTTTCCCGGCCGTGGGTCCAACCATAACATCCTCACTCTCAGTTGTTTAGAGACAGTCTGCAGCAAATTATGTAGCTATTTTGGGGCACTTTCCGTACAATCTAATTGCGTTTGACTTTAGAGTTCCTTCGCAGTACAAGCATCTCCGCTCAACCCAGCGCGTGACCTGCCTGCAGAAGACCCGAAAGTTTCAGCGCTACATCAAAGAAAAAGGAACATGCAACATCATGGAAACAGGAACAGTGAAGTGGTTTAACGACGCCAAGGGCTACGGTTTCATCAGCCGCCAGAACGGCGAGGATGTCTTCGTACATTTCTCCGCTATTCAGGCGAGTGGCTTCCGCAGTCTGCAGGAAGGTCAGCAAGTACAGTTTGACGTGGTCAAGGGCCCCAAGGGCTGGCAAGCTGAGAACGTCAAGGGCGTCTAACCCCGCTTCGCGACAATTCGACGATGAGGGCGGCCAGCAATGGCCGCCCTCAGTTTTTTGGAATTGACTTCTGATAGTACGTTGCGTTATAGTACGTTACGTACCATTGAGCTACCTAGGCCCTTTTATGAGGCCACTCAAGATTCCCTCGCTTGGTTATGCGCTTCTCGGCCTGCTGCAGAAGCCGTCCTCGGGATACGACCTGCGCAAGGTCTTCTCCTCGACGTCAATGAAAACCTATAGCGACAGCCCGGGAGCCATCTATCCCGCGTTGCGGCGACTGGAGAAGGCGGGCCTGATCCGCGGCATGATCGAAGAAGGCTCCGGCCTTCGCCGCCGGCAAATCTTCCGCCTGACGCCGAAAGGTCTCGCCGAACTCAAGAAATGGATCACCTTGCCCATTACGCGGGAAGACCTCGCGTCGGGACCGAAGGCAATCATGCTCCGCTTCGCCTTCAGCGAAACTGCCATCGGAGCCGCCGCCTCCCTCGCAATACTCAAATCCCTTGAAGCCGCGCTCCAGCCCCACCTGCAGGCCTTGCGCGAACAATTACAGGCGATGAAGGCGGTCGCGCCCACGTCAGCGCGACTCGCCCTCGAATGTGGAATCCGAAGTTACGAATCCCTTTTTGACTGGACTCATTACGCCATCGCAGTCTACGAAAAACAGATGAAAGGAGGAGTGTCGTGAAATTCTCAAACCTGATCTTGCGAATCCTCGCAGTTTTCGTTGCCGTATCCATTCTCCAAATCCTCGCCGGAGCCCTGGTCGCACTCCTGCTCCCGCCCAAAACTGGCATGCCGAATCTTGCTCAGCACTTTGTGCAGTGGATGTTCCTGACCAACGCAGTGACTGTAGCCGCGTTGTCGGTCCTGGCCCTGCGCACGGAGTGGCGGGGTTGGACTCTGGGCGCAGCGGTGGCGGCGATTCCGCTGGTCATCGCGCTGGTCAATGCCCTTGAGGGCGTTTACTTCCTGCCGAATTTGCCCATCGAGTGGCCCAGAATCATGGCGCAGATTGCCCTCGCGGCCGTGCTCTCCGTTCCAGTGTGGATGCTGTTGTTCGGCAGGCGCGCAGCCACGCCTGCGGAACACTTTCACCCCATCGCCGCAAAATCGCGCGGTGAGCGAGCCTGGAAATTTGCAGTTTCTGATGTCGCTTATCTCGTACTGTATTTCGTCGCAGGCACCATCATTTGGCCGTACATCAAAGACTTCTACGCCACGCAGACTCTGCCCTCGACGTCCACGATTTTCGTGCTGGAACTGCTGCTGCGCGGGCCGGTATTCGTAGTGCTGTGTCTGCTGATGGTGCGAATGCTCGGCCTGCCCCGCCTGAGCGGTGCACTCGCCGTGGGAGCCATATTCACGCTCGTGAGTGGAGTCGCCCCATTACTGATGCCGAATCCTTACTTCCCGGACGCGGTTCGTTGGGCGCATTTCTGTGAGGTGAGCAGTTCGAACTTCGTGTTCGGCGCAATCGTCGGCTGGCTCTGGGGCCAGCCCAAGCTGGAGCACCCGCTGGTTGTGCACCAGGCAGCATGAATGAAAGAAAATAAAACGAGGAAACAACAAGACCGGAATCCCGCGCCAGCGGGATTCTGATTCACTGCTGCATGTCGCGCATCAGCACTACGTCAGAGTCGGTGTGCCCGCGGACCATCGCTAGTTTGCTCCCATCCGGGGACCAGTGATAGTCCCAGATGTGCTCCGCTTTGAATGACGTCAGTTGCTTGCCCGGCGAGCCATCGAGCGGTTGCTGCCACAAGTTGTCGGTGCCATTCTCGCGAACCGGATACACCACGGACTTGCCGTCATGGGAGAAGCGGACGAAATACCCCATGCGCTCGCGCTCGAACTTCATCAGTTTGCGGACTTGTCCCGTACTCGTATCGAGCAGCACCAGTTTCTCCTCATGGCCGTTGGCGTGGTCTATCGTCGCAAACACCGCCGTGCTGCCATCGGGAGAAATATCAAAGATCCCGGAGAGGGGCATGTCAGTGACTTTCTCCGCAGTGCCACCGTCGATCGATATCTTCATGATCCGTCCCGCGCTGTTATCCATGTAATAGACCCAGCGCGAGTCAGGAGAACACACGGGATAGTTGTCCTGCTTGCCATTCGAAAGCTGCTTCAGATTTCCCCCGGAGGCGTCGGCGCGCCATACGTTTTGGCCGCCTTTTCCGCCCAGCAGGCTGAGGACAAACACGATATACCGTCCGTCGGAGCATTCCCAGGGATCGCCGCTCACGGAGTCCATCTCGGTGGCGAAAACACTTTTGGCTCCTGTGTCAGGATTCACCCAGCGCAGCATGTTGTCGGTGTCGTTGATTAAGCGGCTGTCGTGCGTCCAGGTGAAATTCGTAAAATTGGAGACCGGACCAACTTGCCGCGCGTCTGCCCCGCCACCGGTTGCGGACATCATCGACAAATTCCATCGCCCTTCGCTGAGAACGGTGGCCAGCACCTGACCGTTGGCCGCAAGGCTGAGGTCGGAATAATTGTTGGTGTCGCGGGTGATCGGACTCACCTTGCCGTCTGGATAGGAGATGAAGACGATCTGAGACCGCGTGTAATTGGTGGAGCGATCGCTATCCAGCGCCAGCAAGCCCTTGCCATCGGGCATCCAGGTCGGCAAACCTAAAGCGTCGGGGGAACTCAAAATCTTGTGCTGCTGGCCGGTGTTGGCGTCCACCGCCATCAATCCCGTAAGCGCATTCTCAGGCTGGTTCACGGTGCACAAAATCGTCTTGCCATCGGGCGACCATGCGGGATTATTGAGTGCCTGGCCGGTGGGACCGTTGGCGAGCACCGTTTCCGCGCCTTGATCAAGCGAGCGCACGATCAACTGATATTTGCCCTGCTGAGGATTGTCGAAGCGCATGAAGGCGACCTTGCGGCCGTCCGGGGAAATCGTAATATTCGTGTCGACGTCCTCCGCCAACTTCTCCGGTGTACCGCCCAGTAGCGGGGCGCGATACAGAAATTGGAGTTCGGTATTTCCCGGATCGCTGCGCACAAAATAAAAATAATTTCCGTCCGGAGAAAAATGCACTCCGTGATAGTAAAGTTCCGCTGGAGGCTGCACCTGGGTGATGCTGTTGGTGGGAACATTGCGCAACGATAAGCTGGCCAGGCCGTTGTCCCGCACGAGACTGAGAATGTATTTGCCGTCGGGCGAGAGCGCCGCCCATACCACGTCGCCTTCCTCCGTCACCCGGGTGACGGCGAAATTGCGGAACGGCATGGTGCCATGCCGCATCAGCAGAGAGTAAATTCCGAAGATTGCGGCCGCCAGGACAATGATCCCAAGGAGAACGGTGACTCCAGTCCCTACCTTGTGACGTCCGGCAGCAGCAACCACCGCCGAACTTTGAGAAGAACCTACCCGAGATGATTCGGGGGCAAGCGCAATTTGCCCAGAACCCGAAACGGCGGTGGCCGCAACTGGAATCGAGGCTGCACCGGGCGCCACACCCTTCTTCCCGGATTCGACGTCACGCTTTAGGCGCTTCAGATCACCGCGCAGGTCCGCCGCGGATTGGTAGCGCAGGTCGAGGTCTTTTTCTAAAAGCTTCTCAATGATCTCCTGTAACTTGGGCGGAAGCGTCGCATTTAACTGCAGAGGAGAAACCGGATCCAGTTCGAGAATGGCGTGAAACACTACTGCCGAGGTGGGTCCGGAAAAAGGCAGCTTTCCCGTCGCCATCTGGTAGATGACCGTGCCCAGCGAAAACAGGTCCGACCGCGTGTCAAGTTCTTCACCGCGCGCCTGCTCCGGCGACATATAGGAGATCGTGCCCACGGTCGCGCCGGGACTGGTTAAATGCGCGGGTTGGGGTGAATCTTGCGTGGCGCCAATCGTTTCCATCAGCATCTCAGGACGGGTCAGCTTGGCCAGGCCGAAATCCAGGACTTTCACCTGGCCGCGCGGCGAAAGAAAGATATTTGCCGGCTTGATGTCGCGATGGATGATCCCCTTGGCATGCGCGGCGTCGAGCGCGTCGGCGAGTTGAATCGCAATGTCGAGCAGGCGGTCGGTGGGCAGCGGACCGGTGTGAAGCTTCTGATCGAGGTTCTGACCCTCGAGCAGTTCCATCGCGATGAACGACTGCGCGTCCTCACCCTCTGCTTTTTCGACCGCGTAAATGGTGCAAATGTTGGGATGGTTCAGCGCCGATGCGGTGCGTGCCTCGAGAAGAAAGCGGTCGAGCGCGTTCTGATCGCGCGACAGTTGCGGGGGCAGAAACTTCAGCGCGACCTTGCGCCCCAGGTTCAGGTCTTCGGCCTCGTACACCACGCCCATCCCACCGCTGCCCAGTTGGCCGGTGATGCGATAGTGCGAGATGGTCTGATTGATCATAAAAAAACGGAGTTCCATCTTAGGTGGGATGGCGGAGGTCGTCAACGCAGGGATGGGCCGATGTTCCTGCAGGAACACTGTGGAAAAGGACAAGATTTGAGTTTGCCAAGTGATTGATTCTGCTGGACTGAATTGTCCGTGCCTGAAGATGCTATGAGTTAGCCTGTGGAAGAAATGTCTACTTTCGAGGACGGACGATGCCTCCAAAAGTGGACTTGACTGAAGGTCATCTCATGAAGTTACGTTGCACTTGCGCCTCGGTGCGGTTCGGAAGCGATGCACGAAGACGAAGCTGCTCACCCGCTCCTGTAGGCGACAATGAATTGATTTATATTTCCCTCGCGGCTCCGCCGCGCCGTCCTCGCGAATTAAGGACTATGAAAGAGGCGCCATGATACGTCAACTCGCAATCGCAATGATCCTCGCAAATCTCGCAATCTTGCCCATCGCCTCTGCTCAGGTGACACCGTCGTCACAAGGCTCGGCACCTGGATTCGTCAACACCCTCATGCCACAGCCGTCGCAGCTCTCCACGCAGGAAGGGGGCCTCGTTATCGCTCCATCTTTTAGTATTGTCGCGGACCACTTCCGAAACGCCCGCCTCGACTCCGCCATTGCGCGCAGCCTGGGTCGCATCGAAAATCGGACTGGCGTCTCCATTCCTTCGTCCCCGGCTGCCGATGCCGCGTCAGCGGCGCTGGTCATCAGTGTCGATGGGGCTGGAGAAACCATCCAGTCAATCGAGGAAGACGAGTCCTATTCTCTTGAAGTCACTTCCTCGAGCGCTCACCTTCGGGCCGCGACTGTGGTTGGGGCGATGCAGGGCCTGGCAACTCTGGAACAACTGATTCAGTCCGACGCAAGCGGATATTTCATTCCGGCCGTGATGATTCACGACACGCCCCGCTTTCGTTGGCGGGGCCTGATGATCGACTGCGCACGCCACTTTATCCCCGCCGATGTTCTCAGGCGCACGCTCGACGGCATGGCATCGGTGAAGCTCAACGTCTTTCACTGGCATCTGAGCGAAGACCAGGGCTTCCGCATCGAGAGTAAAGCCTTTCCGAAGCTCACTGAACTCGGCTCGGACGGACTGTTTTATACGCAAGAAGAAGCCCGCGAAATCGTTGCGTACGCGCGCGATCGTGGCATTCGCGTGGTGCCCGAGTTCGACATGCCAGGGCACACCAGTGCATGGTTCGTGGGATATCCCGAGATCGCGAGTGCGCCGGGGCCGTTCCACATTGAGCGAAAATTCGGAGTCTTCGACCCGGTCATGGATCCCACGCGAGAAAACACCTATAAGTTTCTCGATACGTTCATCGGAGAGATGGCCGCCATCTTCCCCGACCATTTCATGCACATCGGCGGCGACGAGAACAACGGCGTCGAGTGGAAGGCGAACCCGCGCATCCAGAGTTTCATGCGCGAACACAATCTCAAAGACACGGCCGCACTACAAAACCATTTTAATCAGCGCCTGCTCAAACTTCTGGAGAAACACGGCAAGCACATGATCGGATGGGATGAGATTCTCACTCCGGACCTGCCCAAGGACATCATGGTGCAGAGCTGGCGCGGCTTCGACTCCCTCGCCGCCGGAGCCAGAAATGGATACAACGGCATCCTCTCTGCCGGTTACTACTTGAATCTCATGAGCCCGGCCGCAGAACACTACATGGTCGATCCGCTGCCCGAAGGCACCGATCTCAGCACGGAGCAGCAAGCACGCATTCTCGGCGGAGAAGCCTGCATGTGGGAGGAGCAGACCAGCGCTCTCGACATCGACTCACGCATCTGGCCGCGCACGGCGGTTATCGCCGAGCGGCTGTGGTCGCCGCGTAACGTAAACGACGTGGACGACATGTACCGCCGGCTCGAGGTCGAGTCGCTGCGACTGGAAGCCATTGGTCTGACCCACATCTCTCAGGAAGATGTGAGCCTGCGCCAGTTGAGCGGAACGCGGCAGATTGGTCCTTTGCAGATCCTCGCCTCTGTTCTTGAGCCCGTTCCCTTCGACCAGCGTGCTCATTTGCAACACGCCAATCAGCTGACGCCACTCGACCTGCTGGTGGATGCGCTTCCGCCCGATCCGCCATCGCGCCACAATTTTGAGCTGCGCATGCGTGCTTACCTGCAGAACCCTGCGGCCCGAACACACGAGCAAACAGACTTAACTGCTGATTTCAAGGCCTGGATAAGCGCGGAGCCGGGAATCCTGCGCTTGATGGCAGACTCTCCCCTGCTCGCCCAAGCCGAACCGAGAGCTCAGCAACTCGGCGAACTCGGGACGCTGGGTCTTGAAGCTGTTTCTTACCTTTCTTCTGGATTGCCAGCAGCAGCAGGTTGGAAGGCTGAGAGACTTGCGGTCTTGGATAAAGCCGAGAAGCCGCAAGCCCTGGTTCGCTTTACGGTCATCAAGCCGCTGCGCGATCTAGTCAACGCGGTTCCAGAGGCGCCTAGCGGCAAGTAACATCATTACGGAGTTAGCTATTAATTCCGGATGTAAGGCGCCATTTACTCGGCCTCACTTCATCGACGGCAGCGGCTGATTCTGTTCTTTCTCCAGCCGCTGGACCATTTCCTTCGGGAGTCCGTGTAGTAGTTCGAGAAACCCGGCATTCGTCCAACCGAAGCCGACCACATTCATCTCATAGCCAAGTTCCACGTGTGCTTCGGAGGACCGCGTTACCACGTTGTATTTCTCCCGGATGTTGCCGTCGCGGCGGAAGTTCTCCGCGACCGTCGAGAGGAACTCGTAAGAAACGCGATCCGCGTCCGCGTTGTAGCCATATCGCCGCAGACCATCGATCGCCAGCATTTCGATATTCCCCCAGCCGTACGGCAAATCCCA
>Ga0187872_10004666_pt1 | contig 10199 bp, 8 predicted proteins | sample June2016WEW_16_4_FD_132973 | JGI IMG/M metagenome (GOLD analysis project Ga0187872, IMG submission 132973) | Peatland microbial communities from SPRUCE experiment site at the Marcell Experimental Forest, Minnesota, USA - June2016WEW_16_40 | ecosystem: Environmental > Terrestrial > Soil >...
CAAATTCGCGACTCCGGCCGTCGGGCGCTCATCGGTGACGGTAAAGGCTACGGCGTCGTCCAGCCAATCATGCGCAGTGCCGTCGGGATCATGCGAGGCGAGCGTCAGCGTGTAGGCGTGCGGACAAAGATCGCAAAGAAACGAGAACGTCACCGTAATGGTCTCTCCGGGGGCGCGCGGGCCGATCTTCACGCGTTCGAGCTCAGTGTTGGTCCCGTAGACTTCAAACCCGATTTGCGTGCGGATCAGCATTCCGAGCACTGGCTCGGCAACCGCTTCATGGAATCGCACCGTGGCCCGGACGCTGACCATTTCCCCGCTTTTCCAGACAATGGTCGGCTCGCCTTTCGAACCCAGCGTTTCGATCGACAACACCTCGGCGCGTCCGTCTCCTCTCCGCGAGACTGGAGCGAGACGCGGCGGGATGGTGTCACCCCAATTTCGCACACGCTCGGATACAGAGCGGCGATAGCGATCCAGCGTCTCCTTTGGATCCCCTTTCGCGGCCAATTGTCCGGCGTCCATCCACCAGACCTCATCGCAGAGCGATTCGAGCAGCCGGTCTTCATGCGACGCCAGCAGGACGGTGGTGCCCGCTCGGCGCAGCCGGTCTAATCCAGTGAGCGTGCGCGCCCGCACCATGGCATCCTGCGTGGCGAGCGCCTGGTCCAGCGCGAGCACCGATGACGGCGCCAGATTCAGCGTGTCGCCGAGTGCGACATAACGCCGTTCCGCCGGAGCCACCACTTCTCCCTGTTCTGGCGTCGTCACTCCGCCGGCGAGTTTCAAAAGCTGGGTGACGCCTGAATTTTTTTCACCGATCACCCCGATGATGGCGCCCGCCGGAGCCATGGCGGTGAAGCCGGTCAGCGGGGCGGCGTGCACACTCCGGAACTCTATGGACATTAAACAACAGGATACGTCACTGTTTGTTGTCTTGGGGCTTGTTCAACCACTCGCCGATCCATTCGAGGAACTGGCTATACCAGAGCATGCTGTTCTGCGGCTTCAGAACCCAGTGGCCTTCGTCCGGGAATAGGACCATCTTTGACGGCACCTTCTGCATCTGTAGCGCGGTGAAGAGCTGCAATCCTTGTTCGACCGGGACGCGGTAATCGAGCTCGCCATGAAAAATCAGCGTAGGCGTTTTGAAATCCCTGACGTAATTGCTGGGTGACCACTTGGCATACATGTCCGGGTTGTCCCACGGCATGCCGCGAAACTCCCACATCGGGAACCATAGCTCTTCGGTCGCGCCGGCCTCGCTGCGCAAATCGAAAACGCCGTCATGGGTCACCATGGCCTTGAAGCGTGTAGTGTGGCCAAGCATCCAGTCGATCATATAGCCGCCATAAGATCCGCCAGCCGCGGCCATGCGATCGGGATCGACGTACGGCAGCAAAGCCACATGATCCACCACCGCCATGATGTCGTTGTAGACCTTGCCGCCCCAATCGTCATTGATGTCGTCGATGAATTTCTGCCCATATCCGGTGGAACCGCGCGGATTCGGCATCACGACCAGGTAGCCTGCCGAAGCGAATACCTGCGGGTTCCAGCGATAACTCCAGCTCTCGCCCCACGCGCCCTGCGGCCCGCCATGAATCAAAAACAGAACCGGGTATTTTCTCGATTCGGTGAATCCGGGCGGCTTCACCACGAAATAGTGCACCCGTGTTTTATCCGCGTTGTCCACCCAATCGTCATCGAGTGGAGTAAGCGTCGTGCTGGCCAGCAACGAGTCGTTCAGATGCGTCAACGCGACGCCGCTTCCTCCCGTCGAACTGGCCCGGTAGATTTCCGTGGGGCGCGATCCGCTTTGCTCGGTGTAAATCAGAGTGCTGCCGTCGGAATTGAACTGCACGTCGTCCAGGCTGGATGCTCCTGAGATGACAGGACGCAACCCGCCGCCCTTGACCCCGATCATCTGCAAACCAGTCCGGCCTCGATCCTCCATCGTGAAAAACAAGCGAGTCGAATCCGGCGACCACGTCATGCCCTCTACCCACCGATCCAGTCCTTCGGAGAGATCCGTCGTCCGGCCGCTGGCACGCTCGAAAACCATCAATCGGAACCGGTCGCTTTCATACCCTGCCCGCGATTGCGAGCGGAACGCGAGATAACTTCCATCGGGCGAATAAAGCGGCGCATCTTCAGCGCCAGGACCCGTGGTAATTTTCTTCGGCTCGCCGCCGCCGATGGGCACCGTATAGATATCGGAGTTCGTGCTGATCGCCAAATTGGCGTCCACATTCATCGTGAACGCGACCTCGTTCGAATCTGGCGAGATCGCGTAACCATCTGGCGCGGCTAAGGTAAAAGGGGGAACGTCGTGCATACCGGGCGTTAAGTCTTTCACGTCCGTCCCATCCGTGTTGATCACCATCAAATGCTGGCGACGTTTGACCTGCCATTCATTCCAATGCCTGTACAACAGCGAGGTGTAGATACGGGCCTTGACTTTGCTCTTCTTCTCGTCCTCGATCTTGATCTTGTTGCATCCGTCGTCGGCGCCGCAGTCCGGGTAGACGTTCGACAGAAAGACGATTTTTTTGCTGTCCGGGGCGACCAGTATCCCGTTGGCCTCAGTCGAAAGATGCGTGACTTGGCGGGCGCCCGAGCCATCCGGACTCATCGACCAAACCTGAGAGGACCCGTCTCGATCCGAGACATAATAAATCGTCCTCGAATCGGGTGACCACCGCGGCCGCTCGTTATCCGTCCCGTCGTGGGTGACCTGACGGGGAAAACCTCCGCTCAACGCGACCGTATAGATCTGTTTTGGCTTCGTGTTCTTGTCCACGTCAATCGTCTGGACCGTAAATGCGACGGTCCTTCCGTCGGGCGAAATCACGGGCTCGCTGATGCGCGAGATCTTGAGCATGGTCCCGACATTGAACGGCTGTTGGCCAAACAGACCGCAGGCAAAAAGGGTGGCTAGCACGAGGACGAGCATCGCTCTTATTCTACTTCCCCCGGTTGGTAAGCTCGGGGAATGACCAAAGCGGAAATCCTTAGAAACCTTCATCAGGCGCCCCCGATCCTGGTGTTGCCAAACGCTTGGGACGTACCGAGTGCCCGCATCTTCGAGCGAGCCGGATTTTCCGCGATTGCGACTACCAGCGCAGGCATCGCCTTCGCTCTTGGATATCCCGATGGTGAGCGCATTTCGCGCGCGGAAATGCTCAACGTCGTGGCGCGAATTGCCCGCGCCGTGAAAGTTCCCGTAACCGCCGATTTGGAGGCCGGCTACGACAGCCCCGCCGAGACCGCGCGGCAGGCTTGGGCGGCCGGAGCGGTCGGTCTGAATTTCGAAGATGTAAGGGGCGAGGCGCTCGTTGATTTAGAGGAACAAATGGCAGCCATTTGCGCCATGCGAACCGCGACTCCCGAGTTGGTGATCAACGCTCGCAACGACATTTATCTGAACGGGATCGGGGATGAGGCCACTCGATTCGAGCGCACCGTGGAGCGTCTGAATGCTTATCGTGCCGCTGGCGCCGATAGCCTATTCGCTCCGGGCGTGCGCGACCCGAGTACGATTGCACGGCTCGCACGCGCGGTGCAAGGGCCGCTCAACATTCTGGCCCAGCCTGGCAGCCCCTCGGTCGGAGAACTGGAGGCGATGGGGGTCGCGCGGGTAAGCGTCGGTTCTGGACCCATGCGGGCGACGCTCGGCTTGGTGGCCAGAATCGCTCAAGAACTTCGCGATTACGGATCTTATGAGTCGTTCACAGCGGGGGCAATCCCTTATGCTGAGGTTAACTTGCTCCTGAGTTGATGGCACGCATGTGGCGCTCGAGCCAAATCAGCGCCTCTTCTTCAGTGGAAAACTCGCCATCGGTCTGCGCTTCATACGCCGCCTGGGTTACTTCGCCGATGTGCTTGCCCGGACGGCCGTCGAAATACGGAAGCACATGCCTGCCCAGGATCAACGGCGGCTGAGGTTTCGCCTCGACCGCCTGCGCAGTGGCCATGTCGCGAATCCGGGCTGCGGCGTCGGGCAAACCTGGAGGACGTGGGGGACGTCCGGACGCGTCGGCTTCGATCAGATACACGAGCTGCAGAATGCTCGCCGGCGCCAAGCGCAACGCCAGTCGGCGAACGCCGCGCGCCGTAACCTCCGGACCAATACTCGAATGCGCAAGATGATTTTCCACGAGCGGCACAACCTGATCGACGATCGAACTCTTGATGCCGATCCGTTCCAGGAACCGTCGCGCCAAGGGACCGCCCGCAGGTTCGTGACCGTAAGAAGTCCAGCGAAGGACGCCTTCCTTTTCTCTAAGGGCGGTCGTGTCGGCCTTGGCGAAATCGTGAGCGAGGGCTGAAAAAAGCAATACGGCGCGATCGTCCTCTTGAAGCCGTTCGCGTTCCGCGATGCACGCCGCGGCGTTCAGGACGTGCATGGTATGCGTGCCGACGTCGCCTTCGGGATGCCATTCCGGGTCCTGCGGAACGCCTCGAATGCGCTCGATCTCGGGGAAATGCCGCAGCCAGCCGGTCTCGTTGAGATAATCCGCGATTAGCCCCGGACGGGTGCTCTTCACCGCCCATTTCATGAACTCCTCGGCAATGCGTTCCTTCGCCAGCGTCGAATACTGATCGGAGATGGATTTGCACATCTCGGCAGTTGCGGGATCGAGCGTGAGATCGAACCGGCAGACGAACTGCATCCCGCGCAGTACCCGCAGCGGATCTTCTTTGAATGCATCCGTGGTGGCGCGCAGGAGCCGGTTTTGAAGATCTTCGCGGCCCCCGAAGAAATCCAGGACCTCGCCGGTGAGCGGATCGTACGCCAGCGCGTTGATCGTGAAATCGCGCCGGCTCGCGGCCTCTTGTGGCGTGATGGTGTCCTCGAAGGTGGACAAAAAATCGCGATGTCCTAGCCCGGTTTTGCTATCGCGCCGAGGCACGCTGAAGTGACACTGTGCTCCGCCTGACCCGGTGAAGTTCACCACACCGAAGCTCTTGCCGACCAGGTCCACTCGGCCATAGCTCGCGAGAAACTCGGCGAGGCGTTCGTAGCTGATGCCGTACACCTCGATATCGACGTCCTTCGCAGGGACTCCAAGGAGAGCATCACGGACCGCCCCACCAGTCACCAGCGCACGAAACCCAGCCGCGCGCAGATCGCGGACGATTTGGCCGAGCACCGGCGTGAGTTCGAGGTTCATCTCTAAGATCCATTGTGACTCGGTCAGGCACGAGGGCACCGTCGGGCACGGTTGCTATCGTCTTTGTTCCAGTAACGACGGGAGGCTACGCGGGAGCCGTTTCAGTCCTGAACAGACAGGCGATACTTATCCGGAGCCTGCACCGCCCGTTTTACCGGCAGGCCCGGGGCATGCTTCTCAACTAGAGCTATGACCTGATCGAGATCAGCTCTGCACCCGGCGATTATCGCAGTAAGGGCGTTGGGGGGCAGCGGCAGGAAGTCATTGTTCGTAAGCGGCAGAAGTCAAGGGGAACGTCGTCTGCCCCGCCGTCACGCGCCAAGATTCGGTATTCGTTCTCGTAACGCCAGTCAGGCGACTTGGTCACGAAAATCTGGAAGACAACCTCCGGGGAAAGCGAAAGGACATCTAACACCGGTAGGGCGTCACTGTACCTCACTTGAAATGCGCCACCAATCAGCGCCTGAGCGGCGTCGAACTCCAGACAGATGCCTCGGTGCTTGTCAGAGTAGTGCGACCACATCAGGGGCCTGTCGCGATAGGGCGTGAGGCAGTAGACCCGCCACCGGTCGACAATCATGTTCCGAACGGATTCCCTGAATTCCGTTTGGAGCACTTCCGCGAAGAAGTGACTGTCTGCCTGCAGCTTTTTCTCATAGTACCGTTGCTGGGCCACAGGAAGGCTTGGTAATGCGGATCGCTGGAACACCTCTTCTATGCATTTCGCTCTATAGGCAGGATCGGCCACCCGCGTCGTGTCAAAGCAAGGATAGCAGTCCCAGGGATTGTTGAAACGCTGGGGATTTGAAACGTGGACCTGCTGTTGGACGAGTGTATCTTCCAGGTGTTTCGGACAGAACGTTTCGTAGTGATACAGCTTCTGAATTCCTGATTCCAGCGCTCTCACAGCCATGAAGGCATCGTCGCATGCCCCCGCCACGGTTTCCAAAGGCCGCCTTCAGGCCGGGACGTACCGCTTGATCGAAATATCCCGCGAATGCTCCCGCGTTTTTGCCACGTCGTAAGCGAGTTGCATGCGGAGAAGGTGGTCCATATCCGGGCCGAACGCCTTTTCGATGCGCAAGGCCATTTCCGGCGTCAGCGCGGCTTTGCCGTGCAGAAGATCAGACAAGGTGGCGCGGCGCACCTTCAGAATCTCCGCCGCCTTCGATATGCTGAGGACTAGGGCTTCGATGATCTCGGTTCTGATCAGGTCGCCTGGATGGGGCGGATTCTTCATGGGCATCGCGAAACTCCTAGTGGTAATCGATCAAGTCAATATCGCCGGCGTTGTTCATCTGCTCGTCGTAGCGGAAAATCAGCCGCCAGTTTCCCGTTACGGTCAGGCTCCATAATCCTTTCAGTTCGCCTTTCAATGGATGCAGCTTCCAGCCTGGGAACCGGCCGAGTTGCTCCAGCGAATCGGCAGTGTCGAGGGCGAACAGGAGCTTGCGCAGCTTGTCGGCCATCGCCGGCCGCACGGCCTTCGCGTTCCCATCTTCGTGGAGCTGCTTAATCCCCTTGTGCCTAAATCGGACAAGCAGCATATCACCCTTCTATTAACTTATTATGTACGGTACTACCGTACATGTCAAGCAAATAGCCGTTTGCGTGACAAGACCCACCGTTCCCTGCCAAAAGACCCACCTTCAATGAATACCCGACCATTGTGGTCCGGTATGGTGTATGCTGAATATGAAGTTTGCCGGAAGGTCCGGTTTGGACTCCCAGATGCAACTGGTTGTCGCAGTCTGAGGAGGCTAAACCTTGACGCGGAAGGCGTGGCACTGGATACTGAGAGTCAATATGCAACTGAGTTTCAAAAAGAAGCCGCAGCAGCGGAAAGGTCCGGGAGCAAAGAATCTGACGGAGCTCCGGCGCGGTGAGTCCGCGGTGCTCGCACGGATCGATCTTCCACAGGATGACGCGCAGCGGCTCATGGAGATGGGATTTCTCCCCGGCCACGCGATTACGCCGGGTCAAGCCGCGCCGGGCGGCGATCCAAGGGTCTTTCGGGTAGATGGGTCAGAGGTCGCGTTACGGCGTGAGACGGCGCTTCGCCTGATCCTCCGGTAGCCACAAGGAACGTCACGACCATGGGTGATTGCCACGGATGCGCCGCTGCAACGCTGCTTCCTCCGCCTCCCATCAACACCGCGCGGCACATCGTTGCGATCATCGGTCCGCCCAATTCCGGAAAATCCACACTCTTTAACCGTTTGACCGGGCTGCGCCAGAAAGTGGCGAACTTCCCCGGCGTCACGGTGGAGCATCGCATGGGCCGCGCCAAACTGGAGCCGGGCCGCGAGGTATTCCTGGTCGATTTGCCTGGCGTTTACAGCCTCAATCCGCGCACCGAAGACGAACGCGTGACGCACGACGTGCTGGCGGGCACAATGAAGGATCTGCCGCGGCCCGACGCCGTCCTGCTGATTCTCGATTCCACCAATCTCAGCCGTCACCTGGTGCTGGCCGCGCCAGTGCTGAGTCTGGGGCTTCCGACCCTGGTAATTCTGAACATGGCGGACGACCTCATGCGCCGCGGGGGCGACATCGATACCACCGAACTGGCTATGCAATTGAGCGCTCCCGTCGCGCTGGTGAGCGCCGCTAAGGGCGAGGGGATCGAGAAGGTCTTGCAGTTTCTTTCGGGTACGACGCTCGGAGCCAAGGCCAAAGCGCCGCTCATGCAACTGCCCGTGATTCAGGACATCCCGAAATGCCGGGCCTGGGCGGCGAACGCCGGAAACAAGGCCAAGTATCATGCACCGGCCCCGCCGTTGTGGACGCGCCGGCTGGACCGGATCTTTCTTCATCCGGTGCTGGGCCCCATTGTTTTCGTGCTGGTGGTGATCGCCGTGTTCAGGTCGATTTTCTCCTGGGCCGATCCGCTGATGAACGGGATCGACCACGTGCGGGAATTTTCCGGGTTGTGGATCGGGTCGTTAATTCACAACGACGCGCTGCGCTCGTTGATCGTCGATGGAATCTGGAAGGGCGTGGGGTCCGTCATCAAATTCCTTCCTCAAATCCTGTTCCTCTTCCTGTTCATCGGGATTCTCGAGGATTCCGGCTACCTCGCTCGCGCGGCGCTGATCGCGGATCGCACCATGGCGCGCTTCGGCTTGCAAGGCAAGAGCTTCATCCCGCTGCTCTCGGCCTACGCGTGCGCGGTTCCCGCCATCATGGCCACCCGCACCATTGAGAACAAGCGCGATCGCATCGCGACCATCCTCATCGCGCCATTCATGACGTGTTCGGCGCGTCTGCCGGTGTACATTTTGGTAATCGCGGCTTTCATTCCGCACAGCCCGTGGTATCAGGTGATCGCGCTGATCGGGCTGTACGTGATCGGGTTCGTCGCCGCGATTCTCACTGCGCGGCTGCTCAAATCAACCGTGCTGAAGAGCGGCCGTTCCTCCTTCATCCTGGAGATGCCGCCGTATCGGTGGCCCACCGTACGCTCGCTCGCGCTGCGCCTGGTCGATCGTTCCAAGGTATTTCTGCGGCGCGCGGGAACCGTGATTCTAGCGGTGGCAATCGTGGTTTGGCTGCTTTTGTACCTGCCGTTCTCGCACGGAAAGCCTCCGGAGATCGAGCACAGTTACGCGGGAACGGTTGGCCACGTGATCGAGCCTGCGATCCGGCCGCTCGGCTTCAATTGGAAGATCGGCATCGGTCTGCTTACGTCGCTGGCGGCTCGCGAGGTGATCGTTGGCACGCTGGGTACGATCTACGGCATGGAGGGCACCGACGAGCACTCGTCGAGCTTGCAACAGGCCGTGCACCATGATCTGACTCCCGGCGGCGCGGCGGCACTGCTGGTGTTTTTCGCCTTCGCAATGCAATGCATGTCCACCATTGCGGTAGTGCGCCGCGAGACTGGCGGATGGAAATGGCCCGCCGCGCAGTTCGCTTATATGACGGTCTTTGCCTACGTCGCCGCGTTCGCCGCAAATCGTATCGTATCCCTCTGGTTTTAAAGTACTAAAAACCCGGTGGCTCGTCGTACCAGGGTCGGCTACAGGACTACACTTACTTTCTCTCCATTCGCGCCGCACAGTACACATGAGATTCTTGGTCAGCGAAGGAGATCAGCCAGCAGATGAAAAACTTAAGCCGAGCGGGAATATGGGGCTTACTCTGGCTCACCCTGAGCGTGATTTTATAACGGCCTGAATATCCTCCTCTTTCTTGGCGAGCGGCTCACAACCTTGTGAAGTGAGCCGCTCATTTTTTTTCTATTGCTAACATAGAGCCGTGCGCAACGTGATCATTATCGGCTCGGGCTGCGCCGGCAACACCGCCGCCATCTATACGGCCCGCGCCAGCCTCAAACCCCTTGTAGTGGTTGGACATGAGCCCGGCGGGCAACTCTCGATTACCTCCCTGGTGGAGAATTTCCCGGGGTTTCCAGAAGGCATTAACGGTCCCGATCTCGTCGAAAACATGAAAAAGCAGGCTGAAGCTTTCGGCGCCGAATACATGCATGGTACGGTCGCCGAAGCCGACCTGTCGCAGCGGCCATTCCGCTTGAATATCGACGGCGAATGGCTCGAGACCCTGACCCTGATCATCGCCTCCGGCGCGTCGGCCCGATGGCTAGGACTGCCCAACGAACAGAAGCTCATCGGACGCGGCGTAAGCTCCTGCGCCACGTGCGACGGAGCGTTTTATCGTAACTGCAAGATCATGGTGATCGGCGGGGGCGACTCCGCGATGGAAGAGGCGAACTTCCTGACGCGGTTTGGATCTGAGATCATCCTGGTCCATCGGCGAGAGCATTTCAGGGCGTCGAAGATCATGCTGGAGCGGGCGCGTGCGAATCCGAAGATCAAGTTCCTCAACAACACGGTCGTCGAAGATATTTACGACGTGGCCAAGGGCGAAGTCACCGGGGTGAAATTACATAATCTGGTGACGGATAAAACCTGGGATGAAGACGTCAACGGGTTCTTCGTCGCCATCGGGCACATTCCCAACACCAAGCCGTTCAAAGGGCAGATTGACCTGGATCACGAC